>Ga0116109_1000144_pt1 | contig 17007 bp, 14 predicted proteins | sample June2015DPH_8_10_2_FD_89718 | JGI IMG/M metagenome (GOLD analysis project Ga0116109, IMG submission 89718) | Peatland microbial communities from SPRUCE experiment site at the Marcell Experimental Forest, Minnesota, USA - June2015DPH_8_10 | ecosystem: Environmental > Terrestrial > Soil > Wetlands... | reverse complement strand
GCGTCACCGAGCGCCGTGACTTCGGGAAAGCGTGCGGTGATCAGGTCTTCGCCGCGCGACCACAGCCACACACGGCCGGCGCGTTTGACCAGTTGGGCACGGATGCCGTCCCACTTCCATTCGATGTGCCAATGATGCGGGTCGCCCAGCGTCTGCGGTTCGGCCTGCAACGGATGCGCGAGAAAGAACGGGTATGGCAAGCCGAGGTCGCTATCGCTGGCTGCATCATCGAGCCCCCCCTGCTGCGCCCCATTCCCCGTCTCCCCGGTCACCGCACTCGCGCTCTCCGGCGCAATTAGACGCAGGTAGCGCGCCGCGTCGGGCTTTTGCTGCGAATCGGTCCAGCCCACCATACGCTGAGCGATACGTTTATGATCGACGCCCGCCACTTCGGCCAGCGCGCGCACCACCAGTTGCCGCGCCACGCCGACCCGAAAGCCGCCGCCGATCAGCTTGGTCAACAGAAACCGCCCGCCCCAGTCGAGTTCGTCCCAATAGCCGACGAGCCGTGTGCGCAGTTCATCCGGAGTAACACCACGCAAGGTCAGCACGCGCTGCTCGATCCACTGCGTGAGCCCCAGCTCCGAGATGCGCTGCGCTGGCGGCAGAATGTGCGCGATGGTCTCGGCCAGATCGCCGACCGCCTGGTACGACTCCTCGAACAGCCACGCAGGCAAGCCGGCCCGCTCGCAGGCAATCTCGCGCAAAAGCCGCGTCGGCACCGACTGACGCGGCTTGCCGCCCGCCAGAAAGTACGAGGCCCATGCTGCATCCTCAGGCGCCGCGGCGGCGAAATAGGTGGTCAGCGCTTCGAGCTTGTCGTGCGTCGAGGTGGAGGCATCGAGTGCCGTGTAGAGCGCGGCAAATCGCTTCATGGTGCGCGGCTCACGGCGAATCTGACGTGACAGGTGCCGCGGGTTCGACAGCACCTGCCGCATCTTCAAGCGCATCGTCGCCGTATTGCGTCGTAAAGGCGCCGGCCTCGAGGCCCTGTTCCCGCAGCCAGCGGACCATGGGTTCCACCTGGCCGTGCGTGACAATCACGCGCTCGGCGCCGGTGCCGCGAATCGCGGTCTGCAGACCCGGCCAGTCCGCATGGTCGGACAGCACGAAACCGCGGTCGACACCGCGCCTGCGCCGTGCGCCACGCAAGCGCATCCAGCCCGAGGCAAACGCATCGCTGTAATCACCAAAGCGCTTCAGCCAGGCGCTGCCTTGCGCCGAGGGCGGCGCGACGATGAGCGCCTGTTTGAAGACGGGTTTGTCTTTTGCGGCAACCTCGCTGACGAGTTGCGCCGGCGGCAGCTCGACGCCCGCGGCACGGTACGCGCGATTGATCGGCTCGAGCGCACCGTGGCAAAAGATCGGACCGATGGCCGCGTCGACACCTGCAAGAAGATGCTGCGCCTTGCCGAACGAATAGCAGAACAGCACTGACGCACGGCCTTCGGCAGCGTTATGCCGCCACCACGAATCGATGCTGTCGAACACGGTTTGTGGCGGCTCCCAACGATAGATCGGCAGTCCGAAGGTCGACTCGGTGATGAAGGTGTTGCAGCGTACAGGCTCGAACGGCGCGCAGGTCGGATCGGCGTCGAGCTTGTAGTCGCCTGAAGCGACCCATACGCCACCGTGATATTCGACCCGTACCTGCGCCGAACCGAGTACGTGGCCAGCCGGATGCAGCGAGACCGTGACGCCGTTGATGTCAAGGCGCTCGCCGTACGCCGCAGTCTGCAGATCGATCCCAGGAAGGCGTGACAGCAGGATCCCTGCGCCTGGCTGCGCGGCCAGATAGTGCCTGTGCCCCCAGCGCGCATGGTCGGAATGTGCATGCGTGATGACCGCACGGTCGACCGGCTGCCAGGGATCGATATAGAAATCACCGGCTGGGCAATAGAGCCCTTCAGGGCGGGCGACAATCAAGTCCGAGTCGCCTGGCGAGGGGGTCGATGATTCGTTCGGCGGCATCGATTCGATTCCTGAGCGATTAGAGAAGATAGCGAGGAAAAGCACCAAACGATTGGCGCATGCGGGTCCGGACAGTAAGTTAAGCTCAGCATCTCAACATGGACAGCGTATGCAAAAACCATTATCGGACATCCCCCGCAATTCCGGCTCCCGGCCCGCGGCGATTCGGAGCCCTCGCTGCATCGCGGCTCGCCCTGAGCCGAACCGCGAGCGCCGCCTGAAAATATTGCATTCGTCTATGGAAACTACCCCGCCTCGCTCAGCTCGCGGCTGCGCCTCACGCCACGGTCGTCTGCGGCGCATTCGTCAGACCAGGCATAGACCCTGCTACAGCGCCTGCGACGCCATCTTTCGACGCGGCCCGCTCCGCTCCCGTGCCCAATGACAATTAAAGCCCCGGTACTCGCGGCCCTCTGCGCAGCCTGCCTGACCTCCGCCTGCGTGCACCTCGGTCCCAATCATCTGAAAGCCGATCAGGTGGATTACGCAAGAGCATTGGGCGATGCCAAAAAACGCGAGATCCTCGCGGCGATCGTCGGGCTGCGCTACGGTGACGCGCCGGCATTCCTCTCCGTCAGCTCGATCATCGCGGCCTACCAGTTCGATTCGACTGCAAGCGCGACCGGTAACCTCGGCACGGGCAGCGAACCGAACTACGCGCTGGCGACCGGCTCCGTGTCTTATTCGAACCATCCCACCTTCACGTTCACGCCGACCACCGGCGAAGCCTTCGCCTCGGCCTACATCCGGCCGCTCGCGCCCGAACTGGTGTTGCCGCTCGCCGAAGGCGGCATTCCGATCGACCTGTTGTTGCGGATCACCGCGCAATCGATCGGCGGCTTGCAGAACGGCAACGCCCTTGGTGGCGACAATGCCGCGGGTGCACCGGGCTTCTTCGAGTTGCTGCAGGCACTCAGACGCCTGCAAATGGCGGGCGAGCTGAATGTGGAGTCGCGTCAGGAGAACGGCAAGGGCAGCGTCTATCTGGCGATGGGTGCAGCCACTAGCGGCGTCTCCCCGCAAATCACCGCGGACCTCGCGCGCGTGCGCCAACTGCTGAATCTTTCGCCGAACACGCGCACTTATCAGATCGTTTATGGACCGTCGTCGGAAGAGGGAGACCGCATTCCAATGGTGACCCGCTCGGTGCTCGGCATCCTGACCGACCTCGGCGCGCAGGTGCAGGTTCCACAGGACCAGATCGACAGCGGCTCGACCAAGCCGACGACGGGCCTGATCGGCGGAGAAACGCGCCCCACCATCATCGTGCATTCGGGTGCGAAGCCGCCTGCCGACGCCTATGTGCTGGTCGATTACGGGGCCGCGTCTTATTGGGTCGAACGTAACGACTTCGACTCGAAATACGCGTTCACTGTGGTGCAGAACCTGATGGCGCTGGCCGAGGCCGATACCAGCAGCAAAGCGCCGGTCATAACGATTCCGGCAAACTAGCAACGAACTGCCAACGAACCAGCAAAAGCGTACGCGCAAAAAAACATTCAGGCGGCCCATAAACGGGCCGGCCTGAATGCCTTCGCGAAACTCAAGACTTAAGCAAAGCTACTTCTTCTGCACCCGTGCAATCTGCTTCTTCGCTTCGTTGTAGACATGCTCCTGCGTGAAGCCGAACTTGCGCTTCAGGTCGCTCCACGGCGCGGACGCACCAAACGTACGCATCACCACTTTCGCTCCAAAACGACCCGCATAGCGGTCCCAGCCGATCTCCGCAGCCGCTTCAACGCAAACCCGCGCCTCCACATCCGGCGGCAGCACGGCATCCTTATAGGCGTCGTCCTGCTTCTCGAAGATATCCCACGACGGCATCGACACCACGCGTGCGGCAATGCCCTCGCTCTTCAGTTGTTCGTACGCATCCACGCAGACTGACACTTCGCTACCGGTGGCAAGCAGCAACACTTGCGGCTTCTTGCCGTCGGGGGCATCGGCCAGTATGTAGGCGCCTTTGCGCACCCCTTCGGCCGACGCGTACTTGCTGCGGTCTAACGTGGGCAGCGGCTGGCGCGTCAGCACGATGCACGATGGATGGCGCGGATTCGATAACGCCACGCGCCACGTCTCGACGACCTCATTGGCATCGCCAGGACGCAGCAAGGTCAGACCCGGCAGGCCGCGCAGCGCCGCCAGTTGTTCGATCGACTGGTGCGTCGGACCGTCCTCCCCGAGGCCAATCGAATCGTGCGTGAACACGAAGATAGACGGCACTTCCATGACGGCCGACAACCGGATTGGCGGCTTCATGTAATCGCTGAAAATCAGGAAGGTCGAACCGTAGGGACGCAGGTTCGACAGCGCCAGGCCGTTCACTGCCGCGCCCATGCCGTGCTCGCGAATGCCGAAGTGCAGATTGCGGCCCCCGTAGCTCTCGTGCTCGAAACTGCCCGCGCCTTCGAACTTCAGATTGGTCTTGGTGGACGGCGAAAGATCGGCCGAACCACCGATCAGCCAGGGCACGCGTTGTGCAATCGCGTTGAGCACCTTGCCCGACGACTCGCGCGATGCGACACCCTTGGCGTCCGCCGGGAAGGTGGGCAGATCCGCATCCCAGCCATCCGGCAGTTCGTGCGCTTCGATCTTCGCGAACTCGCGGGCCAGGTCCGGATGCTTTTGCTGGTAGGCATCCAGCTTCGCCAGCCAGTCGCTGCGCGCGGCTTTGCCCCGTGCGCCGATACCTTCGGCAAAGCGCGCCATGACGCCATCCGGCACATAGAACTTCTTGTCTTCCGGCCAGCCATAAAAGCGCTTGGCGGCGGCGACTTCCTCATCACCGAGCGGCTCACCGTGCGCAGCCGAGCTGTCCTGCTTCTTCGGCGCACCCCAGCCGATGATGCTGTTCACCACGATCAGCGTTGGCTTGTCGGTCACGCTTTTCGCTTCGGTGAAGGCGGCTTCGAGCGCGGCGGCGTCGTTCACATCCCTGACGTGGATGGTATGCCAGTGGTAGCCGTGAAAACGCGCCTCCACGTCGTCGCTATAGGCGAGATCCGTGTGCCCTTCGATGGTCACGCGGTTGCTGTCGTAGATCCAGGTCAGGTTCGACAACTGCAGATGGCCCGCGAGCGAGGCCGCTTCGTGCGAGATGCCTTCCATCATGTCACCGTCGCCGCATAGCGCGTAGACGCGGTAATCGAACAGCGGCGCATCGGGCTGGTTGAAATGCGCCTCGTACCAGCGCGACGCCATCGCCATGCCGACGCTGTTGCCGAGCCCCTGGCCGAGCGGGCCGGTGGTGGTTTCGACGCCGGTCGTCATGCGGTATTCAGGGTGCCCAGGCGTATTGCTGTCGAGCTGGCGGAACTGCTTGATGTCGTCCAGCGATACAGCGGGCCGGGTGGTCGGCTTGCCGTGCTCGTCGACGGCCTTCACGGCCGCCAGATGCAACGCCGAGTACAGCAGCATCGACGCGTGCCCCACCGACAGCACAAAGCGGTCACGATTAGGCCATAGCGGCTCGTCGGGGTCATAACGCAGATGGTTCTGCCACAGATGATAGACAACCGGGGCCAGTGCCATCGGCGTGCCAGGGTGGCCTGAATTTGCCTTTTGCACGGCGTCCATCGATAGCGTACGGATCGTGTCGATACACAGCTTATCGAGGGAGGGATTGTTTTGCATGGGAAGCTCCTGTTCGACGGGTAGCAACGTCGTGGTGACGCGCTGGAATGAACATTCCTGCGGAAACGGTTCGCAAAAAGCGGCCGTTCTGGACGGTCGGTTTGGAACAAGCCGGGCGGCCGACCGTCCGATCATGCGCCGATGCGCGGCAATAGCCAACTGTCTGGCGTGCAATGGCTAGCCACTTGCCGCGCAACAATGGCCACGGGGCCGGCTTTCAAAGCTTGCGGGCGCGCGCTGAGGCTCGCCCAGCGAGCAGTCAGGCCGCATGCAGCCAGTGCTCGACCACCGGTCCGTGCGTGCCGTCGAGCGGATCGCGTGGCGGAAACGGCAGCGCGTCCATCGCGGCCTGCTCGTCGGGCGTCAAGGCTTCGCGGCGAATATCCCATTGCTGGCCCTCGGGATAGCCGCCCACCACCTGAAATCCGCCCGCGTGCGATTGCAGACAATGGCCGGTGCCAGCCGGCAGTAGCAGCGCATCGCCCGCCGAGACGCGCACCACGCGTCCGCCGGGTCCGCCCACGATCACCTCGGCCGAACCCGACGCGATGCCCAGCACTTCGTGTGCGGACGCGTGAAAATGGTGATAGTCAAAAATGCCGTCGCGCCATTGCGGCGGCCAGTCATTGCGCTCAAAGAGAATTTCGAAGGCGGACGCGAGGTCGCCGCTGTCGGCACGTAAGGCATGCCGGTAAATCACGACCGGCAGTTTGTGATTATTCGGCACCCAGTCGTGGGGTTCCAGCTTGAAGACTTCGTACTGCTCGTGTGCCGCGTCGCGCGCGTATTCCACATCGTTGTACATGGTGTGCTCCAGGATATTTCCGACAACTCTTCAACCGTCGCATAAATCGCGCCCGCTCCAATTCGATCGCTGGCCGCCTGGGGACGGGTTGCGCCGCGACGGGGAACGGGACTTGCTTGGGGTACCCGATATGTACCTTCTGCATGGAGCAACGCTTTCGGCCGTGACGATGTCTACCTCTTCCACCGAAGCCCGCGCACGCCGCGGCACAAACGCATCCGGGCATAGTGCGGCACAACGCCGCCCCGGTACTCCGGCTCTCATGCTGGGCGCGCTAGGCGTCGTGTTCGGCGATATCGGCACGAGTCCGATTTACGCGTTGCGCCAAGGCGTGCTCGATGCGGGCGCCGCAACACAACTGATCGTGATGGGCGTGCTGTCGACAATCGTATGGGCCGTGGTGGTCGTAGTGATGTTGAAATACGTTTGCTATGTCATGCGCGCGGACAACGAAGGCGAAGGCGGGATTGTTGCGCTGACGGCCCTCGTGCGATCCGGCTGCGAAGAAAACCCCAAAGCAAATGGCAAAGCTGACGGCAAAGTAGCACCACGCGCGCTGGTGCTGGTCGGCCTGTTCGGCGCGGCGATGTTCTACGGCGATTCGATGATCACACCCGCCGTGTCCGTACTGTCCGCGGCCGAGGGGCTGCCACAGATCAGTCACGCATTCACGCCGGTGGTCGTGCCGGGGGCCGTCGTGATCCTGATTGCGCTGTTCGTGTTCCAGAAGCGTGGCACCGAAACGGTCGGGCGCTGGTTCGGGCCGGTGATGACGGTGTGGTTCCTCTGGCTCGCCGCGCTTGGGATCTATCGGCTCGTGCAGCATCCGCAGGTGCTGCGTGCGCTGTCGCCCGAGTGGGCGATACAACTCGTGCAGCAGCGGCCGGCGATCGCCTTTGTGATTCTTGGCGCGGTCATTCTCGCGCTGACCGGTGCTGAGGCGCTATACGCCGATATCGGCCACTTCGGACGGCGGCCCATTCGCGTGGCGTGGCTCAGTGTGGTGTTTCCTTCCATCATCCTGGGCTATTTTGGCCAGGGGGCGACGCTGCTCTACGAGCCGGGGCCCAAGGACCAGCCGTTTTTCGCCATGGCGCCAGGCTGGGCGTTGATCCCGACTATCGTGATTGCGCTGCTCGCCACCATCATTGCGTCTCAAGCGGTGATCTCCGGTGCCTTCTCGATGACGAGCCAGGCGATCGAACTCGGCTTCCTGCCGCGCATGCGGGTCGTGGAAACGTCCCGTGAACACCGCGGCCAGGTGTATGTGCCGGCGGTCAATCTGGTCCTGTTCGCGGCCGTGATGTTTCTGGTGCTGACGTTCCGTTCTTCTGCGCGGCTGACGTCTGCCTATGGCATTGCAGTCGGTCTCACCATGCTCACCACCACGATCCAGATGATCAGCCTGTCGCGCCGCGTCTGGCATTGGCCGCGCGTAGCAGTGGCGGCAGTCAGCGTGCCGCTGCTTGTAATAGACGGCCTGCTGGTGGCAGCCAACGTACCCAAGATTCCGCAAGGCGGCTGGTTTCCCGTCACGATCGGTATAGTGATGTTCGTGCTGATGACCACCTGGCAGCGCGGTCGTGAGGCGGAGGCGCAGCGCGGTGCGACGACTGCTCCGCTGGAGACGTTTCTGGCCGAGACGTTCAGCGAACCAGAACCGCCCGCGCGGGTGGCAGGGACCGCCGTCTATCCCGGCAGTCTGCGCGGCATGACACCAGCCGCGCTACGCAGTAACGTGCGCCACAATCGCGTGCTGCATCGGACCTCGATCTTCTTTACCAATCTGTCTGAATCCGCGCCGCGGGTCGACGAGAAGACCCGCATCGAGACCCGCGACCTCGGCCACGGTTGCTATGAGGTCGTCGCCCGGCACGGCTTCGTAGAGCGGCCCAACCTCCCCGCCTTACTCGCTTCTCTGGATGGCCGGCTCGATGACTGGCGCTATGAACCGAAGCACACCACCTTTTTTCTGCCGCGTGAAGAAGTGGTCAAGGGGCATCCCGGCGATGCGATGCAGAACTGGCGCAAGTCGCTGTTTGCGGCCATGTCGTTTCATTCCGCGTCGAGCGCCGAGTACTACGGGCTCGACGGCGAGGACGTCGTGGAACTTGGGGTGCAGGTTGTGCTTTGAGGCGGTGCGCAGCATGGGTTCGTGCGTGAGCGAGTTGATGCCTTGCTGGTTCGGACTGGGTCCGATCAGGTCGGATCAACCGGCTCAGTCGGATCAATGCTTGTCACGCTTGTCTGGTGACTCTCGCTGCGACTGGCGACCCCCACCTCCCGGCGGCTCGGGGTGACCCCCTGTGCCGAGCGGAACCTCCGCGGTCTGCTTCGGGCGTTGACTCGTGCGCCGCGGATCGGTGCGCTCGGCCTCTTCCTTCTGGCTCGCCGTTCGCGTATCGCGTTGCGCCTCCTGCTCATCGCGCGGCCCTGCATGTTCGGGTTTTGCATCGTGTTGCATCACAACCTCCTGATGAGTACTACCCGAACATCGCAGCAACAACTGGACCGCCTCGCAGCGGTAGCTGCGATAGAGGCGCAGGATCGACGCAGGCGCCTCGCAGCGGTAGCTGCGATAGAGGCGCAGGATCGACGCAGGCGCCTCGCAGCTGCGCCGCCCCGGCGGAAGCGCTGGAGACCCTCGCGCCAGGCACGGCGGTTGCAGCAATATTCCTGTCGATTTTGTAAAAAGGAGAACGCCATGACCGACTCCCCCATCACGACGATCCGCATTTCGGACACGGAACTGCAGGTCGGGCGCACGCAATATTCCTTCGCCAGCAGAAGCGACGCCGATGCATTCCAGAGCTGTCTCGTAAATGGCTCGATCGAGACCTGCTACCAGAGTCATCCACCCGTTGCGGTGAAACCGACCATGCCCGATCGACAACCCGACGACCCGAACCGCGGCAGCACGATTTCGCCCTCGCTGGGCGGCATGCCTTGAACGTGCCCTGCGCGCCGCGTCAGGGTTCCGGCGCGGCGCGGTCTGCCGCCACAATCGAGCGGCCATACTCCACCGCAGCGCGGCGTGCGTCGTCCGCGCTGTCGTAGGGGCCGATCTGCGGCGCGCCCTCGAATGGAAACAGGATCCTCCGGTCGACTTTGCGGATGACCTTTAGGCCACCGATATACCGGCCGTCGCCAGTGCTGTGGTAACTCGCGAAGATCTCGAATTCATCATCGGCTACGTCGGCTTTGTGTCGCGCCATTCTGCATATATCCCTGGGTAGAGGCTTTCTTCGCTGCGTCCCGTTGCCCTCAGCGGGCGGCTTCGCGCGTCGGTGCGGTTCACCAGCGGCGAGCAACACCTGTTCCTGAGCATGCCGAAGCATCGCCACACCGGTATTCACCGCCGGGTGGCATAGGCATTGCGTTAGCAGGGTCAGCGCTCGCTCAAACTTTTCCCTCTATCAACAAACTCGACAAACCATCATGACGCCGTCGACAAACCATCATGACGCCGATGCCCCTCATCCTCGCCTGGCAGGACGTCGCCATACGGCTTGCGGTGGCGCTGGCAGCCGGCGCGCTGCTCGGCTTGAATCGCGGCGAGTCAGGCAAGGCAGCTGGCTTGCGCACCACCATGCTGGTGTAGGCGTGGGTCCTGCGCTGAGGGTCAACGAATGGCCGCGGCCCGCTTCTTGCGAGCCTGCTTGCGCCGCGTTTATGCGCCCACCCTTTCGCCAAGGAGCGACCATGAGTAAGGAAACCCCCATCAAGAAATACGCTCACCCGGCAGGCGGATGGGGCTCGGCGAAGGCAGTGGCCTCGATTCTCGTGCAGGAGCACGTCACGCTGCATGGCACTCGCGTGCTGATGCACCAAAACAAGCCGGACGGTTTTGCCTGCGTGAGCTGCTCCTGGGCCAAGCCCGCGGATCCGCATCTATTCGAGTTCTGTGAAAACGGCGCGAAAGCGACGGCATGGGAGATCACCAGCAAGCGCCTGGATGCCGATTTCTTCGCGGCCCACACATTGACCGAACTGGAATCGTGGTCCGGTTTCGAACTGGAATCGCAAGGACGCCTTACCGCCCCGCTACGCTGGGACCCGGTCAGCGACCGCTATGTGCAGACCACCTGGGAACATGCGTTTGCGGATATCGCCAGCGAACTGCGTGAGCTTGGTCCAAAAGAAGTGGTGTTCTATGCGTCGGGCCGCGCCTCGCTGGAAACCTCGTACATGTATCAACTGCTCGCGCGCATGTACGGCAGCAACAACCTGCCCGACAGTTCCAACATGTGCCACGAGAGCACCTCGGTGGGCCTGTTGCCGGCTATCGGCGTACCGGTCGGCACGGTGACGCTCGCCGATTTCGAGCAGGCCGATTGTCTGTTTTTCTTCGGCCACAACACCGGCACCAACGCGCCGCGCATGCTGCACCAGTTGCAGGACGCGCGCAAACGCGGCGTGGAGATCGTCACGTTCAATCCGCTCAAGGAACGAGGCCTCGTGGAGTTCGCCAATCCGCAAGCTCCCCTCGAGATGCTTACGCCGGGTGGCACGCAGATCAGCACCCAGTATCACCAGGTCAAGGTGGGCGGCGACGCGGCCGCGATTGCCGGCCTTTGCAAGCTGCTGATCGAATGGGACGATGAGGCGCAGAAGAGTGGCGCAGCGCGCGTGCTCGACGCTGCCTTTATCGCCGAGCATACGCACGGCTTCGACGAGTTTGCTGCGGCAATGCGGGCCACCAGCTGGGAAGAAATCGAGCGTCATGCGCAACTGAGCCGCGCGTCGCTTGAAGCGGCGGCGCGCGTATACGCCGATGCCAAAGCGGCAATGGTGCTATACGGCATGGGCATTACGCAGCACCGCAGCGGCGTGCATAACGTGCAGATGCTCACCAATCTGCTGCTGTTACGCGGCAATATCGGCCGACCAGGTGCGGGGATTTGCCCGATTCGCGGCCATTCGAACGTGCAGGGGCAGCGCACCGTGGGCATCACGGAGAAGCCGGAACTCGCTCCGCTCGACAAGCTCGCCGAGATGTACGACTTCGAGCCGCCGCGCGATAAAGGCATGAGCACCGTCGAAGCGTGTCAGGGCGTGCTCGACCACAAGGTAAAAGGCTTCATTGGTCTCGGCGGCAACTTTCAGGTGGCGACGCCGGATCATCATGTGATGGACCCCGCCTGGCGCAAGCTGCGGCTCACCGTGCAGATTGCGACCAAGCTCAACCGCAGCCATCTGATCCACGGGGAGGTCGCGTACCTGCTGCCGTGCCTCGGGCGCATCGAGGTCGACCGTCAGATAGGCGGCGAACAGGCGGTCAGCGTGGAAGACAGCACGGCTTGCATTCACGGCTCGCACGGCTATGTCGAACCGGCGAGCGAAATGCTGCTTTCGGAACCGGCGATAGTCGCCGGCATTGCAGAGGCGCTGTTGCCGCGCAATCCGCGCATCGACTGGCAGGCGTGGGTGGGCGACTACGCGAAAATTCGCGATGCCATCGAAGAGACCTACCCCGACCAGTTCCGCGATTTCAACGAGCGCTTCTGGCAACCGGGCGGTTTTCACCGCCCGATCGCCGCCTGCAAGCGGGAATGGAAAACGCCGAACGGCAAGGCGAATTTCATCGTGCCCGAAACGCTCGACGAAGATGCGGACATGCCGTCCACCGGTCCGGACGTGCTGCGTCTGATGACGACGCGCGGCGACAGCCAGTTCAATACGACGGTCTACGGTCTGGACGACCGCTTTCGCGGCGTGATCGGGACCCGCGAAGTGCTGCTGATGCACCTCGACGACATGGAGCGCCTCGGTTTCGAGGAAGGCGATGCGGTCTGTATCTCCACGGTATCGAACGATGGCATCACGCGCGAACTCGACGGCATGCGAGTGCATGCGTTCGACATTCCGCGGGGTTGCATGATGGGCTACTACCCGGAATGCAATCCGCTGATCCCGCTTTACCACCACGCGAAGAAGAGCCTCGTGCCGGCGGCAAAGTCGATTCCGGTGCGGCTGCGCAAGTCGGCTTTGGCTTCGCTCGAATCCGAGGCGGCTTGACTCTGTCTGCGGCGATCGGATGGACGCGAGCGTGCCAGGACACGCGAGCGTCCCTTTGCGAGACCTTGGCAAACGAGGATAATTTGGCTTACGGTAAAGAAAATCTATCGGCAAGCCTTCCATGCGTCCTCATCTCCCGCTTAATGCATTGCGTGCCTTCGAGTCGTCGGCGCGCCACCTCAGCTTCACGCGTGCGGCGCTCGAACTGAGCGTGACGCAGGCCGCCGTCAGCCAGCAGGTCCGCATGCTGGAAGAGCGGCTGGGGACCGCGCTCTTCAAACGGCTGCCACGCGGGCTTGGCATCACCGATGAAGGACGCGCGCTGCTTCCTGTCCTGAGCGACGCGTTTGGCCGGATCGAGAGCGTACTCAAGCAATTCGAAGGCGGCCATTTTCACGAGGTGCTGACGGTTGGCGTGGTGGGGACGTTCGCGGTCGGCTGGTTGATGCCGCGCCTCAAATCGTTCCGCGCAACGCACCCGTTCGTGGAGTTGCGCTTGCTGACCCATAATAATCTCGTGGATCTGGCCGCGGAGGGACTGGACTTCGCGATTCGTTTCGGCGAAGGCATCTGGCCGACCACCCACAACGAATTATTGCTCGACGCGCCGCTCACCGTGCTGTGCGCGCCGGAGATCGCGCAGCAACTGGGCACGCCCGCGAATCTGGCAAGGCAGACCCTGCTGCGCTCGTATCGCGCGGACGAATGGAACCTCTGGCTCGCCGCCGCCGGGCTAGAAGCGTGGACGGTCAATGGTCCGGTGTTCGATTCGTCGCGCCTGATGGTGGAAGCCGCCGTGCAGGGCGCCGGGGTGGCGTTGGCGCCGCCGCGCATGTTCGTGCGCGAATTGCGGGCCCGGATGCTGGTGTGCCCATTCGACACGCAGGTGAGCACCGGTAGCTACTGGCTGACCCGGCTGAAATCGCGGCACATGGCGCCGGCCATGGAGTTGTTCCGGAACTGGATTCTCGCGGAGGCGGGCGGCATGCCGCTTGCTGCGAAAGATGTATCTGCCGCAATCCGGCCGTCCACCTGAAGGAGCACATCATGTCACAACGCCGCGCTGAACAACACCCGCATGCCCACAAGACCGAATCACAGATCGACCACACCGTCGAAGACAGCTTTCCGGCCAGCGATCCGCCTGCGACCGGCGGCAAGACCAAGATCGAACCCGACAAAGCGCAGCGCACGGAGAAGCGCGACCACGCGAAGCAAGACAAGTCGCATTAAGATCGTGCCACAGCTCTACCACCCCGGGCTAACTAGCAACACGACTTACGCCCACTCATGCCCCGTCATGGCCGCCTTCGTGCGGCCATTTTTACACCCGCGCCTTGACCTCCTGTATCGTGCCGCCCGATTCGTTGACGAGCCCCGCGCCTTTCTCGACACGTAAAGTCGCTTCCGCAATCTGCCATTTTTACCGCGACGATGAAACCCCGCGCCCCCCCGACCTGTCGAAATGGCCGTTCGGGGTGGCAAGCGCTCAGAGAGGCGCTCAGCCGTTTGCGAACTGCATGCACCTACCTCGTCAACAAGCCACAGGGGTGCGTGCACAACGTTCACTGCTACGGGAGCTGGAATCGTCATGGACCAAATAATCGAGAAACGTTTCTTTCTGGGCACGGTGCGTGTCGTGTGTCTGACATTGCTCGTCGTGGCGCTGGCGGTGGTCGCCATCGACGTGGCCGAAATCTCGGCCGACGCCCGCAGCGCCCCAGTGTCCGTGGACCCCACCGTCGCGGCCACCGACGTTCTCGCGCGCATTCCCGGCGCCGAAAACTCGAACGACCTGCTATCGAGCCGGCCCGACCCCGGCGTCCAGGTGCCCAACGCCGACGGCTTCGTGATTCCGGCAGCCTTGAAGAACGCCTTGCTCACCGACGACGCCAGCCAGCCGGTGCTCAACACGTGGCTCGGCAACGTGCCGGTGTCCGCACGCCAGGGGTTTCTGGATGAACTCTCGGTGGTCGTGGCGCAGGCCACGCAGCATGCCGCGGCATGGGAATGGGATAACCGCCAGCGTTACGTCGCAGCGGCGATGACCGAATACGCGCGGCTGAAGATCGATCGCATCACCGAAGCGCAAAACGAACAGGCGACTCTCGCTGGGCGCGACCAGCGCTATATGATCTCTGCGGGGGTGCTGGTGGCGCTGATCGGCGTGCTGACGCTGTTGCTGATCCTTCTCGCCATCGAGCGCAATACCCGGCCGCGGGTCACAACCGCCGGCGCCTGATGCGCGGCGGCGAATCGCGCAAGCCGCTTCGCGGTGGCGCTACTCGCCAACCCACGAGCCGCGCAAATCGCTGTCGTGCAAGAGCTGCAACAGCGTGCCCGCCGGACGGCTGAGCCGTTTGGCGGCAAGCGCGATGAACTCCACATCCGGCAAGGTCGGCAGGCTTGCATTGTTGACGGGCGGCGCCAGGCCGCGCGCGGTCAGATAGTGCGGCCGCACGGTAATGCCGAGGCCGCCGCGCGCCGCCGCAATGCAGCCTGAATGGCTGCTGCTCGTGCATACCACCTGCCAGCTAAAGCCCGCCTCAGCGAGCGCATCCAGCACCACCGCGCGGGTCACGCTGGGCTCGGCCACGAGGATCAACGGCAGCGGCTGCGTCATGTCGACCAGCGTGCCGGTACGGGCCAGCCACTCCAACCGCCCGGTGAAGAGCGGTACGCCGCGCCGATCGCCCAGGCGTCGCTTGCCGACCAGCAGGTCGATCGACCCCGCATCCAGCAATTCGTACAGCCTGCCGGTCATGCCGATGGTGATTTCCAGTTCCACATCAGGATGGGCGTTGCGAAACGCCGCTAGGACGGTAGGCAGAGGGCCGAGCGCAATATCGTCCGAGGAACCGAGGCGCACGCGGCCCTTCAGCCGCGGCGCGCGAAACTGCGATTCCGCCCGGGTGAGCGCCTGCAGGATCACGCTGGCATGCGCGAGCATCGCCTCGCCATCGGGCGTCATTGCCAGCGAATGGGTGTCACGCACGAAAAGCCGCCGGCCGATTTCCTGTTCCAGACGACGAACGTGCTCGCTCACGCTCGACTGCGTGAGGCTGAGTTGCCGCCCTGCTTCCGTGAAGCTGTGACAGGCAGCCACGGTGGCGAAAGTCTTGAGCCAGATGGGATTAAGCATCCTGCATTGTTATCGGCAATGGCGATAACAGTCAATGTCCTTAGTGGGCTTCCCGATTGACGCGTATGTGAATATCATCTCGGCATACCCAATTATTGCGTCGCATAGGTCCCTTTAGGTGCCCATAGGTGCCACGTCGCCGCCAGACGCCTGGTGGCCGAGGTACCCGAGGCGGCGACGCTCGCCGAAAAATACAGATGAGTAAGGATTCAACCCAGACTGCGTTGCTCTGGATCGTCGCTGCCGGTTTTTTCATGCAGTCGCTCGACACGACGATCGTCAACACTGCGCTGCCGTCCATCGCCCATAGCCTGGACGAACAACCACTGGCCATGCAGCCGGTGATCGTCGCCTACACGCTGACCATGGCGATGTTGACGCCCGCCTCCGGCTGGCTCGCCGACCGCTTCGGCACGCGCCGGGTCTATTTCGCCGCCATCCTGATCTTCGTGCTCGGCTCGCTATGCTGCTCGAGTGCCCACACCCTCGGACAACTGGTGATTGCGCGGGTGCTGCAAGGCGTAGGCGGTTCGATGCTGTTGCCTATCGGACGCCTCGCCGTGCTGCGCAGCGTGACCGGCGAGCAATATGTGTCGGCACTGGCGTTTATTTCGGTCGCGGGACAGGTCGGCCCGATCGTCGGACCGACACTCGGCGGCTGGTTCGTTCAGGCCATTTCCTGGCACTGGATCTTCCTGATCAACGTGCCCATCGGCGCAATCGGTCTCTTCGCGGTGAATCGCTACCTGCCGCGCAGCACTACATCCGCCGCACCGCCCTTCGATTTCGCCGGCTGCGCCCTGCTTTCGCTATGCATGATCGCGCTCTCGCTCGCTGTGGAAACGCCTGTCCAGACGCATCGCGCCGCCTGGGCCTCGGGATTGTTCGTGCTCGGCCTCGTTGCCGCGCTTGCCTATGTGCCGTATGCCAGGCGCCGCGCCAATCCGCTCTTCAAACTCAAACTGTTTAAAGAGCCCAACTTCAGTGTGGGCCTGATCGGCAATCTGGTGTGCCGTATCGGCTCCAGCGCAGTGCCGTTCCTGTTGCCGCTCCTGATGCAACTGGAGCTCGGCTACACGCCGCTGCATTCCGGCATGATGATGCTGCCCGCTGCGCTCGCCGGCACCGTCGCCAAGCGCTGGATCGCACCGCTCATCCGGCGTTATGGCTATGACACGTTCCTGCTGGTGAATACGATCATTGTCGGCTCGGCGATCGTTGCGTTCGCACTGATCTCGCGCGGCACGCCGCTAGTCGTCGAAATTGCAGTACTGGCGATATTCGGCGCGGCCAATTCGATGCAATTCGCGGCCATGAACAGCGTCACCCTGAAGGGGCTCTCGCACGAGGACGCGGGCAGCGGCAACAGCCTGTTTTCGATGGTGCAGATGCTGGCGATGGGTCTCGGCGTATCGATCGGCGGCGGGCTCGTGAATCT
>Ga0116109_1000143_pt1 | contig 17145 bp, 14 predicted proteins | sample June2015DPH_8_10_2_FD_89718 | JGI IMG/M metagenome (GOLD analysis project Ga0116109, IMG submission 89718) | Peatland microbial communities from SPRUCE experiment site at the Marcell Experimental Forest, Minnesota, USA - June2015DPH_8_10 | ecosystem: Environmental > Terrestrial > Soil > Wetlands... | reverse complement strand
GACGGGCCCGGCCGACAAGCAGGAGACCTGTTCGCTGTTCTTCGTCGAGGCGATCAACGCAGCGCGCGAACGCATCTGGATCACCACGCCCTATCTCGTGCCCGACGAAGCGGTGTTTTCCGCGCTGCGCCTGGCCGTACTGCGCGGCGTGGATGTGCGCATCCTGATTCCGAGCCGGCGCGACCATTACGTGGTGTTCGAAGCGTCGAAGCTGTACGCCTACGATTCAGTGCGAGCGGGCATCAGGATCTTCCGCTACCGGCCCGGCTTCCTGCATCAGAAGGTCGTACTGATCGACAACGTGGCCGCAGCCGTGGGTAGCGCGAATCTCGACAACCGTTCGTTCCGTCTGAACTTCGAGATCATGGTGCTGACCGTGGACCGCGGCTTTGCCGCCGAAGTCGAAGCGATGTTGCTGCGCGACTTTGCCGAAGCGTACGAGATCGATCGCAGCGAGTACCGCCAGGCACCGGCGTTGCGGCGCGTGACCATGCATGTGGCCCGACTGTTTTCGCCGATTCTTTAGGCCAGAATGCCACAGCGGCCGGTTACAGCAGTTTCTCGATGTCGCCGCTAATCGCGTCGGGCTTCGTCACCGGCGCATAGCGTTTGACGACCGTGCCGTCGCGTCCCACCAGAAACTTGGTGAAATTCCACTTGATGCCTTCGAGCCCGAGCAACCCCGGCGCTTCACCAGTCAGATAGCGGTATAGCGGGTGTGCGTTCGCGCCGTTGACGTCGATCTTCTCGAACATCGGAAAGCTCACGCCGTAGTTCTTCTCGCAGAAGCTGCCGATCTGGGTTGCGTCGCCGGGTTCCTGCTTGCCGAACTGGTTGCACGGAAAGCCGAGCACCACAAAATCACGCCCCGCATAGGCTTCGTACAGCTTCTGCAGGCCGGCGTATTGCGGCGTGAAGCCGCATTCGCTCGCCGTATTGACGACCAGCAGCACCTTGCCGCGATACTGTTCCAGACTGACTTCCTCGCCGCCTAGCGTGCGCGCCGAAAACGAATAGATCGATGTCATAGGCCCCTCCTCTTAAGGCGTCAGTCTAAGCGAAAAGCTCCGCCGGCACAGTCGGCCAAATGGCCAATCCCTGTGTGGCGCCAGCCGGTCTAAAATAGCGTTTTTTCCAGCCCGGCCTTTTTGTGATCCGCTTTAACCAGTTCAGTCTCGCGCGCGGCACCAAACCGCTCTTCGAACAAACCACCTTCACCCTGAACCCCGGCGAGAAAGCCGGGCTGGTCGGGGCGAATGGCGCGGGCAAGTCGACCCTGTTTGCCGTGCTGCTCGGCGCACTGCACGCGGACGCCGGCGATTTTTCGATGCCGCCGTCCTGGCAGATCGCCCACGTGGCGCAGGAAACGCCTGCCGTCGACAAAACGGCGCTCGCCTATACGCTCGACGGCGACGCCGCGTTGCGCGCTATCGAAGCGGCCATTGCGGCTGCCTCGGCCGCGCATGACGGCGCCGCCGAAGGCGAAGCCCACGCCGCCTTTGCCGACGCCGACGGCTACACCGCGCCGGCTCGCGCCGAAGCGCTACTGCTAGGCCTCGGCTTCACGCTCGAGCAGACGCGCCTGCCGGTCGCGAGCTTCTCGGGCGGCTGGCGCATGCGGCTCAATCTCGCGCAGGCGCTGATGTGCCGCTCCGACCTGCTGCTGCTCGACGAGCCAACCAACCACCTGGACCTTGACGCGATCGTATGGCTCGAAGACTGGCTGCACCGCTATCCGGGCACGTTGATCGTGATCTCGCACGACCGGGAATTTCTCGATTCGGTCTGCAACGTCACGCTGCATCTGGAGCACCAGCAGATCAAGCGTTACGGCGGCAACTATTCGCAGTTCGAAATCCTGCGCGCCCAACAGATCGCGCTGCAGCAGAGCGCCTATGAAAAGCAGCGGCGCACGGTCGAGCATCTGCAAAGCTACATCAACCGTTTCAAGGCGCAGGCCACCAAGGCTCGCCAGGCGCAAAGCCGGGTAAAGGCGCTCGAAAAGATGGAGCTGATCGCGCCCGCGCATGCGTCGTCGCCCTTCACGTTCGAGTTCCGCACACCGGATTCCGCGCCCAACCCGATGATGGTGATGGAAGGTGTGCGCTGCGGCTATCGCAACGAAGACGGCGAGATACCGATCGTCGAGCACGTCAACCTGTCGATACAGAACGGCCAGCGCATCGGCCTGCTCGGCGCGAACGGCCAGGGTAAATCGACCCTCATCAAGACGCTCGCCGGCACACTCGAGGCGCTCGGCGGCGATGTACGCGAAGGCAAAGGACTACGCATCGGCTACTTCGCGCAGCACCAACTCGAAACGCTGCGGCCGCAAGACTCGGCGCTGCAGCATCTGGCGCGGCTCGCGCCGGATACGCGGGAGCAGGAACTGCGTGACTTCCTCGGCGGCTTCAACTTCTCCGGGGAGATGGCGACGGCCGCGATTGCGCCGTTTTCGGGCGGCGAAAAGGCCCGCCTCGCACTCGCGCTGGTGATCTGGCAAAAGCCGAACCTGCTGCTGCTCGACGAGCCGACCAACCACCTGGATCTGGAAACTCGTCACGCATTGACCATGGCGCTCGCCCAGTTCGAAGGCACGCTGATTCTCGTCTCGCACGACCGCCACCTGTTGCGCGCCACCACCGACCAATTCATGCTGGTGGCCAAACACAGGCTGCAACCGTTCGACGGCGATCTCGACGACTACCGCGACTGGCTGCTGCAGCACGCCGCCGAGCAGCGTGCCGCACTGAAGGCCGGTAATGCAACCAATGCGGCGAACGGCAGCAATAGCGGCAGCGGCATCGGCAGCGGCGAAGACAGCGCAGCGAGCCGCAAGGAGCAGCGCCGTCAGGACGCTGAGACGCGCCAAAAGCTCTCGCACCTGAAGAAGCCACTGCAAAGCCGCATCAACAAGATCGAAAAGGAAATGGACGCGCTGAATGCGGAAAAAGCGACGCTGGACGCGTTCGTCGCCGATCCGGCCAGTTACGATCCAGAACAGAAGACCCGCCTCACGGAAGCGATTCGCCGTCAGGCGGATGTGAATGCGCGCCTCGAAGCGCTCGAAGCCGAATGGCTCGATACGCATGAGGAGCTCGAACAAATCGGTTAGCTGTGCTGGGTGAGGGCCATCCAGCGTTTTCTACAAAGAAAGAGGTGCCCTTGACGTCTCCCGCTGCATTGCAAGGCCTGCGTGTACTGGATCTGACGCGCCTGTTGCCCGGCCCCGTCGCGGCCCTGCGCCTCGCGGAAATGGGCGCGGATGTGCTAAAGATCGAAGCGCCCGGGTCCGGCGACCCCACCCGCACGATGCTGCAGGCGTCGAGCGATCGCGTCGCCGGCCGCCCCGGCGCCTTCTATCGGATGGTCAACCGCGGCAAGCGCGAGACGCGGCTCGATCTCAAATCAGAGGCGGGCCGCACCGTGCTGCGCGCACTGGCGCGGGAAGCAGACGTGCTCATCGAAAGCTTCCGGCCGGGCGTGATGGAGCGGCTCGGCATCGGCTACCCAACCTTGAGCGCGCTCAATCCGAAACTCGTCTACTGCGCGATCAGCGGCTACGGTTCGACGGGACCCTTCGCCGGACATGCCGGGCACGACCTGAACTACCTCGCCTACGCGGGCGTGCTCGAACAACTGGCGAGCCGCGACGGCGCGCCAATCCTGCCGAACTTCCAGATTGCCGACCTGCTGGGCGGCGCCTCGAGCGCGGTCTCGCAGATTCTTGCCGCGCTTTGGTATGTAGCGCGCGGCGGCAACGGCCGCTTCGTCGACGTTTCGATGACGCACACCACCTATGCGAACAACTTCCTCGCTCAGGTCTCGCTCGCCAACGACGGCGCCGCGCCGCCAGCCGGTGCCGGCCTGCTGAATGGCGGGGTGGCCTGCTACAACCTGTACCGGACGCAGGATGGGCGCTGGCTCGCGGTCGCGGCACTCGAACTCAAATTCTGGGAAACGCTGTGCCACGCGCTCGACCGCCCGGAGTGGGCGTTCCGGCACTGGAGCGTCGGGCAGGCAATCGGCGGCCCGGATGCCCTCGCGCTGATGCAGGACGTCGCCGACCTGATCGCGAGTCGACCGCTGGAAGATTGGGTGCGGTTGCTGGAACCGCTCGATTGCTGCGTATCGCCGGTGCTGACGGCCGCGGAAGCGGCGCAGCATCCCCTCTTCAACCCAGACGCTGATCTGGGCGTGGTCGAAGAACCGGATGAGGCAGACGGGCTGCCCGGGTAAGCCGCCGCCCTACCGCCGTGGCAGAGTCTGTCGCGGCGCACGTTCGTCGTCGTGCAGCATGTATTTGCGACCTTCGACATGCCGGTCGATGGTGGCACGCACTTCATCGGGCGTCACGTTTTCAGCGACGACGCGGCGTGAGATCTGGCCGGTGGTATCGATCCATTCGACGATCCGGCACGCTCCGCCCCAAGGCTGACGGATGGGCGCGGAGACGCGGCAACCGCGCACCTGCAGCGCACGCTCGGTCATGGTTTCATGAGACTGTTTCAAGGCGCGATCCTTTTCCGCTTGAGAGGGATGGCAGACCCGCCCAGCTTAGGGAATACACGTGCTGCGTTGGTTACAGGCCTGGTCGAGTTATTTACGGAGCATTACGCAGCAATGACTGCTTAAATGTGCCGCAAACGGTGCCTACTCTAGGGTCCTGATCCGGTCTATGGCCTGTTCGAGGCGGTCGACGGCAATAACCTGTAAGCCGTCGATAGGTTGCTTGGGCGCGTTCGCCTTAGGAATCAGCGCGATCGAGAAGCCCAGCTTGGCCGCTTCCTTGAGCCGGTCCTGGCCGCGCGGCGACGGCCGGATTTCACCCGCCAGCCCCACTTCGCCAAACACGATCAGACCCTTCGGTAGCGCCTTGTTACGCATCGACGAATGGATCGCGAGCAGCACCGCGAGGTCGGCGGCGGGCTCGGTGATCTTGACTCCGCCCACCGCATTCAGAAAGACGTCCTGATCGAAACAGGCGATGCCGGCGTGCCGGTGCAGCACGGCGAGCAGCATCGCCAGACGGTTCTGTTCCAGCCCCACCGCGAGCCGCCTGGGATTGGGCACGTTGGCGGCGTCCACCAGCGCCTGCACTTCGACGAGCAGCGGCCGCGAACCTTCCTGGGTCACCAGCACGCACGAGCCCGGCACAACCTGCTCATGCTGCGACAGGAACAGCGCCGACGGGTTAGCCACGCCGCGCAGACCCCGTTCGGTCATCGCGAACACGCCCAGTTCATTGACCGCGCCGAAGCGGTTCTTGAACGCCCGCACGAGACGGAACGACGAGTGGGTGTCGCCTTCGAAGTACAGCACCGTATCGACGATATGTTCGAGCACGCGTGGACCGGCCAGATTGCCTTCCTTGGTCACGTGTCCAACCATAATGATGGCGGTGCCCGACTGCTTGGCAATGCGCGTCAGTTGCGCCGCGCACTCGCGCACCTGCGCGACCGATCCCGGTGCCGAGGTCAGCGCCTCGGAATAGACCGTCTGGATCGAATCGATCACGGCCACGTCGGGCCGTTCGCTCTCGATCGTCGCCTGGATTTTTTCGAGCTGGATTTCGGCGAGGAGCCTCAACTCGCTCGCCTTGGAGCCTGGATCGAGCAGCGACAGCCGTTGCGCCCGCAACGCAACCTGCGCAGCTGATTCCTCGCCGCTGATATATAGCGCACGCCGCTCGTGAGCAATTTCCCCGAGCGACTGCAGCAACAGCGTCGATTTGCCGATACCCGGATCGCCGCCGATCAGCACCACCCCGCCCGGCACCAGACCGCCGCCCAACACCCGGTCGAATTCGCTTACGCCGGTGGAAAAGCGCGGTACGTCCGACGCTTCGATATCCGCGAGGCGCTGCACCGGTGCGCTCTTGGCGAGCGACTGAAAGCGGTGCGCGGACGGCGATTCGGCCACCGTCTCCACCAGAGTATTCCACGCCTGACATGCCGGGCACTGACCCTGCCACTTGGGCGCCTGCCCGCCACATTCGGTGCAGGTGTACATCGTCTTCTGTTTAGCCACGCGCCCTTGCCTGTTATATGTCTGCTGTGATGTCTGGTTTGAGGTCTGATTGTGCCGGAGCTGAAAGCCCGGCCACTGCGCTCAATCTGCGTTTATTCAGGGCTTACTCCGCGCGCACGGGCACACGCGGCGCCACCGCGCACATCAATTCGTAGCCGATCGTGCCGCACGCTTGCGCGACGTCGTCGATCGGCAGCGTGTTGCCCCACAACTCGACGCGCGAGCCGACGCCGGCCGTCGGACACGGCGTCAGATCGACGGTCAGCATGTCCATCGACACTCGGCCGACAATCCGCGTGCGCACGCCATCGACGATCACCGGCGTGCCTTCCGGCGCGACCCGCGGATAGCCGTCCGCGTAACCGCACGCCACCACGCCAATGCGCATCGGCCCACGCGCCTTGAAGATCGAGCCGTAACCCACGGTCTGACCCTCGGCAACGTTCTGCACCGCGATCAATTCCGAAGCGAGCGTCATGGCCGGCTGCAGGCCGGTGCCCGCAATGGCCCGGGTGACACCCGACGGCGACGCGCCGTACAGGATAATGCCCGGGCGCACCCAGTCGAAATGCGACGACGGGTGCCACAGCGTGGCCGCCGAATTGGCGAGGCTGCGGGCTCCCGCGATGCCCTGTGCGCCGCGCTCGAACGTTTCTATCTGAGACGCAACGCCGCGTTCGCCATCAGCGTCGGAGAAATGCGTCATCAGCGTGATCTGGCCGACGCCCTGGCAGGCGCGCGCCCGCTCCCACGCCGCCCGATAGCGCTCCGGCGTATAGCCGAGCCGGTTCATGCCGCTATTCATTTTCAACTGAATATTGACCGGCTTCGACAGGCGCGCCATTTCCAGCATGCGCAACTGTTCGTCCGAATGCAGCGCCGTGCTCAGGCTGTAACGGTCGATCACGTCGATGTCGGTGGGACGGAAAAAGCCCTCGAGCAACAAAATCGGCCCTGCCCAGCCCAATTCACGCAACTTCACCGCTTCTTCGAGGTCGAGCAATCCGAAGCCGTCGGTCGCGCGCAGACCGGGAAAGGCTCTTGCGAGACCGTGACCATAGGCATTGGCCTTGACGACAGCCCAAATTTTCGAAGTTGGGGCGTAACGGCGGACGACAGCGAGGTTATTGGCGAGTGCAGCAGTGTGAATCGTGGCTGAGAGGGGGCGCGGCATGGGAAATTTTCGTAAAGACGCTTGCGAATCAGGAGCTTACAGTGCGTTTTCAGTGCTCAGGAGCCCGCTGGGCGGTGCGATCAAGGATTCTGCTAGTCCGAATTCAGCTATTTTCGTGATATAAAGCCGTGCGCACAACCCATTTCGAACGGAATAAGCCCGGACGCCTTGCACACGGCCGGGGCGGACGGACCGCAGCGAGGACAGCATCGCATCAGATGAAAAAAGGTTTTTACACCATCATGGCCGCGCAGTTTTTTTCGTCGCTGGCCGACAATGCGCTTCTGATCGCTGCTATTGCACTGCTGAAAGACCTCCACGCCCCGAACTGGATGACGCCGCTGCTCAAGCTGTTTTTTGTGCTGTCGTACGTCGTTCTCGCGGCTTTCGTCGGCGCCTTCGCCGACTCGCGTCCGAAGGGACGCGTGATGTTCGTCACCAATACCATCAAGGTGGTCGGCTGCTTCACGATGCTGATCGGCGCCCATCCCCTGATTGCGTATGGCATTGTCGGATTCGGCGCTGCGGCGTATTCGCCCGCCAAGTACGGCATTCTCACCGAACTGCTGCCCCCTGACCGGCTCGTCGCGGCAAACGGCTGGATCGAAGGCACCACGGTCGGCTCGATCATCCTTGGCACGGTATTGGGCGGCGCGCTGATCAGCCCGCATATCGCTTCGCACATCCTCAGGCACCATATTCCCACCGTCAACACGCCGGCCGAAGCGGCGATGCTCGTGATCATGGCGATCTACGTGATTGCCGCGCTATTCAATCTGCGCATTCCCGACACCGGCGCGCGCTATCCGAAGCAGGAACGCGGCCCCATCAAACTCCTCACCGATTTCGCCGACTGCTTCCTGATTCTCTGGCACGACAAGCTCGGCCAGATCTCGCTTGCCGTCACGACCCTCTTCTGGGGCGCCGGCGCGACCTTGCAGTTCATCGTGCTGAAGTGGGCGGAAGTGTCGCTCGGCATGTCGCTCTCCGAAGGCGCGATCCTGCAGGCGGTCGTGGCGGTCGGCGTGGCCGCCGGGGCGATCATCGCCGCCTCGCGCGTGCCGCTCAAGAAGTCGCTCTCGGTGCTGCCGGTAGGCATCATGATGGGTATCGCCGTGATGCTGATGGCGTTCTACACGCGCAGCCTGTTTCCCGCGCATTGGGGTGTTTACTTCGGCCACATGCATGTGCCGGGCTATCTGATCTTCGCGTACCTGTTCCTGATGATCGTCGGCGCCCTGTCTGGATTTTTCGTCGTACCGATGAATGCGCTGCTGCAGCATCGCGGCCACGTGCTGCTGTCCGCCGGCCACTCGATCGCCGTGCAGAACTTCAATGAGAACCTTTCGGTGCTCGTGATGCTGTGCCTGTACGCGGTGCTGGTGTGGCTCGACGTGCCGGTGTCGGCAGTCATTGTGCTGTTCGGCACCTTCGTTTGCGTGATGATGTGGTTTGTGATGCGGCGTCATCAGGCAAACCAGCGCGCGTTCGATTCGGTGGCGCTGATCGGCGAAGTGAAACACTGACGCGTTGCTCCGACGCGCCATTCTGACGCGTCGGATCGCTGCATGCGGGATGCGCGCCGCGCCCGCGCTTCTTTCTTTCCAGCCTCTCCATGACTCAATCGATTCCCAACGTCCTGACGATTGCCGGCTCGGACTCCGGCGGCGGCGCCGGCATTCAGGCGGACCTCAAGGCCTTTTCGGCCCTCGGCGCGTATGGCGCGAGCGTCGTCACGGCACTGACGGCCCAGAACACCCGCGGCGTCACGGCAATTCACATCCCCGATCCGGCTTTTATCACGGCGCAACTCGATGCGGTGTTCGACGATATCCGCATCGATGCTGTGAAGATCGGCATGCTGGCGAACGCGCAGGTCGCGCGAGCCGTCGCCGACGCGCTACGGCGCTATCAGCCGAAGCACGTCGTGCTCGATACCGTGATGATTTCCAAAAGCAACCACGCACTGCTGGCACCCGATGCGGTGGCCGTGCTGCGCGACGAATTGCTGCCGCTCGCCAACCTGCTGACGCCGAATCTCCCGGAAGCGGCTGCGTTGCTGGGGGGTTCACCCGCTACCGACGAAGCGGGCATGATCGAGCAAGGTGAAGCGCTGCGGGCCCTCGGCGCACGCGCCGTGCTAATGAAAGGCGGCCATCTCACGGCCGCCGACAGTCCCGACTGGCTGGTGCAGGACAGCGGCACGTTGCGCCTCGGCGCGCCGCGCGTACCGGTGAAGAACACGCATGGCACGGGCTGCACGCTGTCGTCGTCGATTGCGGCGCTGCTTCCGCAGCGCGCGGACCTCGCGAGTGCAGTCGCCGATGCGAAGGCTTACCTGACCGGAGCGCTACAGGCCAGCGATCAACTAGACGTCGGCAACGGCGTTGGGCCGGTGCATCATTTTTATCGGTGGTGGTGAAGCGGGGTTGAGTCCGGGGCTGTGTCGCTACGGCCGGCGCCGCTCAACTATTCGCGCCTGCCGGCCCGGCCGCATGACGGTCACTGCCGCGCAAACACCTGCGCTTTCTCCGACCAGGTATCCGGCACGATAAAGCCGCGCGAGCGTTCGACCCAGCGCCCTGCGTCGTCCACATAGAAAGCCGCTACCATCGTGGGACCGTGTTGATGCGCGACCCGTTCGCTCAACGCGCTGGCTTCGACGAATCCCATACCCTCCGCTTCCGCCACCCCTGGCTCATGCCGACGCGGCGCCAGCCACTCGAGTCGCGGCAACACCCGCCACGCCTGCGAGTGCCCAGCAGCAAAAGCCGGCCACTCCGAGCGTGTGGTCCACCAGCCGCGCGCATGCGCCGGATCGATTTCGACGGGATCAGTCGTCGTCTCACCGTGCGGGTAGAACAACCAGCCCTTGATGAACATCTGCGGTTCCCATGGCCCGACGTGTCCCAGCGTGGCGAATTCTTCGCGGGCGCTGAGCGGTAACTGGTGATCGAGTACGTGAGTCAGCTTCAGATCGAAGCGGTCCTGCAGATTGGGGCCGACGTAATCGGCAAGTTGCGCCCGCCCATTCCCGGCGTGCAGATAGCACTTGACGGCCAGTTCCCAGTGCAACCGCCGCCCCGCGTGCGTCTGCACCAGAAAATCGCACTCGCCTAGGGTCAGGCCGGCGCGCCGCAGCGGCACGTTCGCCGCGATGAGACGCGCTGCCGGTCCATGCTGCAAAAACCACGCGAGCAGGCATTCCGCATAGCGGCCAAGACGCGTCACCCGCGCCGCCTCGAGGTCACGTTGCAGCTCGCCCGGGTCGGCGTCCAATGCAAGCAGCCACTCGCGCGTCGCGGCTAGCTCATCGGCCGTTTCGAACGCGCTCGCCAGCATCCCGGCCGGTGGTTGCGCACGCAACAAATCAGCACTGAACAGCAGCCACGCGAGATCGCGCACCGCGGGCTCGCGCAGCGCATCCCACTGTGCCGCGGGCACAGCGGCCGGGAGCGGTGCCGGCCGGATCACGTTCATCAGCTGGCTGCCGCTCCGGCTCCGCCCGCCTGCAGCCACGTGTCGCGGGCGAGGCACAGATCGGTCCACGCCTTGGCCTTGTCGGGCAAGCTGCGCAGCAGATAGGCCGGGTGATAGGTCACGATGACCGGCACGCCTTCATACGTGTGAACGCGGCCGCGCAACGACGAAATGCTCGCGTCGGTTTTCAGGAGACTCTGGGCGGCGAAACGGCCCAGCGCGACGATCAGCTTCGGCTTGACGAGCGCAACCTGGCGCTGCAAATACGGCTCGCAACGCGCGACCTCGTCCGGCTCGGGATTGCGATTGCCGGGCGGCCGACACTTGATCACGTTGGCGATGTAGACGTTGGTGTCGCGCGCGAGCGCCAGCGAACCCAGCATGTTGTCGAGCAGCTTGCCGGCCTGGCCGACGAATGGTTCACCCAGGCGGTCCTCGTTTTCGCCGGGGGCTTCGCCGATCAGCATCCAGTCCGCATTGCGGTCGCCGACGCCGAACACGGTGTTGGTGCGCTTCTCGCACAGGCGGCAGCGCTCGCAGGCGGCCACGCGTTCGGCGAGGACATCCCAGTCGAGAGTCTCGACCGACGGCTCGGCGCGCTCGGCGGGAACCATGCGCGCTTCTGTCGGTGGCTGGGCCGGCAAGTCGTCGAACCACGCGAAATCGTCCTCCGGTGGGGCGGAGGCGGAGGGGGTGGGGGTGGAGGTGGAGGTGGAGGGTTCGGCGGGCGCCGGACGTGTCGACTGCGTGAACCGCGCAGCGGGTGCGCCGTCGCCAGACGCGCCGTCGCCTTCCGCATGCTGCGGCGCGTCGCGGCCCTGCACCGCGCCGTGGTCAGTCTGACCAGCGCGGTAAGTCGCGCCCTGAGCAGACCCATGCGCAGACTCCTGCGCCAGACTCCGTACAGGCGCTACAACCTCAGCACGCAGCGCCGTGCTATCAGTCACAGCTTCGAGCGCCGCGGGCGCTTGCGCGACCGCGCCGGCACCCGTCTGCGCCGTCCCGCGTCTCACCCACCTCAGCGCGAGGCCGAGCTCTTCCATTGCAGATTCATGCAGCGCCATCTGCGCCCTCCCTGGCAAACGAAAAACGCATCACGATGGCGTCCTCCCGGCTGCGATGACGCGCCGGATAGTAGTTCTTGCGACGGCCAATCGAAGCAAAGCCGAAGCGTTCATAAAGCCGGATGGCCCGGTGGTTCGACGGCCGTACTTCTAGCAGCAGCCCGTCAAGTTTCTCGTTACGCGTAATGCGCACCGCTTCGCGCAGCAGCGACAGGCCGGCGCCCGCGCCCTGCGCGGCGGGCGCCACGCACAGATTCAGCAGATGCATCTCGTCGACCACCGGCATCAGCACGCAGTAGCCGATCAAGGTGCCGGTCACGTGGCGCAGGCAGATGCCGAAATAGCCGTTGCGCAGCGAGTCTTCGAAATTGCCGCGACTCCACGGAAACTCATAGGCCGCTTTTTCGATGATGGCGACCTCGTCGAGGTCCCCTTCGGTCATTGGCGACATGTAGCGGTCCGCCAGCAACACTCCGCTCATCGTCCGCCCTCGCCTTGAGGTCCAGAGCGGGCCGCCGATGCAGAAGCCGCCTCGCGACCCGATGCGGGCTGTGCGGGCTGCTGCGCGCCCGGTGCCTGTTCCACTTGGGCGGTGTCCCCGGCGTTGGCAGGCTCTGCCGTTCCGGCGGCGGCAGTCGTCTCATTGGCCTCAGCAGCCTTGGCGGCCTTTTCAGCCTTCTCAGCCATACGTTCCGCCGTGGTCTGGGCGACCTTGTCGCGCACGTATTCGGGTGCCGCGAGTTCAGCCGGCACAGTGCGACCGGCGCGCCACGCACGCAGCGCCGCAAAGGCGAGCGGCAACGCATGCGGCAGTGCCAGGCCGTCGACGGCCTGCGCCACCGCGCTGGCGGCGAGGCGCGCGCCGAACGCAGCGGCGGCATTGCCCGCCAGCGTAAACGGCACTTCGGGCAAGCTCAGCAGGTCCGGCGAATCGAGCGAGGCCGGCTGGATCGTGCGCCATTCGCCTTCGGCTTCATCCCACGCAAAGTCGGCCCAATAGACTTCGTCCATGCGGGCGTCGAGCGCTGCTACGACACGTCTGACCGACGGATCGCGCAAACGCGCGCTCTCGGCGCAAGCGAGCAGCGTGCCGATCGGCACCACCGGGCAGTTCAGGCCGAACGCGAGCCCCTGTGCCACACCCGTTGCCGTCCGCAGACCGGTAAACGAGCCGGGACCCGCGCCGAACGCAATCGCGTCGCAATCGGCGAGCGCGAGGTCGGCTTCGTCGAACAGTTCGCGGATCGCGGGCAACAGGCGCGTACTGGACACAGCGCCCGTCGCTTCGTGGCGCACCCAGACGCGCGGTTCGGAGGCAGGAGCGCCCGCAGCGACAGACGCAGCGGACGCGGCGGACAGGAGCGCGACCGAGCAGAATTCGGTCGACGTATCGAGGGCAAGCAGCACAGTTCGGGTCATGGCCGCTATTGTAATGCGACGCCCCCCTTTGCCGGGCATGCACCGCGCGGCCGGGATGTGCGAAGCCCCCCAAGGCACGCCGCACCGCCCCTGTTCGGCGCGCGGTTTGGAAGGATCGTTCGAGCCTCGTTCGAACCAACCGGGATCGCGCTTGATATGATCGACGGCCCATCTTGAATTCGCCACGGAGAAAACATGAGCGACGTCGACGCCCAATTCGCAAAAGCCCACGAAGAAGTGCAACAACTGCCGGAACGCCCGGGCAACCTGACGCTGCTGCGCCTGTATGCGCTCTACAAGCAGGCCACGAAGGGCGACGTGCATGGCGACAAGCCGGGCTTCACTGACATCGTCGGCAAGTACAAATACGACGCCTGGGCGGCACTGAAGGGCACCTCGCAGGACGCCGCCAAGCAGCAATACGTCGAACTGGTCGAATCGCTAAAAAGCGGCGCCTCAGCGTAAAACCAGCGGACGAACTAGCTGACAGCGGCACTTCCCTCGTGGAAATGTCTTAAATGTGGCGCGGTGCAGCAAAACCCTATACAATGCTGCCTGCGCTTCACTGCTTTGCCCGGCTTTCTTCTAGCGGCCTTTGCGGCGCAGCGCCTCGTAGCGTTTTGCTCCAATCCAGTTTAGAACCTGTCCCCTCCTGCCTAGCCCCCTACGGGCGATCATGTACCAGGCTGGCGGCACGCCGTGTTGGCATGTCGCAACCCATACAGCTTCTAACAAAAAGCTCGCCTTCATTGTCGCGAGCTGCCCCCGTTTTTCGATTTGCTCGCTGCTTCTTTGCTCGCTGAATCCGACGACTTGGGTATGCCGATTGGCGCCGACGTATTTATTCCGTGCATTACCCAGGATCGTTTCAAGGATTCTCATGACTTCGAGCAATACCCCCAGCAGCCCGTTGAACGCCATCGCCGACCAAGCCCTCGGTCTCGCAAGCAGTGACGCAGCACCCGCAGAAGCCGCAGCCGTTGCTGCAGCCCCGGAAGCCGTCGCCGCTGTGGCCGCCGCACCGGCCGGCCCGTCGTTCGCGTCGCTCGGTCTGTCCCCGGATGTCGTCTCCGCGCTGACCGCCGCTGGCTACCAAAACCCGACCGCGGTTCAGCAACGCGCGATCCCCGCTGGCATCGCCGGCCGCGATCTGATGGTCTCGAGCCCGACCGGTTCGGGCAAGACCGCCGCGTTCATGCTGCCCGCCATCGAGCGTTTCTCGCAGCTGCAAAAAGCCCAAGCCAGCCAGCCGCGCGAGCCGCGTCCGGCTGACGGGGCCCGCACGCGCCGCCCGCAACCGGTTGCCCGTCCGACCATGCTGGTTCTGACGCCGACCCGCGAACTCGCGATGCAGGTCACCACCGCCGCTGCCACGTACGGTAAGCACCTGAAGCGCCTGCGCACCGTCAGCATTCTCGGTGGCGTCGCTTACGGTCAACAGTTGATGCTGCTGGCCAAGAACCCGGAAATCCTGGTTGCTACGCCCGGCCGTCTGATCGACCACCTGGAACGCGGCCGTATCGACCTGTCGCAACTGCAGATCCTCGTGCTCGACGAAGCTGACCGCATGCTGGACATGGGCTTCATCGAAGACATCGAAACGATCGTTGCCGCCACGCCGGCTTCACGTCAAACGATGCTGTTCTCTGCCACGCTCGACGGCAAGATCACCTCGCTGACAGGCCGCCTGCTGAAGGATCCGGAGCGTATCGAGATCGTCCAGCGCATGGAACAGCGCACCAACATCGCGCAAACCGTCCATTACGTTGACGACCGCGATCACAAGGATCGTCTGCTCGACCATCTGCTGCGTGACGAAGGCCTCGATCAGGCTATCGTCTTCACGGCAACCAAGATGGACGCTGACCAACTGGCTGGCCGCCTGGCCGACGCCGGTTTCGAATCGGCTGCTCTGCACGGCGATCTGCCGCAAGGCGCGCGTAACCGCACGATCAAGGCCCTGCGCGAGCGCCGTGTGCGCGTGCTGGTCGCCACGGACGTCGCCGCTCGCGGTATCGACATCCCGGGCATCACGCACGTGTTCAACTATGACCTGCCGAAGTTCGCTGAAGACTACGTGCACCGCATCGGCCGTACCGGCCGTGCCGGCCGCTCGGGTATCGCGGTGAGCCTCGTGCATCACGCCGAGCAAGGCGCGCTCAAGCGCATCGAGCGTTTCGTGCGTACCCCGCTGGCGGTGAACGTCGTCGAAGGCTTCGAGCCGCGCAAGTCGGCCCCGTCGGGCAATGGCCGTCCTGGCTTTGGCGGCCGCGGCCGTCCGGGCGGTGGCAACGGCGGTGGCCGTCGCTTCGGTAGCGGCAGCGGTGCTGCCAAGCCGGCCGGTAACGGCGGCGGCGCTCGCAGCGGCAGCGGTGGTAGCGGCGGCGGCTGGGCCGGCAAGTCGGCTGGCGGCGGTTCGCGCGAAGGCTACGGCGGCTCGCGTGACGGTGGCTACGGCGCGCGCCGCAGCGACGGTCCGCGTACGGCGCGCCGCGGCAGCTAAGTACGAGTCAGGCGGTACAACCGCCCTGCACTGCGGCCATCAAGCCCGTGCGCAGGACGGTGCTGCCAAGCTAGCCAGAACGACCAGAGGTGGTCCTCGACCACCCAGATGTCAGAAGAACCGGTGCTCATGCACCGGTTTTTTTTCGTCCGTACTTTGGTCGCACACAAAATTTCACGATGTGGAAAATTTTTTTGCCTCGTAAAAAATCGTGCTGCGTGGCACAACCGGTGCCATTGCAGCAGGGGAAATAACGTTTCTCAATACGGAGTGTTGCCTTTAACTACATGATTTAAAACAATTAAAAATATAAAACAATGTGCCCCACGCGTCTATTGCACGCACCTTGATTTACCTAGACTCTTATATAAGACTTCACGAAACGAGAGGCCCTCGCGGCACTTCGCTTCGCGAAGACAGAGTTACCGATCCACTATCCAGGCAATCAAGGAGCACATCATGACGTCACGCCAACAGCAAGCACAGCAACTCCAGCAACAGTGGGAAACCGATCCGCGCTGGAAAGGCATCAAGCGCACGTACACCGCTGATGACGTGGTGCGTCTGCGCGGTTCGTTGCTGGTGGAGCACACGCTCGCCAGGCGCGGCGCGGAAAAGCTGTGGGACAGCGTCAACAACGAGCCGTTCGTGAACTCGCTCGGCGCGCTGACCGGCAACCAGGCCATGCAGCAGGTCAAGGCCGGCCTGAAGGCGATCTATCTGTCGGGCTGGCAGGTGGCGGGCGACGCCAACGTGGCTGGCGAAATGTACCCGGACCAGTCGCTGTATCCGGCCAATTCGGTGCCGCTGGTCGTGAAGCGCATCAACAATACGCTGACGCGTGCCGACCAGATCCAGTGGTCGGAAGGCAAGAATCCGGGCGACGAAGGCTATATCGACTACTTCGCACCGATCGTGGCCGACGCTGAAGCCGGCTTCGGCGGCGTGCTGAACGCGTTCGAGCTGATGAAGGCCATGATCGAAGCCGGCGCCGCAGGCGTGCACTTCGAAGACCAGCTCGCGTCCGTGAAGAAGTGCGGCCACATGGGGGGCAAGGTGCTCGTGCCGACCCGCGAAAACATCGCCAAGCTGACCGCTGCGCGTCTGGCGGCCGACGTCTCCGGCACGCCAACGGTCCTGCTCGCCCGCACCGATGCGGAAGCCGCTGACCTCGTGACCTCGGACATCGACGACAACGACAAGCCGTTCCTGACCGGCGAGCGCACCGTCGAAGGTTTCTACCGCACGAAGCCAGGTATCGAACAGGCAGTCTCGCGCGGTCTCGCCTACGCGCCGTACGCCGACATGATCTGGTGCGAAACCGGCAAGCCGGACCTCGAGTTCGCGAAGAGATTCGCCGAGGCGATCCACAAGGAATTCCCAGGCAAGCTGCTGTCGTATAACTGCTCGCCGTCGTTCAACTGGAAGAAGAACCTCGACGACGCGACGATCGCCAAGTTCCAGAAGGAACTCGG
>Ga0116109_1000142_pt1 | contig 17158 bp, 16 predicted proteins | sample June2015DPH_8_10_2_FD_89718 | JGI IMG/M metagenome (GOLD analysis project Ga0116109, IMG submission 89718) | Peatland microbial communities from SPRUCE experiment site at the Marcell Experimental Forest, Minnesota, USA - June2015DPH_8_10 | ecosystem: Environmental > Terrestrial > Soil > Wetlands... | reverse complement strand
GCGTCGGCGATGCTGGCAGTGATCGTCGCGGCCTGCCCCTGCGCGCTGGTGCTCGCCGCGCCTTCCACAGCGATCGCTGGGATTGCGGTTGGCGCGCGGCACGGCGTCCTGTTCAGGAATGCGGCGTTCCTTGACCGGATTGCCGAGATCGACTCGCTCGTGATCGACAAGACCGGTACGCTTACGCACGGCGAACTGCGCGTCGCGGACGTGTTCACGCAACCGGGGGTGACAAGCGCCGAGGCCGTCGCGCTGGCTGCGCGACTGGCGGCGGGCAGTGCGCATCCAGTGAGCCGGGCGCTGATGCGCTATGCTTCAGCCGCCGCCGGGCAGGAGGTTGCACCGTTCGAACGTACCCGCGAACTGCACGGCCTTGGGGTGGTCGCAGAAACGCCCGACGGCAGCGCGGCGCTCGGCCGCGCCGAGTTGCTGCGCGAGCATGTCACCGCGCTACAACCCGCGCCCACTTCGACTGATGGACCCTGCGTTGGGCTCGCACTCAATGGTCAATTGCTCGCGTGGTTCGGTTTTGCCGACGCGTTGCGCGCTGAAGCTACCGGCGCGCTCGCGGAACTGCGCGAACTGGGTCTCGTGCGGCAGACCCTGCTGACGGGCGACCGCGATGTGGTGGCGCGCAAGGTGGCCGCCGAGGTCGGCATCGACACGGTCGTCTCGCAGGCGCTGCCGCACGAGAAACTCGACTACGTGATGCACGAACTCGAAGCGGGGCATCATCCGCTCGTGGTCGGCGACGGGCTGAACGACGTGCTGGCCATCAAGGCGGGCGCGACCAGCATCGCGATGGGTGAACGGGGGATCGACATTGCGGTGGCGTCCGCGGATATCGTGCTGCTCGGCGGCGACCTGCGGCGCATTCCGACCTGCATCCGGCTCGGCCGGCGCTGCCGCCGTACCGCGACGATCAACGCGGCGATCGGCATCGCCTGGACCGTTGGGACCATTACGCTGGCAGCGCTCGGTGTGCTCGGAGCGGTGTGGGTGGCAATTCTTCACAATGTCGGTACTTTCATCGTGATTGCCAACGCGGGGCACCTACTGCGCATTGACGAAGATGCTATCGAGCGCCAACTTCCCACGCAGCGGGCCGTATAACGACGACCGTGCACGCAGACATGGCGGGCTAGCCACTGTAACTTACGCGGTGGCTGAGGTCGACATGGGAATCCTGCTCCCGGTTAATTCACTCGGCTGCGGCACCGGCTCATCCGACCTCTCACCATGCTTGACAACATGAATATCCTCCCCGGACGGCGATCGGTTTCCAGCCGATCCAGGGCTAATCTATCAGTGCTACCTGCGTCCGACGCTTGTCCGGCTCACCCGTCGACAAGGCAGTCAATCAATCTGAGGACACAGACTGGACGATTGCGCCTTAGACAAAAACGAGGTAGACGAGCAGCGTTCGAGCTTGCCAGTCGCAGAGAACGAGTACAAGTTCCTTGCGACGTACCGCCTCCTCCGCGGCCTCACCTGACACCATCACCAACCCAACCCGCAAACCACCGCTCGCACAAGCGGAGTCGCGCAGTTGCAACGTAGTGTCACCTGTGCCCGCACCGAAATACTCCGCCCCGTCCCCAAATGGACCAACGAAACGGGCCGGATGTCCTCCGAGTAGCAAAGCGGCATAAATTAACCCGGCTTAAGGTCATCCGGATGCGCGGGGACATCTGACATAGCTAGGTAGGACAGACTGGCGAACATGCCGAGGCTAGTGGCACCTAGCGGTCTTTCTATTAAGGTATCCGGAATATCACGACCTACGCATCTCGCTAGGTCCTCCGTGTCCGCTAGAAGGACGCGTCCACTGTCGGTTATCCGCAGATCGACGGAGACCAAAGGAAACGCCTTAACAAAGCGCTTTATAGCTGAGCCGAGACGCGTTGCCTCGAACAGCGATGGAACCTGCAAACGAATATGTCCACGGATTTCTAACGCGGCCTCGTTACTTATATTTGCGAGTTCTTCGTAACACTGCAGCATCTCAGTCACACAACTGAGCACCGCAAAGCCGACATCGGTAATGGCTAACACTTCGGGTGGTTCGGTCAAGAAGGCGCAGTCCGAGCAGCGTTTCAAGGTCCCGCACAGCGGGACTGACGGAAGAGCAGCACACATTCTGGACTTTCGCGGCCTTCGTGAAGCTTCCGAGCTTCGCTACGGATTTGAAAACTTCAAGCGATCTCAACCGATCCATGTTCCTCTCCTTGGCACCGAAGTGAGACGCACAGGAAATGAAGATCTATCGCCGCGCCTCAATGTGCCACCTCATCCATCAAGCGGCGCTGAGATGCTGCTTGAAAAAGCTGGCCGTTCGGCCGTTAGCAAGGCTAGCCGCTTGAGCATCGTATTTTTCACCACGATGTCTCGCGAATGCGTGGGCGCAATGGGGATATGTAAAGACCTCGACAAGTGGCTTGTCTTTCATGGCGTTTTTTATCGCCGCCTGGGCATCCTTTGAAATATATTCGTCCTCCTCCCCGACGTGGAAAATCATCGGAACCGTAACATTTGCGGCTTCCGCGAGGAATTGTTCCGTTCTGCCACCATAGTAAGAAACCCCTGCGTCAATATTTTCTCTGGCCGCAGTGAGATACGTCATGAGGCCGCCAAAGCAATATCCCATGAGGCCGACCTTTCCGTTTGCGCCGGGTAGAGAACGGCCGAACTCCATTGTCGCAACAATGTCCGTCACGCCGACCGGGATATCGTATGACTCGTAAAGCTTCAACGCTGGCTCCCAGTCAGTCTTGTCAGATAGCTGAACGTTTGGCTTCTGACGCCAAAATAAGTCCGGGCAAATTGCGATGAACCCCTTCTCAGCGAGTTCATCGGCCGACTGACGCATATCCGCATTTACTCCAAATATTTCCTGCAGTACGACAATGACCGGCGCCGGACCACTTGCCGGTTGCGCCACGTAAGCGGAAAAGGCGCCATCCGGCGTGTTAATCGAGAGCATCTCGCTCATACAAATCTCCTGGTTGTGTGAGAATTTCATTGACATTTAACCGGACACCACCTGCTTACGCATTTGCATACCCACCAGCGCCTTGCGAAAACCCAGTTGTGCCGCCTTTAACTCGGTGCACCGCTCAGTCGAAAGCCGTCGCACCAAGGACCAAACCACAGAAGTTCCGGCGAAGATATTTCGGATCCATTCGATCAAGGACATCCGCATTGACGGTCCCGAAGGTGGTCTCGGGGCGATGCAACATCCCGGCACCAAGCGCCTCAATGATGCCCTCCTTGAACCGTTCACCTCGCCCGTATACATCCAGAATCCGTTGCTTCTGCTCATTGCTCAGGTCGTCAAGATGTAGCCCAAACATATCAGCCTCAACGCCCCTCGTTAGAAGCGCAACAAGGGTAGATTTATGCATCGCAATTCCGGGTGTAGTATGCAACGCAATGGCGTCCCAGACTTCCTGAGCGTTGGCAACACTGATGTCGTGCGCCGCGAGAAACTGTCGCGCGGCATTTGCGCCATCGACCTCGAACCTAAGCCTCGAGCTACGATATCCTTCAGTCAGGCCAACGCGATGAAACAGCGCGCTGACATACAGAAGTTCGTGGTCCACGGCCATCCCTAGTTTCGTTCCGCTTAAGCATCCGAAGGCAAACACGCGGTGAGAATGGTTGTACAGCAGTTCCGTTTCGATACCCCTTATAAAATTCCGGGCGGCACGCGCCATACCGCCATTGGGGATCTTTAGGCCTGGTACACTTCGATGCATTCTCCGTTCTCCAGTTTGCTTCGTTGACTTCTGCTCGCCTCATGCTCGCCGCGCGCTGCTTAGAATGGTCAGCATTGATTCCTCGTCGCATATGAACACGTCCGCGCCCTAGACGTCTTGCAGAATGATTGTTCGGTCGTGCGACTCGACACCGGAGAACATCTGTGGCTAGTAGTCAATAAAAGCGAGCACACTTGAATCGGTCGGGTTACCTATTCCTTTGCCATGGGAGGCTCCTCGGCAGATTGACTCGATGGGAGCCATGGCCTTCGTAAGCGCATTGCCGTCTGCGTACACATCAAGCATAGACGTTGCGAAGGTAAGCGTCATTGATTCAGACTTAATCGTTCTTAAACCTCAACGCCGCGCTGTGAAGGTTCCGCATGGTCCGCAAACAATCCAGTGCAGCCCATGCCTCGGAGCCTTGAGTTTGCACAAGGCCGGGGCATGCACCGTCGTGTTTCTTACGCGCTTTCCGATTCGAAAGACGACCCACGTCCGAGCTTTCTCAGATGCGTGAGTTGTCGATCGTTTCACTGTACGAAACCGTGCGTCTCATATTCACGTTGATTAAGGATGATTAAGCATAGGACGAGACGCTTTCCGGCGTTTGTCGTTTAAGCTTTCGACAACACTCGGTATTTCGCAACCCGAGAGGTTAGCGAGGAGGGATTGCCAGACGGTCACCGCGTCTTTGTTTGATTACGTTGTGGCCACCCGCTCAGATTGACAGTGCCTCTATAGGCATCCTCGAAGCCGTATGGTATCGAAAGTATGAGCTAGCGAGAAACATCTATGACGCCCGAAATCGAGTCCCCTACGGGGGGTTCCAGCCATCCACGCTTGACACGAGGCATGGTTGCGTTATTCGCTTTCTGCTGTGCAGCTATCGTCGCCAACCTTTACTACGCGCAACCAATCATCGCTCTCATCGCGCCAGCAATCCACATGTCTGCGGGTACAGCGAGTCTGATCGTTTCGCTGACGCAAGTTGGATATGCGCTCGGCATGTTCTTCCTGGTCCCGCTAGGTGATCTGGTCGAAAACCGGCGGCTGATGATGACGACAGCGCTGATTTCCGTTGGTGCGCTGGCAGCGGCGTCAACGGCACACCACACGACGACCTTCCTTCTCGTGTCATTAGTGCTGGGCTTTAGCACTGTGACCGTCCAGATTCTGGTTCCGCTGGCTGCACACATGGCCCCCGACGAAACGCGCGGCCGGGTTGTGGGCACCATTATGGGCGGCCTACTCCTTGGCATTTTGCTGGCCCGCCCGATCTCCAGCTTCGTCGCTGGGCACTTCGGATGGCGGACGGTATATTGGGGAGCCACACTTCTTATGGCCAGCGTTGCGGCGCTGCTGGCGGCTACGATGCCGTCGCGCCAACCGGCGCACACAGGGTCGTACGGGCAGCTCATCCACTCACTCGGCGGCCTTCTACTAACAATGCCGGTACTGCGCCACCGAGCGCTGTATCAAGCGCTAATGTTCGCGTCTTTCAGCTTATTCTGGACCACTGTGCCTCTGGAGCTTATGCGTCACTATGGCCTGTCCCAGTCGGGCGTCGCTCTCTTCGCGCTTGTTGGCGCAATCGGCGCGACTTCTGCGCCAATCGCCGGAAGGCTCGCCGATGCAGGCCACGCCAGAATCGGAACGTACATCGCATTGGTGGTCGGCACACTATCTTTCGCTCCAAACCTGATTTTTCCGAGTCTTGGGGTCGGCGGCCTCGTTGCGACAGGCGTCGTGCTTGACTTCGCTACCCAGATGAATCTTGTGGTCGGTCAGAGAGAGATTCTCGCGCTTGATGCTGCAAGTCGTAACCGGTTAACGGCGCTTTACTTCACCAGTATCTTTCTCGGAGGGGCAGTGGGGTCGGCGGTTGCGAGCAGCCTGTACGAGGAAGCGGGATGGCGTCTCAGCGCGTTGATCGCCAGCCTCTTCCCAATGTTCGCCCTAGGTCATTTCCTCATTTCGGTCCGCAAACGCTGACCCAGCCCCCCGACATCCGATTCCGCCGCGACTTCGAGCGTGAGACCACATGGCGCTAGGCTAAACAAGAAAGGCAACCTGTCTTGATCAGACGCCACCTACTAGCTACCGACGGGCAGTCTTCTCACGCGATTCCGGTTTCTGCATAAATTTCATTTGTGATGGCGGGTGCTATCGGCGCCCTTCCCCGCTCTGGCACAGCGCCACCGCAACATCATCTCGGTGGATAACATTCTCGTGGCGCGACGTCGCAGTTGAACAATATAAATCCCCTGCTTTCCGGTGCCCAGCGCGGCAGCCAAAGGCTGCGGCCGAGGAGGACGTCGATGACAATCTGGATGCGTTTGCGGAAATTGATCCTCTTGAGCTCCGCCGGGATCTTCCGGAGAAAACGCCGCGCGCAATGAATGTGCTGCATCTGGCCGAGGGTGGGATGATATTCTGGCTTACTCCTGCGCTGCCCCGTGAAGTCACGATCAGGAACGGGAGCGTCGAACAGAACAATTTCGACGACTACCGGTGGTGATCGTCGCCTGAACAGAATGCAGCATTCGCGTTCGCTCGGCTTCCAATACACTTCTCGCTCGCTCTGCGATTTGATCTCTGTCGATGAGGCAATACCTCCTCGTTTCACATCTATTAACTCCGCTAAGTAGGTCTTGCCGCTAGGATGTCGAATGCACTTTCGTCCAGGCCCGAGGTGCGCGAGCCGGCTGGCGAAGGTGCAAGTAATACCGCGCGAATCTCAGCTCGTCTTTTTCTTGCCGCTAAGTACAGAACGGCGAACCGGTCCGCGTATCAACCTTTGCATCTCCCTTTTGCACGTGGAGGCAACATGACGAACTTCATTACAGTCAAAGACGGTACACAGATTTTCTTTAAGGATTGGGGGAAAGGAAAGCCCGTGGTTTTCTCTCACGGCTGGCCGGTCACGGCCGATTGCTGGAATCCCCAAATGCTGTTCTTGCGGCAGCGAGGCTATCGCGTCATTGCACACGACCGTAGAGGGCACGGACGCTCCAGCCAGCCAGATGAAGGTCACAACATGGATGTCTACGCCGATGACCTGGCTATTTTGCTCGACAAGCTGGACGTCATGGATGCGACCTTGATAGGACATTCGACTGGCGGTGGTGAAGTGACCCGATATATCGGCAAGCATGGAACGCATCGCGTTTCGAAGGTAATCCTGATCGGTCCGGTGGTACCGCTGATCGTTCAGACTGCTGACAACCCAGACGGAGTCCCAATCGCAGTTTTCGACGGCATTCGACGCGGTACCGCATTGGACAGGTCGGAGTTTCTCAAGCAGATCGCTGTAGCAGTGTATGGTTTCAACCGACCCGGGGCGAAGGTCTCGCAAGGACTCATCGATTCATTGTGGTCCGCAGGCATGATGGGTGCGATCAACGCAGAATACGACTGCATCAAGGCCCTCTCAGAAACGGACTTTACGGAAGACCTGAAGAAATTCGACGTGCCGACGCTGTTCCTTCACGGAGACGACGACCAGATTGTCCCTCTCGAACTCTCGTCGAAGAGAGCTTCAAAACTTGTTCCGAACGCAAGCCTGAAAATTTATCCCGGCGCACCGCACGGTCTGCCAGAGACTATGGTCGACGAAGTGAATGCCGATATCCTGGCGTTTATCGAAGGCTGACGGTCGAATCCTGCCGCTCTCTGAACGCGGCCGACTTGCCGCGTTCAGCAGCCTCTCTAGGCCCGCAAAGAAATCTAGTTCACAAGACGAGCCCCCGTGTCCGACCAAGCTATCGCTGCAGCCGCCCGGTCCTGCCTCCACCGGTCTCGAGCAGAAAGCATGCGAGAGCAATCGCCAATACGACTGACGCGACGCTGACCGAGCCTACCTCCCGGAACTGAATCGCATGTAGTCCACCGCCTTGACCGAGCCGTATTAGTGCACCGCCGACCACAGCAGAAATGACGGCGTTCGTTGCGAATACCAACAAATTCATAATTCCAGTCGCAGTACCCGCCACGCTCGCAGAATTCACTTCCTTTATAATCGTGTAAGGCAACATCACCGCTCCCGATACAATCCCGAAGATTAGACTGAGCCATATGCAGTCGGCTAAACTCACAGGGCCGTACAGCACTGCAATTTCGGCGGCAAGCAACACGCAGCCGCCTATTATGATGACTGGCTTGCGGCGCCTGAGCCGGTCGGAAATCCAGCCGAGCAACGGGCAACCGATCACCCATCCGAATAGAACTAGCGATGCACTCAGAACGGCGCGATCGTAACCAATACCCAGTCCTTGCGTAAAAAACGCAACGCGCCAAATCATGTCGCCTACCGTGGTTGGTACGAAGAGAAGTCCCGCGCACAGCCCACACAACCACGACTGCGGATTCCTAAACACAATGCGATAGCCATCGAACCCTGAAGCCGTTTCCACCTGCCCGGCGACCGGATCGCGCTCAGGAGTATCTACATACACTTTCGGCTGAGGGATGAGCAACATCCCTGCCGCGAGCACGCAAAGCACAATGGCGAGTCCGAAGCAGATCCGCTGCCAGGGCACGTTTTCGGCGTGAACCAGATGTGCGACCGCAAACTGTCCCGCCGAGCCGCCGAACATGCCGAATGCCTGAGCGATCCCAACCGCGGAGGCGAGTCGTTCCGCAGGCAGGCTCTTCGTCGCAACACAAACAGCGCCGGTGAACGCGAACGCCGCGCCCGCGCCCTGTAGCAGTCTGCCGGCCGACGCAAGACTATGTAAGCCAGTACCAAATAGCAAACAGCCCACCGCGAGTATCAACATGCCTGCGATCACTGGGCCGCGTACGCCAAAGCGGTCGAGAATGCCACCAGCCACTACGCTCATGAGCCAATAGGTGTAATAGTAGCTTCCGATAAGCGCATCGACCGCAGCCGTCGCTATACCGAAGCTTTTGCTCAACTCCCGGCCTATAACTCCCGGCGCCGAACGTGCTGCATACTGGCAGAAATGGAAAAGCGCACAAAAGCTGAATGTCGCAGAGCCATGCTTAGCGCCGTCCTGCCACTTGTTCGATCTTGCGCAATATCATTCGTATTCACTCCATATCCATGTTTAATGTTTGTTATAAAACGATTTATTAAGTCCGGAGTGAAGAAATGGTGTGCGACGTGGATCGTCGGCCCCATCAGTGCATCGCAGATTCCGCCTGTTTTTTGATAGGTTTCGCATCGTGGCCTGTCGAGTTGCTACTCCGCTGGAACAGGAATATCGAAACCGTTCAAGGTAACGGAGACGAAGCAGTAATGTCCCACGAGATAAATTAGTTCGTTTATGCCACGCTGCCCGAACAATTCGATGGCGCGCCGATACGTATCTTCGGGCAATCTGCGGCCTGCGCTCAACACGTGCGCCACGTCATAAGCAACCCCCTCATCATCGACCATGCCTTCCGGCCGGCTTCCGGAGACGACCGTAGAGACGAACTGATCACTCAAACCGCATTTTCTTGCCACTGCGCCGTGCGCGTATAGCTCATACCCTGCGTCGAAGTGCGCCCCTACGACGAGAATCACAATCTGGCGAACCCGATCCGACACGATAGCAAAACGTGTCATCGCTTTCGTGGTGTTCCAGATCGCTGCCCCGACCGTCGGTTCGTGCAGCCATGCGTTCCACGGGCCCACGATGGCGCCGTCCGCCCTCATAGTCGTAAACAGGTTGTATTTCGCGTTGATGCCGGCTTTCATGTCATCGTACAGAGGACATTGTTCAGCGGTTAGGTCTTGAGGAGCAATCGGAGGCAGGCGCATGAGAGCGACTCCAACGTTAGAGGGGCAGGGATACATCGGCTGAGACTCCGTCTGATGGCTCGTGTCACGCCTATTGTCCTTGACACGTTAGCGCAGCCGCTCAGTGGCGCCCAGATAATAGATCTGAATTGACCTTATGATGTCCCCCTTTTTTACCGCTAAAAACCTTACGACACCAATTTCTCTGACACATGTAACCATCCAAAACCGGACTATTTTTCACGTCAGCCATCATGCATGCCTCCACGCTTGTGCGCCGGTTCAGAACGATTCATAACGTTTAGGCAGCTTTAAAAGATACGCTAGCTTAATCTCTATCAAAGCTCGACATGTGTCGCTAGCCGCCGTGGCATTGTTATCTCGCGGCGACATGAGCTTGCGCCGTCACTAATTGCTGCAGTCACTCCGTCGCAGCGCGGCAATTCGACCAACCGCTGCGGCGCGGCGCAGTGCAACAAGAGGGACCACGTATGAACACCATGCGTCATGGACGGGATCTGGCCGCCAGCTTGCTCATGGCGATTATCTGGGTCGTCGTTTTACATCCTCTCCATGCTAGGGCCGGTGCGCCACAGGTTCGCACGCAAGGCCCCGGCTTCTATCGCGTGATGCTTGGTGAGTTCGAAGTCACATCCCTGCTTGATGGAACGCACCCGTTTCCTGTGGACACGGTAATGACTGATGTCTCGAAAGACGAGGTCGCGAAAGATCTGGCGCGAGACGATCTCGCCTTGCCGATTCAAGGCTCCATCAATGCATTCCTGATCAATACCGGTTCCAAGCTCATTCTGATCGATACAGGTGCAGGAATCTTGTACGGTGACTGCTGCGGCCATCTGATGGCCAACCTGCGTGCGGCTGGATATCAGCCTGAACAGGTCGATGAGGTTCTGCTTACCCACTTGCACAAGGATCACGTCGGCGGGGCCGTTACCGAGGGCAAGATGGCATTTCCCAACGCGGTGCTTCGAGTGTCACAGAGCGACGCTGACTACTGGTTCGATCCTGCCAGCAAGGCCAAGGCCCCAGGCTTTCTGAGTTCGTTTTTCGATAGCGCAATCTCGTCGGTAGCGCCTTATCAACGGGCCGGCCGCTTCAAGACCTTCACCGGTAACGAGGAACTGGAGCCGGGCATCTGGGCGCTCGCTACGCCCGGCCATACACCGGGTCATACAAGCTATGTGATACAGAGCGGGACACAGACCTTGCTGGTGTGGGGCGACATCATCCATGTTGCGTCAATTCAATTGCAAAATCCGTCGGCTTCGGTCGAATACGATACCGATGCACGAGCTGCCCAGCGCTCGCGGCGCGCGATGTTACAGCTGGCGGCATCGAAGCACCTGCTTGTTGGGGCCGAGCATATTTCCTTCCCTGGGATCGGACATATCAGAGCCAGTGCAGACACGTATGAATGGATTCCGGTGAACTATGACGGTGATCCCGGAAAACATTAGACAGACTGCTCACAAGCGGTTCGCACTTCCAGAGTTAATCTAACTAGCGGCGTTTCCACCCGAAATGCTGACGCCATACAGCCAGCGAGAGAAAGCATGACCTCGACTACCCTCCCAATCGTCAGTCACACCCGCCGCGCGAACGGCATTCGCCAGCATTACCTCGATTCCGGCGCTGGACCGGTCGTCGTATTGCTGCACGGTTTTCCCGAAACCAGCTTCGCATGGCGTTTCCAGATTCCAGCTCTGGCATCGAAATTTCGCGTAATCGCGCCGGACCTGCGCGGTTACGGCGAAACGGATAAGCCGGCAAGTGGCTACGACAAGCGCAATATGGCGCAGGATCTGATCTCCTTGCTCGACGAACTTGGAATCGACAAGATCGCGCTCGTGGGACATGACCGCGGTGCGCGCGTAGCCACGCGGTTCGCCAAAGATCACCCGGACCGCCTCGACCGCCTTGTAGTGATGGACAACGTTCCGACTCGTGTCGTGGCCCAGAACATGACCGCACAGACCGCACGCGCTTACTGGTTTTTCCTGTTCCATCTTGTACCAGACCTACCGGAAACGCTAATCAGCGGCAAAGAGGCGGAATGGCTTCACCACTTCTTCGCAGACTGGTGCTACAACCCTCATGCGATTGAAGGAGCCGCCTTCGATAATTATGTAAAAGCTTATAAGCGGCCGGGCGCAGTGCGCGGCGCGATGTCGGACTATCGAGCAAATGCCGAAGACGTCAAGCAGGACCTTGCTGATGCGGACGTCAAAATCGCCTGCCCAACTATGGCCGTTTGGGGTGAAGACTTTTATGCGGTGGGTGGTATGTTCGACATGAAAGCAGTCTGGGAGGGGATGGCCACTCATCTGAGGGCGGAGCCCATTTCGCAATGCGGACATTTGCCGCAGGAGGAACAGCCGGAACGGGTGAATTCGCTCTTGCTAGAATTTCTCGAGACGTGGAAAAGCTAACGGCCAGTTGATACCCCATAGTATCTGGATCGCAGCCTTTGGCTACAGGGATGTCGATCATGGCGGTACGCCACTCGTGGGCACCCGCAGGCAGGAACCGCAGCGCTAGGCTGCGCACCGCCGCCGGCTCATCGTCCACGATGGCATTCCGCTTGCGAACGCCAGCTGCCCAACCACCGGCACCCGTCCTGCTGCAAACAGCGCGGCCTTTGAAAGAGAAGCCGCGTTGCCATTGCTATCGAACCATCCTGTTGCGCACACCCCTTTTGCACGAGCCCGACGAAAGCCCGGATGACTGCCATCCGCCACTTCGAAGGCAGCAACGATCCGTCCTTGGGTTGTCCGGCCGGGTGATAGCCGACCTCCCACGTAGACAAACGCCCGCACAGCAAAAAGCACTACGACACATATCAGTCCGAGCCGGGCCACCTCCCCCGCGGTACCCAAGGCGGGTCGGGCACTATCCGGTTCGCGTGTATCGCCTTTCATCTTTCGCTCCATGCGACACCGCGTGCCAGCGCCACTGGCCCATATCTCCGCGTGCAGTCATCGCACGGGGGCGCTTTCCTGGACGGGTTTCATTCCCAAATGCACCACCGGGCGTGCCGCTGGACCAAATGTTCAAACAACGAAGCCCGGCCCAGTGGGAGAGACAGCGTTACGTCTCGATGAATGCCAGAAGGTCCGCGTTTACCTTGGCAAATTCAGTCGTACACATGCCGTGCGGTGCTCCCGGGTAGACCTTAAGCGAAGCATTCTTGATAATCTTCACGGACTTTCGACCGGAGTTATCGAGTGGCACGATCTGGTCGTCGTCCCCTTGCAGAATCAGCGTAGGCACATCGATCTTTTCAAGGTCGGGCGTGTAGTCGACTTCCGAGAATTGCTTGATGCACTCATAGAGGCCAAGTGCGCCACCCATCATCCCCTCCCGCCAGAACTCGTCCACCACCCCTTGCTCCACCTTCGCGTTCGGCCGGTTGTATCCATAAAACGGCTGAGCCAGATTCTTGAAGAACTGCGAACGATCTTCTGCGGTCCCGGTGCGAATGCTGTCGAAGACATCCATTGGAACACCGCCAGGGTTGGCTTCCGTCTTGAGCATCAGCGGAGGCACCGCGCTAATGAGGACCATCTTCGAGACTCGCTTGGTGCCGTGACGACCCACATAGTGCGAGATTTCTCCTCCGCCAGTGGAGTGTCCCACCAGCATTGCATCCTTCAAATCGAGCGCGTTGATCACTGCCGCCAGATCGTCAGCGTAGGTATCCATGTCGTTGCCATGCGCGGTCTGGCTTGAGCGGCCGTGCCCCCGGCGGTCGTGCGCGATCACGCGATAGCCTTTCTGCACGAAAAACAGCAGCTGAGCATCCCAGGCATCCGCGTTGAGTGGCCAGCCATGTGAGAACACGATGGGCTTGCCGCTGCCCCAATCCTTGTAGTAAATCTGTGCGCCGTCTTTGGTTGTGACGTAGTTCATGGATTGTGCTCCTGGATGTGCAGAGTGATTGGAAGCCGCTTTGCTCGACGAGGCGCCGGCGGCATGGGAGAAAGTGGAAAACGTTGCCGCGGCGACCGCGCCCGCTCCGGCCATCAGCATGTTGCGCCGCGATGCGGAAGGATTCTGTTCGTCTGTTTGAGAGCTCATTTTCTACCTTTATAAAGAATTTCGGTTTCCGGATCCCTTTGTCGGGATAGATCGGATCAGGACTGAATCGCTAGTCGCCTCTTCCGTCAAAGGCCATACGACGTGCCGTCAGCGCTAAATCAATCAATGTCCACCAGGCACATCAATTCCTACCCGGTTTGCTACGTCCACTACGCCAGACACAGACTTTGCCCGTTGCGTCGCGAGATCGACCTGGTCCTCCTCCGGAACGGAGCCCGCCAGCGTAACCTTGCCGGATCTTGCGATAACTTCTAGGCGCGACATGTCCACATCCCCGCCCTTGCCGATTGCTTTGCGTACGTCCCGGGAAAGCTTCCGATCGGCGGCCCGCATCGCCTTTCGAGCCGACGGAAGCTTAGGTGCGTGCGCCTGCGGTATTTCATCAGGCGCCGGATATTTGACGTCTCCATCGGCATAGGCCGACGAGATGGCGACCGTGCAAGTGATTGCGGCCATCAAAGGCCAAATGCGCATCTTCATAATTGACTCTCTTAATGACTACGTTGACAGACGGCGCGTATGCGCGCCATTTCAGTCTTTCCGCTTCGCCCTATGTCCAGGCTCGAGCGAGTCACCGGCCGAAAGACTTGCGAGTCCGCAGACCCTTCGTTCGGACGCAGCCGCTCAATGAAGTGGAGGTTATAGCCACAAGTGTATAAAAGTCCTGATTTGTTAATTAATTCATCTGAAAATCAAGGTCCTTTACGGCAGGTTTGGGTGTCTGTTCGCATTCCAACACCTCGGCTCGATCACTCAGGAGCGGCGACACATCTCAATAAATTTAATCAGTTAGATGACTTAATCGTCGTCTATGCTCATACTATCGACCAGGGGCCGTAGGCACATTCGCGCCTCGGATCTCAAGACTCAGGTTGGAAGCGCCAACCGCACCCTTCTCTCATCAGGACCGCTTGTCGTGAAAGAACCGCTCGTCTTCGGATTCGCACTTGTGGTCGTGGATGTCGCGTTGTGGCGAATTACCTTTGTTCGCAATGACACGCTTCGCGTCCTGCTACGGATACTGAACTTTGGCCTGTTGAGCTGGGTATTGTTTGTTTCATCCATGAGTCCGTTCAAGCGCGCTCCATGGCCCGATTCTCCGCTCCTTCATTTTCCAGCCCAAGCGCTGGAGGTCCTGTGGTGGCTTATCGGCGCAAGACTCGTTACCGTGTCACTCGACGCCGTTTTTGCTTCGCGAAGCTGGCACAGAGACCGACTGTTTCAGGACGTTCTCGGCGCCGTAGTTTTTCTCGCCGCGCTGGTCGCGTCGCTTGCCTTCGTACTGGACATTTCAGTGCGAGGACTGGCCGCAACTTCGGGTGCGCTAGCAATCGTGCTCGGCCTTGCCATACAGAGCACGTTAAGCGACGTCTTTGCAGGAATCGTCCTCAACACAACGGAGCCGTATCACATTGGTAACTGGGTTTGTCTTGACGGAATAGAGGGAAGGGTTACGGAGATGAACTGGCGGGCAACGCATCTGCTCACATCGCAAGGCAATATTGTCATTATCCCGAATAGCGTCGCGGCCAAGGCCAAGATAGTGAATAGCAGCCGCCCTCCCGCGTTGCATGGGGTTTCGATCACACTCGAAATTTCCCCGGAAGCGCGACCGGCTCTTGTCGTAAAAACGCTAAAAGCCGCCATGATCGGCCTTAAGGATGCACTCGGGTCGCCTGAACCGTACGTTCTGGCCAAATCGGCGTCAGCGACTTCAATCCAATATGAAGTGACCGTGTATATCAATGATCTCGCGCGGAAGACATCCACCAACAACGACCTGTACGATCTATGCTATAGACATCTGTTTGCCGCGGGCATTGAGCTGCGATCGCTCGGTGAGGCCGCGCCGAGACGCAACGAGGTTGACGGCAGGCAAAGGTTACTATCAAGTGTTGAGTTGTTCCGCAGTCTGCAAAGAGAAGAGCTTGCGGTCCTTGCGAGCAAAATGACGCCTTATATGTACCAGACCGAGCAGGTCCTCGTCACCGCTAATTCGATTACCGATTACCTTGTGATCGTCGAATCGGGAGTCGTCTCGGCAAGCATCGACAGTGTCTCCGGGCCGCTAGAATATTCGCGGCTTGGACCAGGCGACGCCGTCGGCGAAGCGAGCGTCCTCGCGGGACTGCCCTTTCGATCCACGCTCACCGCGTTGACCGACACTACTGTCTACAGGCTCGAGAAGCAGCATCTCACTCCAATATTGAAGCTGCGCCCCGAGCTAGGCCAGCAAATGTGCCGCGCTCTGTCGAAGCGGCAGGACAGTTTAAACAAGTTCAGTTCCCTGCCTGAAATGCCGGAGGGGCCAGAACGCACACTGTTCGACTGGTTACGCTACGGAATGACCAAGCTGCATGATCTCACCATGTAGCATGAATAGGTTGAACACCGCGGAACTGAGACAGCGGGAATCCCCATGCGCCTATATTGCGTTCGATGTGCGGTGCTAACCGGTAATCAAGGTATGCAATTATCCGTCCGCACTCTGCCGTCGAAACGATCGCTGTGCCGGAAAATCTGGGCAGGCCGGTGAGCGGAGCCGCTGGAATCTGAGCCAGGAAAAATGCAGGCAAAGGAAACCAGAAAATGACAAAGAGAACCCGGCGGACGCACGCAGCGACGTTCAAGGAAAAGGTGGCACTGCCAGCGGTACGGGGCGAACGCACACTGGCCGAACTGGCACAGCAGTTCGATGTACATCCGAACCAGATCACGGAATGGAAGCGACAACGTCAGGAGCGTGCAGCTGAAGTGTTCGGTGCAGCGAGCCAGCCGGCGAGCGAGCGACCGGTCGATCTGAAGGCACTGCACGCGAAGATCGGCCAGTTGGCGCTGGAGAATGATTTTTTTATATGGCCTGTTTTTGCAAGCAGGACGAGCACCGTCCTCGCTGCCGCGATCTCGAATGTCAACGTATCCGACCTGATTGGTAACGCGGCAGACGGGCTGTTTATCGACGATGGATCAAGCTCATATCCGCGGGCTGTTTACCGCATTTCATCTTTCCGTCACGGGGCTACCTCGCTCTTAACCACGGAGATCACGCAGTGGCGTGCTCACAAAAAAATCTCGAGGATTCCCCACATCGTGCCCGATGCCGCGTATATGCCGGCAATTTTCCCGGCCGCACTGACCGACATTGCCCCGTTAACGCACCAATTCGAGCACTCCCAACCTCGCGCTAGTAATTTCCATTCCCAAGTTATGGTGGCCCCCTTGCGGTCAGCTCCGCGCTTCGCCACTTCGCACTACGTTCTCCGCACCCACGCGCATACTGCTACGGAGTAACACAACCATATTGGAGGGAACTGGTGACACATGCCACTCGATCATTGTGCTCCGCGGAGTATGAGTTCAACTCCTGAGTCGAGCACGCCACATCAGCATCACGAAGTTCGCTTAGCAATGCGCGAGCCGTGCAAACGTCACGACTCGCCGAGGCCGTCGGAAACCATGAGCAAAGCGGACCTAACATTTGCATCGCCTCATGAGTTCGTCGTTGCGAATGCCAAAGTTGCGCAAGCGGAAT
>Ga0116109_1000141_pt1 | contig 17180 bp, 15 predicted proteins | sample June2015DPH_8_10_2_FD_89718 | JGI IMG/M metagenome (GOLD analysis project Ga0116109, IMG submission 89718) | Peatland microbial communities from SPRUCE experiment site at the Marcell Experimental Forest, Minnesota, USA - June2015DPH_8_10 | ecosystem: Environmental > Terrestrial > Soil > Wetlands... | reverse complement strand
TTGTTACCAGAGCAGAGAACGACGGCGCTGCCGCGTCAAAAACGAGCTAAAAACGCCTAGCAGGCCGCGAAAAACGAAAGACCGCCCGGAGGCGGTCCCGTTTATCGGAGTGAGCACTCACGTGATCAAGCGGTAAGCCGGTCTTCCAGCGCTGCTTTGGTCTCGCGTAGCGCCGAGGGCAGGTTTTGCTGCAGTGTGTCGAAGAGTGCGGCGTGCAAGGCAAGCTCTGCGCGCCACGCCGCATCGTCGACGGAGATCACCGTTTCGAACTGTGCCCTGGTGAAATCGAGACCGCGCCAGTCGATATCCTCGTAATGCGGCGAGACACCGAACGCATGCTCTTCGCCGTGCGCCACGCCCTCGATGCGCCCGACCATCCAGCTCAACACGCGCATGTTTTCGCCGAAACCCGGCCAGACGAACTTGCCGTCCGCGCCCTTGCGGAACCAGTTCACGCAGAATATCTTCGGTAGCTTCGCGTTCACTTGCTCGAGCCGCTTCCCGGTTTGCAGCCAGTGCGAGAAGTAGTCGCTCATGTTGTACCCGCAGAACGGCAGCATGGCGAACGGGTCGCGCCGCACCACGCCCTGCTGGCCGGCGGCCGCGGCGGTCGTCTCTGACCCCATGGTCGCGGCCATATAGACGCCTTCGACCCAGTTGCGTGCTTCGGTGACGAGCGGCACGGTGGTCGAGCGACGGCCGCCGAAGATGAACGCGTCTAGCGGCACGCCAGCGGGGTTCTCCCAATCCGCGTCGATCGACGGACATTGCGACGCCGGCGCCGTGAAGCGTGCATTCGGATGAGCCGCCTTGCGACCGGTTTCCTTCGCGATGGCCGGCGTCCAGTTGTTGCCTTGCCAGTCGGTCAGATGGGCGGGCGCCTCGTCGGTCATGCCTTCCCACCAGACATCGCCGTCGTCAGTCAGGGCGACGTTGGTGAAGATGACGTTTTCCTTGAGCGTTGCCATCGCGTTGAAGTTGGTCTTCTCGCTGGTGCCGGGCGCCACGCCGAAGTAGCCGGCCTCGGGATTGATCGCGTAGAGGCGGCCGTCCTTGCCTGGCTTGATCCACGCGATGTCGTCGCCGATCGTCGAGATCTTCCAGCCGTTCAGGCCCTCCGGCGGAATCAGCATGGCGAAGTTGGTCTTGCCACACGCCGACGGAAACGCGGCCGCCACATGATGTTTGCGCCCTTCAGGCGAAGTGACGCCGAGAATCAGCATGTGCTCGGCGAGCCATCCTTCGGCGCGGCCCATTGTGGAAGCAATCCGCAGCGCAAAGCACTTCTTGCCTAGCAGGGCGTTGCCGCCGTAGCCCGAACCGTAGCTCCAGATCTCACGCTGTTCGGGGAAATGGACGATGTACTTGGTGTCGTTGCACGGCCACGACACGTCTTGCGCGCCTTCGGCAAGCGGGGCGCCCACCGAATGGACGCACGGCACGAAGTCGCCGTCGGCGCCGAGTACGTCGTACACCTTGCGGCCCATGCGCGTCATGATGCGCATGTTGGTTACGACGTACGGGCTGTCGCTCAGTTCGACGCCGATATGCGCGATCGGCGAGCCGAGCGAGCCCATCGAGAATGGCACGACGTACATCGTGCGACCACGCATGGCGCCGTCGAACAGGCCGTCGAGGATCGTGCGCATCTCGGCCGGTGCAATCCAGTTGTTGGTAGGACCCGCATCTTCGCGACGCTGTGAGCAGATAAACGTCCGGTCTTCGACACGCGCGACATCTGACGGATCGGACCAGGCCAGATAGGAGTTCGGACGTTTGGCCGGATTGAGTTTTGTCAGCGTACCGGCGGCGATCATCTGGTCGCAGAGCCGGTCATATTCTTCCTCCGAGCCGTCGCACCAGACGATCTGATCGGGCTTGGTCAACGCAGCGACGCGTTCGACCCAATCGATCAGCTTACGGTTTTTGACCCAGGCGGGAGCCTCAATGGCGGAAAGTCCTGCAAAAGCGGGATGATTCATCGAGCTGTCTCCGTTTCGTTTGTAAGCAAAGAAAAACGGTACGAGCCCAGCGACGCTGCTGCGAGAGGCGTCAATCCAGTTGCGCCTGGCTTGGCTGGCGCACGATCGTGCAGGTCGTGATGGGCCGCACAGCCTGTTGCCCGACGCCTTCCGTCAGCGGCCCTCTGCAACCGTCTGTAAAGCGGCTTGCATCGGACGGCAACAAACTGTTAAAAACGTTCTCAACTCTTGCCTTTTGCATGGTCATGCCGTCGCTGCGGCACTTTCTACGATAAGGCATCCGTCCAAACCGGCGTGTGATCTACCCCACATGATGGGACAGCAAGCTTAACACTCCGCTCCGCACCGTCATGGTGCGTCGCAAAACACCAAATACTATGAAGATTGCCATCCTCGACGATTACCAGGACGCCGTCCGTAAGCTCGACTGTTTTCAACTGCTCGCCGATCAGGACGTCAAGGTGTTTAACAACACCGTGCGTGGACTCGGCCAACTCGCAAGCCGTTTGTCGGAAGTCGATGCACTGGTGCTCATCCGCGAACGCACCCGTATCACCTCACAACTGCTCGATAAGCTCCCGCACCTGCGCATGATCAGCCAGACCGGCAAGGTCTCGAGCCATATCGACCTCGCCGCCTGTGCCGAGCGCGGCATCGCCGTGCTGGAAGGCAGCGGCTCGCCGATCGCGCCGGCCGAGTTGACCTGGGCACTGATCATGGCGGCGCAGCGGCGCATCCCGCAATACGTAGCAAACCTTAAGCAAGGGGCCTGGCAGCAGTCGGGATTGAAGACGTCCGCGTTGCCGCCCAACTTTGGCCTCGGTCAGGTGTTGCGCGGTCAGACTCTCGGTATCTGGGGCTACGGCAAGATCGGCCGCCTCGTGGCGGGGTATGGCAAGGCATTCGGCATGGACGTGCTGATCTGGGGACGCGGCACTACGCTGGAAGCGGCGCGCGCCGACGGCTACGGCGTGGCCGAGAGCCGCGAAGCGCTGTTCGAGCAGAGCGACGTGCTGTCCTTGCATCTGCGTCTGCACGACGACACGCGCGGCATCGTCAAGCAGGAAGACCTGCTGCGGATGAAGCCCACCGCGCTGCTCGTGAATACGAGCCGGGCCGAACTGCTGGAAGAAAACGCAATGGTGAATGCGCTGGCGCGCAACCGGCCGGGGATGGTCGCGATCGACGTCTATGAAAGCGAACCGATTTTGCAGGGCTACAGCCTGCTGCGGATGGAAAACGTGATCTGCACGCCGCACATCGGCTACGTGGAGCGTGAGAGCTACGAGTTGTATTTCACCGCGGCCTTCGAGAACATTCTGGCGTTCGACGCTGGGGATACGTCGAGCGTGGCGAATCCGGAAGCGCTGCAAGGTGGGCGCCGGCGGTAGCGGCTTCCTGGGTTAGCGTCGCTCGGGCTCGGGCTCGGGCTCGATGATGAGGGAAGGTGAAGGCGCTGCGGCGCGCGCCTTCACCGTCATTCGTGTACCGCCAGTTCGACCAACTGGGGTACGCGCTGCAGAAACTGCTCACCGTCCGCACGGCCGAGGTTATAAGCGTGCTGCATCTGCGACGGGCTCGTGTAATCCCAGCTCGAAATCGGCACCTTGCGCGACGGCTGTACGTACAAGCGCTGCTGCGCGCCATGCGGCACGACGAACATCTGCGGGCGCGGATAGAGACGCGTGACCATTACGAGCACATTGCCGGGCGTCGCATCGAGCGCGCCGACCGGCACATTGTCGACCATCCCGCCGTCGAGCACTGGCCGGCCGTTACGTCGCAAGACTGGCGTGAACGGCGGCGTTGAGGACGACTGCAGGATCAGATCCGCGAGTTCCTCGACCGTGGCGCAATCCTGTGCCCGCACGAATTCCGGATGGAAGCCGAGCGTTTGCCCCAGCGTCGGATGCAGCGTCTTGCGCACGTACTTTTCGATGTTGTACGCGATCAACCCCGCCGCGACCGCGCTGCGGGCGCCGAGCCAGCGCGGCAGATGCGACACGCCGATGCGGATCTCGGGCGCCTGCGCGAGCGTCGCGAACCTGTCGCCGTAGATGTCGAGCAGTGCCTTGCGGTAGATCCGATAGTGAGGAAACACCGACTCGCCGCGCAGCAGATTGCCCCAGTAGGCGTTTTTGGTGTTGTGGCGCAGCGCCTCTTCGTAATAGCGCATGACCCAGTCGGAATCGCTCGTGTAAAGCATGCACGCGGTGGCTGCACCCGCCGAAATGCCGGTGATCACGCGCGGCCGGATCTTTAGCTCCGGCTGCACGATGTCCCAGAATCCCGCCTGCCACCAGCAGCGATTGCCGCCGCCCGCGAATACGACCTGATCGAACATTGTTCCTTTCCCTTGGAATGCGACGCGCGGCGCCAGTGGACGACGGCTCGCGCGAATCGTGCAATTCGTACGCCGCGCTTACGAGAGCAGTGCGTAGGTAGTGGTGGCGTGGACGGCCATCTTGCCGTCCTCGTCGAACAGTTCGACTTCGCCGAAAACCAGATTGCGGCCCATGCGCAGAACGCGGGCGGTGATCAGCACGTCGCCTTTGCGCACCGCGCGCATGAAGCTGATGTTCAGCGACACCGTGGTCATAGGCTTGAAGCCATCGAGCGCCGCAGAAATGGCGACGATCATCGCCGTATCCGCCGCCGCCATGAAGACCTGGCCGCAGATCACGCCGCCCGAGTGACGCAGCTCGCCGGAAAACGGCAGCCGCATGGTGGCGCTCTCCTCGTCGACTTTCACCGGGGTCAGCGCAAGCGTTCGCACCCAAGGCGCCAGCACGCGGTCAAGCAGCTCAGCTATCGCTTTGTCATCCATTATTTGTCCCCGGTAAGGCGTGCGAAGCGTCTCGCGGCATGGTGTGCCGACATGATACCGGGACGGTAGGAGTTGCGCGTTTTTGGGACCCCAAGGGGGCTGGACGTGGGCGTACGGCCAAGGCGCGACGAATTTTTTAAGAAATCTGCGAACGGGGGCTTGGCAAGTCAAAAAAACTTCTGCATAATTCGCAGTCTGTTGGGGGCGTTAGCTCAGTTGGTAGAGCAGCGGACTCTTAATCCGTAGGTCGAGTGTTCGAGTCACTCACGCCCCACCAAGAAATTCAAGCACTTAGCCCGGTCCTCGTGACCGGGCTTTTTGCTTTCTGGCGCCCGCGTAGGCACTGTGTGACCGGCTTTCGTCAATGCACGCGCGGCTGAACGGCCTGGCGGATCCGCTAAGATCAGACGAAAGCCGCGCGCTGCGACGCACATCGTTTTCGGTGCGGATAAAAGCACGCGGCACGGTGATTGCTGGATTTGTAGTCAAGCAGGCGGCAACCGTCTGCGTCTATATTCCAGTTCAATCAAGGAGGGACGGATCATGAACAAGGCAACCAGCACTTTAATCGCGGCCGTCGCCGCACTCACGTTGTCGGGCGGCGCTTACGCACAGGCAGCCGGAGGCTCAACCGGCGGCGGTACGTCGGGCAGCACGGCTAGCCCGTCGAACCAGGTGAACGGTACGACGAGCGGTTACGGCACGCCAGGCGCCACCAACTCGGAGAGCGGCATGGGCGCCGGGTCGCCGAACTCGGGCCTGCCGAATAGCAATACCGCAGCGCCGGGTATCAGCGCTCCCCCGAGCAACAATACGCTGGCGACCCCGAGCACAAAGTCGCCGGCCGGCGGTCAATAACGGCAGTTAAGGATGACAACCAGTCGCGGTAAGGAAAGGCCGCTGCCCTGACGGACAGCGGCCTTTTGTTTCTCCCTATGCGTGTTCGATAGGGACGACGACCTGACGTTGGCGAAAAGGATCGGGACAAGCATTCACTCATGGATCGCATCCATCGTTTCAGCCTGATGGCAGGCGCCGGGAACGCCCACACCTAATAGACCCTCGATGCCTCTTGCATCCAGGCAAAATACTGTATAAATTTACAGGTGTATGTTTATACAGGGTCAGCCATGAACCATCTCATACGCATCTTGAACGACGACGACAGCGAAACGCTTGCCTGGTTGTGCAAGCACGTTGGGGACGTGCGCGTGGCAAATGCTGCGCGCCATCTGGGAGGCCACGGCAAGCCGTATCTGTCCGCGGTGTGCCGCTACCTGGGCGTGCGCCCGCCGGCGCCCCATCACCAGAGCCGGCCTGTTGAAGACTGCACGGTCGGTGATAACTACCTTGCCCAGATCCGTCAGTTGCTCGCGCAGCGCGGCGAGACACCGTTAAAGCGTCACCTTTGACGCACTCCGTTGCCCAGCCTTTTGATGAAAACAACATCATGATCAACGCCACTGCTCTCGAAACAGAAACCGGTAACGTCAACCAGGTCGCCCTCGAACGTGAACTACGAAGCGCCTCGCTTGACCTTCAGCAGGTCATCGTCACGATCGCCAAACGTCACATCAGCAGTGGGCGGCGCGCTTACCCAAGCGGCTCGGGATCGCCAACCTGGCGCACATTGCAGACAATTGACGAGCAGGTGTTCGAGAATCAAGGCTTCCGGGCCCGGCATAAAGAGACCGTTCGTACAATGTTCTCCAGGTTTGGCGACAGTCGCCTGTGCGGATCCGATCTCGACGAGCCCGTTGACTGGCGGCGCGACGATGACGACCTGCCCGCGGTTTATCTGATCGTGCGCGAGCTAGTGCAGTCCGAGGCGACCAGCACCGGGATGTCGGACTAACCATGCGCCGAGGATTCACCGAACCTGGTCGCAATTGAATTGACCTGTCTGGGTGGCGCAGGCCACCCAGACAAATACTCGCGCCTAATCGCCGACCAGCGTGAACTTGCCCACGAAGTAGTTAAGTCCACGACCGCCTGATTTCACCAAGCCAAAGGAATAAAACTAAGGAATCCGAATTAGTCAACATCGGGCCCATGCCCGCCAGACAGCACATGATGCATTTCGCAAAACCGAACATCCCCTCTTTACGGCAACGTGAACTGACGAATGCATCGGACCATCCTGTCAGGGCTGACAGGTTCGCTCGCACACGTCATACGTTACGCTTGGCTCGTCTCGATATGACATATAAGCAAGCCAACCGAGATCCCAGATGCTGGAAAAAAACATCCCGTCCGATACGCAGACCGCATACGCGCAGATTCGCTCACGCATTCTGGATGGCCGGCTCGTGCCCGATCAACCTGTGTCGCCGCGAAGCATCGCTGACGAACTGATGCTCGGGCATACGCCGGTGCGTTCTGCCATACAACGTCTGGTCGTCGAAGGATTGGTGAAGGTGGTTCCGAGAAAAGGGACCTACGTCGCCGCGCCGAACACGAACGATCTGCGTGAGATCTTCGAGGTACGTCTCGCCCTGGAAAGCACGGCGGCTTACCTTGCTGCGATCAACGGGGCCACTGATGGAATGATCAAGGTGATCGACCAGTTGCGGCAAATCATCAATGCCGAAGCGATTGACCTGATGCACGAGCAGCGGACCGGGTGGGTGTTCCATCAAGAGATGTTTGCTGCTTCGCAAAACGAGAGGTTGTTCACGACTTATACAGGGCTGCGCGCGCAAACCGGTCTGGCACTCAACGAGTTGCCTCGCGGCGATGCCGCCACCGTCCGCCGGGGGACGTTAGAGCATCTGAACATTTACGCGGCCATCGCGGCTAAGGAACCGGAAGAAGCACGGCGTCATATGTGGAATCACATTGTGGATGGAACCGACGCGCGAATCCAGATCATCCGAGGCCAGCATGAATCGTCGAACTAAAGGAATCTCTGTTCCGGCGCAAATGCTGATTGCGCTAGTGCCAGGGGTTTTGACCGGAATTCTCGCATTCTTCGACATGGGTCGAACGGCCCTGAATGTGGATGGCAGTAAGCGCCCCTAGGCGAGTCGCCATGGGCGCTGAGATGGACGGGTATTTGCCCGAACCTTTTCGACATAGCGGACGGCGCGAGGGTGGCGACCAGAAGCAATCTGACCACAAACGCTTTAACGCGAGAATCCCCATGGCTCCTTTTATTTTTCGGCAACCAGACACAGGCTCGCCGTGCGGCGAACGTGCTGCGTTGCAAGGTGACCTCATTGCCACATCCCCTCGTGTCTCTGCCGTGCGGGATGCCAATCATGCGGTCGAGCAGGCGCATTTCTTCTGTCGCGATGACCGCACGCTGCCGCTTTACGGCGCAATGAAAGAGGCACCCCACGGACTCTATCTGGGGCTGCTCCATGGCCGCAATCAACTCGATACTCCGCTCAATGGCTTGGGCTACCCTGGCCCCGCCATTGGTCCACTGAGTCACGTGAGGACCGCGTACGCCGCCCATCTTTATCTGCGCTTCGCGGATCCAACGACCTCAAGACTATTCTTTCCGGATCCTGGCGCGGCGGAAGCTGAAGACGCCGTGATCGGTTTGCAGCACGAAGTCGTCATCGATATCGTGAACAGCACCATTCCGTATGACGGACGGTTTTTTGGCGATTGGGTGGTCTTTCACCACGGCGACTCAACAGATGAACCATAAATAGAGCCGCTTAGGGACTCTTGCTACCCCTATCGCCTTGATGAGCTGCCGCATCCGGTTGCGCAGGATCACTGAAACAGGCTTACTTCGGCGAGACGTCGATATTGCCCAGATACTTCAGCGCCAGCGATCTCACCGTCCCGTCTGCCTGCACTTTCGCAATCGCCGCATTCAGCTGATCGCGCAACGCAGTGTCGCCCTTGCGCAATCCGAACGCGATCCCGCTGCCAAGAATCTTGTCGTCACGTACCGGCTGACCGACGAACGAGAAGTCCTTGCCATCGGGACGCGAGAGGAAGGCTGTTTGCCCGGCCGGCGCCAGCAAGAGTGTCGCATCGAGCCGGCCGGAAACGAGGTCCGCATAGATCTGGTCCTGATCCTGATACGGCACGATGTTCACGCCCGCGCCTTCCCAATGTGCCTTAGCGTAGGTTTCCTGAATCGACGCCTGCAGCACGCCGACGCGCTTGCCTTTCAGCGACTCGGGCGTGGGCACGAGACCACTGCTGGTTTTCGCAATCAACTGGGTCGGCACACGGTAAATCACGTTGGTGAAATCGATGGCCTGACGGCGCTTCTCGGTGGCGTTCATCGCCGAATTGATCGCATCGAACTTGCGACCCTGAAGCGCGGGAATCAGGCCGTCGAACGAGGTCTCGACCCATTTGCACGTCAGATGCGCGGTCGCGCAAACGGCCTTGCCGACGTCGACGTCGAGACCTTGCAATTCACCGTTCGTCCCTTTCGATTCGAACGGCGGATATTGCGCTTCGAGACCGAAGCGGAGCGTGCCGGCATCGGCATCGGCATCGGCATCGGCATCGGCAGCCAAAGCCGAGACCGACGCCAACGCACATGCCAGCGCCAACAGGGTTTTGAGCAGTTTCATCGTTTCGTTAATTGTTCACGTTGAATCTGACGTCACATCGAATCACGCCGCCTGCGACGCCCGCGGCATGATCTAGCACTTCTCAGATCTCACATAGCCGTCGCGCGCCTTCGATCAGCGTGGCGTCGTCCTTCGAAAAGCTGAGGCGAATCAGGCCGGAATCCGTGCCGTCCGTATAAAACGCCGAGAGCGGAATCGTTGCTACGCGCGCGTCTCGAATGAGGCGCAACACGAAGTCGCTATCGCTTTCTTCGGAGAAGCCGCGAAAGCGCGCGAGCATAAAGAAGCTGCCTTCGCTTGGCAACAGCTCAAAGCGCGATTCGCGCAACGCATGCGCCAGCAAGTCGCGTTTGCGCTGATAGAACGCCGATAGCCCGAGATAGGTTTCCGGCTTGGCGAGCGCTTCGACGAACGCGTATTGCATGGGCGTATCGGCGGAAAACACCATGAACTGATGGACCTTGCGGATCTCGTCCATCAGCTCGGCAGGGGCGAGGCAATAGCCGACCCGCCAGCCGGTCACGTGATACGACTTGCCGAACGACGAAACGATCACGCTGCGTTCGGCCAGGTCGGGATAGCACGCCATGCTCTGATGCTTCGCACCGTCAAACACCACGTGTTCGTAGACCTCGTCGGCCAGCACCACGATATCGGTGTTGCGCGTCACGGCTGTCAGACGCTCGACGTCGGTGTCGCTGAACACGGTCGCGGTCGGGTTGTGCGGCGTGTTGATGATGATCATGCGTGTCTTCGGCGTGATGGCCGCGGCGACCTCATCCCAGTTCACCCGAAAATCCTCGAGCGACAGTTTGATCGGAACCGGCGTGGCGCCTTGCAGGCGCACGATCGGCGCGTAGCTGTCGAAGGACGGCTCGAAATAGATCACCTCATCGCCCGGATGCACGAGGGCGCTGATCGTCGAATACAGTCCCTCGCTCGCGCTGGCGATCACGGTGACTTCGGTGGCGGGGTCATACCGCACGCCATACAAAGTCTCGACCTTGTCGGCTAGCGCTTCGCGCAGCGCAGCGATGCCCGCCATCGGCGCGTACTGGTTATGTCCGGCGCGCATGGCTGCGGCGACGCCGTCCACCAGCTGCGGGTCCGGTGCAAAATTCGGCGCGCCCTGCGACAGATTCAACGCTTCATGTTGTGCGGCCAACTGGCCGATCACGGTAAAGATTGTCGTACCTACATCAGGCAATTTTGAGCGGGCGTGCAAGGCGCTCTCCATGCGGTCCTCCATCTGACGGCAAGGCTGCGGAGCGCCACATCCCACGCGCTCCAGCCGGTTTGAGGATTAGGCATCAGCCAAAGCGCGGTCACAATCGATACTTTGTCATACGCGGCATGCGTTTTCGTCATGGCGCGCGCCAGGCCCCACGGGGCGGACGAAAGCAGGCGGGACAAGGGAGAATCGGGCGAACCAGAGGAGGCCGTGAGCAAGCCGGGTCAAGCAGAAAACGCGAGGGAAACCACCATGGCGGCTGCGCCCGAGCGAGCGCAGCCGTTTCTGCTGCTTACTCGTCCATCAGACGGACTTTCACCTTCTTGCCCTTCACCTTGCCGGCACTGAGCTTGCGCAACGCGTCGCGGGAGACGCTGCGCTCGATCGCGACGTACGTCGAGAATTCCGTCACGTTGATCTTGCCGATCTGCGAACCGGCGAAACCTGCTTCGCCGGTCAGCGCGCCGAGCACGTCGCCTGGGCGGATCTTTTCTTTGCGGCCGCCGAGAATCTGCAGCGTTTCCATGGGCGGCAGCAGGCGCTCGTTGCTGCTCGAGGTCAGCTCCGACAGCGGATGCCATTCCACCTCACGCCCCTGCGCCTGTTCGAGACTGCCGATGCGGCCCATCTCGTTCATGCTGGCAAGACTCAGCGCCCAGCCTTCCTGGTCGGCGCGGCCCGTACGACCGATCCGGTGCACGTGGACTTCCGGGTCCGGCGTTACGTCGACGTTGATCACCGCTTCGAGTTGCGCGATATCAAGGCCGCGCGCCGCGACATCCGTCGCCACCAGCACCGAGCAACTGCGATTCGCGAACTGGATCAGCACCTGATCGCGCTCACGCTGATCGAGTTCGCCGTGCAGCGCCAGCGCATGGAAACCCTGCGCGCGCAGCACGTCGAGCAGATCGCGGCACTGCTGCTTGGTATTGCAGAACGCCAGCGTGCTCACCGGACGATAGTGGTTCAGCAGCAACCCGACCGCGTGCAGCCGGCCGTCTTCTGTCACTTCGTAGAACCGTTGACGAATCTTGCTGTTATCGTGCCGCTCTTCGAGCTTCACTTCCTTCGGATTGCGCAGGAACTGCTGGCTCAGCTTGCCGATTCCGTCCGGATAGGTCGCGGAAAACAGCAGCGTCTGCCGCTCCTTCGGGCATTGGCGGATGACGGTGGCGATATCGTCGAAGAAGCCCATATCGAGCATGCGGTCGGCTTCATCGAGCACCAGCGTGTTCAACGCGCCTAGCGCGAGACTGCCGCGCTCGAGGTGATCCATGATGCGCCCCGGCGTGCCGACGACGATATGCGCGCCTTGTTCGAGGCTCGCGGTCTGCGGGCGCATCGGCGTGCCGCCGCACAGCGTCAGCACCTTGATGTTCTGCTCGGCGCGCGCGAGACGGCGGATTTCCTGCGTGACCTGATCGGCCAGTTCGCGCGTCGGGCACAGCACCATCGCCTGCACGTCGAAATTGCGTGCATCAAGGCGGGCCAGCAGCGCGAGCGAAAACGCCGCGGTCTTGCCGCTGCCGGTTTTCGCCTGGGCAATCAGATCGTGGCCGGCCAGCGCGACCGGCAGGCTCGCGGCCTGGATCGGCGTCATTTCGAGGTAGCCGAGCTGCGTCAGATTGGCGAGCGCGGCAGGCGGCAACGGCAACTGGCTAAACGGCGCGCCGGCTTGAGTGGGACTATTCATATGGATGGCTCGCTATCGGCTGAAGGCTAAGGACTACTCGACCATGGGGCCATGGGACGGACGGCCTTCAATCTGCTCGTAGACCACCGAGCCATCGTCCGCGTCGAAACGTTCGACGTAATTGCGCGCGCCGCACATCGGACAGCGAAACAGGAGCCCTTGGCCCTCGTTCTTGATGACGACGTCCGACTGCTCCCACTGCGCTTCGCAGGACTGGTTTCTACACTTGAACACGTTGATTCTCCAACTTCGATTCGTTTGTTGATTCGGCCCTGCAGCGCTGACCGCAATTGCGGCAGGGCGATAAAGTCGACGGGGCGGTGCCCGCTCAACCCAGATGGGTATGCCGGGAACGGGGTGCGCTTACTTCCATGTCGGTGAGCCCATGGACGATGCCGCAATCCTGGACAGCCTGTTCGGTCTGACATTGCTCACGCAGCGTCGTCAATTGCGCCTTGAGCTGCTTGAGCTCGTCGATCCGCGTATCGACGTGGGCAATATGCTCGTCGATCAGCGCGTTGATCGCGCCGCAGCCGCCGGTTGGGGCGTCGGTGAAGCGCAGCAGCGCGCGGATCTCGTCGTGAGTCATGTCGAGCGCGCGGCAGTTGCGGATGAAACGCAAGCGTTCGACGTGGCGCGCCGTATAGCTGCGGTAATTTGCTTCGGTGCGGTCCGCTTCGGGCAACAGGCCCTCTTTTTCGTAAAAGCGGATGGTTTCGGTGGTGCAGTGGGCAATCTTCGCGAGTTCGCCGATTTTCATGGAGCCTCCGGATTGCGTCCTTGACCTTGTAGTGGCTTCAAGGTGTTTACTAGACCACAAATCTAGCCAGGAAGCCACCATGCCTAACGCCCGCCCCGTCGAAACGCACCGTCACGAACACGGTGAATCGTGCGCTCATGCCCATTCGGAGGGGGGTTCGAAGGATGGGCTGAAGGATGAACACACGCGTTCCCATGCCCACGACCAGGTTGACGTCAATGGGGACGGATGCGGGCATGCGGACGGGGATGGGCACAAGCACGACCACGAGCAGGACCACGCCGGTAGTTGCGGGCATGCCCACGACCACGGCCACGCCCACAGCGGCGGCAACAAGCATGATCACAAGCACAGCCACGATCACAGCCGCGATCATGCCGACGCCTGCTGCGCCGCCGCCCCGCCCGTGCTGGCCAAGCTCGCCGGACCTGAAACCATCGGCGTCAACGTGCGCACCTCGATCCGCATCATGCAGATGGACTGCCCGACGGAAGAGGCGCTGATCCGCAAGAAGCTCGGCCGGACGCCATACGTGCGGAGCCTCGACTTCAATCTGATGCAGCGCGTGCTCACCGTCGTGCATGCGCCGGAAGCCCTGGGTTCGATCCTGGCGAGCCTGCGCTCGCTCGATTTCGAACCCCAACTGACCGACGCTACCACCCCGCTCGAAGGCGCGCCAACCGCACCGCCCAAGCCCTGGTGGCCGCTGGCGCTCGCCGGCGCCGCAGCTGTGGGCTCCGAAGCCGCCAGTTGGCTCGGCGCCCCCACATGGCTCGCGGCAGCGCTCGCGATCGTCGCAGTCGTCTCCTGCGGCCTCACCACCTACAAAAAAGGCTGGCTCGCGATCCGCAACGGCAACCTCAACATCAACGCGCTAATGAGCATCGCCGTCACTGGCGCGCTGGTTCTGCGCCAATGGCCGGAGGCGGCCATGGTGATGGTGCTGTTCACCATCGCCGAACTGATCGAAGCCAAATCGCTCGACCGCGCCCGCAACGCCATCAAGGGCCTGATGCAGCTGACGCCCGAGCAGGCCACCGTGCAGGAGCCCGGCGGCAATTGGCGCGCCGTCGAGATCAAGTCGGTCACCATCGGACAGATCGTGCGCGTGAAGCCGGGCGAGCGCATTGGACTGGACGGCGAGATAGTCGCCGGCCGCTCGAGCGTGAACCAGGCGCCGATCACCGGCGAAAGCCTGCCCGTCGACAAATCCGAGGGCGATGCCGTATTCGCCGGCACGATCAACCAGGCCGGCTCATTCGACTACCGCGTGACCGCTGCCGCCAGCAACACCACGCTCGCTCGCATCATCCACGCCGTCGAAGAAGCTCAGGGCTCCAAGGCCCCGACGCAGCGCTTCGTCGACCAGTTCGCCCGCGTCTACACACCAATCGTGTTCGCCATCGCACTGGCCGTCGCCGTGATTCCTCCGCTGCTGTTCGGCGGCCTGTGGCATGACTGGGTCTACAAGGCGCTGGTGATGCTGGTGATCGCCTGCCCGTGCGCGCTGGTGATCTCTACACCGGTGACGATCGTGAGCGGCCTCGCCGCCGCCGCCCGCCAGGGCATCCTGATCAAGGGCGGCGCGTACCTTGAGCAGGGTCGCAAGCTCACGTGGCTCGCGCTCGACAAGACCGGCACCATCACCCACGGCAAGCCGGTTCAGACGGACTTCGAACTGCGTGCGGAGCTCGAACTCACCCGTTGCCGCAGCATCGCCGCCAGCCTGGCAGGCCGCTCCGACCATCCGGTGTCGCAAGCAATTGCGAGTGCAGCCAAAGCGGACGGCATCGCGTTGTCACCGGTCGAAGCGTTCGAAGCCCTCCCGGGACGCGGCGTCGGCGGCACGATCGACGGCATGTCGTATCAGCTCGGCAACCACCGGCTGGTACACGAGCTCGGACGCTGTTCGCCGACCCTCGAAGCACGACTCGAGACGCTCGAGCGTCAAGGCAAAACCGTCGTCATGCTGATGGACACCGAACGCGTGCTGGGCCTCTTCGCCGTCGCGGACACGGTGAAAGACAGCAGCCGCGCCGCCGTCGCCGATCTTCACAAGCTGGGCGTGCAGACAGCCATGCTGACCGGCGATAACCCGCACACGGCAGCTGCGATTGCTGCGCAGGTCGGCATCGATCGGGCTCACGGCGACCAGTTGCCGGAAGACAAGCTCAAGGCGGTAGAAGAGCTCGCAGCGCAGGGCGCAACGGTCGGAATGGTCGGCGACGGCATCAACGATGCTCCGGCGCTCGCTCGCGCTGACATCGGCTTTGCGATGGGCGCGATGGGCACCGACACCGCCATCGAAACGGCAGACGTCGCGCTGATGGACGACGACCTGCGCAAGATTCCGCTGTTCATCCGGCTTTCGAGGGCGACGCATTCGGTACTCGTGCAAAACATTGCGCTGGCGCTCGGCGTGAAAGCGGTGTTTCTGACGCTCACGCTGATGGGCTACGGCACGATGTGGATGGCAGTTTTCGCCGATGCAGGTGCGAGCTTGCTGGTGGTTGGCAACGGGCTGAGGTTGTTGCGCAAGTGAGCAGCATCAAGGGCAGACAATGGCTGTTCAATTCCTGAACAGCCTGCGCACCTCGTGTTCAGAAACAGCACGCACCACCATGAACACGTTGAACAGGTCCGCTCGCGCTGTATCAGGACGATGTCCACTGGGCCAGCATGACGGCCCGATCGCGTGCATTGGCACGCTTCTGGCGTATTCGACGGGCGGCATGCGGACAACCGCGCCGGGTTTTCACCATTCGAACATGTGAGGAGCAGACAGATGAATCACGCTGAGATGCAATTTCTGACCACCGAATTCCCGTACAAAAAGCAATATGCGAATTTTATCGGCGGTGAATGGGTCAAGCCGGCGGGCGGCGAGTATTTCGACAACATCTCGCCCATCACAGGTGAACCGTTCACGTCGATTCCGCGTTCGCGCGAGGCCGATATCGAACTCGCGCTCGACGCCGCGCATCGCGCCAAAACGGCGTGGGGCAAAACCTCGACAACCGATCGCGCCAACATCCTGAATCGCATTGCCGACCGGATGGAAGCGAATCTGCAGCGTCTGGCCGTCGCCGAAACGATCGACAACGGCAAGCCGTTGCGCGAAACGATGGCTGCGGATATCCCGCTCGCGATCGATCACATCCGCTACTTCGCGGGTTGCATACGTGCCCAGGAAGGCTCGATCTCCGAGATCGACGCCGACACCGTCGCGTACCACTTCCATGAGCCGCTAGGCGTGGTGGGGCAGATCATTCCATGGAACTTCCCGATCCTGATGGCGATCTGGAAGCTCGCGCCGGCGCTGGCCGCCGGCAACTGCGTCGTGCTGAAACCGGCGGAGCAGACGCCGGCGTCGATCCTCGTGCTGCTCGAACTGATCCAGGATCTACTGCCGGCCGGCGTGATCAACGTCGTGAACGGTTTCGGGCTGGAAGCCGGCAAGCCGCTCGCGTCGAACAAGCGCATCGCGAAGATCGCCTTTACCGGTGAAACAACGACGGGCCGTCTGATCATGCAGTACGCGAGCCAGAACATCATTCCGGTGACGCTCGAACTCGGCGGCAAGAGCCCGAACATTTTCTTCGCCGATGTAATGGACCACGACGACAGCTACTTCGACAAGGCGCTCGAAGGCTTTGCGATGTTCGCGCTGAATCAGGGTGAAGTCTGTACCTGCCCGTCACGTGTACTGGTCGAAGAGAAGATCTACGACCGCTTCATGGAACGCGCGCTCAAACGCGTCTCTGCCATTACGCAAGGCCACCCGCTCGACAGCAAGACGATGATCGGTGCGCAGGCTTCGCAGGAACAACTCGAGAAAATCCTCTCGTATATCGATCTCGGCAAGCAGGAAGGCGCGGAATGTCTGATTGGCGGCGAGCGCAACGCGCTGGACGGCGAACTGAGCAAGGGCTACTACATCAAGCCGACCGTATTCCGCGGCAACAACAAGATGCGGATCTTCCAGGAAGAAATCTTCGGACCGGTGGTCTCCGTGACGACCTTCAAGAACGAAGATGAAGCACTGGAGATTGCCAACGATACGCTGTACGGTCTCGGCGCCGGCGTGTGGACGCGCGACGGCACGCTTGCCTATCGCATGGGACGTGGCATTCAGGCGGG
>Ga0116109_1000140_pt1 | contig 17218 bp, 12 predicted proteins | sample June2015DPH_8_10_2_FD_89718 | JGI IMG/M metagenome (GOLD analysis project Ga0116109, IMG submission 89718) | Peatland microbial communities from SPRUCE experiment site at the Marcell Experimental Forest, Minnesota, USA - June2015DPH_8_10 | ecosystem: Environmental > Terrestrial > Soil > Wetlands... | reverse complement strand
TGATACTTTCGCTTATCGGCAGATCCCGAAAGATCCACCTCGCGTCGCCATCAAGCGCCCACACTTATCGGCTGTTAATTTTTAAAGAACTCTCGCCCAGAAGCTCTGCTTTCTGCGCGTCCGCCATCAAACGGGAGGCGAATTATGCAATGCGGCTTGGGGCACGTCAAGCGTATTTGAGAAAAAAGTTTGTGCGACCTGCGAGGCGAACACTTGTGACGCTTGCTGCGCTGATGAAGTTGAAGGTCTCGCTGCATCCTCACCTATAAGATGAGGGAGACGAGGGCGATGAGGCGCAAGGATCCGTCCGCGCAGGACGCGGCACGAGGAGCAGCGAACGGTGCCACGAGCATGCGTCGCGCGCCTCGTATGTATCTCACGGCGGCACCTTGTCTTACGGCGAGAGCGCCCCTATATATAGCAGCGAGAAGCATAGCCGAGCAACGGCGAGGAGTCCGTCAAACGGATGATCTGCCCCCCAGGGCGCGCACCACTTGACCTTTTTTGAATATATATCTCTGGTCTGACGAGAGTTCGCCCCCAAGTTCGTATATAATCGCTGGCCGCGCGAATTTCGCGCGCCTCTATGGGCCCGCTTTCAAGCGGGCCAATCTTTTCGCTCTTTGCGAGCATAGACAAACCAGCCGCATGTATCACTCAGGTGATGTTGCGGCCTAGCCGAAACGCCTGAGCGCCGCGTCTTGCGCCTCATAGCGGAGCCTTCGAGGAGAAGACATTGAACCCTTTCGATCGGGATGATTCCGGAGACAACACGGCCGGATACTCAATCAAGGCCCCACCCGGGCGAACCGCCAAAGGCAAGGGCGCGGGTAAAGCGATCCCGGTTGCAGCCGAAACGTCGCAGCAAGTCGAAGAGCAGCAACGCCAGATGCGCGCGCTGATCCAGTTGGGCAAGGAGCGCGGCTACCTGACGCACGCGCAGATCAACGATCACCTGCCCGACAACTTCGCGCAAACCGCGGCGATGGAAACCATCGTCGCCACCTTCAACGACATGGGCGTGGCGGTCTACGAGACGGCACCCGATGCTGAAGCGCTGCTGCTGAACGCCAACTCGCCGGTCGTCTCTGACGACCAGGCCGACGAAGAAGCGGAAGTTGCGCTGTCGACGGTCGACTCTGAATTCGGCCGTACCACCGACCCCGTGCGCATGTACATGCGCGAAATGGGTGCAACGGAACTGCTGACCCGTGCTGGCGAAATCGCGATTGCCAAGCGTATCGAAGATGGTCTGCACGAAATGGTGCAGGCGATTGCTGCCTGCCCGTCGGCCGTGTCGGCCATTCTGGCTAGCGCCGACCAAGTCGCTGCCGGCGAACTGCGCATCGACGAACTGGTCGACGGTCTGAACGAAAACACCAACGCGGAAGAAGTCGCGGATGAAAGCGTTGATGCGGCCGCGGATCTCGACACGGACGTCGCCGACGGCGACGACAGTGACGGCGACGACGACATCGCCGCAGACTCCAGCGCCGTCGACGAAGCCCGCCTGAAGAAGCTGACCAGCGACTGCCTCGAGATTTTCGCTCGCGTGCGCACGCGTTTCGAAGAAGTTAGCTCGCTTCACGCGAAGGACGGCTCGTCTTCTGCGGCGCACCTGCGCGCTCGCGAGGACATCCAGCAAGAACTCGCAGCGCTGCGCTTCACGGCACGTACGATCGACCGCCTGTGCGGCGACGTGCACCACCAGGTCACGCAAGTTCGCGCGATTGAACGGCGCCTCCAGCAAATTGTGCTGGAAAAGAGCGGCATGCCGCGCGAGCTGTTTATCGAGTCGTTCCCCGGCCACGAGACCGATCTGGATTGGACCATGCGCATGGCCGCCAAGTCCAAGGAGTTTGGTGCCGCGCTGGAGCGCAATTTGCCGGCCATTCAAGCCGAACAGCAAAAGCTGATCGCCATCGAAGCAGCGGTTGCGCTACCGTTGAAGCAGTTGAAGGAAATCAACCGCAAGATGGTTGCCGCCGAAGCGAAGATGCGCAAGGCGAAGAGCGAGATGATCGAGGCGAATTTGCGTCTCGTGATCTCGATCGCGAAGAAATACGTCAACCGAGGCATGCAGTTCCTGGATCTGATTCAGGAGGGCAACATCGGTCTGATGAAAGCGGTGGACAAGTTCGAATACCGTCGCGGCTGGAAGTTCTCCACGTACGCAACGTGGTGGGTGCGGCAGGCCGTTACACGTTCGCTGGCGGATCAGGCGCGCACGATTCGTGTGCCGGTGCACATGATCGAGACGATCAACAAGCTGAACCGCATTTCGCGCGAAATCCTCCAACAGACCGGCCAGGAAGCCCATCCGTCCGTGCTGGCTGCGCGGATGGATCTGTCGGAAGAAAAGGTGCGTAGCATCCTGAAGATCGCCCGTCAGCCGGTGTCGATGGAAACGCCGATGGGTGAAGACGGCGACGCCACGCTGGGCGACATGATCGAAGACTCCTCGGCCACATCGCCGGCGGAAGCTGCGGTGCAGGCCGACCTACGCATTGCAATCGACGACGCGCTCGATTCGCTGTCACCGCGCGAAGCGAAGGTTTTGCGCATGCGTTATGGTATCGATACGAAGTCGGACCATACGCTCGAAGAAGTCGGCAAGCAGTTCGACGTCACGCGCGAGCGGATTCGCCAGATCGAAAGCAAGGCGATGCGCAAGCTGATGCATCCTAGCCGCGCGGATCGACTCAAGTCGTTCCTCGATCGGTAAATCAGGAAAGGGCTCTGGTTGGTGTTGTTTTGAAACCAGAGCCTTTTTTCTTTATGGCGGCGGCTTGAATCGGCCCCCGTTGTATTCGCGGTAAGTGCCTGCCACTAAGCGCCTTCTCCATTGAAAACGACGCGATAACCGACGCGCGGCACCGTATCCAGTCGCAAGCGCCATCCGGACTCCGGTATCCGGCGCCGCAACGTCGACACCAGCCGTTGCAGCGAAACAGCATCCGCATCGCCATCTTCGAACACATAGGCGAGCAGATCATCGCGCTGCACGACGGTACCGGCATGGCGCAGCAAGCGCTCCATCAACAGATATTCGCGCCGTGTCAAAGCAAGCATCGCACCGTCGGGACTGATCAGACTGCGCGTAGCGCGAGAGAGCGTCATGCCCGCAGCCGACAACGCAGCCGTCCTTCCTGTATCCGCATCGGTCCAGCTGCACTCGCGCCATAGCGCATGCAGACGCGCCTCTAGCTCGGCGTACTCGTAATGACCGGTAAAGCACACATCTGCGCCGGCGTAGAGCGCGGCGATGCGTGCGTCCTGATCGCCCGGCGTGTCGATAATCACCAGCACCGTATGCTCCGGCCGCGCAATCATTGCGCGTACGGCTTCCACGGGGTCCCCAAGGGTAAGGGCAATCACCGCGTCGATTTGTTCGGCCCCCACCAGATAAGCCGCGTCGACAACGCGCTCGATGCTCGACACGCTGTGATTCGCCTCCCTCAGCGCGGCGACCAGATACTCGACGCGCTCCCCGGCTCCCACACATAAGATGCGCACGACGTCATCCCCTCATAGACCGTGCCGCTCAGGCCAGCAGTCGAGTGCGACACAGGTACCGGGCTTCGCGTCCTCCAGCGTGAGCCTGAAGTCGTGCAGATGGACAACCGCCTGCACCACCGACAGCCCCAGCCCCGACCCCGGCGTGTCACGCGTGCGCTCGCTGCGATAGAAACGTTGCAGCACGGCAAGCCGCTCATCGGCAGGAATCCCAGGGCCGTCGTCGCACACCGTGATGCGCGGCCCCTCCGCGCATTGCCGCGCCTTGATCACCACGACGCCCTGCTGCGACGCAAACTTGATCGCGTTATCGACAATGTTGACGAGCGCTTCGAACATCAACGGATGATCGGCTCGCACCGGTAACACGTGTTGCAGATCCAGTTTCAGCTCGACGTCCCGGGCGGCCGCAACAGGCGCATACAGTTCGCCCACCTGCCGGCACAGGACGTGCATTTCCGTATCGCTGAATGCAGCCCGGCGATGCAATACTTCGATCTCCGAGATACGAAGTATCGCGGAGAAGCGTGTGAGTACCTCGTCCGTTTCCTGCGCAGCCCGCTCCAGGCGCTGCGCATCTTCATCCTTGAGCGTTGCGGGCTCGATGCGCGCCAGCAACGAGCGGATATGAATGAGCGGCGTGCGCAAATCATGAGCAATTCCGTCGCACGCGCTTTTGACCTCATTCATCAGGCGCGATATTTCGTCAAGCATATGATTGACGATCTGCGAGAGCCACGCGAGCTCGTCGCCGCCTCGCTCCGGCAAGCGCGTATCGAGGTTGCCTTGCGCGATCAAATGCGCGAGACGGCGCATCTCCTTGATGCGCCGCAACTGCACCGCCGAACACAGGATGCCGAAACCGAGCCCGCCCAGCAACACGATCGCCCCGCTCCACGCAATGCCGCCCAGCATGTAGCTGCGCAGGCGCGCCATTTCGTCCACGTCGCGGGCAATCACGAGCAAATCTCCGCTGGGCAGGCGCGTCGCCCTGGTGCGCATGTAGATGGGACGCTCCTCGCCTGGCGACCTGAGCTCGGGCCGAAACCAGATACCCTCGCCGTCGGGCTTGATGCCAACAGGACACCTGGCAATGTCGCCCGTCAGGTGCTGGCCGTTGGGCGCAAACACACCGTAATAGTTGACCGGCACGCGTATCTTCGTTCTGGTGCGCGCATCGATCTGGCTGAGCATGAGGTTACGGGGCAACGCTTCGAAATACTGGAACTGCCAGTTGATGTTGTAATCGGCTTGCTTGGCCGTGTAGTTCGCGGAGTTCCAGTAGTTGATCCACACGAGCCCGACGACCGAGCCTGCGAACACCAGCGCATAGATCATCAGCAGACGAAATATCGTGCTGCGCCACAAGCTCATTGTCATGGCTCACCCTAGCATGTAGCCCGATCCGCGCACGGTCTTGAGCAACGGCCGCATGCCTGGGAGATCGATCTTCCTGCGCAGTAAACCGACGTACACCTCGATCAGATTGGTGCCCGGATCGAAATGCATGTCCCAAACGGACTGGAAGATCATCGTGCGGGTCAGGATCTGTCCGGAGTTTCGGGCAAAGTATTCGAGTAGTTTGAATTCGACGGGCGGTAGCGCGACAGCATGCTCGCCTCGTGTCGCCGTGCGGGCAATCAGGTCGATCTCGAGATCGTCGACACGCAGCACGGTAGACGCGGCTTGCAGCCGGCGTCCGCGTCTGCGCAGCAGCACCTCGATGCGCGCCTTCATTTCCTCGGCAGAAAACGGCTTGGGAATATAGTCGTCACCGCCTGCGAGCAGTCCGCGCACGCGTTCGTCGACATCGGACAACGCGCTGATCATCAGCACCGGTGTCTCAATGCCGACGCCGCGAAGGGTCTTCAGAATCGTCAGCCCGTCGATGCCGGGCAGTACGCGATCGAGCGTGATGACATCGAACTCGTCATGCACCGCACGCGCAATGCCGTCCTGTCCGCTCATGACCCACTCGACATCAAAGCCGGCGCCAGTGAGCGTATCCACAATGTCGCGTCCGACGATTTGATCGTCTTCAATCGTCAAAATTTTTGCCACGGTATGCGTGGCCGGCCGTGGAAGGGCCGGCGCTGGAAGAAGCAAACCTTCAGTATCTCAAATGCGCTCCGGTGCAGCATGAAACATCCTTTAGGTACGCCTGCACGCATTGATGCGTCCCCATTCACTCAATAAAAAACCTCCGTCTTTGCCAGGCGGGACAAGTGCAATCAGACGTCGTATCCGTCTCCGGCCTCGGAGCGGGCCGAAGTAGCGGCACAGCGGCTCAAGGAAGCACGTGTAAATCCCGCGTACGCGAATTTTCGTTCAGTAAGTCGTTGCTGGAGCGCCCGCGACACACAACGCGACAATTCTGTTGCCGCTTCGTGTACCAGAGCCGCTCTACGCCCAACGGCGCTCGAGCCTGAACCCGCCCGCTTACTTTCAAACACATTTCGACCCAATCCGCGGGAACGATCTCGCTTAACCAGGGATCGATAGACAACACACTCGTATCACTCGCAATAGATTCTCGGCAGCATCGGCCCTCATAATTGGGGTTGCCCGCCTGGATGAGGCCCTGTTGTCCCGGCAGACCCAAAAGAGGACGCAAAATGAATATGCGCACGAAAGAAGTCGCTCTTCCCGAGGCCGATGCTCTTGTCGGTACTGAGTGGTGGCGTACCGCGGTGATCTACCAGATCTACCCGCGCTCTTTCGCCGACGCGGATGGCGACGGCATCGGCGATCTGCCGGGCATCACTTCCAGGCTGCCCTATCTCGCGCGCCTCGGCATCGACGCAATCTGGCTCTCGCCGTTCTATCGCTCCCCTCAGGCCGATGCCGGGTACGACGTAGCCGACTACCGGCTCGTCGATCCTCTGTTTGGCACGCTGGACGACTTCGAGCGCATGCGGCAACAGGCCCACGCGCTCAGCATGAAGGTGATCGTCGATCTGGTGCCCAATCACACCTCCAACGAACACGCCTGGTTCCAGGCGGCGCTGAAGTCGCCGCCCGGCAGCGCCGAACGGGCGCGTTATCTGTTTCGCGACGGCAAGGGGCCGCACGGCGACTTACCGCCGAATAACTGGCAGAGCGTTTTCGGCGGCAACGCGTGGTCGCGAGCGCCGGGGGACTCTCAGTGGTATTTGCACCTGTTCGACCGCAAGCAGCCCGACCTCAACTGGGATCACCCCGAGGTCCGCGCGGAATTTGAAGACGTGCTGCGGTTCTGGCTGGACCGTGGCGTGGATGGCTTCCGGGTCGACGTGGCGCACGGCCTCATCAAGGCGCCGGGGCTGCCTGACTGGGCGGGGCATGCCGCGATGGTGGAGGGTGCCGAGGGCGGCGACGACGACCCGGGGCCGATGTGGGATCAGGAGGGCGTGCACGAGATTTACCGTAGCTGGCGCCGCCTGCTGGACACCTACCCTGGTGAACGGATGATGGTGGCCGAAGCGTGGATCGCGCCGCAGGCGCGGCTCGTCCGCTACATTCGTGGCGATGAAATGCAGCAGGCGTTCAACTTCGACTACCTGCTCGCCCACTGGAACGCGGCGGAAATCCGGACGGTCGTGGATAGTTCGTTGGCTGCATCGGCGGCGGTCGGCGCGCCTACGACCTGGGTGATGTCCAACCACGACTCCGTACGCCACACGTCGCGCTTCGGTCTGCGCAAGCCGGGCGCACGCCCCAAGGGCATCGACGCGACCGGCGAGCAGCCGGACGAAGCGTTGGGACTGCGCCGCGCCCGCGCCGCGGCTTTGCTGACACTCGCGCTGCCGGGGTCAGCCTACATCTACCAGGGCGAGGAACTGGGTTTGCCCGAGCACACCACGCTAGATGCACGCTACCGGCAGGATCCCGCGTTTTTCCGCACGCAGGGTGCGGAGATCGGGCGCGATGGCTGCAGGGTGCCGCTGCCCTGGAAGGCGGATGCGCCCTCGTTCGGCTTTGGTCCCTGCGAAAAAAGCTGGTTGCCGCAGCCGGATAATTTCGCACCCTATGCTGTGGACCGGCAGGACGGCGTGAGCGGGTCGACGCTGGAACTGTATCGGCAGCTTCTGCGATTGCGGCGCGACTATGCGCTCGGTACTGGCCAATTGCAGTGGCAATCTGCGAGCTCATCCAACGTGCTGGTATTCGACAACGGCACGTTGCGCGTGGTGGTCAATCTGGGTATGCGGCCCATCGCGTTGCCTCAGGGCGCTTTGCTGGTATCGAGCGAGCCGCTGGAGACGCCGGGCGAGTTGCCCGGCAATACGGCGGCATGGCTGAGGTTGAGCTGAGGCAAGACGTCGCCTTGCTGCACTGCTTCCTTCATAGAAACGCGCTTAACGAAGCATTCAAAGCAGCCCGCGTTTCGCAAGACTTTGGTACAGCGCTCTTACGCCAAAGGTCCATGGAGGAATGCCTGTCGAAAGCTGTACCATGTTCACCAGCGCTCCGAGCGAAGGCGTCGCGATCGTCACCACGTCACCGAGATGATGAGTGAAGCCCGCGCCAGGTGCATCGCGATCCTTGATCGGCGAGAACATCGTGCCGAGGAATAGCATGAAACCGTCGGGGTATTGATGATGTGCTCCGCAGGTCTGCGTGACGAGATCAGCCGGATCGCGGCTGATCTCTTTCATATGGCTCACACCCTCGAGCACAAAACCATCCGTCCCATTGATGTGCAGCGACAAGCTCGCCGCACGAACCGTATCCAGCGTGAAACGATCGTCGAACAGTCGCACGAACGGACCGATCGCACACGAGCCGTTATTGTCCTTTGCCTTGCCCAACAGCAACGCCGAACGGCCTTCGATATCGCGCAGATTCACATCGTTACCGAGCGTTGCGCCGACGATCTGACCTGCACTATTCACGGCCAGCACGATTTCCGGTTCCGGGTTGTTCCAGACCGAGGTGGGATACAGACCGACATCGGCACCAAGCCCCACGGCGGACATGGGCTGCGATTTCGAAAACACCTCGGCGTCCGGCCCGATGCCGACCTCCATGTATTGTGACCACGCCCCGCGTCGCTCGAGTTCGGCTTTGAGTTTCATCGCGGCATCCGAGCCAGGCTTGATCTTCGCCAGGTCGGTGCCGATCACTTCTGTGATGGTCCGGCGTACTTCGAGAGCCTTGGCGGCGTCGCCACCCGCTTGCTCCTCGATCACCCGTTCAAGCAGACTCACGGCGAACGTCACGCCGCACGCCTTGATGGCCTGCACATCGCATGGCGCAAGCAATCGTGTGCCCGCTTGACCGGCGGGCGCGAAGCTCGCTTCAATCAGGGCACTCACCGGACCTAGCGCCTCACCAGGCGCATCGCGGGCGATTTGCACGGCGTCGGTCCGGTCGAACAGATCAGCCGTAGTGGGTACCGTGGACGTGATATCGAAGACTTGGCCGCCGCGGACCACCACGACGGACGGTCCATCAACCGGCGCGGGGCGCCAGACGCGGCCTATCAGCAGCGCGTGATCGAGGTCGTCGGGAAGGTAAGAGGCGGAATCGGTTCGCATATCGTCATGTCCGGAACGTTGACTAAAAACTGATCCTATCCATGCGCTCGCCCAGTGTCCACCCTATTGATGCACACCGCACTTTCTGGGAACGTGCGGCGCTAGACCCGACGATGCTCCCCGTGCAAGGCGGCTTGCCGCACAAACCAGTCCAGACACTGCGGATTCGCCATGGCCTCGCGATTGACCACCTTCTCAAGCGCATGGCCGAGAAACAGCTTCTTGATCGGCACTTCCTGCTTCTTGCCGGACAAGGTGCGCGGTATTTCCGGCGCTTGCACAATCTGATCCGGCACAAAGCGCGGCGATAGAGATGTTCTGATAGCCGCCGCCAGACGCGTTTCCAGCGCCGCATCCAGCACAATGCCCTCGCGCAGTACGACAAACAACGCCAGATAGCTTTCGCGTCCGAGAAACTCGAGATCGATCACCATCGAATCGAGCACTTCGGGCAACGCCTCAACCGCGGCATAGATCTCACTGGTGCCCATGCGTAAGCCACTACGGTTGATCGTGGCGTCGCTGCGGCCATAGATCGTGCACGCGCCGTCCGCGTCGATCCTGAGCCAGTCCCCGTGACGCCACACGCCGGGGTAGACGTCGAAATAGCTCGAAAGGTAGCGGGCATTGCCTGCGTCACCCCAGAAATACAACGGCATGGCGGGAATGGGACGCGTGCATACCAGTTCGCCTACTTCGCCAATCACCGCTTGCCCTGCGTCGTTCCAGGCCTCGACTGCGGCGCCTAGTTGGCGGCACTGCATCCGTCCCGGCACCTGCGGAAGTTCACGGTTGCCGGTGATGAAATTGCCGCTCAGATCGGTTCCGCCGGAGATATTGAGCCACCAGATGTCCGGTGTACCGATGGCGGCGAATTGCGCGGTGCCCCAGCGCTGCACGTCTTCCGGCAGCGGCGAGCCGGTCGTGCCGATGGCGCGCAACCGTGAGAGGTCACCGCAATTGGCCAGCGACAGGGCCGCCTTCATGCAGTTGCCGTGGAAAGCTGCGCCAGCGCCGAGGATCGTGACCCTGTGACGAGCGGCGAAGCGCCACAGCACGCCCCAGTCCGGGTGCTCCTTGCTGCCGCTGGGACTACCGTCGTAGAGGCAAATCGTCGTGCCGGCCAGCAAACCCGAAATCTGCACATTCCACATGATCCAGCCGGTTGAGGTGTACCAGTGGAAACGTTCGCCGTGGTTGTTGCTGCCATAGCTCGCGCCATAGTCGGTGTGCAGCACGACGCTCAGCCCGGTTACCAGAACGCCGCCGTGGCTTTGCACGATGGCTTTGGGCAGGCCTGTGGTGCCGCTCGAATAGACCACCCACAATGGATGATCAAACGGCAACCACTCGGGGACAAAGTCCGCAGTGGCGGCATCGTCGCGTGCGACGGTATCGGCGAAGCTCAGTGCGTCCGACACTCGCGATGCTGCATGGGCCGTTTCCAGCACGATTAGCGTGTGCACGTTCGGCAGTGCCGCACGCAGCAAGGTCACGACCTGGCTTCGATCCATCGAACGGCCCGCGTAGCGGATACCATCGGCGGCGATCAGCACGCGTGGCTCGATTTGACGGAAGCGGTCGATGACAGCTTGCAGCCCCATGTCGGGCGCGCACACACTCCACACTGCCCCGATGCTGCTGCAAGCCAGAAACGCCACCACGGTCTCAGGCACGTTGGGCAAATAAGCGACTACGCGATCGCCACGTTGCACGCCTTGCCCTCGTAAGGTCATCGCGAGCGCGGCCACCTGTCGCTTCAGTTCGGACCACCCCAGCTCTCTGATCCAGCCCTGCTCGTCCTCGCTAACAATTGCAGCCATGCCCGCCGCATGCGCGGCGTCCACATGCCGAAAAACCTGGTGCGCGTAGTTCACCTGTGCGCCAGGAAACCAGCGCGCGCCCGGCATACGCTCCTCGGCCAGTACCGCGCTGTAGGGTGTCGGCGATTGCACGCCACCGTACTCCCAGACGCTCGCCCAGAATGCGTCGAGATCCGTGACCGACCAGCGCCAAAGTGCATCGTACGAATCGAACGACAGGCCACGGGTTCGCTGCAACCAGTCCTGGTACAGGCGGATTTGAGGAATACCGGTGGCACTAACGGGCCGGCTTTCGGCGAGAGAATCTGCTTGGCTCATATTTTCGGTTGGCAATAAAACAGCGCTAAACCTCCAGCCACTCCTTGCGAACCTGCGCATTGGCCTTCAGCTCGGCAGGCGTCCCTTCGAATACGATGTTTCCGTGACCCATGACATAGACGCGCTGCGAGATGTCTAGCGCAATGGCGAGCTTCTGCTCGATCAGCAGCACCGACACACCGCGCTCCTTCAGCGCTTGTAGATATCGGGCGACCAACGCCACCAGCTTCGGTGCGAGACCTTCCGTAGGCTCGTCGATCAGGATCAGGTCCGGGTCGCCCATCAGCGTGCGGCACAGTGTCAACATCTGCTGCTCGCCACCTGAGAGCACGCCCGCTGCGGTATTCTCGCGCTCCTTCAGGCGCGGGAACATCCCGTACATCTCCGCGAGCGTCCAGCGTGGTTTGCGATGGCGCCGGCTGCGTTTCTCCCCTAGCAGCAGATTCTGGCGCACGGTCAGCGTGGGGAAGATGTCACGATTCTCGGGAACGTAACCGATGCCCAACTGGGCGATCTCAAAGGTGCGGCGCCCGAGGATCTCCTCATCGCGAAAGCGCACCGAACCCGCAGCCTTAACCATCCCGAGGATGGTCTTAGCCATGGTGGAGCGCCCTACTCCGTTGCGCCCGAGCAAGGTGACGATCTCGCCCTCGTCGACATGCACGTCGACGCCTTGTAGAATGTGGCTCTTGCCGTAATAGGCGTGCAGGCCTTGCACGTCGAGCATAAGCTGGGTCATCAGTGCGCTCCCTCGGTAGAGCTTTCGTCGAGGGAAGTGCCTAGATAGGCCTCCTTGACCTTGCTATTGTTGCGGATCGCCTCGGGCGTATCCGTCGCAATGACCTCGCCATAGACCAGCACCGAGATGCGGTCCGCGAGACCAAATACGACGCCCATGTCGTGCTCGACCATCACCAGCGTCTTGCCCACCGTGACAGTGCGAATCAACTCCACTGCCTGATCTGATTCCGACCGGCTCATGCCCGCTGTGGGTTCGTCGAGCAGGATCACCTCGGCACCGCCGGCGATGGTGATGCCAATCTCCAGCGCGCGCTGTTCGGCGTAAGTCAGGAGGCTCGCCTGAGTGTCGCGGCGGCGCTGGAGCCCGATCAGCTCGAGCACCTCGTCGGCGCGCTGCCGCGCGTCGTACAGCTTGGCGAGCCGATGCCAGAACGAGTATTTGTAGCCGAGCGACCATAGCACCGCGCAACGCAGGTTCTCGAACACCGAGAGCCGATGAAAAATATTCGTGATCTGGAAGCTGCGCGAAAGCCCCATGCGATTGATCACGAAAGGCTTAAGGCCGCCAATCTCGACACCGTTGAGCTTGACCGAGCCGGAACTCGGCGCGCAACGCCCCGAAATCAGATTGAAGGTCGTCGACTTGCCGGCGCCGTTGGGACCGATCAACGCATGGCGCTCGCCTTTGGCAATGCTCAGGTTGATCCCACGGATGATCTCCGTCTGGCCGAAGTTCTTGTTGAGCCCACTCAATTCCAGTGCGGCTGTCATGCCCCGCCTCCTGCCATTTCCGCCTGAACTGCGTCCCAGGTTTGATGGACGCGCGCGACCGCTGCGCGCCAGGCCAGCGCTCCAGCTACCCACAGTGCCACCCCAACCGCCCAAGGCTTGAACGAGGCCGCATCGAAACCGAAACCTATCAGCGTCATGCTGGTGCCGTTGTCGCTGTCGATCTGCAGCTTGTAGGTCAGCTCCACGGTCAGGATCAACGCGACCAGCAAAATCAGGCCCGCCCCCAGTGCAACCGAATAGGAGGGCAGCATGCGGCCCAGCTTGCGCTTAGCCAGCAGCGGCACCTGCTTCATCAGCAGACTGGACATGCCCCCCGGCACGAACATCACCATCAGCACGAAGAAGAGTCCCAGATAAAGCAGCCACGCCTGCGTCAAGCTGGACAACGCGACGGCGAACAGCACAAACACCACCGCACCAATGACGGGCCCGAAGAAGAAGCCGCCACCGCCAATGAAGGTGGCCAGCAATACGCTGCCGGAGTGCACGGCACCCACGTTCTCCGCAGACACGATCTCGAAGTTGATCACCGAAAGCCCCCCGGAAATACCCGCAAAAAAGGCCGACAGGATCACCACCAGATACCGCACGCGCTGGGTGTTGTAACCGACGAATTCGGCCCGCTCGGCGTTGTCACGCACGGCATTGGCGATGCGGCCTAAAGGGGTGTGCGTCCACGCGTACATCGCGATCATCGACAGCAGGCACCACACCGCGATCAGGTAATACACCTGGCGTCCAGGACCATACGTGATGCCAAGCACCGCGTTGCCGACTACCCGGTTAGTCGAGATGCCGCCCTCACCGCCGAAGAAGTCGGGAAACATCAGCGAACTGGCAAACACCATCTCGCCGATACCCAACGTGATCATCGCGAACGTGGTGCCTGCTTTGCGCGTCGTCACATAGCCGAACAGCACGCCGAAGAAGGCGCCACCGAGGCCACCCACCAGCGGCAGCAACGAAACGGGAAGCCAGAACTCGCCGGCACCAACCTCGTTCAGCACATGCACGGCAATGAACGCGCCCATGCCCGAATAAACCGCGTGGCCGAAGGACAGCATGCCGGACTGGCCGAGCAGCATGTTGTACGACAACGCGAAAATGATCATGATGCCCATCTGCGACAAAAGGGTGATAGCAAAACCGCTGGAGAAGATCAGCGGCGCCACCAGCATCACGAGGGCAGTCACCCCCCAGATCAGATAGCGTGCGAGATGACGTGGTGGCGAAGCGGAACGGCCTTCCTGGGCCATGGCCTGTTCGTAGCTATGCCTCAGGATAGGTTTCATGATCTAGCCCTCCCGGGTTCCCATGAGACCGCGCGGACGCACAATCATCATGACCACCATCAGAAGATAAGGCAGAACCGGCGCCATCTGCGACACGGTCAGCTTCCATATCGAGGAAAGCGGCGTGGCGCTCGTTACATGCAAGCCGATAAAGCCGAAGAGGTCGGCGAGCGAAGCGTCGATGGTGACGGCAAACGTCTGCAGCAGCCCGATCAGCAGCGAGGCGATGAAAGCCCCCGCGAGCGATCCCATCCCGCCCACCACCGCCACGACAAACACGATAGTGCCGACCGAAGCGGCCATTGACGGCGAAGTCACAAAGGCATTGCCGCCGATCACACCCGCCAGGCCCGCAAGTGCGGCGCCGCCGGCGAACACCAGCATGAACACGCGCTGCACATTGTGGCCGAGCGCCTCGACCATGTGCGGATGCGTCAGCGCGGCCTGGATCACGAGCCCGATACGCGTGCGGGTGAGCACGAGGTACATCGTCACCAGCATCAACACCGATACGAGCATCATGAAGGCACGGTACTTGGGAAACACCGACGTAAAAACCTGGAACAGCGGACCGTCGAGTTCCTGTGGAATGCGGTAAGGCACGGCGGACTGCCCCCAGACCAGCTTGACAGCTTCCTCGATCAGATAGGCGAGGCCGAAAGTAAACAGCAGTTCGGCCACATGCCCGTACTTGTGCACGGTACGCAACCCGAACCGCTCGACGAGCGCCCCAATGACTACTACCAGCAGCGGAGCCAACACGAGCGCGGGCCAGAAGCCGATCTTGCTGGCGATGGCATACGCGAAATAGGCGCCCAGCATGTAGAAGCTGGCGTGCGCGAAATTGAGCACGCCCATCATGCTGAAGATCAGCGTAAGCCCGGACGACAGCAGGAACAGCAGCAGCCCGTAGCTAATGCCGTTCAACAGGGAAATGACGAGGAATTCCACGGACAATGTTCCTTACTTCTTGCAGCAACTCCGCCAGGCCCGCGTATCGCGATGGACAGTGGCCGGGCTAAGCCGGCCATATCGTATCGTTCATCCGGCGCCTGGCACCTGGCATCGCGGCCTAGTTGGGGCGCTTCATCTGGCACGTGGTCGGTTGGACTGCTGACGAAGCATCAAGCACCGCATCGGTACGCCAGCCATAGCCCGTCTTCTCCTGGTCATACTTGACGTCTTTGCCATCCGCCTTGACCCACGTGGCGATCACGAGGGGCTGTTCCGCCTGATGGTCGGAGGCGCGCATCTCGACGATGCCGTTCAGGCTTTGGACCTTCATACCTTCCATGGCCTTGGCCACCTTGACCGGATCAGTGGACCTGGTCTCCTTCATCGCTTTGCTCAGCATCGCGACGGCAGTATAGGCGGCCATTTCGAAGAAATCATCGTCGTATTTCTTCTTGAAACCATCCATGATCTGGTCGGCTTGTGGCGGATTGTCCCTGGTGTTCGCGCCCATATAACCGACATACCTGACGTGCCCGGCGCCCGCCGCGCCCATCGCCGTTGGCACGCCGGTCGTGGATGCGTAGTAAGTATAGTAATTCGCGGTCACGCCTGCGTCCTTACCCGCCTTGATGAGCAGCGCCAGATCGCTGCCCCAGTTACCCGTGATCACCGTATCGGCGCCAGATGCCTTGATCTTGCTGGCATAGGGCGAGAAATCCTTCACCTGTGCCAACGGGTGAAAATCGTCGCCTACGATCTGGATGTCCGGACGCTTGCGCTTGAGGTATTCCTGTGCGGTGCGCGACACATCATGGCCGAAGGAATAGTCCTGGTCGATCAGGTAGACCTTCTTGACGTTCGGATCCTTGGCGAGAAAAGTGGTCAACGCTTCCATCTTCATATCGGAGTTCGCATCGAAACGGAAGTGCCAATAGTCGCACTTGCTATTGGTCATGGCTGGATCTACTGCTGCAAAATTCAGGTAGATGATTTCCTTGCCCGGATTGCGCGCATTGTACTTGGACACCGCATCCTCGAGCGCGAGGCCCACTGAAGAACCATTACCCTGCACGATATAGCGGATGCCCTGATCGGCAGCCTCATTGAGAAGCGTGAGACTTTGCTGCGGCGACAGCTTGTTGTCGAACGCGACCATTTCGAATTTCTGGCCGCCGGCCCAGTCCTGCTGGTTGGCGACCTCGGTAACGTATTGCCAGCTCTTCAGTTCGTTGTTCCCCAACGAACCCATCAGTCCCGACAGCGTATCGATATACGCGATCTTGACCGTTTCTGCCGAAGCAGCACCGGAGGCTAGCGCCATGAAAATCGTTGCGCCAGCAACTAAGGAACGCATCTTGTTCATTCAGTTGTCTCCTACGATTTTAGAATCGATTCTTTATTTTATGTATAACTAATCATATGCGAAGGTGGGTCGCGCACGCACGTTTGCCCCTGACACGATAAGGCGACGGAGGCGGTGCTGCGGCAGGTGAACAAGGACGGCGGGCCGACATGCTCCGTATCTCCATGCCAATTGAAATTGCTTCAATTGACGCAGTGATGCGCGTCTATCAGGGCGTGGGTACCGGGGATTCGACACACAATTTCGCACGACCGTTCGTAGCGTGTCAACGGGCAAACCACGCAAATGATCTCGCTCACAGGGGTTAGCCGGGAAAACACCTAGCTCCAGGTGACGCGCATTAGAAAGTGAATGAACGTGCTTTTATTTACACGGCGAAGGCTCGCACGTATGATCGTTGAGCGATCAGGACCAGACGTCTGCACTACGGAAGACAGAAAAACATCGAGGAGCGTTGTAATGCCCGTGAAAGACGCGTTTCGACGGTACAGGAAGGTGACGTCGCGCTGCATCGAACAGTTGCAATGGGGCCCGCGGAGGTATCTGCAAATGACATGGCTCGACGCATTGGTGAACGAACCCTTCGTCTGCATTACCGACATGATCCGCCGCTTCTCGACCGAGCGTGGCGACCATGCTGCCTTGATCTGCGACGGCGAGGTCGTCACGTACACTGACCTGGACGCGAAAGTCGACCGTTTTGCGGCCGCGTTACAACGCGATGGGCTCAAGCCTTGCGACGCGATTGCGCTGTGCGCGGCGGCATCGGTCGAATACGTGGTGGCATTTCTCGGGGGTCTGAGGGCGGGCGCGGCGGTTGCACCGCTCGCGCCATCGTCGAGCGCGGCGAGCCTCGTCAGCATGATCAACAATTCGGGCGCCCGGCTGCTATTTCTGGAC
>Ga0116109_1000138_pt1 | contig 17380 bp, 11 predicted proteins | sample June2015DPH_8_10_2_FD_89718 | JGI IMG/M metagenome (GOLD analysis project Ga0116109, IMG submission 89718) | Peatland microbial communities from SPRUCE experiment site at the Marcell Experimental Forest, Minnesota, USA - June2015DPH_8_10 | ecosystem: Environmental > Terrestrial > Soil > Wetlands... | reverse complement strand
AGGCTAGCGGTGTGAGCCCGCTTTCTTTGCCTACTTTCTTTGCGGCGGCAAAGAAAGTAGGTGCCGCCCCGCACAGGGGCGAAGCTAATAGACCGATAAGAATGCAAGGAAAGGCCAACGCCCTAGGAAAACAGCCAAAACAGCCAGGCCAGCAGCATGCCGAACCGCCTATATCGAGGACGCCATGCGCGATCTACTGGGCGAATCGCCATCCCCGGTCAGAGCAGTTCCTGGTCAAGTGATGACGCGCCCCCTCAGCCGCTGCTGCCGATCGTCTCGGACAAACGCTTCAGCGTTGCGACCCGCGCGCCAATGATATCGACCCGTCCGGATTCATCCGTCACTGCGCTCGCAGCGTCCATATATGCAGTCCATGCCCGCTGCGCCCGAACCAGAGTGGGACGTGCATGCGCCGGCATCTTCGCCTGCAAACGGCGGTAGTAGCGGTTCAAGTCGAACGTCGCGTGTTCGCACATCGCATCCGCGGTGCAGGGGCGTGGGCGAACCGGCGCGGCAGCGCCCGTCGCCGCTCCGGCCACCGCACTGCGCAGGGCCAGCGCGCGATCGCGCACCGGTTGCAGTTGCATGTCGGCCTCGGCCATCTGGTACATCGCGCCTTGCCGCGTTGCGAAGACCGCGTCGAGCAAGGGTGCCTGCGCATCACGCGATGCCTGCCAGCGCGCCTGGGCATCTTCCCACGGCTTGCGCCGCGCCAGCGGCACCTTCGCCAGCAGCTGCTGCCATGCCGTGTCCAGTGCGGCCTGCCAGCCAAAACGGGCCGTCTCCATGCACTGCAACTGGCCCGCCGTCGACGACATGTCGCTGCGAGCCAGACACGCGCGCATCGCCGCGTCGATTGGGTCGGCCGCGGCCACTTCTGCGCGCGCGCTGCCCATCACCGTCAACGCCATCGTCAGCGCTACAGCGGCGGCCCACGTCCTGGCGCCGCTGATCCGATGCAGCCGTCCCATCTTCAGCCGCGCACGCAATCGACGAAGTACTCGATGCGACCGTTGATGGTCTCGCCCACCAGACCGTGGATATCCGTATGGAAGCCCGGGAAGCGCTCGTTGAATTCACGCGCAAAGCGCAGATAGTTGACGATCGTCTTGTTGAAACGCTCGCCCGGAATCAGCAGCGGAATGCCCGGCGGATACGGCGTAAGCAGAATCGACGTGACGCGGCCCTCGAGCTCGTCGATCGATACCCGGTCAATCTCGCGGTGCGCGAGCTTGGCAAACGCGTCGGACGGCTTCATGGCCGGCTCCATGCTCGACAGGTACATCTCGGTAGTCAGACGTGCAATGTCGTTGGCACGGTAGACGCTGTGGATCTGCTCGCACAGATCGCGCAGGCCGACGCGCTCGTACATCGGGTGATGTGCGACGAACTCCGGCAACACGCGCCACAGCGGCTGGTTGTTGTCGTAGTCGTCCTTGAACTGCTGCAGTTCGGTCACCATCGAGTTCCAGCGGCCCTTCGTAATGCCGATCGTGAACATGATGAAGAACGAATACAGCCCGGTCTTCTCGACGATGATGCCGTGCTCGGCCAGGTACTTCGTGACGATCGCGGCCGGAATGCCGGACTCGCCGAAACCGCCGTCCATGTCCAGACCTGGCGTCACGATGGTCGCCTTGATCGGGTCGAGCATGTTGAAGCCTTCGGCGAGCGGGCCGAAGCCGTGCCATGCGTCGTTCGGGCGCAGCATCCAGTCTTCGCGCGAACCGATCCCCTCTTCGGCGAACTCCTCCGGACCCCACACCTTGAAGAACCAGTCGTCGACGTATTCGTCGTCGACCTTGCGCATCGCGCGGCGGAAATCGAGCGCCTCGGCAATCGACTCTTCCACCAGTGCAGTGCCGCCCGGCGCTTCCATCATCGCCGCGGCCACGTCGCACGAAGCGATGATCGCGTACTGCGGGCTCGTCGAGGTGTGCATCAGATACGCTTCGTTGAAGCGGTGCTTGTCGAAGCGGCTGTTCTTCGAGTCCTGCACGACGATCTGCGAAGCCTGCGAAATGCCGGCCAGAAGCTTGTGCGTCGAGTGCGTCGCGAACACCAGTGCGCCGATGCGCGGACGGCCCGCGCCAATGGCGTGCATGTCCTGATAGAACTCGTGGAACTCGGCGTGCGGCAGCCATGCTTCGTCGAAGTGCAGCGTATCGAGCCAGTCGCCGAGCATCTCCTTGATCATTTCGACGTTATAGATCACGCCGTCGTAGGTGCTCTGCGTGATGGTCAGAATGCGCGGTTTGAGATCCGGATTCTTCGCCAGCGCTTCGCGGGCGAACGGATTCGCCAAGATCTTCTTCTTGATGTTCTCCGGCTCGAATTCGCTGCGCGGGATCGGACCGATGATGCCGAAGTTGTTGCGCGTCGGCGTGAGGAAGACCGGAATCGAGCCGGTCATCGTGATGGCATGCAGGATCGACTTGTGACAGTTGCGGTCCACCAGCACGATGTCGCCAGGAGCCACCGTGCCGTGCCAGACGATCTTGTTCGAGGTCGAGGTGCCGTTGGTCACGAAGAACACGTGGTCGGCGCTGAAAATGCGCGCTGCATTGCGCTCGGACGCGGCCACTGGGCCGGTGTGATCGAGCAACTGGCCGAGTTCGTCGACGGCGTTACACACGTCTGCACGCAGCATGTTCTCGCCGAAGAACTGGTGGAACATCTGGCCGAGCGGACTCTTCAGGAACGCCACACCGCCCGAGTGCCCCGGGCAGTGCCACGAATACGAGCCTTCGTCCGCGTACTGCACCAGTTCCTTGAAGAACGGCGGCGCGAGCGCATCCAGGTACACCTTGGTCTCGCGGATGATATGGCGCGCGACGAACTCCGGCGTGTCCTCGAACATGTGGATGAAGCCGTGCAACTCGCGCAGGATGTCGTTGGGCAGGTGGCGTGAGGTGCGGGTCTCGCCGTACAGGAAGATCGGAATGTCGGCGTTGCGGCGACGCACTTCAGTCACGAACGCACGCAGCGCAACGATCGCAGCGGCCAGCTCGGGCGTCTCGCCCTCGACCGCGACGTTATCAACATACGGCAACAGTTCATCGTCGTCGATCGACAGGATGAAGCACGACGCGCGGCTCGACTGCTGCGCGAAGGAAGTCAGATCGCCATAGCTCGTCAGCCCGAGCACTTCCGCGCCTTCTTTCTCGATTGCTTCGGCGAGAGCCCGGATGCCGGAACCCGAGATGTTCTCGGAGCGGAAATCTTCGTCAATGATGACGACGGGAAAACGAAACTTCATGGGCGATTCTCCAAAAGGAAGACCGCTGTCCTGGGTAAAGAGCAGCGGTCACCTGTATAGCGGGTGGGTCAGTGCGCTGCCGACGTCACGTTTTGGGCAACGTCACGCCGTGCTGACCTTGATATTTGCCGCCGCGGTCCGCGTACGACGTTTCACAAATTTCGTCGCTTTCGAAAAACAGCACCTGCGCGACGCCTTCGTTCGCGTAGATTTTCGCAGGCAAAGGTGTCGTATTTGAGAACTCGAGCGTCACGTGCCCTTCCCACTCCGGTTCGAACGGCGTGACGTTGACGATGATTCCGCAACGCGCGTAGGTCGACTTGCCCAGACACACCGTCAGCACGCTGCGCGGAATGCGGAAATACTCGACCGTGCGCGCGAGGGCGAACGAGTTCGGCGGGATGATGCAGACATCCCCCTTGAAATCGACAAACGACTTCTCATCGAAGTTCTTCGGATCGACGATGGTCGAGTTGATATTCGTGAAGATCTTGAATTCGTCGGCGCAGCGAATGTCGTAGCCGTAGCTCGACGTGCCGTAGCTGACGATCTTCCGGCCGTCCTCGGAGACGCGCACCTGATCGGGCGCGAACGGCTCGATCATGTTGTGCGACGCCGCCATGCGGCGGATCCATTTGTCGGATTTGATGGTCATAGTTGAACGCTGCGTGACGAATGAAAGACGGATGAAATCCGGCCGAGGCCCGTTGGGGCCGCGTGCTGCCGGACGAAAGGCGCTTATTTTACGCGATCAGCGCGACGCTGCCGCGACTGCGGCAAATATGGGCTGTCGGGGTGCAGCCGCGACGCAACCACTGTGTATCTGCAGCGCAGCGGACTGGCCGCCGGAGGCCGCGAAACCCGGCCGCGCGATCATTTGAGAAGATGCCGAGATGGCCTTGCTGCAGTGCAGCGATTCTTGCTGGCGCAACCAGGCCAGGAGCGCACCCTGCGCCACCACGCCGCAGCAGCACTACTGGTGAATCACACCGCAGGCGAGCGGTGCACCCGCGCCGTGTTGCGGCCAGGCATACGGATCGGAAGCATCGCGATGCACGACGACCGCACGCTGCAACACCGAGCGGATACCGTCGAGCGAAACGTCAGGCGCCACGATGAAGCCCGTGGCCACGCCGTTCGAATCCGCGTGAATATTGCCGAGATCGCCTTCGACCCGGGCGCCTGTCTTCAGCCGCTCGGCCGCCGGGGCGAAGATCGCGCCGAGGCTCGAGCCGTCTGCCGAATTGCAGTCGCCACGCTCGTGCACCTGCAGGGCGTGGTCGCTATCGGGCGGCAAGCCGGAAAGGTTGTACGTCACCTGCACGCCATCTGAGCGCTCGATGAAGGTCACCAGACCGCGCGCCTGGCTTCCGACGGCCGGCACCAATTGTGCCTCGGCGCGTTTCTCCTGTGGTCTCAGGAATGTAGTGCAGCCGCATAACAGCAGACTGCTGGCAGCCAGGACGATGAACGCATGCACCGCCTGCCCGTCGATTCGTTTTCCCATGCGATCCTCTTGTCGACCGCCGGCCGCCCCTGCGGTCGCCGAGCCGAACCTGATGAAGTCGACATGATACCGCGAGCGGAGGCGTCTCCGACGCCTTCGCCCGCCGTCCTGAGGGCTCCTCAGGTGTTCTGGACAACGATATTCGGAAACTTCGAGGTCATATCGCGGGCCCGCTCGGCGATATGGATCGCCACCTTGCGCGCGATCTCGCGGTAAATCTCTGCAATCCGCCCGTCCGGATCGGCCACCACGGTCGGTCGGCCGGAGTCGGCCTGTTCGCGGATGCCGATGTCGAGCGGCAGGCTGCCGAGCACTTCGACGCCATATTCCTTAGCCATCCTCTCACCGCCGCCCGCGCCGAAGATATGCTCTTCGTGGCCGCAGTTCGAGCAGACATGGACGGCCATGTTCTCGACGATCCCGAGGATCGGAATGCCGACCTTCTCGAACATCTTGAGGCCCTTCTTCGCGTCGAGCAGGGCGATATCCTGCGGCGTCGTGACGATCACCGCCCCCGTCACCGGCACGCGCTGCGAAAGCGTGAGCTGGATGTCGCCGGTGCCCGGCGGCATGTCGACGATCAGGTAGTCGAGATCCTGCCAGTTCGTCTGCCGCAGCAGCTGTTCGAGTGCGGAGGTGGCCATCGGGCCGCGCCAGACCATCGGATTGTCCTGCTCGATCAGAAAGCCGATCGAATTGGCCTGCATGCCGTGACCGCGCATCGGGCTCATCGACTGGCCGTCCTGCGACTCCGGACGGCCCTCGATGCCGAGCATCATAGGCAGCGACGGGCCATAAATATCGGCGTCCAGCACCCCCACCGACGCGCCTTCGCTCGCGAGCGCCAGCGCCAGGTTCACGGCGGTCGTGCTCTTGCCGACGCCGCCTTTGCCCGACGCAACCGCGATGATGTTCTTCACGTTCGGCAGCAGTTTTACGCCGCGCTGCACGGTATGCGCCGCGACTTGCTGCGACACCTGCACACGCACTTCGGCAACACCCGGCACGGCGCGCAAGGCCTCGCCGACCAGCGTGCGGATCGCTTCAAACTGGCGTTTGGCCGGATAGCCGAGTACCACCTCGACGCTAACCGTGGCACCATCGATAACGACGTTCTTGAGGTTTTTGGCCGCCGCGAACGGGCGTCCCGTATTAGGGTCGGCGACGGACGCAAGGGCGGCGTCGACCAAAGCCCGATCAATGCTCATTGAAACTCCATTGGGGAACACTTGCGGCACGGCGGAATCGAAGTTTCGGCCGTCAACCGGAAATTGAAAAAAATTGTTATGCGGCATTGCGAAAAACGGCCTTGCCGGGCAACCTTCGGCAGCAGCAGGCCATAGGGCCGTATCGCTGCTTACTTAAGTCATCATTGTAGTGGCTGGCGCCAAGCCTTGCCGGAAGACCCTTCTTCGCTGTGTGCCATGCAAGATGATTGCATGGAGCAATCGCGCAGATGCCGTGCGGTTTCCACGCGGTCTCGTTTAAGGTCGACCCGCTTTAATAATCAAGAGGATTCAAAAATGAACGCAAAAGTCATGACTCGCTTCGCAGTATTCGCCGTAGCCGGTTCGCTGCTCGCAGGCTGCGCAACCCAGCAAGGCACCAACACGGCCGTCGGTACGGGCGTGGGTGCGGGCACGGGCGCCGCACTCGGCGCGATCTTCGGCGGCGGTAAGGGCGCAGCAATCGGTGCCGGAGTCGGCGCGGCGGTGGGCGGCATCACCGGCTACAACTGGCAAGCCATCCACAACAAGCTGTCGGGCGCCACCAAGGGCACCGGCACGCAGATCACCGAGCAGCCGGACGGTTCGCTCAAGCTGAACATCCCGAGCTCGGTCACGTTCGACACGAACAGCTACGCGATCAAGCCGTCTTTCGCACCGGTGCTCGATCAGCTGTCGCAGACGCTGACCCAGAATCCGGAAATCATCGCGCAAGTGGTCGGTTACACGGACAGCACCGGTTCGCCGGCGTATAACCAGACGCTGTCGGTTAACCGCGCGCAAAGCGTGACCGGCTACCTCGGCCAGCGCGGCATTAATCCGCAGCGCCTGTCTGCGCAAGGCATGGGTCAGAACAATCCGGTTGCCGACAACAACACAGATGCCGGCCGCGCCGCGAATCGTCGCGTGGAAATCTATCTGCGCGCGACGGCTCAGCACGCTCAGTAACGGCTAGCCAAGCTGGGGAATGGCCGGGCCGCGGACGCCGGGCCATGTAGGCCGGCCGCGGTGGATCATCTCCGCCGGTAAAAACCGGCTGGAAGGCGGCCGCAGGTTTCGCCCAGGTTTTCCGTCAACGAATCGAAAAAAATTTCGAACTCTCCGGAAAATCCGCTGTCTGTATTTACGGTACGTGGCTGGCTATGCTGCCGCGGCACCATTCTCCTCTTGTCGTTGTTGCTCCGGGGCCCATAGCCCCGGTTTTTTTTGGTGCCGGTTCAGCGCGCCGAAGCCAGTGGAGCCTTGCTCCCCCTGCGCCGCTCGGCGCGGCCGCCCTGCTAGAATCCAAGCTTCGTCTCTCCGCAAGCCCTCACACACCCTATGTCAGCACCCGCAACCGGTCTCCCCGCAGGCGCGCCGTCAGGCCGCCGCCAGATCCTCGTCACGTCGGCCCTTCCGTATGCGAATGGGCAAATCCATATTGGCCACCTGGTCGAATATATCCAGACGGACATCTGGGTCCGCGCGCTGCGAATGCACGGGCACGAGGTCTATTACGTCGGTGCCGACGACACACACGGCACGCCGATCATGCTGCGGGCGGAAAAGGAAGGCATCACCCCGAAGCAGCTGATCGACCGTGTCTGGCAAGAACACAAGCGCGATTTCGACAGCTTCGGCATCTCCTTTGACAATTACTATTCAACCGACTCCGAAGAGAACCGGGTTCTGAGCGAATCCGTCTATACGGCGCTCAAGGACGCGGGCCTGATCGACGCACGCGATATCGAACAGGCGTATGACCCGGTCAAGGAAATGTTCCTGCCGGACCGCTTTATCAAGGGCGAGTGTCCGAAGTGCGGCGCGAAGGACCAGTACGGCGACAACTGCGAAGTGTGCGGTTCGACCTACCAGCCCACCGAACTGATCAACCCGTACTCGGTGGTGTCGGGCGCCACGCCGATCCGCAAGACTTCGACGCACTACTTTTTCCGCCTGTCGGATCCGCGTTGCGAGAATTTCCTGCGCGGCTGGGTCGGCGGTCTGGCGCAGCCGGAAGCCACCAACAAGATGCGCGAGTGGCTCGGCGACGCCGGCGACGCCAAGCTCGCCGACTGGGATATCTCGCGCGATGCGCCGTACTTCGGCTTCGAGATTCCGGGCGCGCCGGGCAAGTACTTCTACGTGTGGCTGGATGCGCCGGTCGGCTATTACGCGAGCTTCAAGAACCTCGCCGAGAAGCGCGGTATCGATTTCGACGCTTGGATCCGCAAGGGGTCGACTGCCGAGCAGTATCACTTCATCGGCAAAGACATTCTGTACTTCCACACGCTGTTCTGGCCGGCCATGCTCGAATTCTCGGGTCATCGCACGCCGACCAACGTGTTCGCGCACGGCTTCCTGACGGTGGACGGCGCGAAGATGTCGAAGTCGCGCGGCACCTTCATCACCGCACAAAGCGTGATCGACACCGGCCTGAACCCGGAATGGCTGCGCTACTACTTCGCGGCCAAGCTCAACAGCACGATGGAAGACCTCGATCTGAACCTCGACGACTTCCAGGCGCGCGTGAACAGCGATCTGGTCGGCAAGTACGTGAACATCGCGAGCCGTGCGGCGGGCTTCCTGATCAAGCGTTTCGACGGCTGCGTCCAGGACAGCGCGATGCAGCATCCGCTGCTTGGCACGCTGCGCGCGGCGATCCCGCAGATCGCGGCAAACTACGAAGCCCGCGAATACAACCGCGCTCTGCGCCAGACCATGGATCTGGCCGATGCCGTGAACGCTTACGTCGACACCGCCAAGCCGTGGGATCAGGCGAAAGACCCGACCAATGCCGTCGCCCTGCACGAAACCTGCAGCGTCAGCGTCGAGGCGTTCCGCTTGCTGTCGCTTGCGCTGAAGCCGGTGCTGCCGAAGCTCGCAGAGGCCGTCGAAGGCTTCCTCGGCATCGAGCCGCTCAAGTGGTCCGACGTCACGGTGCCGCTCAGTTCTGCGCATCCGATCAACGCATACAAGCACCTGATGACGCGCGTCGATCCGAAGCAGATCGAAGCGCTGCTGGCAGCGAACCGCGATTCGCTGCAGGCCACTGAAACCGTAGCGCCTGCCGACGCAAAGACGAAGTCCAAGGCGGCCAAAGCGGACGCTGCGGTGGCCAAGGCAGGTGTTGCGGACGACGGGTCCGGCATCATCTCGATCGACGACTTTGCGAAGATCGACCTGCGCATTGCGAAGATCGTCGACTGCCGTGCGGTGGAAGGCTCGGACAAGCTGCTGCAACTGACGCTCGACGTCGGCGAGGAAGAAACCCGCAACGTCTTCTCCGGCATCAAGTCGGCTTACCAGCCCGAACACCTGATCGGCAAGCTGACGGTGATGGTGGCGAACCTCGCACCGCGCAAGATGAAGTTCGGCCTGTCCGAAGGGATGGTACTGGCTGCGTCCGCCACTGACGAGAAGGCCGAACCGGGTCTCTACATCCTCGAACCGCACAGCGGAGCGAAGCCGGGCATGCGGGTGAAGTAAAACCGCGCCGCACGCTGCGCCCGGCGCTGCGCCGGAATGCAAAAAGCACGTCAGTCGACGTGCTTTTTGCTTTTGGGGGTCACCGGGCAACCCGTTGCCCTTTTGGGGATCGCAGGGCAACCCACCGCCCTACTGTGTCGACTTGTTAAACCAGGGCCAGCGGTCAAAGCGCCGGGTGTAGAAAAGGGTCGCCCCCTCGAACGTCCCACCGTACGCCACCACCGACCAGTAGCGCGTCAGATTGACCGTCGCTTTGACCGCATTGCTTGCCGTCTGCAAGCCCTGCTCATAACCGAGCACCAGCCACTGGTTAATCGCCTTCGAGACCATCACCACCTGCGGATCCGTCAACCCTACATCGCTCGTGCCGATCGAAAACTCGTCGAGCCCGAAGGTCTGCGCAATCCGCTTGCCCTGGCTGTTGCCCAGCAACGCCAGCGCGGTCGTCATCGCGCTTTGCTGACCGAGGTTGTTGCCCTGGTCGGTGCCATGGCCAAACAGCAGCCATGACAGCTTTTCGTTGTCGGGCACGGACGGCTCCGAGATCAGCTTGGCGACCGGCGCATCCACGGTGCCGGTCACCTGCACGCCCGCCTCGACCTGCTGGTTGCGTCGCATGGCCAGGATGTTGATACCCGGATTGGCGACCGGACCGTTGAACGTGAAGAAGCCGTTTTCGATGTTCAGCTTGCGGCCGAACGCGGTATAGGTCGAACCTTGCGTCACGCGCACATCGCCCACCGCGCGCAGCGGTACGTCCGGCGCACTCACCGCAGTAATCTTGCCCGTCAAGCCGAGGTCCGCACCCTGACCGCGAAAGCGGAAGTTGTTACCCAGATTGATTTCGATGCTGGCATGCGGCGCGAAGCGGCTCGCTGGTTTGTTACCGGCGATTACGCCCGGCTTCAATTCGCCGGGCACCGTGCCGTCGGGCCGCACAATCACTACGTCGTCGCCCAGCTTGGGCGCCGCCTGCTCGGGCATGTCGAATAGCGCGTGATCGACTGTGAATTTGCCGTTGATGTCCATCGCCCCCAGATGGCCGCCATTGGCCACCGTCGCGCTGCCCGAGAGCGACAGATTGCGGTCCGGCGCGGCGAACAGTTCCAGCTTGTCGGCAACGATGCTTGCGGCCAGATCGGGCTCCGAACCGTCGAGGCGCACCCGGCCAGTAGCGCGCAACGTCCCGCTTGCGCCGTGGAACTCGACCTGCTGGAAGTCGACCAGATTCTGTGACAGCTCGATCCGGATCACCCCATCTTTCAACTGGATGCCCTGATCGACCGCAGTGGCCGAGAGGCCATCACCCACCAGCGATCCGGACACGCTCGGCTTGGCCACCATACCGCCGAGCGCGAGTTTCAGCGCGAGATGGCCGTCGAGCATATAACTCGGGCCGAACAGACCGCCGGTGGTTTTCAGCGACGGCACATTGGCGTTGATATTGCCCGAGAGCGGCGCCTCGTCGTTGACACCCAGTACGCCGTCGTTCATCGCGAGCGTGGTGTGGGCGTCGGCGTCGATCACGCCGATCCGGCTTGCCTGCGCATGCACCGTCGCGTTCAGGCGATTGCCGGCGCTGAAGTCGGCGCGCGCCGACAGGTCGGTGATACCCATCGATGCAAGACCGTTGCCGATCTCTACGGTCACATCGCCGCCGCGGCGCTTCAACTGGATGTGGCCGCTCGCCGTGTTGCCGAGTGCAAAGTCCCAGTCGCCGTCGAACACCAGATCGGTTTTCACCGGCGGCGGCTCGCCGGTGAACTCCTGATGTATCGCCATCAGGCGCGTCACGGATACGCCCGTCAACGAGCCTGCCGACTGGATCCGTCCGTGATCGAGCGCGAACGACTTCAGATCGAGCACTGCGCCTTCCAGCGTCAGCCGGGTCGCGCCGAGCGTCACATGGTTGGGCGCGGCGCTGATGGTCAGCGGCGCTTCGAGATTGAGCGCGGGCGTGCCGCGATTTTGCAACTGCGTGAGCGTGCCGTCCCAGCGCGTGCCTGCCGCCGTGTCGGAAAGGCCTCCGTTGGCTGCCAATGCCAGGTCGAGCGGCCGCTGATACAACGTGCCGACCGCCTGGGCTTGTAGCGTGTGGCGCGCGCGCGTGCCGTTCAGACGCGCGCTCAGCGTCGACAGCTCGACGCCGTTCGTGCTTAGATCGCGCGCGTCGGTCGTGAAGACGAGCGCGCCGTTCGCACCGTCGCGCAACTCGGCGTGGCCCTCTGCGTGTCCGAGCCGGTTCGCGCCGAACACGACGCTATCGGCCTTGTAGTTCAGCACGACATTCGGATGCGCGAACGAGCCGGTCACATCGCCGTCAGCGGCGACCTGGCCGGCCAGACCGAAGCCGAGGCGCTCGATTTGCGGGGCGTCCGCGCGAAACCGCAGGCGGTCACCCGGTGCGCCGAAGCTGCCTTGCAGATCAACCTGATTGCCCGCCACCGACAGCGAGAGCTTGCTTGGCAGAATCCGCGAACCCGCCAGTTGGATCGTGCCACCGCCGGTCATTGGCAGGTCGTCGTAGACGCTTTCACCGAGTTTGATTTCGGCCTTGGTGGTGAATGTAGGACCGAGGACGCCAGCTGCCGTGATCGTGCCGTTGACGCGCGCCTGGATTTTGGGTGACGACGATGGCGGCGGCGACGACTTTGCGGCAGGCGCCGGGCGTTTTGCCGGAGTCGCCTTGGCAGGGCTGCGGCCTTTGCCGTTGTTCGGAGCGGTACTCGCGGGCGAGCGCGACGACATCTGCGAAGTCAGCCCGAGCGGGTCGAAATCGGTCAGCTGTGCTTTCAGATTGTAAGTAGAGCCGGCGTCGTGCTTGATGGCGCCCGAAAGATCGATCCGCCCACGGCCCGACGTGATCCTCACATCGCTAAAGCTCACGCGCGCCGGGTCGAACGTGATCTTCCCCTGAGCGCGCAGCGCGGCTTTGGGATCGGCGAGATCGAGGGTGATGCTCTGCACATCGTCATTCAGGCGAATGCCGATCGGTCCGGCCAGTTGAGTCGGACGCACGCTCGCCTGGAGCGCGTTCAGGTCCAGCCCGGCGACGTGCAGATCGAGTTGGCCTCGCTTGCCGGTCAGTGCGCCCGCACCGGTGATCGTGGCGTTCTTGACGAGCCGCACGTTCAGGTCCGAGATGCTCTGGGCGTGCGCGTCGAGCCGCACGTCGGTATGCGCTTCGATCAGCGGCAGCAGATGTTCGTCGATGGCGCCGGGTTTCGCGTTGACGACCGACACCTGGCCGGCGACGACGAAGCCGGCGGCTGGCTTGGCCGTGGAGGTGCTCGCCGCACTCGCCCCGCTCACACCCACTGCGCCACCCTCACCCGCCCCCATCACCGGCTGCAACTCCGCCCGCACCGCCAGATCCGCCAGCGGCGCGCCAGGCGCAAACGCCTGCGGATTAATGTGATCGAACGTCAACGTCGCGCGCTGCAGCGGCACCTCGGCAAACGGCGTCGCCTCAACGCGCGCGTGCCCCGCGAGCTTCATACCGCTCGCGTCCAGTTCGGCCACCAGCGTCTCCAGCGTGCCGCTCAGACGACCACTTACCTGCACCGGCTCCTCGTTGACCTTCCCCGAGTAGCCGATATTGCCGGTCAATGGAAACGGCCGCACGCCGTCCAGTTTCGCCGCTGCGGTCACCGAGCCGAACGGCGTGTCGAGCTGATCGATCGCGGCTTCATGATGCCGCCCATCACTGCGTCCATGGAAAATGAAGTGCGAATACTCCGACGTCGACCCACCTTCGTGCAACAGCAGCGTATCGACCCGCACGTCGCGTATGTCGATTTGCATCGGCAGACGCAGCTCTTTCGGCAAGCTCATGGGTGTACCGCTACTGGAGGACGACGAGCCGATCCGCGCGTCGATGGTGCCCACATGCAGGTAGTCGATCACAAAACGCCACGGCCGCCCGCTCACGGCCCAGCGCCCATCGACCTTATCGATCTTGATGTCCGTGCCGCTGCCGTCAAGACTGCGCCACTCCACCTGACGCAGCCGCAGGCCCGTAGCCAGCGCGCCCCCTTCCAACGTGCCGGTGAGGCGGCCGCCCAACAGCCTGACCGCCGCCTGCCACGCGTAGGCGGTGCCGCGCTCAGTCGCCACCGCGCCGTATAGCGCTCCCGCTGCCAGTGCCACGAGCAGCACCGGCACGCCCATCGCCCACGCGAGCGCCTTCCACAGCCGGCGCTTGCGGCGCGCGGGAGGCGGCGTCTCAGAACCGCCCGGCGTTGCGTCACCGGGCGTCTGCGGAGGAGGGGTGGCGGAAGAATCCGTCGTCATACTCGAGCCATGCGAATCAAGTTGCTGAGAACTAAAGTCACTGCAGTCAGAAGATCAGAAGGCGATACCCAGCGTCAGGTACGGCCGGATATCCTTGTTACGAATCCCATACGCGAGGTCGACGTTCACCGGCCCCACCGGACTGCGCCAACGCGCACCGAACCCGACGCCCGGATAAAACAGTTTCTCGTGCCAGGTGTCGGTGGCCGTGCCGATGTCGAAGAACACCGCGCCGCCCCAGTCATGAGTGAACCAGTGCTGGTATTCGCTCGACGCCGTAATCAGGTATTTGGTCGGCAGCACCGAGCCGTCGACGTTATTGCCGATGCCCTCGTAGCTATAGCCGCGCACCGAGTTCGAGCCGCCCGCCCGGAACAGAAGCGAGGCCGGAATGCCAGTCGAGCTGCCCGCCGTGAACACAGCGCCAAATTCAGCCCGCAATACCACCAGGTCGGACTTGCCGATCGGGAAATACTGTTGGCCGCGCGCGTAGAGGCGCCCGAAGGTCTGATCGGTCGCGACACCCTTGACCGCGAAACCCGCTTCGACGTGGATCAGGTTCCCGGAGCGAGGAAACAGCGGGTCGTCGGTATTGCGCCGCGTCCAGGACCACGCGGGCACGAGCGCGTGGGCAGTCTCCGGCCCCACCGCATTCTGGTCGAGCCGGTCGTCGTAGTAGAGGAGCGAATAGCCATAGTCGAGATACTGCGACGTGCGGGTGGTCTGAACGCCGGTGCGAATACTGTAGATGCGTGTGTCGGACACATTGGTGGTGCCATACGAAGCCAGCACGCTGTTGGTCCACCCGTGCTCGCCCGGTGGCATCGACAACTGGATCTGGCCGAACTGCTCGATCTGGTCGATCCGGCCACTCACCGTGAACGGGTAGGCCTTGCCGAACGTGTTCAGATACGAGTAATTGCCCTGCACCTGCGGCCCGGTATCCGTGGCGTAACCCAGCCCGCCACGGATGCTGTTGTATGGATATTCGCTGACCTTCACCCGCACCGGCGTCTCGAGCGGCTTGGTTGGGTCGTTGGCGACGTCGATCGCGACGCTCGCGTAGTACGGCGTGTTCTGCAACTGGCGCTGCAATTCGGCCACCCGCTGCACGTCGTAAATTGCGCCGATGGAAATCGGATTCACGTTCTGGACGATCTGCTCGGGATAGCGCTGGGTGCCGGTCACCTCGAGCTTGCCCATCGTGAAGGTCGGACCGCTGTCGAAGGAGACAAACAGCTTCGCCTGGTGCGTGCGCGGGTCGACACGCGCCTGAGACTGCGTGATCTTCGCGGCCACATAGCGACGCGATTGCAGCGCCCTGAGCGCCGCGCTTTTTGCATCGTCCCAGCCGGACTGCGAGAACGGGTCGCCTTCGTGCAACGAAAAGGCGAAGCGGGTGGCGTTTTCCTGCGCCGGATCTTCACTGAGCACCGGCCCGTTGAATGACAGCGAAACTGAAGCAATCGTGGTTTGCGGACCGGGATCGACGCTCACTGTGACGCGCTTCTTGCCGTCCACGGTGCGAACATCGGTACGTACGACCGGCGAGAAATAGCCTGCGGTCGCAGTCAGATCGCGCACCTGCTGTGGCGTCGCGGTGACGAGGAAGCCGAACTGGTCGTCGCTGACATCATCGCGTTTGGCGAAGCGGGCGATATCCAGATGCTCCTCCAGCAGCTTGCGCACGGCGCGCGGCGAGGCCTGGATATCCACCTTATAGGCCGCGCGTGCCTGACCCCCGGCGAACGCCAGCCAGACGATGCCGAACACCAGCCAGGCGCGCAGCAGCCGCGACGCGCCCGGTGCGCGGCGCGCGAGCCGGCCCTGCCGCACACCCGGTTTGCCTTTGCGCACACGCAACGGTTCGATCGCACAACCCGCCAAACAGGACCTCCGCGGCCGTTGTTGATGAATGATTCGACTTGCCGGCCACTGCGGCGGCCTGAAGCTCGCTATTTGACCACATCGACGCCGCCTCGCGATCATCTCGAAATCGGCGGCACGGTTCCGCCCGAGGCCTCACTGCGGGCCGGCCGATGCCCTGCGCATACCTTTTTACCCGCCGCCATCTGCGCGGGCCCTTCGGCGCAGCGCGCCCGCCTTCGACGCGGCCGCCAGACCGATGTTCCGCGAGTTTTCGACCGCGGGCGGCGCTTGCGGTAAAATTGCGATTGACACGAGCGACGGTCGCAACGGCTGCCGCCACTTCCCTATACGGACGTTGAGCCATGTATCAATCGGACATCACGCAATTCCTGAATCAGCTGAAGGCACAAAAGCCCACTCTGGAGGCGGAACAGCGCCGCGGCCGCTCGCTGCTGTGGGACAAGCAGCCGATCGACCTTGAAGAGCGCGCCGAGCAGCAATCCTCGCGCGTGCAACAGACCGCCTACCAGTACTACCAGAACTTCTAAACGTGAGCACTGCCGACGAGGCCCGCGCCGCGAAGGCGCAGCCCGACGCTGCGCTCGCCGCGCCCGCGACCGACTCGACGCCCGATACCGTCGACGGTATTGCGTTCGCGCGCCTGTACGGCGAGCCGCTCTTCAAGCTGCCGACGGATCTGTACATCCCGCCGGACGCACTCGAAGTCTTCCTCGAAACGTTCGAAGGGCCGCTGGATCTGTTGCTGTACCTGATCCGCAAGCAGAACTTCAACGTGCTCGATATCCCAATGGCGGATGTCACTACGCAGTACCTCGGCTACGTCGAGCAACTGCGGGAGACCAACCTCGAACTCGCGTCCGAATACCTGCTGATGGCGGCGATGCTGATCGAGATCAAGTCGCGCATGCTGCTGCCGGTCAAGAAGGCGGACACCGGCGAGGAAGCCGAGGACCCCCGCGCCGAACTCGTGCGGCGCCTGCTCGAATACGAGCAGATGAAGCTCGCGGCACAGCGGATCGACCATTTACCGCAACTGGGCCGCGACTTCCTGCGCGCCGACGTCTATATCGAGCAAAGCATCACGCCGCGGTTCCCGGACGTGAACAGCGAAGATCTGCGCGCCGCCTGGGCCGACGTGATCAAGCGCGCCAAGCTCGTGCAGCACCACCGGATCTCGCGCGAGGAGCTGTCGGTGCGCGAGCACATGAGCGTGATCCTGCGGCGCCTGCAGAACGCGCGCTTCATGGAGTTTTCGGAACTGTTCGATACGACGCGCGGCGTGCCGGTCGTGGTGGTGAACTTCATCGCCATGCTGGAGTTGTCGCGCGAATCGCTGATCGAGATCACCCAGGCCGAGCCCTTCGCGCCGATTTACGTGCGGCTCGCCTACCTGCCGGCCTGAGACAGCCGGTCGGGTCACTGCCCTAAACCCGCTGCACCCTGCATCAGGTTAGGGCCGCGCCTCGTTTCGGTGCGCGGAACAGGCGCGCGCGGGCACGCCCCCGTTACACGCCTCTCACAAATCCACTACAATCCCGCGCTCCGAACCTGTCATCACCGGAACGGGCGCCAAGGCACGAAATGCACCATTTTTGTGCCGACAGGCCCCGCACCGCGCGAGGAAAACCGTCCCATCATGAAAGTCATCAGCTCGATCCACGAATTGCGCGACCAGTTGCGCGGCCAGAACCGCACTGCGTTCGTCCCGACGATGGGCAACCTGCACGAGGGCCATCT
>Ga0116109_1000137_pt1 | contig 17691 bp, 17 predicted proteins | sample June2015DPH_8_10_2_FD_89718 | JGI IMG/M metagenome (GOLD analysis project Ga0116109, IMG submission 89718) | Peatland microbial communities from SPRUCE experiment site at the Marcell Experimental Forest, Minnesota, USA - June2015DPH_8_10 | ecosystem: Environmental > Terrestrial > Soil > Wetlands... | reverse complement strand
TGCTGCGCGCGCCGCCGCCGAGCAGCGACAACGCGCTCGCTTCGGTGCCCGCCGCGCGCAGCGCGTCGAGGCCGTCGGTGAGCGCGAGGGTGACGCCTTCGAGCACGGCATAGCCGAGCAGCGCGCGATCGGTTGCATGGTTCATGCCGAAAAACACGCCCTGCGCATACGGGTCGTTGTGCGGCGTGCGTTCGCCGGACAGATACGGCAGGAAGAACGGCGCACTCGCCAGCGCGTCGGGCGCTAGTGCTTCGATTTCGGCAAGCAGGGTAGGCTCGTCGGTCGAGGTGAGCTTGCAGACCCAGCGCAGGCAACTGGCCGCCGACAGCACGACACTCATCTGATGCCAGCGGTCCGGAATCGCGTGGCAAAACGCATGCACGGCGGAGGCCGGATTTGGCCGGAAACTGTCGCCGACCACGCACAACACGCCCGAGGTGCCGAGCGACACGAAGCCATCGCCCGGTTGCGTCGCGCCGATGCCGATGGCACTGGTCGCGTTGTCGCCGCCGCCGGCCGCGACGACGACCCCTTCGCCCAAGCCGAACTCGCGTGCGATGTCGGCGCGCAAGGTGCCGGACGACTCACTGCCTTCGCACAGACGCGGCATCTGCGAGCGGTTCATGTCGCAGGCGGCGAGCAGCGTATCGGACCAGTCGCGCTTCGCCACGTCGAGCCAAAGCGTGCCCGCTGCATCCGAGGGATCGGACACCTTGTCGCCGGTCAGTTGCAGCCGTAGATAATCCTTGGGCAGCAGCACGTAAGCGGTCTGCCGGAAAATGTCAGGCTCATGGCGCGCTACCCACAGGAGCTTGGGCGCGGTGAAGCCGGGCATCGCCAGATTGCCGGCGATCTGATGCAGTTTCGGCGCCCGCTCAGTCAGCTCGGCGCATTCGTCGACGCTGCGCATGTCGTTCCACAGAATGGCCGGGCGCAGGACACGGTCTTGCGCGTCAAGCAGCACCGCGCCGTGCATCTGGCCGGACAGGCCAATGCCGCGCACCTGCGCGAATTCGTCGGGGTACTTCGTGCGCAACGCGGACAGGGCGGCTCGCGTGCCGTCCCACCAATCGGAGGGATTCTGTTCGGCCCAGCGCTGATGCGGGCGCGAAACGGTGAACGGAGAACCTGCCGTGCCGATGACGCGGCCGTTGGACGCGAGCAGCAGGACTTTTACTTCGGACGTGCCGAGGTCGATGCCGAGATACATGGGCGAGGAACCTTCGTCGTTAGGGATGCGCTACTTTAGCCGCACACGGCGGCCGATGCCATGGGCGTTAGACCTGGCTTGGGATGGAACGGGGTGGAGCGAGGCGCGGCGGAGGCGAAGGCATGGAGACGCGGTGGGCGCGCCCCCAAACCTCCAGAAAAGCTCAGCCGTGCCTGGCCAGCCAGGCGTCCACGCGGGCCAGCGCGCCGCGCAACGCCTTCTCCAGATGGGGCGTCTGCGCCATGCTGCCCCACAGTAGCCGGTCGGCGCCGAAGGCCTGCAGCGGATCCGGTGCGGCAAAGAAAGCGCGGGCGACGCGTTCGTCCATCACGCCATCCTGGTACTTGTAGGGCAATTTGCCGGCCTGCCAGCGGTCGAGAAAGCGGAAGAACAGGGCCGGCAACACCGCGGTGGCCGCCGGTTCGACGCCGCGCGCGAAGCATTCGGCGAGTGTTGGGGCAATGAAGCCGGGGATCTTCGAGAAGCCGTCGGCGGCGACCCGCTGGTTGGTATCCTGGATGTGCGGATTGCTGAAGCGGTCGAGGACGACGTCGCGATAGCGAGCCAGATCGAGCGGGCTCGGCGTGAGGCAGGGGATCACGTCCTGGGTGACGTAATCGTAGGCGAACTGGCGGATCTCGGGATCGAGCGTGCCTTCGTGGATGTAGTTCAGTCCGACCAGCGTCCCCGCCCACGCGATACAGCTATGGGTGGCGTTCAGGATGCGGATCTTGGCCTCCTCGTACGGCACCACCGAGTCGACCAGTTCCGCGCCGACACGCTCCCATGCCGGACGTCCGGCGCGGAAGTGGTCTTCGATCACCCACTGGATAAACGCCTCGCCCATCACTGGCACCGCGTCGTCGAAACCGGTAGCGGCGAGCACGCGCTCGCGCACGTCCGGGGTCGGTCGCGGCGTGATGCGGTCGACCATCGAACTCGGCGAGGTCGTGTTGGCGTCGAACCATGCCCGCAGCGCGTTGGCGCCGCGCCGCTCGAGAAATTCGCTCATGCCTGTGTGAAACCGCTCGCCGTTGCTGCGCAGATTGTCGCAGCTCTGCAGCGTCACCGGGCCCGCGTTGCGTTGCATGCGTGCTTCGAGAATGGCGGCCAGCGCGCCGTAGATGGTGGTGTGGCCGCCCTTCAGGTCCGCCGCGAGGTCAGGGTTAGCGGTGTCGAGCCGGTCGTGTTCGTCGAGGTAATAGCCGCCCTCGGTGACCGTGAAGGCAATGATCTTGCAGGCCGGGTCCGCGCCGGCCTCGATCAGCCCGTCGAGGCTTTCGGACCACGGCACCACGCGTTCGATCGAGCGCACCGTCTCATACTCGCGCTCGCCGCCCGGCGTGACGGTTTCGAGCGTATAGACGCCGTCTTGCGCGGCGAGCGCCTCGAGTACTGGATTCATGTCGCCGCGAATATTGCCGACTGTCAGCGACCAACGTGGCTCGCCTTCCTCGCGCAACTCGTTCAACCGGTGCAGATACCACGCCTGATGGGCGCGGTGAAACGATCCTGCACCAATGTGCAAGATCACGCGTGCGTCCGCGCCGCCGCTTTGGTCGCTGTTCATGTGCGTCTCCTATGTCGACCGGAGTTAGCGCTTTCAGCGCTACTCCGGTCCCATGCCACATGGTGGCGAAAGTGCTTCGCACGGTCTGGGCGTGCGTTTTCTGATTTGGAGCATTTGCTCTGCATGTGAGCGAATGATCGTACCCGGTGAATCGAAAGTCAAGGCGGCAAACGCCGCAATCTGTGGCGCAGCGCCGCGTGACGGGCCTTCCCGGAGGTGCGCAGCGCGTTCGCAACGTTATAAGGAGGGGCTTTGCGGCGCTGCTGCATTGCATCAATCTTGACGCGCGAAGTGCAGGGCTGAGGCGCTTGCAAAAAAGTATCAGTCGGCAGTGCCATTTTTAGTGGCGTGCGACCGGTTTGAGGTCTAATTTTCTTTATACAAACCGAAGACCGGCGGCGCGCCACACCCGCAGCGCTGTACCGGGCCGCTTCAATGGAGGAGGACACGTGCAACCCGATCTCGAACTCGTGGCTGTGCGCCGCGACGAATCGTTCAAGGCGTGGTATCACGGCTATCCGTACCGTACGGTGCGCTGGCATTTTCACCCTGAGTATGAAATCCATCTGATCGTGGCGACCACGGGCAAGATGTTCGTCGGCGATCACATCAGCGGTTTTGCGCCCGGCAATCTGGTGTTGCTGGGACCGAACCTGCCGCATAACTGGGTAAGCGACGTGCCCGAGGGCGAAACCGTCGAGCAACGCAACCTGGTCCTGCAGTTCGGTCAGGAGTTCGTAGCGCACTGCATGGAGAGCTTTCCCGAGTGGCGCCAGGTGGAAGGCTTGCTGACCGCTTCGCGACGCGGCGTGTTATTCGGTGCGCAAACCAGCGCGGCAATCCGGCCGCTCTTTCTGGAGTTGCTGGCCGCACGCGGCTTGCGTCGCCTCATGCTGTTCATGTCGATGCTCGAAGTGCTGCTGAGTGATGAGGATACCGAACTGCTGGCGAGTCCTGCATATCAGGCGGATCCCACCGGGTTTGCTGCCACGCGCATCAATCACGCGCTGTCCTACATCGCTCAGAATCTCTCGGCGGAGTTGCGCGAGTCGGACCTGGCACAACTGGCGGGTCAGAGTGTGAGCGCGTTCTCGCGTTATTTCCGCCGCCATACCGGCATGCCGTTCGTTCAGTACGTGAACCGCATGCGCATCAATCTCGCCTGTCAGTTGCTGATGGACGACGCGTTGAGCATCACCGACATCTGCTTCAAGGTGGGTTTCAATAACCTGTCCAATTTCAACCGGCAGTTCCTGGTTGCCAAGGGCATGGCACCCTCGAAGTTTCGCCGCTATCAGCAACTAAACGACGCGAGCCGCGACGTCTCCGACGAAGCGGCCGCTCGCGGCGCGGGGATCGAGGATGCGCCGTCGATCGTGCCGGCCGTTCAGACCCACGGTCACGCGCGGACCGCATCCGCCGTTTATCCAACGACGTAAGCCGGTCATGTACCGGCTACTACCTCTATGAACACAACCTTCGATTTTTCAGGGCGCTCGGTGCTTGTTACGGGCGCATCGAGCGGCATTGGCCGCACCACCGTCGAGCTGCTGTGCGCGAGCGGCGCGAGTGTCGTCGCGGCGTCGCGCAACGTCAACGAACTGGCGCGACTGGCGGAAGAGACGGGTTGCGAGCCGCTGGTACTCGATGTCGGCGATCCGGCGGCAATCGACGATGCGCTTGCGGAACTCGATGCGTTCGATGGTCTCGTGAATTGCGCGGGAATCACTTTGCTCGAGCGCGCGATCGATACGACCGCGGCGAGTTTCGATCACGTGATGGCGGTGAATGCGCGCGGCGCGGCGTTGGTGGCGCGTCATGTGGCGCGTGGGATGATCGACGGCAAGCGGCAGGGCAGCATTGTCAACGTATCGAGCCAGGCGGCGCTCGCTGCACTTGACGATCACCTGATCTACTCGGCGTCGAAGGCCGCGATGGATGCGATCACGCGCGCGTTGTGCATCGAGCTTGGACCGCATGGGATTCGCGTGAATAGTGTGAACCCGACTGTGACGCTCACACCGATGGCCGTGCTTGCATGGAGCGATCCGGCTAAACGCGGGCCGGCCTTGCAGGGGATTCCTTTGAAACGATTTGCTGAGCCGCGTGAGGTGGCGGAGCCGATTCTGTTTTTGCTGAGCGATGCGGCTTCGATGATTAGTGGGGTGGCGTTGCCGATTGATGGGGGGTTTACGGCAAGATAGTTTCAAAGAATCTTCTTTTCTGTGGAACCTAAGACGACGTCGTCGTTCTTCGGGCATCCTACAGCCCACATCGGTTCCGGCCTCCAGGCTTCTATCCTGCGTCTCATGCGCTCTCATAGTTATCCGACATTAATTCAGAAGCGTCCAATATCGGTGCGCGATAAAAAGCGCGATCCTTCCTGCACAAGTTTGTTCAAACCTGCAGGAGACGGCGGATGAAGGGAGACGCAACCAATGAACCTACATATCTGTTCGCCACAATCGGATCACTGGTCGAAAAAGGCGCATCTCTACGAGCCGGTCCAGTCCATTGCTATCAGGGCGACATTGGAGGGGTTCCGTATTTTATCGGCATAGCGGACGGCGTGCGTACCAAGGGCACCGCGATACGCACCGCAAACTATCCAAGATCGATCCACAAGCCGCAGACGAATATACGGTCCATTAAGACGGTGAAACTTTATGCCGTGGGGAGCAATCGAGAATGCTGCGCTTAATTCTTTGCGTCGGAGACAACCTGAATCGGGCGGCTATATCGAATCGATGACCGGGGGCGTGTTGAACACAATCGAGGGGCATCCCGTCGCGTACATCGGCGGCACGGCATTGTGTAACGCATGCGAGAGTGGAGGTGTCATCGCCAAGGCGGGTGGCCCAAGTCGCAGAAAGCATTGTGGCGCTGAGATCGCGCTCGATGATGACATTCTGCTCTGCCAGTGTCCGAAGCCGCCGCGCATGGCGGCGATTGTGCAATCTGTCTCACGTCACGACGACAGGGCCGAGACATTGGGTACGGTGACTTCGAATAAGACCATTGACGGACGTATCTCGTCCGTTGTGACGGGTGGGTTCGACGAACAGGTTGTAACGCGGCAAGCAAGGCGTGTCGACGGTTACGCGTACCTCATCGAAACGGAGGATGGTCGTGTGTTCTCGGGGCAGACCGATTCGGGTCATCGCCTACCGCGCGTCCATACCAATGGCTCCGGCAATTTTACGGCTTATTGGGGCGATGATGCCCTTTCCAGGCAAGATGGAATTTGATTATGCCAAACATACCAACTGTGGTTAGAACTAACTCAACGCCTGGTTCTGTCAAGGTCGTGGAACTGAAGGTGCTGAAGCAAATACTATTTTGGGAAATGAGATGAAGAGACTTGCGGCCATCGTTGCGTTTGCTATCGTGGGGATAGTTACCGCACGGATCGCCGCCGAAATCGTGCTTGGCTTTGCGCCGGTATGTGGGTACGAGTGTGACAATCGTTCGATCGCCACGTTATGCTTAATAACGGCAGGGTGCCTGATTGCATTCCCGGCGCTCGGGCAGATGTTCACGCGGGGCGCTCGGCTAACCCTTCAACGTTGCAGCATCGTCACCGCAGTTCTGATCGAAATCGTGCTGCTTGCCGCAGGATGCTTTTACGTTTTCGAACTTCACAGGCATTATGCGGACGCGGAGGCTGCACGCCCTGTCGAGGCAGATTTCGATTATATGGTTATGACCATAGCAACGCGTGATGTACAGACATATACGGATGCCGCTAACGGTCCAGTGAAACGAGCCGCCGTGGTACGCCAGTGGCAACGTTGCGCACTCGATGGGGCATGGTGTGACAAAAATCCCACGCAAGCCCATATGCACTGCAAGACAGGTGAGGTTTACGTGTCGGAAGATGATTGGCACGCTTTCACTCTTATACCAGGAGAGAATGTTTATGGAGCGGTACCGTTGAGGTCGATGGACCTTTGCGCGGCTGGGAACCATCCGGACGAGTAATAGACTCGACGTACACAATCCCAACAAGATATTTTCTTGGGAGGTTAAACCATTTGACCAATCGCGTTATCGGGATGCTTTGTGATGCTCGGTCTTGCACTAGTTGGTGGAGCGACAATCGGCGGCTTGATCGGACTGTTTACCGCGTTGCCACTTTCGACGTCCAAGTGCGGTGATGCGTGCGGTGCGCGTGCTTTAGTCCTGCCCTTTGCTGCGCCTTCGCGGGCGGCATCGCCCTTGCCGTTGCGGGGGAATATTAGCGAAGATGCGCCGTAGGAACCCGACGGATTAACCCCGTCAGTTCCGTAAAATAGAGAAAGGCACGAAATTTCGCGCCTTTCTCATTGCTGCGGTGATGTACTGATGCTGCGGGTCTGTTCCGCGCGACAATCGTTCCAGTGAGGTGCCCCCACTTAAATCAAAGCATCGTCCTCACCTGCCACAACTCCGGAAACAGCACGACATCAAGCATCTTGCGCAGATACAGCGCTCCGCTTGTCCCGCCTGTGCCCTGCTTGAACCCAATAATCCGCTCAACCGTCGTCACATGCCGGAAGCGCCACTGCCGGAACGCGTCCTCAAGATCAACCAGTTCTTCGGCCATCTCATACAGTTCCCAGTATTGCGAAGGATTGCGATAGACCTCGAGCCACGCAGCTTCCACTGACGCGTCGTGAACAGTCGGCTGTGTCCAATCCCGCTCCAGCCGCTCCGGCGCAATCGCAAAACCGCGCCGCGCGAGCAACCGAATCACTTCGTCATAAAACGAAGGCGCCTCGAGCGTGGCCTTGACCTCAGCCAGCACTTCGGGCCGATGCGCGTGCGGCTTCAACATCAGCTCATTCTTGTTGCCGAGCAGAAATTCGATTTGCCGATATTGATGCGACTGGAACCCAGACGAGCTACCCAAATAAGGCCGCATCGCCGTGTACTCGGAAGGCGTCATCGTCGACAGCACGCTCCACGCCTGCACCAGTTGCTCCATGATGCGCGACACTCGCGCGAGCATCTTGAACGCAGGAGGCAACTCGTCCCGATGCACCGCATTGAGTGCAGCGCGTAGCTCATACAGCGCGAGCTTCATCCACAATTCGCTGGTCTGATGCTGGATGATGAACAGCATCTCGTTGTGATCCGGCGAGAGCGGATGCTGTGCGGACAAAATCGAGCCGAGCGACAGGTAGTCCCCGTAACTCATCGACTTCGAAAAATCGAGCTGGGCGTTGTGCCAGCTGTCGTCATCTGCTGCCGGCACATGAGGTGCATGAGCCGCATGTGCTGCATGAGCCGTGGCGACGCTGCCGCTGCCGTGGCCAAAAGGACAACCCCCCTGCGCTGGCGCAGCACCGGACGTTTCCATCGAACCAGGACCCCCCGGCGTTTGCATATGATCGGTCATCGCGCGCTCCTCAGGTCACCGCACCGCGAGCGGCGAATTCAGGCGCCCGCCAGGTCTCCTTGACGAGCACCTCATGCAGCGTTTCGACGGCGTCCCACACATCGACAAAGCGCGTATACAGCGGCGTAAAGCCGAAGCGCAACACATGCGGCTCGCGATAGTCGCCAATCACGCCACGCGCAATCAGCGCCTGCATCACTTCATAACCGTGCGGATGTTCAAAGCTCGCGTGCGAGCCGCGTTGCTTGTGATCGCGCGGCGTAACGAGCTTGAGCGGAAACTCCGCGCAGCGCGATTCGACCAGCTGGATAAACAGATCGGTGAGCGCGAGCGACTTCTGGCGAATGGCCTGCATATCGGTTTGCAGGAACACATCCAGCCCGCATTCGACCAGCGCCATCGACACCATCGGCTGAGTGCCACACAAAAAACGGCCCACACCGTCATCGGGCTTGTAGACCGGATCCATCTCGAACGGCGCACGATGGCCCCACCATCCCGATAGCGGCTGCGCGAACGCATTCTGATGACGGTGCGGCACCCACACGAACGCCGGCGAACCCGGGCCGCCATTCAGATACTTGTACGTGCAGCCTACCGCGTAATCCGCGCCGACGCCGTTCAGATCCACTGGCACGGCGCCCGCCGAGTGCGCCAGATCCCACAGCGCCAGCGCGCCTTTGTCATGAATCAGCTTCGTGAGCGCGGCCATGTCGTGCATGTAGCCGGTGCGGTAGTTCACGTGGGTGATCATCGCAATCGCGGTATCGTCACCGATCGCCGCCGGCAGTTCGGACGGATCGTCGACGAGGCGCAGTTCGTAGCCACGGTCGAGCTGCTCGATCAGGCCCTGCGCGATGTACAGATCCGACGGGAAATTCGAGCGTTCGGAGACGATCACGCGCCGCTTCGGGTCGCGCTGATTCGCCAGCCGCACAGCAGCCGAGAGCAGCTTGAACAGGTTGATCGAAATCGTATCGGTGACGACCACCTCGTTGTGCGCCGCGCCGATCAGCGGCGCGAGCTTGTTGCCGAGGCGGCGCGGCAGCGCGAACCAGCCCGCGCTATTCCAGCTGCGGATCAGTCCTTCGCCCCATTCGGCGGCGATCACGGTCTGCGCACGTTGTGCGGCTGCGGCCGGCGGCACGCCGAGCGAATTGCCGTCCAGATAGATCGTGGTGGTCGGCAGCGCGAACTGGTCGCGCAGAGCGCCCAGCGGGTCGTCGCGGTCGAGTGCTACGGCTTCGTCACGGTTGTTCATGATGGTCCAGTCAAAAAGTCGGGTGATCAGGTGTTGTCGGCGGCCGCGGGCAGCGCGCGCAGCACGGCGCGCACGGGGCTCGCGTCGAGCGTGGCGAACTTGAGCGGTAGCGCGATCAGCTCATAGTCGCCGGGGGCGACGGCGTCCAGTACGATGCCTTCGAGGATCGCCATCCGGTGGGCGCGAATCCGGTGATGGGCGTCCATCGTCTTCGAGTCCTGCGGGTCGAGCGACGGCGTGTCGATGCCGATCAGCCTGACTCCGTGCGCCGCAAGCAGGTCGATCGTCTCCGGCGCGACTGCGCAGAATGCGCTGTCCCATGTCGTGGCCGGGGCGCGCTCGTAGGTGCGCAGCAGCACGCGCGGCGGCACGCCCTCCAGCGCGCCGGCCACCTGCTCCGGCGTGACGACGGGCGTAGCGCCGATGCAGTGAATCACGCGGCAGCAGCCCAGGTACGCGTCGAGCGGCACCGCGCCGATGGCGGCACCCTCGGCGTCGTAATGAAGCGGGGCGTCGGTATGCGCGCCAGTGTGGGGCGATAGGGTGAGCCGGGCGACATTGACCGGCGAGCCGGCTTCCATGCGCCAGACGCGCTCGATGCCGACCGGCGTATCGCCCGGCCAGACGGGCGTCGCGGTGTCAATGGCGGGGGTGATATCCCAGAGTGTATTCATGTCTCCGTGGTCTCCTGCGGTCTATTGCAGGAATGATAGGCGGGCCGCCATGAAATGTGCTTGCGAAAAAATCTCGTTTTTTGGTCTCTCTTGGAACATAATTTGATGTAAACAGGAAAGGGAGACCGAATATGAACGCGATCTCGCTCGACGCCACCGATTGCCGTATCTTGACGGTGCTTCAGCAAGAAGGAAGGATCAGCAATCTCGACCTGGCGGAGCGGATCTCGCTCTCGCCTTCGGCCTGCCTGCGCAGGCTGCGGTTGCTGGAGGAACAGGGTGTCATCGAACGCTACCGGGCGAGCCTGAACCGCGAGGTACTGGGCTTCGAGCTGGAGGCGTTCGTGCAGGTGTCGATGCGCAACGACCAGCAAAACTGGCACGAGCGCTTCGCAGAGGCGTTGCGCGACTGGCCGGAGGTGGTCGGCGCATTCGTGGTGACGGGCGAGACCCACTATCTGCTGCGGGTGCTCGCGCACAACCTGAAACACTATTCGGATTTCGTGCTGGAGCGGCTCTACAAGGCGCCCGGCGTGATGGACATCCGCTCGAATATCGTGCTGCAGACGCTCAAAGAAGATTCGGGCGTGCCGGTGGCGCTGGTGGCCGCGGCGGCGTCTCGAGGCAGCGTGGTCACGGGCGACTGAAGGTAAAGTCGGGAAGGGCGCGTGGCGCGCCGGGGCTGCCCGGCCGCCCGAGGCAGCCTACAGCGGTTTCAGTCCGTGGAATTGCCCGTTCTGGAACACCAGAGGCGCGAGGTCTCCGGCATTCTCATTGACCCCGCAGCGTTCCACTTCACCCACAAAAATGACGTGGTCGCCTTCCTCGTAGCGGCTCCGGTTGTGGCATTCAAACCACGCCAGCGCCCCATCGAGCACCGGCATACCTGAATCGCCAGCCGCGTGCGAGACGCCCTCGAAGCGGTCGCCCTTCACGGTCGCGAAACGCTTGCACAGGTCGAGCTGCGACCCGGCCAGCACGTTGACGACGTAATGACTGTTCGCCTGGAACGCCGGCATCGACGCCGAGCGCGTGGCGAGGCTCCACAGCACGAGCGGCGGCGTCAGCGACACCGAATTGAACGAACTGGCCGTGATGCCGATCAACTGGCCCGACGCGGCACGCGTGGTGATCACGGTGACGCCGGTGGCGAACTGGCCCAGCGCCTTTTTAAAGGCGAGCTGGTCGAAGTTGGGCGGACTGGCGCGCTTCATCGGACGCAGGTCCACTGGGCTCGACGGGTGGCCGCGTGGCGGGCGCGATGGAAGAAAATTGAATCGAAAGTCATGTAGAAAATCGGCGATTTGTCCCAATTTTAACGGAATCGCAGGGCGACTGGCCGCGAACCTTGGCCGTCGTCACTGACGTGGCCCGATTCATGCGGAGAACGTGTAGATACCGCCAGATTGGATGGAACGGGCGGCAGCGGTGTGGTCCGGTCAAGGTGGCCCCGCACAACGCGGCGGGCGGCAATCAACCAGGAGCAGGCAGCATGAGTCAGGCAGATGAAGTCGCCACCCTCGGGGGCGGATGTTTTTGGTGTCTCGAAGCCGTGTTTCTGAGCGTCGAGGGCGTGACCGCCGTGGAGTCGGGCTATGCAGGCGGGCAGACTCAGCGTCCGACTTATGAGCAGGTCTGCGACGGCGACACAGACCACGCAGAAGTTGTGAAGGTCGAATTCGATCCGTCCAGGATTACCTACCGCGAGATTCTCGACATTTTCTTCGCCATCCACGATCCGACCCAACTCAACCGGCAGGGCAACGACGTCGGCACGCAGTACCGTTCGGTGATCTTCACGCACTCGGACGCGCAACGGGAGACGGCGTTGCAGGCGATCCGCCAGATTGCGGCTGAAGGCATCTATAGCGGGCAGATCGTCACCCAGGCATTACCGCTCGACGGTAACTACTGGCCGGCCGAAGCTTATCATCAGAACTATTTTGTGCAGCACCCGAACCAGGGCTATTGCTCGGTTGTCGTGGCGCCGAAGGTCGCGAAGTTTCGTCAGAAGTTCGCGCATCGGGTGAAGGCGAGCTGAGCGTGAGTGACGTCAGCACCCTTGCGCCGGCATTGGGCACGGGTCAAGCAGACTCCCCCGGCCTGACGCTCGTCCCTTCGTCCATCAGGCGCGCATAGGCGTCGACAATCGCCCGCGCGAGTTTCACGCAGGACAACGGCGCGGATCCTTCCGCCTTGTTGTTGACGGCAATCACCACCGGCTGGCCCGCGATCGCATAACGCGCGGCCAGCTCCGCCAGCGCCATGCGCGTGGCCGGATCTTCGTCGACGAGACGGTCGAACGGATCGTACTTCGCCTTCGCCTGTTCGTATTTGAAGCCGCTGTGCAAGCTCCAGCGCACGATCAGCGGACCGGCCGGTTCGCCGTCGAGCAGCGCGAGCGCAGCCGTCTGACGCAGTGGGTTGGGCATACGCGCATGAAGGCCCACGCAATAGCGCACACCGGCCGCTTTTAGCGTCCGGATGAAGCGCGGCGTCAGCAGGCAGGCGTCGCGAATCTCGACCGCGTACCAGGTGCCTTCCGGTAAATGCGGCAAGGCGCTCAGAAACTCAGCGAGACGCTCGATGAAGCCAGCCGGGTCGGCCAGCATCTGATCCGGCAGTGGCGAGAACTGGAACACCAGCGCACCGGCCTTGCTGCCGAGTCCGTCGAGACAGGGCCGCACGAATTCGTCGGTGGCCAGTTGCGCATTGAGAAAACATGGATTGAGCGAAACCGGTTCGCCGCGCTCGGCGCGCACCGTGGCGTCCGTGACGAGGGCAGGCGCTTTGACGATGAAGCGGAAGTGGTCCGGCACCTGCTGCGCATAGCGCAGATAGTTGGTGACGGTGAGCGGTGCATAAAACGAGCGGTCGATGCTGACCGTGCGCAACAGGGGATGTGCGCCGTAGGCGGTGAGGCCGTCGCGCGATAGCTTGCTGTTGCTGTAGTCGTCGCCGTAGACGATGCCTTTCCAGCCCGGAAACGACCACGTCGAGGTACCCAGGTGGATCTGCGGTGGCAGCGCGCGAGCGATCTCGTGGACTTCGTCAGAGGGTTCAGTGGCGAGGACGTCGCGAGTGCGGCGCTTTTTTGCTGGGGCGGTAGATGGTGCCGGGGTGAGAACGGCGTCTGTCTCGATGGCGGATTCGGTGTCATCCTGCCACAGCGTGGCAAACGCGGTGCCACTCTCGGAAGCGGCTACCGGCATACCGAACAAATCCAGTTGGCCGGCATCAAGGTCCGGATGATTTGGCGCTGCGTCCGTCAGCAACGGGAATTCGCTCGCTCCGGCTTCGTCCATCGATTTTTTGTTGTGCTGTCAAAAGTTGCGCCGGAGCGGCTGCGCGGTGGTGCTGTGCTCCGGCGCACCGCGTCATTGCGGTTTGTCGTACATATACCGGCGCGACCACGGCAAGGTCTTCGCGCTGCGGCCGGCCTTGCGGCACACCACCTGGTAGATCGACACGTCGTCGTTCTCGAACGCATACGCGCAGCCGGCCAGATACACGCGCCAGATGCGGAATTTCTCGTCGTCGACCAGCTTACGTGCTTCTTCCGCGTGGTTTTCGAAGTTCTCCGCCCAGATGTCGAGCGTACGCGCATAGTGACGGCGCAGACTTTCGACGTCAACCGCTTCGAGGCCCCCGCGTTGCATCGCCTCGAGCGCGAGGCCGATGTGCGGCAGTTCGCCGTCCGGGAACACATAGCGGTCAATGAACTCACCGCCGCCGAGCGCGGTTTCGCCGCTGTCCGAATCGCTCGATGTGATGCCGTGGTTCATCGCAATGCCGTCGTCCACCAGCAGATCGCGGATCTTCTGGAAGTAGCCCGGCAGATTCTTGCGGCCCACGTGCTCGAACATCCCGACGCTCGTGATGCGGTCGAACTGGCCTTGCACGTCGCGATAGTCCTGCAGACGGATCTCGATCTTGTCTTCGAGACCGGCGGCTTTCACGCGCGCGGTAGCCAGATCGAACTGGTTCTGCGACAGCGTCACACCCACACACTTCGCCCCGAATTTCGATGCCGCCCGCAGTACGAGCGCACCCCAGCCGCAGCCGATGTCGAGCAGACGCTGACCAGGTTGCAACTGTATCTTGGTCAGGATGTGGTCGATCTTCTTGATCTGCGCGTTGGCGAGATCTTCATCGCCGTTCTCAAAGTACGCACATGAGTACACCATGTTCTCGTCGAGCCACAGCTTGTAGAACTCATTCGAGACGTCATAGTGGTACTGGATGGCCTTCTTGTCCGACGATTTCGAGTGATTGAAGTAGCGTCGCACGCGCGCCAGCTTACTGGCGCTCGTGACCGTGTTGCGGGCGAGCGAGTAGCCGATGTTGATGATGTCCGACAGCTTGCCTTCAATATCGATCTTGCCCTTCACGTACGCCTCGCCCAGATTGTCGAGGCTCGGTTCGAGCAGGTAAGGCAGCGCCGTCGCGCTCTTGACGTGCAGCGTGACCTGGGGCGCGGCAAACTGCCCAAAGTCGTGTTGCTGACCATCCCATAGTACAAGGCGTGCTGGCAGATTCGCCTTGGTTTTTACGTCTTCCACCCACTGCGCCAGCTTCTTCTCCCAGAACATGTGAATTTCTCCGTGTCCGATGAATGCAAAGCAAAGCTGTCAGGTCGCTGCGTGCCGTGGCGTGACTCCGAGGCCTCGATGGCCGCGCGACCTTGCCGGTACGCGCGCTGCTTCTATGGCAGGTCGGGCGCGCCGGCGTTGTTATATGTTCAGGGCGATAGTCGGGCGAGCTGCCAGTCGCCACCTTCTACCGCACGTGTATAGAGCAGCCGGTCATGCAGACGCGACGGCCTACCTTGCCAGAATTCTATGGCATCTGGAATCAGGCGATAACCGCCCCAGTGCGGCGGGCGCGGCGGATGCTCGCCATATTTCGCACTGATTTCCCTCTCCCGCGCTTCGAGTACCGCGCGGCTTTCAATTACCTGACTTTGTTCGGACGCCCACGCGCCGATGCGCGAACCGAGCGGCCGTGACTCGAAGTACTGGTCGCTTTCGGCGGGGCTCGCCTTGACGACGTTGCCCTCGATGCGCACCTGGCGCTCCAGTTCGATCCAGTAAAACAACAGGCTCGCGTGCGGATTGTCCGCGAGTTCGCGGCCCTTGCGGCTTTCGTAGTTGGTGAAGAACACAAACCCGCGTTCGTCGACACCCTTGACCAGCACGATTCGGGCCGAGGGTCGGCCGCGCGAATCCACGGTGGCGAGCGTCATCGTATTCGGCTCGGGTAGTTTGGCGTCGACGGCCTGCGCAAACCATGCGTCAAATTGACGGAACGGGTTGCGGTCGATATCGGCCACGTCCAGTGAACCCAGCGAATAGTTTTTCCGAAGTTCGGCGAGTGAGGTCATGCTCTTATGCGAATGCTACAGTTGGGCAAGTATAGCTAAGGAAGAAATTTCCTGCGTGCGGCGTGACAACAGTGTGGCGCTTTAAGCGCAAGGCTCACACAGGGCTTCAGCGTTAGGTATGACGCGATCAGGCAAAATAGCGGATTGGCGCATCCATGTGTTTCCGGGTTTCTGTTTTCGCATGCGATTTTTTGCGCCTCGACAGTTTTTGTCTGATTTTCAGTTTGCTTTTGCGCCCGCTGCTTTTATCCGCTTCTTTACCCGCCTTTTGCCGGCCTTTTGTCCGATCCCGACGAGCCCCAGATTATGTCGACACCCAGTCCCGCCGCGCCCTCCGATCTTACTACCAGCCCCGGTGACTTTGAAGCCGCGCACCATGCGCGGCGGTTTGGCGGCATCGCCCGGCTGTATGGCGCGCCGGCGCTCGCGGCGTTCGAACGTGCCAGTGTGGCGGTGATCGGGATCGGCGGCGTTGGCTCCTGGGTGGCCGAGGCGCTGGCGCGCAGCGCGGTGGGCAGCCTGACGCTGATCGACCTGGACAACGTCGCGGAAAGCAACACGAACCGCCAGATCCACGCGCTCGACGGCAACTACGGCAAGCCGAAAGTCGAGGCCATGGCAGAGCGCATCGCGCAGATCAACCCGGTATGCGACGTGCGTCTGGTGGAGGACTTCATCGAGCCGGACAACTTTGCTACGGTGCTAGGCGGCGGCTTCGACTACGTGATCGATGCAATCGACAGCGTGCGCACCAAGACCTCGCTGATCGCGTGGTGTGTCGAGCAGAAGCAGCCCTTGATCACGGTGGGCGGCGCAGGCGGTCAGCTCGACCCAACGCGCATCCGCATTGACGATCTGGCGCTGACGATTCAGGACCCGCTGCTCTCGAAGGTGCGCGCGCAATTGCGCAAGCAGCATGGCTTCCCGCGCGGTCCGAAGGCGAAGTTCAAAGTGAGCGCGGTGTATTCGGACGAGCCGCTGATTTACCCGGAAGCGGCCGTTTGCGATATCGATGAGGAAGCCGAGCACGTCATGACGTCGCCGGAACATGCCGGGCCAGTTGGGTTGAACTGTGCCGGATTCGGTTCGAGCGTGTGCGTGACGGCGAGCTTCGGGTTTGCCGCCGCCGCGTATGTGCTGCGCGCGCTGGCACAGCGCGCGGCGGGGTAAGTGAGCGGCTGAAGCAGGGTAGGACGGCTTGGACGCGACCAGGCGGGGCCGCGTCCTAAGCTCAGATCAGAACAGCGCCGCGCTCAGCTTGCGCCGCCACTGCGAGACGATTTCCGGCTGATGGGCGGCGAGATCGAACACCGACAGCATGGTCTTGCGGCCGATGTCGTCACGGAACGTGCGATCGCGCTGCACGATGATGAGCAGATGCTCGAGCGCACCCGCATAGTTGCGTCGCGCAATCAGCGCGCTGGCGAGGTCGAAGCGGGCTTCGAGATCGCCAGGTTCCGCGGCGACGCGTGCTTCCAGTGCATCGGTGGGCGGCAGGTCGGCGGCCGCATCCACGGCGTCGAGGCGCGTCTTGATCGCGTTGAAGCGCGCGTCGATGCCCTGGGTGGTCTTCGGCGACAGCAGGTCGACTTCGTTGCGCGCCTCGTCGATGCGGTTGTCTTCCAGCAGCAGTTCGATCAGATCGAGACGCGCATCGTCGTAGCCCGGGTCGTACGCGAGTGCGGCCCTGAGCGCGTCGTAAGCGTCTTCGCGACGGCCTTCGGCGAGCGCAGCCTGCGCTTCGACACGTGCGGCGTCGGCGCCTTGCGGCACCAGCCGGTCGAGGAATTCGCGCAACTGGCTTTCCGGCAGCACGCCGACAAACTGGTCGACCGGGCGGCCATCAGCAAACGCCATGACGTGGGGAATGCTGCGCACCTGGAAGTGCCCAGCCAGTTCCTGGTTTTCGTCGACGTTCACTTTGACGAGGCGCCACTTGCCGGCATATTCAGCTTCGAGTTTTTCCAGCATCGGGCCGAGCGTTTTGCACGGGCCGCACCACGGCGCCCAGAAGTCGACTAGCACCGGTGCCAGCGTCGAAGCGGCAATAACGTCTTGTTCGAAAGTGGCCAGCGTTGTTTCCATTGCATCCTCGTCGGTATAACAGTTCGAGCATATAGATTGGGGCGAATGCGGCGGGTTCAATGCACGCCATCTGCTTTGCGGCGGACCTCCAGGGAGCCTGGCTCAAGCCGCATCCATGCGCGCCTTTC
>Ga0116109_1000136_pt1 | contig 17987 bp, 13 predicted proteins | sample June2015DPH_8_10_2_FD_89718 | JGI IMG/M metagenome (GOLD analysis project Ga0116109, IMG submission 89718) | Peatland microbial communities from SPRUCE experiment site at the Marcell Experimental Forest, Minnesota, USA - June2015DPH_8_10 | ecosystem: Environmental > Terrestrial > Soil > Wetlands... | reverse complement strand
TATTATTTCGCGAAGCGAGCGAAGCGGTATTTATAATTGTCGCGAAGCGAGCGTAGCGCTAATAAAAAATTCTCCATCTCGCTTCGCTCGCTACGCGAGAAGAAGAAGTTCGAAGAATTATGGCTCCCTATTAATATGAGGAGAAATGCTAAAAATTTAGGTAAGCAAAGGGTTCAAATAAGGAATAATCGTCATTGGTAAGATAACACGATTGCTAATCGTCTGGGATAGCTCCCTTAAGCGTTCGACTCGCTTTTATTCCGAGAATTTGCAAAATTTTATTCCTATCCTTTTTATTATTATTCTTTCGCGAAGCGAGCGTACGCGGTATTTATAATTGTCGCGAAGCGAGCGTAGCGCTAATAAAAAATTCTCCATCTCGCTTCGCTCGCTACGCGAGAAGAATAAATATGACTCCATCCATAGGGAGGGAAGAGGAGGGGATGGTGAAATATCCTTTGACTTTATTTTTTTTTCCAAACTAAGGTCACATTAGTTTAATTGGTAAAGCACAGCTTTGTGGATGCTGAAAAAAGAGTTCAAATCTCTTATGTGACCCTAACTATTTTATCGCGGATTTGGCAGCGGTCTTCCTTCCCTATGGATGGAGTACGCGGTAGATTTTTTTTAAGTTTGCTTTTACTTTAAAATTATACCTTAATTTTTTATTATATCTATTCTACTTTTTATAACTCCTGTAGCTCCTATGAATATAAGATTTATAGGATTACTATAGTACTATGGTACTAATCTTAATAGATTTAGATTACCTTTACTATATAAGAGCTATATAATTCTATAATTTGTATAATTAAGGTTTAAAAAATAAATACAAAAATTGTCGCGGATTTGGCAGCGGTAAAATATAGTGGGTTAAGTTTACAGATGGTTCTGTAGTAGACCTGCAAAGTCTATCTTTTAGGTTCAATTCCTACTTAACCTTTATTAAATCTACCGCGTACGCTCGCTTCGCGACAATTTTATTTAACAATATCGCTCCCTTCCCTATGGATGGAGTGAGTGTTGATTTATTTATAAATAAGTAAAAGTAAAGTTACTTACCACCTATCTTATGAACTTCAACAAAGGCCTATGAAAAGTGAGCACCTACGCTCGCTTCGCGAGATAAAGAATAATCCTTCTTTTTTTTTTAATATTATAAAGCCTGAATAGTTTAATAGGTAAAACGGCTTACTTGTAATAAGTAGATAGCGGTTCAATTCCGTTTTTAGGCATAATTATTATACTCCTCCTCTTCGCGAAGCGAGCGAAGCGAAATAATAATAATAAAAAGGAGGAGGAAAAATTTGCTGGTTATTGTTAGCCCACTTCCTATGGATTTCTATGGTCTCCTATGATTACAAAAGGTTAGTAAATAGAGCCTACATATGTAATAGTAATTATGTTAAGACTAATATAAAGAGTACCACGTACTCCATCCATAGGAGCGCGTACGATCTTTAAGAGAGGGAAGATAAATTTAAATAAGAGCCTTTAATTTAATGGTAGAATGGTTTCTTGATAAGGAACTTGTAGGAGTTCAAAGCTTCTAGGGCTTAAATATAATAATTACCTCCTCCCTCCATAGAACATAGAACATAGGACATAGGACATAGGATATAGGACATAGGACATAGAACATAGTGATGGACCCTCACTCCCTATGGAGGATAGGGAAATCCATAGGTATCCTTATTGAGGAGAGAAAGGATAGGATGGAGGGTGGATCTTGCTTAATAGATTAAGAAAAGTCATAGCCTTTTAATTAATAAAATTTAAAAGTAATTTAAGGTCTTTATCTTTATAAACTAAAGCTAATTTATTCAATGTTTATATTTTACCGCGTACTCCTCCTTTATCCTCCTCACTCACTACGTAGTGAGGGAGGAATGGGAGGGAAGACCGCTGCCAAATCCGCGTTAAATAAAATTTATCCAACCCTACAAAGTTTGCAAGTTGCAAGTAAGGAGCATAAAAGGTATTAATTATAAAAGTCTTTTTTTTTGTTTATTCCTTACTATTTTTAGGTAATAGTCTTTACCAAAGGGAAATATTGAAGTCCTCTATGTATTTACTTTTAAAGTAATAACGGAAGTATTATCAACTCCTCCTTATCTCTATCCTTTCTCTCCTCAATAAGGATACCTATGGATTTCCCTATCCTCCATAGGGAGTGAGGGTCCATCACTATGTCCTATGTCCTATGTCCTATGGCCTATGTCCTATGTCCTATGTCCTATGTCCTATGGAGGGAGGAGGTGAGAGACAAAGGTTTATTTTAACAGCATATCCACCTTTAATTTCGTATTACAAGATTTCTTATTCGAACAAAAGCAAAGGTGGATTACTATGAACAAAAGATTATAATAAGGTTCAATTTAAATTATCGCGGATTTGGCAGCGGAGGGTAACAAAATAAAATTTAAATATAATAATAGTCCTCTTAATTGAGGGTAAATAAAATTAAAAAAACAAATAAAAATGAGAACATTAAAAACACACGTCTTACTTAGGCTAGTGAATTCATACATAGTGGATTCACCTCAACCAGCAAATATAAGTTACTTATGGAATTTTGGTTCATTATTAGCTGTTTGTTTAATAATACAAATATTAACTGGAGCCTTTTTAGCAATGCATTATACACCAAATGTAGATTTAGCATTTAATAGTGTAGAACATATTATGAGAGATGTTAATAATGGTTGGTTAATAAGATATACACATGCTAATGTTGCTTCTTTCTTTTTTATTTTTGTATATATGCACATTGGTAGAGGTTTATATTATAGTTCTTATAAATCACCTAGAGTATTAGTTTGGTCAATTGGAGTAATAATTTTAGTTTTAATGATGGCTATAGGATTTTTAGGTTATGTTCTTCCATATGGTCAAATGAGTCTATGGGGTTTAGTAATCAAGCCCCAAATGTTTAACTTATATTTGCTTTTATTCATTTTAGTTTTAATAAGTCCTATAGATTGTGGAGTTTTAGATATCAAAAATGTAGTCCACTGGAATAGGACACGTAGGTTAATGGGTATATATAGGATAGGTCCACATAATAAAGATGTTTTATCTATTATATTTGGATCTCTTCTAGGAGATGCTCATGCTGAAAAAAGATTAAACGGTATGGGTACTAGAATTTCATTTTATCAGGAAGATTCTCACGTAGAATATATTTTATATTTACACAAATTTCTATCAGAATATGGGTATTGTAATTCAAAAAAACCTGTAATAGGAAGAAGATTAGGAATTAAAGGTAAACTGAGAAAAATAGTAAGGTTTACTACTTGAACTTATACCAGTTTTAATTGAATTAGAGATATTTGATATGAAAATAATATTAAGCGTGTTCCAAATTGTATCGGTGAATATTTAACTCCTTTAGCTTTAGCCATTTGAATAATGGATGATGGTTCTAAAGTAAATAAAGGATTAAAATTTTCTACTAATTCATTTACTTACAATGAGTGTTTAATGCTTGTAAATGTTTTAAGTGAAAATTTTAATATTAAAGCTTCTGTGCAGTCAGCAGGAAGTAAAGACCAATACATCATATATGTTTGAAAAGAATCTATGAATGATCTTAGAAATATAGTGTCTCCGTACATAATACCTGAAATGAAATACAAGATAAGTTAAATATAGTTATATGGAGATAAACAAAGAAAATTTTTACTAAAAATTTGTATAAATATCCATATAGCAATACTGATGAAAACGGTCAAAAATGTTTGTTTTGCATTAAGACCGTCGGTAGAGTAAACTATCGCTACAGACTGGTCCATCGGTGGGTGTCTGAAATGATGCTTAATGTACAGTCGGAATTTTTTTTTCGCTTATCGCGGATTTGGCAGCGGTCGCCTACGCGGTAAATTTTATTCTTATCTATATATGAATAAGAATAGCGTAACACAAGGCTTTACACAAGTATTAAATTACAATCATTCTCAATATAAGATGAGTGTATAGTACATGGTTTGCTTGTTTAAAACATATAAAGCAAAATTATAGGTATCTCCATAATTTATCTATGTTTTGCTAGAATGAGCAAATTAAAAGTTTGGCAACCGTTATTACTAATTTATTATCAGCTATTCCTGTATTTGGGGTAGATATAGTAGAATTAATTTGGGGTGGTTTCTCAGTTTCAAATGCCACTTTAAATAGATTCTTCTCACTACATTATTTATTACCTTTTTTATTAGCTGCTTTAGCTGTAGCACACTTAATAGCTCAAATGTAGGGCCTTTATAATAGTAATATTATAAATTGAATCAAGCTATAAGCTGGAAACTCCTAAAGCTTAATTTACGTATTACAGTTAAGCCTTTTCGTTTTTAGTTTATACTAACATTAGAAAAGTATGGACTTTACGTAATAATAATTAAGATGAACAATGGACAATCAGCAGGAAACCAAAAATTATAGATAAACATAATTTATCTAAATAATTTAGTAGGATCTTCAGAGACTACACGCTTGACGTCCTTATATTTGTTACCTGTCTATTATTGGCTAGTATTAACTTAAGGATGATGATATAGTCCAATCTATATTGAAAGGTATAGAGATTATTGCAAATATCTATATTCAATTTAACTAAATTTTTTCATTCGAGCACGAGTAATTCTGTAAAAAGAATGAGTAATGCAGAAAGAAATAAATTAGCGCGTACGCGACAAATTAGATTATAAATTAAAACAAATTTTAATAGGAACTATTCTCGGAGATGTATACATGAGAAGATTTTCTGAAAAAGCTAATGTGAGAGTAATATTTAGACAGGGTAGCATACACGCTTCATATTTATTACATTTACATAGTTTATTCCAAGAATTTGTATTAGCTCCGCCTTTAGTTTCAACGGTTACAGATAAGTATACGGGAAAAATTAGACAAAATTTAAGTTTTTCTACTTTATCTCTTCCTTGTTTTAATGAATTAATTGAATTATTCTATTTAAATGGAAAAAAAAATCATTCCAAATAAATTAGCAGACTTTTTAACACCACTTAGTTTAGCTTACTGAATAATGGATGATGGAAGTTTTACCGGCTCTGGTTTAAAATTACATACTAATGCTTTTTGTACATAGTATGGAAGAATTAAATTTATTGATTAAAGCGTTAGATAAAAATTTTTCTATTAAAGCAACAATTAGTATTTCTAACAGAGAAAAATCACAGTATAATTTATATATTTCAAAGTCTCAAATGTCTTTACTTAAAAATTTAGTTCTTAAACATATGCACCCAGATATGTTATATAAATTAAATATAGATAAGCAATAAAACATGCTACATGTTCATGGGTCAAGTAACCCTAATGGAGTTACTTCTAATGGGGATAGATATGCAATGCATCCTTATTTTATATTTAAAGATTTAGTGACTATATTTGCTTTCTTCTTAGTATTATCTATATTAGTATTCTTCTATCCTAATTTATTAGGACATTCTGATAATTATATACCAGCTGATCCAATGGTAACACCAGCATCTATTGTACCCGAATGGTAAGTTAAAAGATGCCATGCTTAAGAGTAATCTTATGAAAAATAAATTTCACTATATGCTGGAAACTCCTAAAGCTTTAAGTATTTTACCGCTACTTCCTTCCCATAGGACCGCGTAGCGAGAGGAAGACAAAATAGTAATAACTTAAAGATTGGTTATAAATAGAACCTAACCTAATGGACAATCAGCAGGAAACCAAAAATTATAATTAAATTATAAGTTAGTAGGATCCTCAGAGACTACACGTGAAACTCCTTCGAAGAAGTCTTGCTTTTGAAATTAACAAAAGTAAAATACTCAAGGATGAAGATATAGTCCGCCCATTTTCGAGAGATTATGGACATATATTATAAATTATTTTTGATCTGATAACTTCAATAAGTTTAATATGTAAACAAAATTACACGACTATTAATAATACAATTTCTCTTCCTAAAAAAAGATTAACTAAAGTCGAAAGATCAAAAATAAATATAGGTGAACCATTAAATGAAATAATCATTGGTTTACTTCTAGGAGATGCTCATATTCAAAGTAGACAATTAAATGGAAATTGTCGCGAAGCGAGCGTACGCTCGCTTCGCGGTAGATTTATGTATGGACAAAGTAGTTTAAGAGAAAACCACCTAAATTATTTTAATCATATATTTGAATTATTTAAACCTTTTATAAATAAAGAATATAAAGTTAAATCTAGATCTTTTATTGATAAAAGATATAATAAAACTTACTCTTCTATTCTTTTTGCTACATTAACATTACCTTGTTTTACTTATTATAGAGAGTTATTTTATAATTTAGAAGGTAAAAAAATTATACCTAATAATATAAATCAATTATTAACTCCTAGAGGTTTAGCCTATTGAATAATGGATGATGGTTCAATCCAAAATAAAGGTTTACATTTAAATGTTTATGGTTTCACTTTAGATGAAGTAGTTAAATTAAAAAGTACTTTAGAAAAACTATTTATTCCCATTAATAGGGATACTAAGAAATTAGATACTATTATTAAATGTTCTATTCATAATCATAAAAAGGGATATAGAATATACATTTGAGAAGAAAGTATGATAATTGTTAGAAACCATATACATCAATATATGCATAAAGATATGCTATATAAAATAAACCCTAAATTAAATTTATAATATATATTTTGATCTTTTACCTTATTATGCAATATTAAGATCTATACCTAATAAATTATTAGGAGTTTTAGCGATGTTTGGTTCTTTATTTATATTATTAATATTACCATTAACTGATTTATCTAGAATTAGAGGAAACCAATTTAGACCTGCTATGAAATTAGCTTTCTGGTTCTTTGTAGTAAATTTTTTTATTTTAATGTGGATCGGTTCACAACATCCTAATTCACCTTATGTTGAAATAGGTCAAGTTGCAACAACATTTTACTTTGCTTGGTTCTTAGTAATTGTACCATTTATCGGTTTAAGTGAAAATACTTTAATTGATGTTGCTACTTCTTCTAAAAAAAGATAAATTTTCTCCCATTCTACTTTGCCCTTGTTTAAAGGCAAAAGTGACTATGGAGGGACTATAAGAAGTAATACTATCCATTATTTAACCCCCAATTTTATTTTTTCCTTTTGTATTTACAAAGCAAAGGCAAAATCCTATGGCCTATGGCCTATGGCCTATGGCCTATGGCCTATGGCCTATGGCCTATGGCCTATGGCCTATGGCCTATGGCCTATGGCCTATGGCCTATGGCCTATGGCCTATGGCCTATGGAGGGTTGTAAAATCCTCCTTTATTAAGAGACCGGAGGATAGGATCCTTCAATGTAAGGAAAAAAACAAAAGGTTAAATTAAAATATAGTCTTCCGCACTATCCTCCTCTCCTATGGATATGTAGGGAGGGTCCTTCTCGCTACGCGGTCCTATGGATGGAGGAGTACGCGGTAAATCCTAAGATATGGATCATAAATCACAAAGTCAAAAAAATAAAATAAATGAATGTATTTAATATATAAATACAAACGTCTCTTAAAAAGATGTAAGATATTACTATTAATTTTACTTTACAATATTTTCAGCAATTTAAAGTAAGATAGACTCGACCTTATTTTAACTTATAAATCAAGAACAGCTTCTCCCTTATTATGTTATTCTTCCGCTCCATATCACTACGTAGTGAGTGAGGAGTACGCGCTCAAAAGGAGCCCTTCACTATTAACCCCACCTTTATTTTTGTCTTTGTTTTTATTTTTATTTATATCAAAATACCGCGTACGCTCGCTACGCGAAAGAATTTAAAACAAAAGCAAGGGGGAGCTAGCCTACATTGCTGAGACTATTGGTATAACCCTCCGCTGCCAAATCCGCGATAAATTATTCGGAAATAAGTAGGTTGGTATAAGCATAGATTCTCTCTTCCTCCCATTCCTCCCTCACTACGTAGTGAGTGAGGAGGATAAAGGAGGAGTACGCGGTCCCTAAGGACAAAAAGTATGATAAGTTTATTTCTCTTTAAAAAAAAAAGTTTTTAAGCTATATAATCCCTAAGTAGTATGTATACAAAGTAAATAGTATTATTGAAAAAAATCTTATAATTAAGAAAAAAAACAAAAAAATTTATAAATAAAATGAATAAAAGCAATTTAATAGAAAATTTGGTGGGCTTAATTTTTAATTTAGCTGATGTTTTAAGTATAATATTACCTGTTTTACTAAGTGTAGCTTTCATGACAATAATAGAAAGAAAACAATTAGCTGCACATCAGAGAAGAGTAGGTCCTAATACAGTAGGTTATTATGGAATACTACAACCTTTTGCCGATGCTTTAAAGTTAATTTTAAAGGAAACAGTTATACCCTCTCAATCAAATAAGGTAATATTTTATTTAGCTCCAGTTTCAACATTAGTATTTAGTTTATTAGGTTGGGCAGTAATACCATTTGGTCAAGGATTAGTATTATCCGATCTAAGTTTAGGTATTTTATATACATTAGCATTATCTTCATTAGGTGTATATGGTGTTTTATTAGCAGGTTGGTCAGCTAATTCTAAATACGCATTTTTAGGTTCATTAAGATCAACAGCAGCAATGATATCATATGAGTTAATATTAAGTTCAGCAATATTAATTATAATTTTATTAACGGGAAGTTTAAATTATATAGAAATTATTGAAATTCAACAATCTATTTATTTTATTGTTCCTTTACTTCCAGTTTTTATTTTTTATTTTATTTCTATTTTAGCTGAAACTTCTAGAACACCTTTTGATTTACAAGAGGCAGAATCTGAATTAGTAGCAGGATTTTTTACTGAACATTCATCTGTACCATTTGTATTTTTCTTTTTAGGTGAATATTCTTCTATTGTATTATTTAGTTGTATAACAGCTATTTTTTTCTTAGGTGGTTATAATTTCAATGAAATATTTATTAATGAATCATTTTTTAATTTACAAGCTATTATTCTTGGCCTTAAAACTTGTATTTTCACATTCTTCTTTGTTTGGTTTAGAGCTACTCTTCCTAGATTAAGATATGATCAATTAATTTCACTTTGTTGGTTAAATTTATTACCTGTAGCTGTTGCTTTTATTATTTTAATACCTAGTATTTTAATAACATTTGATATATCACCTTATTAGTCTTAATTTCTTATTCTCCTCTCCCCTCCCTCTTCTTCGCTACGCTCGCTTCGCGAGAAGGAGTACGCGGTACATATCCACAGGAGAGGAGGATAGGGAGTCCTATTTTACCTTTGTTTTTATCGCGTACGCGGTAGCAAAGGATTTAAGTATGTTATAAAACATCCTACCTTTAAATTATCTCTCTATTTTTGTAATATTTAATTAAAGGTCACACTTTCTAGGTTAAACCTACAAAATATAAATTACTTATTTCCCTCACTCCCTCCCATTCCTCCCTCACTACGTAGTGAGTGAGGAGGATAAAGGAGGAGTATCCCTCCCTCTTCTTCGCTACGCTCGCTTCGCGAGAAGGAGTACGCGGTACATATCCATAGGAGAGGAGGATAAAGGAGGAGTATGTTTATTAATTATTATTGGTTAAAGCTTCAATTTAATATTATCTTTTTTCTATCCCTATCCTTTTTTCTTATTTAAATATGAATCAAAATTCTTCGAACTTCGAAGAAATAGGGAGGGAGAATTATATATCCTACATAGGCCTAGGTGTCACTTCTTCTCCTCCTCCCATAAGCTTCTCCTCCTTTATCCTCCCTATCCTTTAGGGGGAGGAATGGGAGGGAGTGAGTCCTTCCCTATGGATGGAGGGGAGGTTCTTATGGATAAATATAGAAGGCTTAAACAAAAAAATAACAACAAAATGACAAGTATTTTTATAAATTTATTAGTAATAGGTATGTTATTTTCTAGTGTTTTATCTATAACATCTAAAAATCCTGTAATATCTGTAATATTTTTAATTACAACATTTGTAAGTGCTGCAGCTTATTTAATATTAATAGGAATTAATTTTATAGGTATATCTTACATAGTAATATATGTAGGGGCAATAGCTGTATTATTCTTATTTGTTATAATGATGATAAATATAAAATTAACAGATATTTTAGATACTGGATATAATTATACTAAAAATCTACCTTTAGCTATATTAATAGTAACATTATTTATATTTATAATCTTTCAAACTTTACCATTTTCTTTTAACAATATTGCACTTCCATTTAATTTTTCTAATTTAATAAGTAATCAAGTATTCAATTTTTCTAATTTAAGCACTTTAATAAATAGATCTCAATCAGATATGTTATTAACACAATTTGAACAAATTCAAGTTTTAGGTCACAATTTATATACTTATGGTGCTATATTATTAATTGAATTAAGTATTATTTTACTATTAGCAATGCTAGCAACAATTATTATTTCTAAAAATAATAAAAATATATAATAAATTTATATATACCCTTACTATTTAGCTAACAAAATAACCCTCTCCTCCTCCCCCTCCATCCATAGGGAAGGACTCACTCCCTCCCATTCCTCCCTCACTACGTAGTGAGTGAGGAGGATAAAGGAGGAGTGAGGGATAGGGAGCGGAAGAAAGGAATAATAATAAGGCTCCATCCTACTTTTTCCCTAAACCTATACTTCCTCCTTTATCCATACTTCTTCTTCTCGCGTAGCGAGCGAAGCGAGATGGAGAATTTTTTATTAGCGCTACGCTCGCTTCGCGACAATTATAAATACCGCTTCGCTCGCTTCGCGAAATAATAAAAAGTGAAAGGAGAGATCGAGCTACCGCGTACGCGACCGCTGCCAAATCCGCGATAAATTAAATAAAAAAATTATAATTAAAGAAAAAGAGATAAAATAAATTTATTAATATAAAGATAAAAATTTTTATTTTTTTCGTGTACTCCTTCCATACTATGTAGAAAAAGAAGAAAGAAAAGTAATAAATTATTGACCCCCCTTCCTCTGGACACTAATCTTATATTTCTATGTTATTTGCCCCACTATTAATCTTACAGTACAAATAACAAAATAATATAAAAACATAAAAGCATAACAAGGATGAAAAATTAATTTATTAATATTAATATAGTAATTATAACTATTCTAACCTTTTTCTGTTTATACTTATTATATTTTTACCGCGGATTTGGCAGCGATAAATACAACAATCACAATTTTTTATGCTTTCACTTTAGATCCTTCCTATCACACCCTCTCCTCTCGCGTAGCGAGCGAAGCGAGCGTAGCGGTCATAGGGAGGACATGTTGGCCCCATAAGATAGACAGCTTTGTTTTTGTTTTCATCGTACCTACTTTTTTATATATCCTTTGCTTAATCGCAAATTTCTACTTTTTATATAACCTTTACTTTATCTTTTGTTTAACCAAAGGATTAAGGTATTATATAATAAAATTTACCGCGTACTCCTCCTTTATCCTCCTCACTCACTACGTAGTGAGGGAGGAATGGGAGGGAAGACCGCTGCCGTTCCCTTCCCTATGGGAGGAGTCGATTATTTTATTTATATGGTGAAAGGTGGTAAGTAAAATATAAATTATTAAATATATAATATCTAATAAACAGATATTTCTCTTTATCTATTTTTCTCCCTCCTCCCTATTCTCCTTCTCTCCTTCGGAGGGGAGGGGAGAAGGAGAATAGGGAGGAAGACGGATGAGTAAGAGAAAGCACAAGAAATAGAATAATAATTTATTAAAGGCAATAAATAATACCATAATAAATTAGCGCGTACGCGACAAACAAGATTAAAAATAAAATGATAACATTATTACTAATAATACCTTTAATAGGGTCTTTAATTTTATTACCTATGTCTAATACTCCAGAAGGGAAACAACAAATGAAAAATATAGCAATTACAACATCATTAATTAATTTATATATTTCTTTATTCCTTTGGTATGAGTTTGATTCAAGTATAACACACTATCAATTTACTGAAATAAGTGACTCATTTATAAATCTCTCCCAATTTAAATATTTAAATTTAAAATTTGGAGTAGATGCTATATCATTATACTTTGTATTATTGACAACATTTGTTACAGCAATAGCATTATTATCCTCATATAATTTAAATAGTAAATATGTTAAATTATTTTTTGTTTCATTTTTACTATTAGAAACATTACAAATATGTGCCTTTGTTTCTTTAGATTTATTATTATTTTATATATTCTTTGAAAGTGTTTTACCAATATTATTTATTGTTATAGTTATATTTGGACATGGAAAAGATAGATTTAGATCTGCTTATTTATTCTTTTTATATACTTTAGCTGGTAGTTTACCCATGTTATTAAGTATATTAACTATTAATTCTTATATAGGTTCTACAGATTTTCAATTAATTTCTTTAAGTGAAATAAGTTTAGAAAGTCAAAAATACTTATGGTTAGGATTTTTTATAGCTTTTGCAGTTAAAACTCCATTATATCCTTTCATTATTTGGTTACCTAAAGCTCATAGTGATTCACCTTTAGCTGGATCCATATTATTAGCTGGAACAATATTAAAATTAGCAACATATGGTTATTTAAGAGTATTAATTAATTTTTTACCTGATGCTACAAATTATTTTAGTCCTTTAATTCAAACTATTGCTATTATTTCTTTAATTTATGCTAGTTTCTCTACTATTATACAACAAGATACTAAAAGATTAATTGCTTATAGTAGTGTGGCTCATATGGCTGTAGTTGTTTTAGGTCTTTTTTCTAATAATTTACCTGGTATAGAAGGGGCCATATTATTAGCTATTGGACATGGTTTTGTTTCTCCAGCTTTATTTATATGTGTAGGTGGTATAATTTATGAAAGAACTGGAACAAGAAATATTAATTATATAAGAGGTTTAGTTTCTTATATGCCTGTATTTTCTATACTATTCTTTATTTTTACTTTATGTAATACTGGTATACCATTAAGTTTAAATTTTTTAGGGGAACAATTATCTTTAATTGGAATTTTTGAACAAAATCCTATTATTGCTTCATTAGCTGCAACAAGTATTTTATTAAGTGCTTGCTATTCTATTTTCCTTTTTAATAGATTATCTTATGGTAACTTATCACCTTATTTACCTCCATTAAAGGATATTAATAGAAGAGAATTTATATTATTAATTAGCTTATTATTACCTACTGTAATATTTGGTATTTTTCCTAATATTATTTTAAGTTCTTTACATATGTCTGTTTCTTCTTTATTATATAATATTTAATTAACTTAAAGCAATAATTTATACCTTTCGCCTATAATTTTTTTTTCCTACTTATCCTTACTTAAAAGTTAAACCTTTTCCTTTAAAGTAAAGGTTTTATTCCTCCTTTGATTTTGTCGCCATCCTTAGCTACTCATAACTATATATAAATTACTCATAGATAAGCCTAAGTATACTTGCGAAGCTAGGGAGGGGGTTAAAGCAAAGGGAAAATCCTATTAAGGTAAAGGAAGTAGTCCACTATTACTAAAAAAAAAATCACCCCCTTAGCTGTTACAGTTATAACAGGAGATAACTTTGTTAATATTTATTTGTTTATTTTTCCCTCCTCTCTTAAATATAAATATCGTACGCGCTCATATGCTTAACTCCTCCCTCCTTTTTATTATTATTATTTCGCGAAGCGAGCGTAGCGGTAGAAAAGGTATAGTTACCCTATTTAAATAGAAGTTAAAAAACTATTTAAACTAGTTAATTTAATAATTGTTTTATACAACTCTTACCCCTTTTTAACAAAGTAAAAGAAAAGATGTTGTGGTGAAATTTTTCTCACTATCTTAAAAAAAGATGTCCTCCTACAATAAAGGAGTAACTACTTTTGAAGAGTCTAAGTAAAGATGAAAAATAATTATTTTATTTAATCCCTTTTTAATTTCTAAATGGACACTCCTCTATCCATAGTGACTACTATGTAAATAGCTTATAAGAACTACTTACTTACTTGTAAATAAGGTCCTACTTTTATTAAAGGCAAATTCACCATAGGATGATCCTTCTTTTCACTAATTTAGCTTTGCTTTGCAAATATTATACAAAAGCAAAGTCGTCCCTTCTTTAAGGTAATAGAGATTAATAGGAATAGAGACAAAGATAAATTAGGATGGATAGTGAGTAGTAATCTGTATTACTTATTATTACTATTGAGTAAATTTTTTTTTTATAAAGTAAAATAAAACTTAATTTATAAGAAGGGTTATTTTTCCCTAAAGCTTAAAATAAAAGTGGTGTCCCTCCTCACCTACTCCTCCTCTCGCGAAGCGAGCGTACTCCTCCTTTATCCTCCTCACTCACTACGTAGTGAGGGAGGAATGGGAGGGAAGAGAAGGAGGGAGCGGAAGACCTTTGTTTGCTAATCTTATCCACCATACATATCCATAGGAGAGGAAAATTCTTCGTTATCCGAATCAAAATAAAGCAAAGGCGTATTTATGGACGGAGGAGCAGCTTAATTAATGAGTTGTAGTTTAATTTGGAAAAACACCATTTTTTGGTAGTGGCTTATATCAGTTCGAGTCTGGTCAACTCAGTTAAATAGCGCGCACTCCTCCTTTATCCTCCTCACTCACTACGTAGTGAGGGAGGGGGAGGAATGGGAAGACAGATTTATTAAATAAACTATCCTTATTCTTTTCAATAGGTCATGAAAATAGTCTATTAGGAGAGTAAATATTCTCATAAAATAGTAATACTATTTCCCCTATCAACCAAAGTCCCTCCTCTCCTATGGACAAACACATAATGAGTGGGAGGGGGTATTCCTTTTCTCTTATGGCCTTCCTCTTCCCCTATGGACCTGTAAAGGTTTTTAATAAACAAATTAGGAATGGTAAATAAATTAGTAGCGCGTAAGCGAAAGGAATAAACAATTATTAAATGTAACAAAAATGAATAAAATATAAATATATGAATCTATCAATAATCTTATTTTTAATAGGAATATTAGGTTTTATATTAAATAGAAAAAATATAATATTAATGATAATAAGTATAGAAATAATGTTATTAGCTGTAACTTTATTAATATTACAAATTTCATATAATTTTGATGATAATATAGGACAAATATTTAGTATATATATATTATCAATAGCTGGTGCTGAATCAGTAATAGGATTAAGTATATTAGTAGCATATTATAGATTAAGAGGGACAATATCATTAAGAAGCTAATGTATTTATCAATAATAATTTTACCTTTATTAGCTTCTTTAAGTAGTGGTTTATTAGGAAGAAAAATTGGAACAACAGGTTCTCAAATAATAAGTTGTAGTAGTTTATTATTATCTTCAATTTTAATAACAATAGCTTTTTATGAAGTCGGAATTTGTGGAAGTTCAGTAAAAATAGATTTATTAAGTTGGTTAGATATAGATTTGTTAAATATATCTTGGTGTTTTTATTTTGATCAATTAACAGTATCATTAGGTCTAGCTGTATTATATTGTTCAACTTTAATACATATCTATAGTATCGATTACTTATCTTCAGACCCTCATATTCAAAGATTCTTTTCTTATTTATCTGCTTTCACTGCAGGAATGTTAGTTTTAATTTGTGGAGGTAACTTTTTTGTTATGTTTGTAGGTTGGGAAGCAATAGGAGTAGTATCTTATTTATTAATTAATTATTATTTTACTAGAATACAATCAAATAAAGCAGCAATATTAGCTTTTACAATGAATAGAGGAGGAGATATGTTAATGAGTATTGGATTTTTTGCTATATTCCAAACATTTGCTTCTTTAAATTATTCAGAAGTATTCTCTTTAGTTCCATATATTTCAAATAATGCTATTTCAATCATTGCTTTATTGTTATTAGGTGGTGCTTTAGCTAAAAGTGCTAATATTCCTCTACATTCTTGGTTACCAGGTAGTATGGAGGCTTGGGTCAGTAACAGTCTTGTAGCTTTAGCAAGTGCTAAAGTTGGCTTGCTTAAGCGAAACTATATTTTTTTATTTATATTTTTATTTTTATTATTTAACAATTATTATGATAATATGCTAAAACCGGCTTGCTTAAACGAAAGCTATCTATCTGTTTTACCTATTTTAAATTCTATACCTAAATCTTCATTACAAGCTATTACAGGGAATATGTTAGGTGATGGTTCTATAAGTCTTTCTAAAAAAATTAGAGGTCAAGGAATATTTGCTATGACTATGGATGTTTATTCTTTAAATTATTTAAATCATTTAAGTAAAGATATCTATAGTAAATTTACAGATACTAAATGTTATCCATATCCAAATATTTTACTTGATCATCATAAAGATAAAAAAGTAACTCAATACCATTTTAAAACTAAAACACATTCTTTGTATACAGCTTTACATAGCTTATGGTATAAAAAAGATCTAGAGCTGAACAAATTTATTAAAATTGTTCCTTTAAATATTTCTGAAATGTTTTCAGAAATATCATTAGCTTATTGGATAATGGATGATGGTTATTTTGATTCTTATGGAAGAGAAAAAACAGTAATTCTTTGTACTGAGTCTTTTTCCAAAGAAGAATGTATAATTCTTCAATCTCTTCTTGAAAAGTTAGAAATAAAATCTACTTTAAAATTAAGAAATAAGATCAAAGATAAATATAGAATTAGAATATCTAAAACTAGTATGGATAGAGTAATCTATTTAGTTAAAACACATATGCATAATGATTTTTTATATAAATTAGGAATATAGTTTTTATCGCGAAGCGAGCGTACGCGGTAGCAAAATTACACAAAATAGGGGCCTCCTTAAACTTCACTATATGCTGGAACACCCTTTCCATAGGAGAGCTTTAAGTATTTATTTTGCTTTACGCTAAAAAGTGAAAATCTTAAAGATTGGGCAATCAGCAGGAAACCAACGGTTCTTACTAGAGCCAAGTAGGTTCCTCAGAGACTACACGTGAAGCTTCATGTTAAGTTAAACAAAAATATGAAGATGATATAGTCCGACCAACCATGAGAGTGGTTGTTAACATTAGGCCTACACCAGTAAGTGCATTATTACATGCCGCTACACTAGTAACAGCAGGAATCTATTTATTAATAAGAATCAGTCCCTTATTAGAATATAGTAGTAGTGTGTTATTAATAATAACAATAATAGGTTCAACAACAGCATTTTTTGCTGCAACTTGTGGTTTATTACAAAATGATTTAAAAAGAATAATAGCTTTTAGTACAATCTCTCAATTAGGATATATGATGATGGCAATAGGATTAAGTCAATATAATGTGGCTTTAATGCACACTGTAAATCATGCCTTTTTCAAAGCTTTATTATTTTTAGGTGCTGGTGCCGTTATTCATTCTTTCCAAGATCAACAAGATGTTAGAAAAATGGGTGGTTTAATAAATTTTTTACCTTTAACTTATACTGTTATGTTAGTAGGTTCTTTAAGTTTATTAGCTACTCCTTATTTAACTGGATTCTATTCTAAAGATTTAATTTTAGAATTAGCTTTCAGTCAATATAGTTTTAGTGGTACATATGCTTATATTTTAGGAAGTGTAACAGCAGGAATTACAGCATTTTATAGTTTTAGATTAATAAGTCTAGTTTTCTTAACTTACCCTAATGCCCCAAAAGAATCTTATAATAATTCACATGAATCTAAATTAGCAGTTGTTATACCTTTAATTATTTTATCTTTATTTAGTATATTTTTTGGTTATATTTTCTCTGATTTATTTGTGGGTATAGGTTCTGATTTCTTTAAAAATGCTATTTTTATTCACCCTAATTCTATTTCTTTAGTTGAAGCTGAATTCTCAATAAATCCTTTATTAAAATTATTACCTGCCTTATTTAGTTTATTAGGTATGATCACTGCTATTTCATTGTATCATTTATTTCCTAATTCACTTATTAATTTAACTAATTCTATTCCTTTTCTTAGAAATATTTATAAATTCTTTAATGGGAAATATTATTTTGATGTTTTATATA
>Ga0116109_1000134_pt1 | contig 18057 bp, 18 predicted proteins | sample June2015DPH_8_10_2_FD_89718 | JGI IMG/M metagenome (GOLD analysis project Ga0116109, IMG submission 89718) | Peatland microbial communities from SPRUCE experiment site at the Marcell Experimental Forest, Minnesota, USA - June2015DPH_8_10 | ecosystem: Environmental > Terrestrial > Soil > Wetlands... | reverse complement strand
TTACGCGGTCCGCCTTCGCCGGGCCCCGCATGCGCGCCGCTGTCCGGGCGCCGGTAATCGTCCCGGTTCGGCTGGCCGTGGTAGCCTGGGCCGTAGCCACGGCGCTGATCGTAATATGCCGGGCCGGAAGAACCGCCAATGCCAATCGATACTTCGGGTTGAACCACCGCGGGTCCGCCGCCATATCCGTAGTAGCTGCTGTCGTACGCCGGCCCTCCGTCCGGATAGGCAGCACAGCCGCCGAGAAAGGCCAGGGCGGCGCAAGCAGGCGCAAAGCGTTTGATTCGATGGGACATGGGTCTGGGCTGCGCGTTTGTCGAACCACCATTTTGAATGCCCGGTGAAAGAAGACTGTATAAGTTTGTAAGGATATGGTTTTCATCAACGGCCGTCGCGCCGCTAACGCCCTTCGCAGGCCATTGTTCTTCCCAGCGCAACGCTGTATGTCGCTATGGCTTGTTTATCTCGATTGATTTCTTCTATACCATTTGGACTGCGCATAGTGGCCACCAAGCTCCTGATGCCTCAATTGGAAGAGAACGACATCGTGAAAAAGAGAATATTGGTGTACTGGCCGTTGGCCGTGTTTATGCCGCTCGCAGCGGCGGCGTATCTGCATGTGAGCGGCGCAACCGCGTCGCGGATGGCGCAGGCGCCGCTCGGCGCTGATCAGCTCACGGCAGAACTGGCGCGCACCGTTTCGTATGGCCTCGTGGGCAACGATCCCGCGCTGCCGGGCAAGTCGACCCGCGCAGTCGTTTCGGCGCAGGCGTCTGAAGCGTCCTGAGTGCGATGTGAGAGCGCAAGCGGCCGACGCAGGCAGACGGGTCAGCTCGCGCCCGCCATGGCAACGTCTTGCGGCATAGCGCTGCGCGCCGTAGCGCATCGGGCGCGATTTGGCCCGCCTTTGTATAATCGCGGCTCCGCTCGCTAACCTGATCCGGATGCGTGGCATCCTGTGTCCTCGATGAAAACCATCTCCATCTGCTTTGTCTGCCTCGGGAACATCTGCAGGTCCCCGACCGCCGAAGGGGTGATGCGGCGTCAGTTGGGCGAGGCGAAGCTGGCGGAGCGCATCACCGTCGATTCGGCTGGAACCGGCAACTGGCACATCGGCGCGGCGCCCGACGAGCGCGCGCAGCACGCAGCGGCGCAGCGCGGCTACGATCTTTCCGGACTGCGCGGCCGCCAGATTGCTGCGTCAGACTTCGAGCGCTTCGATCTGCTGATCGCAATGGACGACGCCAACGTCGCCGCCCTGCAGCGGATTTGCCCGCTGGCGCAGCGCGACAAGATTCGCCTGCTGATGGAGTTCGTGCCACAAACCGACGGCCGCTGGGCCGGCGAGCGAGAAGTATCCGATCCCTATTTCGGCGGCGCAGCCGGCTTCGAGCAGGTGCTTGACCAGTGTGAAGCCGCCTGCCGCGGGCTGATTGCTGCGCTGCATCCGCAGTTGGCGGCCTGAGTGAGCGGCGAACGGCATGCGTCCCATAGGCATCCGGGTGCGTCGTTTCATGCCGTGGCAATTAAGCAAATGACCCAAATGGCGGTAGGGATACTTGACTAATTTGCTCATGTATTTATACTTGACTAAACTTGTCGAGAATTACGATCCCCATACATCATGAGACTCACCACAAAAGGCCGTTTCGCCGTCACGGCGATGATTGACCTGGCGCTACGCCAGGAGCAGGGCCCGGTGACGCTTGCGGGTATCAGCCAGCGCCAGCACATTTCCCTGTCCTACCTCGAACAGCTGTTTGGCAAGCTGCGCCGTCATGAGATCGTCGAGTCCGTACGCGGGCCCGGTGGTGGCTACAATCTGGCCCGCCGCGCCGAAGACGTGACCGTCGCGGACATCATCATCGCCGTCGACGAGCCGCTCGACGCCACCCAATGCGGCGGCAAGGGCACGTGCGAAGGCACCAAGCAGCACGACGGCCACTGCATGACGCACGAATTGTGGTCCACCTTGAACCAGAAAATGGTCGAGTACCTGGATTCGGTCTCCCTGAAAGACCTGGTCGATCAGCAACGCTTGCGCGAAGGCGCGCCGGCCGTGCTGCGCGACCGCCGCACCGAGGCGCCCGCGGTCGAACCCGCCCGCGTCGCGCCGCGCGGGCCGAATTCCGTTTTCAATATGGCCGGTTCTTAGAGCGCCGCGAAGCTAGCGAACTCAGAACCCAGAAGCCAGAGCAATGATGTCCCCCGGAGCGATTCATGAATAACGACATTCCCCACCTGCCCATTTACATGGACTACAGCGCCACGACTCCGGTCGACCCGCGTGTGGTGGACAAGATGATTCCGTACCTGCGCGAGCAGTTCGGCAACCCGGCATCGCGCAGCCACTCGTATGGCTGGGATGCGGAACGTGCAGTCGAAGAAGCGCGCGAGAACGTCGCTGCGCTGGTGAACGCCGATCCGCGCGAAATCATCTGGACCTCGGGCGCCACGGAGTCGGACAATCTGGCCATCAAGGGTGCGGCGCACTTCTACAAGAGCAAGGGCAAGCACATCATCACGGTGAAGACCGAGCACAAGGCCGTGCTCGACACCACCCGCGAACTCGAGCGCGAAGGTTTCGAAGTTACGTATCTGGATGTGAAGGACGACGGTCTGATCGACCTCGACGTGTTCAGGGCCGCACTGCGCCCGGATACCATTCTGGTGTCGGTGATGTCGGTGAACAACGAGATCGGCGTGATCCAGGACATCGAGGCGATTGGTGAGATCACCCGTGAAAAGGGCATCATTTTCCACGTCGACGCCGCTCAGGCCACCGGCAAGATCGTGATCGACCTGCAAAAGCTGAAGGTCGACCTGATGTCGTTCTCGGCCCACAAGACGTACGGCCCGAAGGGCATCGGCGCGCTGTATGTACGCCGCAAGCCGCGTATCCGTATCGAAGCGCAGATGCACGGCGGCGGTCACGAGCGCGGCATGCGCTCGGGCACGCTGGCGACGCACCAGATCGTCGGCATGGGCGAAGCGTTCCGTATCGCCCGTGAAGAAATGGCGACGGAAAACGAGCGCATTCGCATGCTGCGCGACCGTCTGCTGCGCGGCCTGCAGGACATGGAAGAAACCTATGTGAACGGCGACATGGAAAAGCGTGTGCCGCACAACCTGAACATCAGCTTCAACTTCGTCGAAGGCGAATCGCTGATCATGGCTGTGAAGGATGTCGCGGTGTCGTCGGGTTCGGCGTGCACGTCGGCGTCGCTCGAGCCGTCGTACGTGCTGCGTGCGCTTGGCCGCAACGACGAACTGGCGCACAGCTCGATCCGCTTCACGGTCGGGCGCTTCACGACGGAGCAGGACGTCGATTACGTCATCAACCTGCTGAAGACCAAGATTTCGAAGTTGCGCGATCTGTCGCCGCTGTGGGAAATGTACAAGGACGGGATCGATATTTCGACGATCCAGTGGGCTGCGCACTAAGCTGCCGCACGGCTGTACCCGCTGGGCGAAACATCGCACCGAATGCAGGTTGAAACGAATCAAGGAGTGTAATCATGGCTTATAGCGACAAGGTTCTGGACCACTACGAAAATCCGCGCAACGTGGGTTCCTTCGCCAAGGACGACGATGCAGTGGGTACCGGCATGGTCGGCGCGCCGGCTTGCGGCGACGTGATGAAGCTGCAGATCCGCGTGGGTGCGGACGGCATCATCGAAGACGCGAAGTTTAAGACGTATGGCTGCGGCTCGGCGATTGCCTCCAGTTCGCTCGTGACCGAATGGGTGAAGGGCAAGACGCTCGATCAGGCCATGTCGATCAAGAACACGCAGATCGCAGAAGAACTCGCGCTGCCGCCGGTCAAGATCCACTGCTCGATCCTCGCGGAAGACGCGATCAAGGCGGCGGTTGCCGACTACAAGCAACGCCACGGCGAAACTGCAGACGCGGGCGAAAAGCAGCACGCTGCTTAAGGCCGCCACGAGAAACGCTATGGCAATTACGTTGACCGAAAAGGCAGCACAGCACGTCCAGAAGTATCTGGTCCGACGCGGCAAGGGTGTCGGGCTGCGGCTCGGCGTGCGCACGACCGGATGCTCGGGTTTGGCCTACAAGCTCGAATACGTGGATGAACTCGCGCCCGAAGATCAGGTATTCGACTGCAGTGGCGTGAAGATCATCGTCGACCCGAAGAGTCTCGCCTATATCGACGGCACGGAACTCGACTTCGCACGTGAAGGGTTGAACGAAGGCTTCAAGTTCAACAACCCGAACGTGAAGGACGAGTGCGGCTGCGGCGAATCGTTCCGCGTCTGAGGGGACTGAGTCCGCGTGAAGCGGAAAAAAGGCGGCGCGGGCCGCCTTTTTTTGATTTGTCCCACCTGATGGCGCGTCTGACGTCGCAGCTTGTTTTGCAATCTTGTTTTGCGCACTCATTTTGCACACTGAGTGCGCCCCTTGAACGGACCACACCTGATTCGATGGCCTCGCTGAACGACAGCCACTTCGACCTGTTTGAACTGCCGGAGCAATACACACTCGACGCTAGCGCGCTCGACCATGCGTATCGCGCGGTGCAGTCGCAGGTGCACCCCGACCGCTTCGCCGCGGCGGGCGACGCGCAAAAGCGTATTGCGATGCAATGGGCGACGCGCACGAACGAGGCGTATCAGACCCTGCGCGATCCGCTGAAGCGGGCCACTTATCTGCTGTCGCTGCGCGGCATCGATGTCGGCGCGGAGAACAACACGGCCATGGAGCCGGCGTTCCTGATGCAGCAGATGGAGTGGCGCGAAGGCATTGAAGATGCCGCCGCGGCGAAGAACGTCGACGCGCTCGATGCCTTGCTCGCCGAACTGCGCGACGAGGAGCGGGTGCGTTTTACGAAACTCGCCGCCTTGCTCGATAGCGGGGCGAACCAGGCAGCGGGCGAGGCAGTGCGGCAGTTAATGTTTATCGAGCGGGTGGCGGCGGAAATCGGCACACAGATCGAACGGCTCGACAACTAACGCGCAAACGTCGTGTTCTTTGCCCGATCAACCTAGCAACGCGAACCATTCAGGACGGGGTATAACGTTCCCCGAAGAAGATCTCAGATGGCTTTACTGCAAATCTCCGAACCCGGCATGGCGCCCGCGCCGCATCAGCGGCGGCTCGCGGTCGGTATCGATCTCGGCACCACCAATTCCCTCGTCGCTGCGGTGCGTAGCGGCATTCCCGATGTATTGCCCGACGCGGACGGCCATGTGCTGCTGCCGTCGGTGGTCCGCTATCTGGAGAAGGGCGGCCGCCGCATTGGCCGGACCGCCAAGGCCGAAGCGGCGAGCGATCCGCGTAACACGATCGTCTCGGTCAAGCGCTTCATGGGCCGTGGCAAGGCGGAAGTGGAAGGGGCCGAAAACGCGCCGTACGATTTCGTCGACGCGCCGGGCATGGTGCAGATCCGCACCGTCGACGGCGTGAAGAGCCCGGTCGAAGTGTCGGCGGAAATTCTGGCGACGCTGCGTCAACTCGCGGAAGACACGCTCGGCGACGATCTGGTGGGCGCCGTGATCACGGTGCCGGCGTATTTCGACGAAGCGCAGCGCCAGGCCACCAAGGACGCCGCGCGTCTGGCCGGCCTGAATGTGCTGCGCCTGCTCAACGAGCCGACTGCCGCGGCGATCGCCTATGGTCTCGACAACGGTTCCGAAGGCCTCTACGCGGTGTATGACCTCGGCGGTGGCACCTTCGACCTGTCGATCCTCAAGCTCACCAAGGGCGTCTTCGAAGTCCTCGCGGCGGGGGGCGATTCCGCGCTCGGCGGCGACGATTTCGATCATGCGCTCTATCGTCACGTGCTCGAGCAGGCCGGCATCGCGCCGCAGACGCTCGCCGCGGAGGACGTACGGATGCTGCTTGACAGCGTACGCGTGGCCAAGGAGGCGTTGTCGGACGCGCCTGTGGCAAGGTTGCAGGCGACGCTCTCGAACGGCACCCAGCTCGATCTGACAATCGACGAGGCCACTTTCGAGGCCATCACGCAGGCGCTGGTGCAGCGCACGCTCGGACCGACCAGGAAAGCGCTGCGCGACGCGAAGGTCACGATCAAAGAAATCAAGGGCGTGGTGCTGGTGGGCGGCGCGACCCGTATGCCGGTGATCCGCCGCGCGGTGGAGGCGTTATTCGGCCAGCCGCCCCTTACCAACCTCAACCCAGATCAGGTAGTCGCGCTCGGCGCGGCGATCCAGGCCGATCTGCTGGCCGGCAACCGCGGCGCCGACGGCGACGAATGGCTGCTGCTCGACGTCATCCCGCTGTCGCTTGGTGTTGAGACCATGGGCGGCCTGACCGAGAAGATCATCCCGCGCAATTCGACGATTCCGGTCGCGCGGGCACAGGACTTCACCACCTTCAAGGACGGTCAGACCGCGATGGCGATCCACGTCGTGCAAGGCGAACGCGAACTGGTGTCGGATTGCCGCTCGCTCGCGCGCTTTGAGTTGCGTGGCATTCCGCCGATGGCGGCCGGCGCGGCCCGGATTCGTGTGACCTATCAGGTCGACGCGGATGGCCTGCTGTCGGTGTTCGCTCGCGAGCAGCATTCGGGCGTGGAGGCGTCGGTGGTCGTGAAGCCGTCGTATGGCCTCGCCGACGACGACATCGCCAAGATGCTCGAAGACAGCTTCAATACGGCGGAAGTCGACATGCGCGCCCGCGCGCTGCGTGAGGCGCAGGTGGAAGCACAGCGGCTGATCGAAGCGACGGACGCGGCGCTGGCAGCAGACGCCGAATTGCTGGACGAGGCCGAGCGAGCCGAACTCGACGGGCTGCTCACCGCCTTGCGCAACGTGGCCCAAAGCGATGATGTTGACGCAATCGAAGCGGCGACGAAAACGGCTGCCGAAGGCACCGACGAATTCGCCGCTCGCCGCATGAACAAGGGCATCCGCCGCGCACTGGCCGGTCGCAAGCTCGACGATATCTGAGCAGGCGGTTGCAGGCCACCGGCTCGCCAACCTCAGCGACCCTTAACGAATCACGTGACGTGTGTCAAAAAAGCACGCGTCACCAGTAAAATGGCACGGAGCCAGTTCGCCGGCGTCCGTGCCCCCGACCAAACGGAAATCGTATGCCTCAAATCGTTGTGCTGCCCCACGTCGAACTGTGCCCGGAAGGCGCGGTGATCGATGCTGTGCCGGGCAAGAGCGTCTGCGACAATCTGCTGGAACACGGCATCGAAATCGAGCACGCTTGCGAGAAGTCGTGTGCGTGCACGACCTGCCATGTGGTCGTGCGTGAAGGTTTCAATGCGCTCACGCCGTCGGAAGAGGACGAAGACGATCTGCTCGACAAAGCGTGGGGTCTCGAGCCCGAGTCGCGTCTGTCTTGCCAGGCCATAGTGCCGGCCGATCAGGATCTCGTCGTCGAAATCCCGCGTTACTCGATCAACCACGCGAAGGAAAATCACTAACAGGAGCGCACAGCCATGAAGTGGACCGACACGCAAGACATCGCGATGGCCCTCACCGACAAGCATCCGGAAGTGGACCCGCAGCAGATACGCTTCACCGATCTGCACCGCTGGGTGACGGAGCTGGAAGGCTTCGACGACGATCCAAACCGTTCGAACGAGAAGATTCTCGAAGCGATCCAGGCGGCATGGATCGAGGACGCGGATTATTGAGCGGCGTTGAGCCGGGCGGGGGTTTTCCGGCTTGAACAAAAAGGCGATTCCATTGGAATCGCCTTTTTGCGTTTGCGGTGGCGTTGAGATCAAGAGCTGTCCGCTACGGCTGTCCGCTGCGACCGGGAGGTCCAAGGTATTCTCTGGCTCAGCCGTTGACCTTTAACGGCTAGCCCGGACGCCCGAGCGCTTTCGCTTAGCCCGCGACGAGCGTGCCGTTCTCGATATGCACGCGCTCGCCTTGCTGGAACGGCGGCGCTTCGTGGTACGTGAAGTAACGGTTCTTGCCGCTTTCCATGCGTACATGCACCGAGTAAGCGGTCGTGCTACGGATATGTTTTTCCACCGAGTTGCCGGCGAAACCGCCGCCGACTGCGCCCAGCACGGTCATCGCGCCGCGGCCTACACCGCCGCCGAACTGGTTACCCACCAGACCGCCGACCACCGCACCGCCTACGGCGCCGATGCCGGTGCCATGGCCTTCCTGATGCACTGCCGAGATTGCCACGACCGTGCCACAGCTGGCGCAGTAGGCCGGCTGCGGTGCCGGTTGCTGCGCATACTGCCCTTCTTGTGCCGGTTGAGGCGCTGCCTGTTGCTGGCCGTACTGCTGCGGCGTGGGTGCAGGGACGGGCACAGGTGCGGCTACGTTGGGCTGTGCCTGGGCCGGCTGTTGCTGCTGCGTTTGCTGACCCTGCTGCGCGTATGTCGCTGGATTGGCCGGTTGTGCCGAATCGACCACCGGTTCCGACGCGGCCTGGGTGGTGACCTGGGCTGACTGGGTCTGACCGGTTTGCGCGCCGTCGCTCGATGCTTTCGGGAACAGGCCCGTCACGGCTGCCGTGGCAACGAGACTGGCGATAATGACTGCGCCGGCCGCGGTCGCGACAAGCGGATGGATACGGCGTGTATGCGTGCTGTTTGGACTGTTCATGTTGGACCTCCGTCTCAAGCAGAGTCGACTTTATTGAGACATAGTGTCCGACAGTTCACCTGGGCCAAGGTTTCAAGCTGTAACCAAATCTGCGCCCATCCTGTGGCTACATAGCGCGCGGGCAGGGTCAGAGCGGGCCAAAGCCCGATTTGTCAGGGAAACGTGGGGAGGGTGCGGCGCTGCGAGTCGGCGCGCTTCGCGCAGCTTTTACCGATAGTTACAAACCATCAACCTGTCGAGGCTATCGGACGACGAGGCGTGGCCCAATAAGCAACGCCCGGCAGGATGTGCCGGGCGTTGGGTCCCACTAGTTGAGCCGTTGTGTGACGTAGTGGCCGTAGTGGCCGCTGTGTCCACTATGGCCGCTGCGGCCAGCGCGATCAGTCTTCGCGGCGCAGATGCGGGAACAGGATGACGTCGCGGATGCTCGGGCTATCAGTCAGGAGCATGACGAGACGGTCGATCCCGATGCCGCAACCGCCTGCCGGCGGCATGCCGTACTCGAGCGCGCGGATGTAGTCGGCGTCGTAGAACATGGCTTCTTCGTCGCCGGCGTCCTTCTGGTCCACTTGCTTCTTGAAGCGGGCAGCCTGGTCTTCCGGATCGTTCAGCTCCGAGAAACCATTGGCGATTTCGCGGCCCGTGATGAACAGCTCAAAGCGTTCGGTGATACCCGCCACCTTGTCCGACGCGCGCGCCAGCGGCGACACTTCAATCGGATAGTCGATGATGTAGGTCGGCTCCCACAGTTGCGATTCGGCGGTCTCTTCGAACAGCGCCAGTTGCAGCGCGCCGACACCCGCGTTCAGGAACTGCGGCTGCGAGGCATCGACGCCGAACTTCTTCAGTTCGGGGCGCAGGAACGCTGCGTCGGCGAGTTGCGCGTCGGTGTATTGCGGGGCGTACTTCTGGATGGCCTGGGTGATCGTCAGGCGATGAAATGGCTTCGAGAGATCCAGCTCGCGGCCCTGGTAGCTGATCGTCGCCGTGCCGAGCGAATCGATCGCAGCCTGGCGGATCAGTTGTTCGGTGAAGTCCATCAGCCACTGGTAGTCGGTGTACGCGGCGTAGAACTCGATCATCGTGAATTCCGGATTGTGGCGCACCGAGACGCCCTCGTTACGGAAATTCCGGTTGATCTCGAACACGCGCTCGAAGCCGCCCACCACCAGACGCTTCAGGTACAGCTCCGGCGCGATACGCAGGAACATCTGCATGTCGAGCGCGTTGTGGTGCGTGACAAACGGCTTCGCCGCCGCGCCGCCGGGGATCGCGTGCAGCATTGGCGTTTCGACTTCCATGAAGTCGGCTTCGGCCATGAACTTGCGGATCGACGACACGGCCTTGGTGCGCGCCACGAAGGTCTTGCGCGTTTCCGGCGTGACGATCAGGTCGACATAACGCTGGCGGTACTTCATTTCCTGATCGGCGAGGCCGTGGAACTTGTCCGGCAGGGGACGCAGCGACTTCGACAGCAGGCGCAGTTCGGTACAACGCACCGACAGTTCGCCCTTGTTAGTACGGAACAGCACACCGCGCGCCGCGACAATGTCGCCCATGTCCCACTTCTTGAACGCGTCGTAAGTTTCCTGCCCGACGTCAGTCGGCGTGATGAAGAACTGGATCTGTCCCGAACCGTCGCGCACGGTGGCGAAGCTCGCCTTGCCCATGACGCGCTTCAACATCATGCGGCCGGCCACGGCGACCTGGAGCGGATTCGCTTCGAGCGTTTCCTTGTCAGCCGCGGCGTATTGCGATTGCAGATCTTCGGCGTGATGCGTGGGGCGGAAATCGTTCGGGTAAGCGACGCCCTGTTCACGCAGCTCGCGCAGCTTTTCGCGGCGCTCGGCGATGATCTTGTTTTCGTCCCCCTCGGGCGCGGCGTTCGTCTGGATCGGTTCGGTCATGATGGGTCGGTATTCGGGGTGGCCTTCGTGCGGGTGGGCCGCACGAGGTTGCCTGCCGGTCAGAAATCGGACTGCAATCGGACTGCAACAGGCGGTCAAAAGATGCGGCGCGGCATACCTCGCCGCGCCGGATGCGCTAGGTTGCGTCGCCTTTAGATGCCCTGTTTCAGGCTGGCGCTAATGAACGGGTCGAGGTCGCCATCGAGCACGCTCTTGGTATTGCTGATTTCGACGTTGGTACGCAGATCCTTGATGCGGCTGTTGTCCAGCACGTACGAACGGATCTGATGACCCCAGCCCACATCGGTCTTACCGGCTTCGAGCTTGTCCTGCTCGGCCTGACGTTTACGGATTTCCGCTTCGTACAGGCGCGATTTCAGCATGGCCATGGCTTCGGCGCGGTTGCGGTGCTGCGAGCGGTCGTTCTGGCACTGCACGACGATGCCCGATGGCATGTGCGTAATCCGCACCGCGGAGTCGGTCTTGTTGATGTGCTGACCGCCGGCGCCGGACGCGCGGTACGTGTCGATACGCAGATCGGCCGGGTTGATGTCCACTTCGATCGAGTCGTCGATCTCCGGGTACACGAACACCGACGAGAACGACGTATGGCGGCCGCCCGACGAGTCGAACGGCGACTTGCGCACGAGGCGGTGCACGCCGGTTTCGGTGCGCAGGAAGCCGTAGGCGTATTCGCCTTCGATCTTGATGGTGGCGTTCTTGATGCCTGCGACATCGCCGTCGGTCTGTTCCAGCACTTCGGTCTTGAAACCCTTGCGCTCGCAGTAGCGCAGGTACTGGCGCAGCAGCATCGAGGCCCAGTCGCACGCTTCGGTGCCGCCGGCGCCTGCCTGAATGTCGAGGAACGCGTTGTTGGGATCGGCCGCGTTCGAGAACATGCGGCGGAATTCCATGTCGGCCACGCGGCTTTCCAGACCGGCTGCATCGCTTTCGCAGGCGACGAGGGTTTCCTCGTCATCCTCTTCGCGTGCCATGCCGAACAGGTCCTGCGCGTCGCGCAGGTCGTTGTCGAGCGAGGTGAGCTTGCCGACGACGTCGTCGAGCAGCTTCTTTTCCCGGCCGAGGGCCTGAGCGTGCTTCGAGTCGTTCCAGACGTTCGGGTCTTCGAGTTCCCGGTTGACTTCGATTAGACGCAGTGCTTTGTCGTCGTAGTCAAAGATACCCCCGTAGCTCGCCTGCGCGACGGCGCAGGTCGGCCAGAGAGGCTTCGATCGCGTTGAGACGTTCCGCTTCCATGTCGATCTTTTATAGCTTCGTAAAAAGGGGAAATTATAGCCGATCGAGGCTAGCCGCCGGAGGCTAATGCGCGTTTCCGGCGGCTGTTTGGGGCGGTTTTGCGGGGATTTCGAGCGGTTTTCGCGGCTGAGGCGCGAGGTGAGACGAACCTCGCCGCCGCTCAACTCATCGCATGCTCGACGATCAATTGCACGCGTGAGACGCCGTTCCACGTATCGCTTGCGAGCCGGTAAGCGATGGTCGTGCGGTTGGGCAGCGAATCGGTGTGATTGAACCAGATCGCGTTGAAACGCTGCCGGCCGCGCAGCAGTTGCAGCTTCAGATGCTTGTCCTTTACCAGCGCCTGCGAGGCGACCTCGAATTCTCCCGAGAACACTGGCGCCGGAAAGCCCTGGCCCCAGACGGCGGCGTCGAGCATCTCGACGAATTGCGGCGTGAAATAGGCCTCTTCGAGATCACCGTCGGTTTCGACGACGCGCGCTAGCGCGTCAGCCGAGAGCCATTCGCGACCGACTGCTTCGAAGGCTGCCATGAAGCGCGGCACGTCCGAGGCGGCAAGCGTCATGCCCGCGGCCATGGCGTGGCCGCCGAACTTGACGATCATGCCGGGTTCGCGTTTTGAGATCAGGTCGAGCGCGTCGCGCAGATGGAAGCCCGCAATCGATCGGCCTGAGCCTTTGACGAGGACGCCGGTTTCATCAGCCGGTGCGAAGGTAAACGCGGGCCGGTGGAATTTTTCCTTGAGCCGTCCCGCGACGATGCCGATCACGCCCTGATGCCAGGTCGAGTTGAAGAGCACGATGGTGGCTGAGCCGGCTGGATCGACCGTCGACAGATCTTCGAGTGCCTGTTGCTGCATGCCGGCTTCGATCTCGCGCCGCTCGCGGTTGATCGCGTCGAGCTGCTGCGCGAGCTCCCACGCACGGCCGATGTCATCCGTTGTGAGGCATTCGATCCCGAGCGACATATCCGAGAGCCGGCCAGCTGCGTTCAGCCGCGGGCCGAGTGCGAAGCCCAGATCGAAGCCGGAGGCGTTGCGGGCATCGCGCGCCGCGGCGCGAAACAGGGCCGCAATGCCCGGCTGCATCTTGCCCTTGCGGATGCGTTGCAGACCTTGGGCGACCAGCACGCGGTTGTTGCCGTCGAGCTTGACGACATCCGCTACCGTGCCGAGTGCGACCAGATCGAGCAGGCCATCCAGGCGAGGTTCGGGGCGCGCGTCGCTAAACGCGCCGCGCTTGCGCAGTTCGGCGCGCAGTGCGAGCAGCACATAGAACATTACGCCGACCCCGGCGATGCACTTGCTCGGAAAGCTGCAGCCTGGCTGGTTCGGGTTGACGATGGCGCGGGCGGCGGGCAGGTCGTCGCCGGGCAAGTGGTGATCGGTCACCAGCACGTCGATGCCGAGCGCGTTGGCCGCTGCCACGCCGTCGACGCTCGCGATGCCGTTGTCCACCGTGATCAGGAGGTCCGGCTTGCCCGCTGCGCCACGGGCGGCCAGTGCGACGATCTCGGGCGTAAGGCCGTAGCCATACTCGAAACGGTTCGGCACCAGATACTCGATCTGGCCACCGAACATACGCAGACCGCGCACGGCCACGGCGCAGGCGGTGGCGCCGTCGCAGTCGTAATCGGCTACGACCAGCATGCGGCGCTTGCCCTGAATCGCGTCGGCGAGCAGCGCCGCGGCATCTTCGCAACCCTTAAGACCCGCGGGCGGCACGAGCCGCGCGAGGCCTGTTTCGATTTCATCTGGCAGGCAGACACCGCGCGATGCGTACAGACGGGCCAGTACCGGATGCAAGCCGTGACGGGTCAACACTTCGGCGTCGACGGGAGAGCAGGCGCGCGTAACGATTCGAGTCATGCAGAAAGGCCGGAAAACATGCGATGGAAGATTCGCGGAGTGATGTGCTGGGTCATTCGCTTGATCATTCTCGGCATCATTCGATAAAAAGCGAGGCGAGCAGACGACGCCGCCAGAACTTGCGCAGATCGCCGCGCGTGATGGTGAGCGTCACCGAGCCGGTATCGCCACATAGCGTGAGGCCGAGTTCGCCGAGTTGTCCTGCCTGCAAGGCGGCGAGGGCGGGGGCGAACCAGTCGGTCTCGAGCGCGGCGAACGCCTCGTTCCAGCGGGCCCAGTCCTGCTCGATGTAGGGCGCGGAAAACGGATCCAGCTCGACCAGCGTGGTTGCTGTGACCTGATTGCCGCCATGGGCGCCGCTTCTTGCGCCATTCGCGCCCGGCGTCAGGGCCGCAAAGGAAGAGGGCGGCGCGCCGATCTCGACTCCAGCGGTGAGCGCGAGGCCGCGCGTGGCCGCTGCATCCGACAACACGCGGATAAACGGACTTTTCACCGGTTGCGCCGCGCCTTGTGCGTGAAACCAGATGGAGTTGACCGAGGGCAGCCCGCGCGCTTCGCGTGCCTCGTTGACCGGATGCTCGAACCACGCCATCTGTACTTCGTTCTGCAGTTTCATCCACGCGCGCGAGCGTTCGCCGGTGTGGGCCTCGTGCGGCAGCCAGATCTCGATGTTGCGGCCGCTGGCGCGCAACGGCGAGGCGCCAGCCAACGTGCCGAAGGCGTCGCTTGCGAGGTACCAGCGGGAAGGCTTGGGCGCTTCGATGCGCACGCCGAGCTCTTCGATCAACGGCCGGGCTACGTCGAGCAGCGTTGAGGCTTCATCGTCGGTCAGCGCAAGCGAAGCCGGATCGATCAGCACCAGATGATCGTGCGCAATGCGCACGTGCACCGGCTGCACGCACGCCCAGGTCGACGTGCCGGGCTCGCCGCCATCGGCGCGTAGCATGTAGGGTGCGAGCGGCGCCTCGTCTGCGGCCCCTGCGCCGCTTGCCACCGTGCCGAACTGGCGGGCCACCCAGCGCTCGTGTGGCAGCGTGCGCTGGAAGTCTTCGCCGATCACCCGCTCGACCAGCGTCGCCCGGGCGAGCAGCTTGTCGAGGGCGGGGCTTTGGATGTCATACAGCGCGGTGGACGCCTCGGCTGCGGCGGGCAGCGCGAAGGGCAGGAGGAGATGAAGACGGTTGGCGTGCATGATGCTGCGCATTGTATGGCAAACTTCGCGCTTGATCGGTGGTAGATGCGGCGAGGCCGGTGCTGCGCCCGAATCCGCGAATGGAAGCGGTACCACAGCCGGCAGGTCTGCTGGAAGCTTGTGCCCCGCCGGAACCATCCGCCCCTGATCCGACACCAACGGTCACGACCCTCAGGCTGCATGAGCGCGGGATTGCCGCCGCTATGCGCTGCAACAGGCCACGGCAAAGCCGTGGCCTGTTGCAGCAAGCCCCCGGCACGAGGCCGAAGAACGCAGAAAAGGATTCGCTTGAAATTTCCCTACGAATGGACAATTGGCTGGCGTTACACCCGCGCTGGCAAACGCACGACCGGTAACGGCTTCATTTCGTTCATCGCGCTCGTTTCGATGTCGGGCATCGCGCTCGGCGTCGCGGCGCTGATCGTCGTGCTGTCGGTGATGAACGGCTTCCAGAAAGAGGTGCGCGACCGCATGTTGTCGGTGCTTGCGCACGTCGAAATTTTTTCGCCGACTGGCTCGATGCCGGATTGGCAATTGACGGCCAAGGAAGCTCGCCAGAACAAGGAAGTGATCGGTGCGGCCCCGTATGTCGACGCGCAGGCGTTGCTGACGCGCCAGGACGCCGTGAGCGGCGTCGCGCTGCGCGGCGTCGATCCGGCGCTCGAGCCGCAGGTCTCCGATATCTACAAGGAAATGAAAGGCGGCCAGTTGACCGACCTGAAGCCTGGTGACTTCGGCATTGTGCTCGGCACGGATCTGGCGGCTAACCTGGGGGTGATGGTCGGCGACAAGATCACGCTGGTGGCGCCCGAAGGCACCATCACGCCTGCCGGAATGCTGCCGCGTCTCAAGCAGTTTACGGTGGTGGGCATCTTCGAGTCGGGGCACTACGAATATGACAGTACGCTCGCGCTGATCAACATTCAGGATGCGCAGGTACTGTTCCGCTTGCCCGCGCCGACGGGCGTGCGCTTGCGCCTGAAAGACATGCAGCGCGCACCGGAGGTCGCGCACCAGTTGGCGCACACCCTCTCGGGCGACCTCTATATCCGCGACTGGACCCAGCAGAACAAGACCTGGTTCTCGGCGGTGCAGATCGAAAAGCGCATGATGTTCATTATCCTGACGCTGATCATCGCGGTGGCGGCGTTCAATCTGGTGTCGTCGCTGGTGATGACGGTCACCAACAAGCAGGCGGACATCGCGATTCTGCGCACGCTTGGTGCTCACCCCAGCTCGATCATGAAGATCTTCGTCGTGCAGGGCGTGACGATCGGCTTTATCGGCACAGCCACGGGGGTGGTGTTCGGTTGCCTGATCGCGTGGAGCATTCCATGGCTCGTGCCGATGATCGAGCACCTGCTCGGCGTGCAGTTCCTGCCGCCGTCGGTGTATTTCATCAGCGAGCTGCCGTCGGAGCTGGTGCCGGGCGATGTGGCCAGGATCGGCGTGATCGCCTTCGTGCTGGCCTCGCTGGCCACGCTGTATCCGAGCTGGCGTGGTGCCAAGGTCCGTCCTGCTGAGGCGCTGCGCTATGAATGATCGTTCGATTCCTCAACCTATGTCCTCAGACAGCGCGCTGCATCCGTACGTCCTCGAAGCGACCGGTATCTCGAAGTCGTTCGTGCAGGGCGGCCTGAACGTGCAGGTGCTCAACAACACGCAACTGTCGGTGCGTCGCGGCGAGAAGCTTGCGATCGTCGGCGCGTCGGGCTCGGGCAAGAGCACGTTGCTGCATGTGCTGGGCGGCCTCGACGATCCGAGCGCGGGCGAAGTGTCGGTGCTTGGCAAGCCATTCACGAAACTTTCGGAGCGTGAGCGCAACGACCTGCGCAATCGTGCGCTCGGTTTCGTCTATCAGTTCCACCATTTGCTCGCTGAATTCACCGCGCTCGATAACGTCGCGATGCCGCTGCGCATCCGCCGCATGCCGACCGACGAAGCACGCCGTACCGCGCTGCAGACGCTCGAGCGCGTGGGTCTTGCGAACCGGGCGAAACACCGTCCGGGCGAGTTGTCGGGCGGCGAGCGCCAGCGCGTGGCGATTGCGCGGGCGCTGGTGACCAACCCGGCCTGCGTGCTGGCCGACGAGCCCACCGGCAACCTCGACGGCGGTACCGCCGACACCGTCTTCAACCTGATGCTCGAACTGTCGCAGACGTTCGACACCAGCTTCGTGATCGTCACCCACGATCCGGATCTGGCGGCGCGCTGCGATCGCACGATGCGTTTGCGCGACGGCGTGCTCTACGAAGAGCCGTCGGTTCCCGTGTAAGGTTCCATCACCGCGGGGCCGCGAGTATGTGGATCGATACGCATTGCCACCTCGACGCGTCGGAATTCGACGCGGATCGCGACACCGTGGCGGCCGCCGCCCACACGTCCGGAGTCGGGCGCATCGTGATTCCGGGCGTGGCGCGCGAGAACTTCGCAAGGGTGCGCGAACTGGCGCATCGTGTGGCAGGCGGCGCGTATGCTCTCGGGATTCATCCGCTCTTTACCCCGGGCGCGCACGATGCGGATCTCGACGCCTTGCGCATGGAAATCGAAGCGAGTCTTGACGATCCACTGTTTGTCGGCCTGGGCGAAATCGGCCTCGATTACTTCGTGCCGGGCCTCGACGATGCGCGCCAGCAATTCTTCTACAACGAGCAACTGAAGCTCGCGCACGAATTCGATCTGCCGGTGATTTGCCACGTGCGCAAGTCGCAGGATCAGGTGCTCAAAGGGTTGCGCAAACATCGCGTGCATTGCGGCATCGCCCATGCGTTCAACGGCAGTTTTCAGCAGGCCCAGGCGTTTATCGATCAGGGCATGCACCTCGGCTTCGGCGGTAATCTGACGTTCGAGCGTGCGTTGCAGATCCGGCGCCTCGCGGCGCAGTTGCCGCTCGATGCGCTCGTCGTCGAAACCGACGCGCCCGATATCGCTCCCTCCTGGCTCTACCGCCAACGCAATACGCCGGACCAGATTCCCGCCATCGGCGCGGGACTCGCGCAACTGCGCGGCATCGGCGTAGATGAGCTTGCCATAGGCACAACGGCTAACGCTCACGCGGCGCTGCCGCGGCTCGCGCTTTCGTCTGCATAATCTCTCCAGTGGTTCGCGCCGGGCCGAACCCGCGTCCGGCAGTTCGTCTGAAATAGCTTCCTGACCTGTGGCTGATGGGGGATTCCGGCGGCAGCCGGGCGGCCAGCCAGGCTGAGGCGGTTTGGCAGGCAGCAGGCAGCAGGCAGCAGTTAGCAGGCAGCAGGCAGCAGGCGGAGGGCGGAG
>Ga0116109_1000133_pt1 | contig 18107 bp, 23 predicted proteins | sample June2015DPH_8_10_2_FD_89718 | JGI IMG/M metagenome (GOLD analysis project Ga0116109, IMG submission 89718) | Peatland microbial communities from SPRUCE experiment site at the Marcell Experimental Forest, Minnesota, USA - June2015DPH_8_10 | ecosystem: Environmental > Terrestrial > Soil > Wetlands... | reverse complement strand
CACGGGGCACGGTTTCCGGGCCATGGCCCGAACCATCCTGCACGAAGGACTGGGTTTCACGCCCGACGTGATTGAGCATCAGTTGGCTCACCGCGTGCCTGACCCGCTGGGTGCCGCATATAACCGCACGAGATTTCTCGCCGTCAGGCGACGGATGATGCAGCAGTGGGCGGACTATCTGGACCGCCTGCGCGAAGGTGCCGAAGACGAGGCGTCTGTCGGCGTAGATACCGCCTGACGGCGCGCCTGGTGGTGGACGATGACTTCTTCCGCCACCAGTAGACGACAGCTGCCGGTAAGCCCGACTCCGGCAGCATAAAGGAAAAATTCGAGCAGTATTTCTACGGTTTATTCGTAGAACCAGGAAATATCTCCAGGGCGATATTTTTGGAGATGGTCTCATGCAAACCCAGCATGACTTTCTGTTGCGCCTTCCGGAAGTGCTGGCGCTTGTTCCTGTTTCCCGCGCCACCTGGTACGCGGGAGTGAAGAACGGCCGCTACCCGCGACCGGTTTCTCTCGGCCCTCGCTGCGTTGCCTGGAAGGCCAGTGAAATTCACCGGCTTGTCAGTCACGGAGTACCGGACGTGCCTCCGTCCGCGTAGCGTGTATGTCCGTGGGCTTACAAAGTCGAGAAGGTCTGCTGCGGCTCGCCCGGAATTGAGTCCGAGCCGCTATTCAGACCGCATGACGCGCAAATGGTGGACCCATTCTCGGCTCAGTCGATTCGGGCGGACTCCAGCGCCCATTCGGCGCGACGGTTGTAACGAGGTCGTCCGCAGCCGGTTGGGTTTGGACCGCGGAACTTCGCCGGCTAGCGTCCCGGGCTTCAGTATTGGGAGGGGCATGCCGATAAAGGACCAGATGAAATGTATTTTTCTGTACCACTCCAACCGCAGGAACCTTTACCGTCATGTCTGAGTTGACCCAAGAACACCGCCGTGCCATCTGCTTTCGTGAGGCCGGCCGCGCCGTCATCCGTGCCCTTGCGGGTGCTCACGTCTATCGCGTGGCCGTTGCCCCGACCGGCAGCAGGTCGTGGCGCTATCAACCCCGGAAAGGACCCGAGTACGTTGACGTGCTGGGTGTCTGCGAAGCATCGGACGCGCCGTCGGTGACCATGTTTGTCCAGTGGGATGAAGAGGCTCACCGGTACATGGGTGACCGCGAAGGATTCGAGCGGCTCGTGGAGCAGGCGCGCAGCGTCGTGCTGAAGGGGCAGGAGCCGAAGTCCCCGCGCGACAACCTGGAGACCTGGCGCCACCTGGTCCGGGCGCTGGTGTGCGGCAAGCTGGCCGGTCCGGTTGCAGGGCACGTCTACACGCATCACGCGTTTGCGATGGCGGCGGTCATGGCCGCCGCCGAGTTCAGGGACGACCTAGCGGTGGCCGACGGACTTTCGCAGCTCTTGCCGCCGGGAGAGCTTGAGCATCTTGTCCGTGTGACGGATGAGACCTTGCGCACACCGTCCGTCTGGGCACAGGTGACGGCACTCGCGGACGAGCTAGAACGCGTGGGCGATATGGCTGACCAGCTTGACGACTATCTGCCTGAGCCGATGGTGGGTTGGCCCGCCGGTATCGCCGCGGTAGCGGGCGAGGTCCGGGTGACCGGAGAAGCCTAACGTATGCATCCCGCCGTGTCCCGGCGGGATGTCTGGCTGCAGGTCCAGGCAGCGGCCACCGCGGCGCGGTCAGAAGGGTGCAAGCATCAGCTCAATCAGGTCGTGGTCGAGCGTCGAGATGGTCACAGGGCGCGTGCGTCGTGCGCACGCTGGTGGCACGTTCACGCGACATCATCTGTGAGCGTCATGTCAGCGTTTTTTCGCTACCGTGCTTCAGCCAGACTCAGCCTCAGCACCCGGGGATTCAAACCCACGGAAGATGCTCAGGGACGAGCCTATCTTGGGCCTATCGAATGACACGCTTTCCACGCTCATGTCGACAAGATGTGGAATCTGGCGAAGTCGATGACCGTGTACTGACTGCGCAGTTGTTTGCGGGCGTCTTGCTGAGGTGCATTAATTTCGGTTACGAAGCCTCGATTTAGTTTTGGTTACGGAGGCTCTTACTTGCCGCTGAGCCTTACCTGACAAGGCGGAACCAGAATTAATGTCAAAGGGGCGCTGGAGCTTTTTCCAGCGCCCCTTTTTTTGCGACTGGCCGTCGGCTTTTGTGTAGGCAGAGCGCGGCACAATCGTGCGCACCGCTATCAAAGCACACGGTCGCGGTAAAATCACACGAATTGCTCTTTTAGCAAACCGCTGGCTGGTGCGCTGTCACCACGGGTAGGAATTGAGCAAAACATTGATGCTCGCGAAATGAGAGTATTCCGAGCTATCGCAGAACATCTTCTGTAGGCGTAGCCATCTGATGCCGATACAACTGGCATTCCGGGACGAAAAGCTTCGGCAGGTGTGTGAGAGCACGGTGTCAGCACGACGTCGGCTAGGCGAGGGGCCGGCGCGCCTGCTGCGGACGCGACGCATCCGACGTCCGGTCTGCGCATTGACTCCGCCCCCAGAGAAACGCGACGGTCAGCTGCTGTTCCGGGCCAAAACAAATTTGCGCGTCTGCGGGTCGGTGCGTAGACTCGTCACGTACCACTCATATGCCGAGGAAACAGAAGACTGTTCGACAAGAGCAGCCATCTCGTCGACATCCCAGACGAAGAGGAAAAAGAGTTCGACCTGGAACTCCTTGAAAGGTCTCGCTTCATTCAGGAAAAACTCAAGGCCGCCGTTCACCTCGGTGCAAAGCTTTCGAAACGGTTCAATCGCGTTCAGATTTGTTGAGTTGCGTCCAAGGTTGGCGAGTCCGTACAGAACGGCAAAGAAGTCCCCGTTCTTCATAACGGAGCCTGAGACAACCGAGAATTCGGCTCGTTTTCTCCACGACTCAATCGCGGCGGCCACGACTGCGGAATCCTCGACGAACTCCGTCGCCTCCCTGATTTTGTACTCTTCCGAGCCTCTGATTTCGGCGTGGCGCATACCGACCGTAATCAAGAAATCCAGCCCGTACGTGAGCGGAGCACTCGCGACAAATTCGGCGATAGCGTCTGGCAGGCTGGCTCCACAGTATCTCAGGCAATTTGCCGCCAATAGAGCAACTGCGCGGCTGAACTCTCGCGCCCCCCGCACTTCCAGTTTTTCGGTTGTGCACGCCCGAATCAGCTGCCGCACGATGCCAGGTCCGTCAACAGTCTTCGCCGTATCAAAATAGGCGGTCATGTGATTGACCATCTCAGCCGCCTTCGAATAATCAAGGTCGTTCAATAGCTCGCCTATCTCGCTTGGTTCTGCGAGCAGTTCATGAATATCGGCCACCTCCTGCACACCCACAACCGACGTGCGGGCGAAGAATCGAATGAGACGTGACAAGTCTGACAACCGCAAGTGACTGAGAGGGGACGAGTTAGGGCTGACTCCAGTCGTTAGCGGGAATAGGAATTTAAGCGCCGCAGTAGCCACGGCACTTTCGCTCTTATCATCAGGCAGGTGCGCTTGCCAGGCTACTCGCCGTTCGTCCTTGGAGACCGAAAGATACATTGACCAGTCTGTGGCGATGACTTCGTTTTCGACCGACCAGAATGACCCCGTAAACTGCTCCGGATTTCGTACAACCGCCTCACGAATCTTCGGGAATCGTTGAAATAACGCCTCAGCCACGATGACGTCCGCAGCGTTGACTTCGTGCTTGGTACTCGCGAGACTGAGCGTAAGTCGATTCATCAGCCTGACAATATCTCTCGGATAGCGACATAGACTGCAGGCAAGCGTCGTTGCCCGCGCAATCAACGCCGACTCAAACGGCTCCAGTTCGCGTTCGACTCGCTCCAGGAGTCCTGCCAACTCTCTGGCGACGTGGCCTTGTAACTGCCACGGGAAAGCTGGCGAGATGGGATATGCGACCTGGACAATTTTTTCAATATAGGCGTCGCCACCGGCAATCGGGCCGCCGCCCAGACTTTCGCTTATCACGTTTCGGTCGTAAGCGAGGAGATAAGCCACGCGCGGAAAGTCGGCGACGGCCTTGATGGTACGAAACACTGCCTTGATTTCGTCTGGCGTCAACCGGTCAAGGTCGTCGACAACGACGACGATACTTCGGTTGAGCTTTTTGAGCGCCTTGATTACCTCTTTCTTTCGCTGTGCCAGGCCCACTTTGACTGCCACGAGCTTCTCGGCTTCCTCGACCACCTTCTTTGCATTGTCTGCTGCGGTCGCCGCCTTGCTGGCCGCCTCGCCGGCTTCATGAAGCGCGGTGCCGACCGTGTCTGCAGCAACGCCCACCAGACTGACGCCGGGAACATACTTAAGATACTTCAAATGTCGCAATAGGCCGGCGTAGCCCAATATCTTTCCCGCCGCCTCCAACGACGCTTTCACTTTCTTTTTTCCGGAATCCATCCCGATACCGGAAGCGAGTTCCGTTAGCAGCGCCTCAACTAAAGCGTCTGCCCCCGCGAGCATCCACGGATTGAACTCGACGATGATTGGCGGCTCGTCGACGGCCTTTTTGAGGGATTCAACGATATAGCGTACGACGGTTGTTTTTCCAGAACCCCACGGCCCCTCAATGCCAATCACAATGCCCGGGCTATCGGGCGGCAGCACCAGCAGTTGGCCGAGTCGCTCCGCGAAGGGTTTTCGTCCGTAGAGGTCGCTTTTGACCTGCGGCTGGTCATGTTGGAAGGAAGCAGGCTGCCGTTGGACCATGAGCAACGTCTCGGTGAATGTCGTCGGGAAAGCCGATGCTAACCTCAATTGAGACCATCATGTGCGGCGTTCTCCCACGCCCCATTGACCGATGGGGATGAGATTTTCAGCCGGCGACGCCTCGGTCGCCAGCGCATCTTACAAAGTCATCTCCAGTGATTACTCGTAATACGCCACGAGTTGGATAAGGCCATTGTCGAGGCGTCTCACACCGAAGTCGTGTCCGACCGCTTGACTAAGCGCGAATCCGCCAAACTGAACACCGCCGCCAAATGAAACACCTGGCGTCATAGTCGTACCGTTGATTACGACCGGGACCTTCGGCGACAGCATACCATTGGAGTCGATGGTAAAAAGCTGGTCGAAGTGCACTCGCATTAGCCCTTCGGCGGTTGTGCCGGGCGGCTGTGCTGGTTGCGCCGCCGTCGATTGCTGAGCAGCAGCATCGACTTGACTCGGAGTAGGCGGGGACGACGCATCAGGGGGCGCAGCGGATGTTGCAGAAGATGCAGCGGCAGCGCCTTGTGCCGGTGAGTCCTGCTTGTCACCACAAGCAGCCAAGCTTGCGACCAGCGCAAACACGGGCACAAACATCACTTTTTTCACATTCATTCGGTTATTCTCTCCTTTTACGGTCGGGAAACCCGACATGATGTATATCGGTATTTCGGTTTTTCGTCTTTAGTGGCAAGACACCGCACTTCACGCGTTACGCATTAAACGTTCGGAGTACATCATCATTGATGACGCCGCACGCATTCGAGAATCTGAACCTATCCAAAGGCGCTACCAAGAAGGACGCATCGTTGCGCGTGGTGCAGGCAGTGCGGGCAGCGCATTAGAAGTCGCCATCCAAGACAGTGTCCCAGCCGGATATTGCTGCGGGAGAGAACGACCGCACTCGACGCTGACAGCTGTCTCGACGACGTGCAGATGCGGACCTCACGCTCCGTCTGAGACGGAGTGCGTCGAGTTTGCCCGCAGAAGCCCTTGCCTGGTCAGCCTGTGGCTATCGTCGAATGATGAGTCCGAGGAGCATCGTTCGTTGGCGCTGCTCTTCAGTGCGCACATAGTGGCATCCATGCGCACAGAAGGGCTTGCGCTACGGCTGATACGAGCGCCGCATCGGCTTTACTCGCTAACAAAACCTCGACTACGCTGCTTCGGGGGCTATTCTATGCCGCTTCATATACGTGACAACCGGCTTCGAAAGTGCCACTCCCGATGCGTGCGCTGCAGCCGCACGATGTTCGTCGAGCATTTCTTTCAACGCGAAGCTGAACTTCTCGATGTCGTCGCGTTGCGTCGAGTCTGAACCAGCTGGACGGTCGCTGGATACGCGGACTTCGTCAAAGATTTGTATGGCCTCTGCTTCTTCGATTCGGAGGGTGAGCATCAGCTCAGATACCTGTAGATACCGGCGGTCACCGAAACTCCGTTCGTCCAGCTCCGAATCCCAGAAAGTTACGTATTCTTCGTCGTTGTCGTGAAACTCGAGATAGTCGAACCAGTTGAGGAAGCCATACATCCGGGCGAGAAGGTTCATTGACGCGTAGTATTGGTCGGCGTCCCATCCGATTCGTTGGCGCAACTGCTTTGCCATCGCCTTGAACCAATCGAGTGAAGGGGCAAAAAAAATCTTTCAATTCTTCCATCTGAATCTCCATGGGGTAACCGCATCGTGTCGATGCCAATCTCGAAGTTTTCAGGGTCCTGGTCGATGCCGCTCGCCTGACCAGGACACGCCGACTTGCGTTAGCGCTGTTGAGGGTTTTCCTGAGCCGGGTTCTGGCCCATGAGGCGCTGCGCAAGTCGCCTCAAGTAAGACGACTCTGGGGCTGCCGTGGGCTCTCCCCGAGTCGCCGACTCCGTCCCACAAACGGTCACTTCCGCGGCCGCGATGCCATAAGCCTCAGCCTGAGCCGCGCCTCGACGAGCGTCCTGTTGAGCTTCTGCGTTCGACCGGGCGCTTCTTGCAGTAGCACCTTCGAGTCCGCCCATCTCATTCGCTGCACGATTGTGCTCGGCCCTGACGACGCTGGCATGCATCTTCGACGTGATTCGGCTGCGACTCGCCCGGCGGCCAGGCTTGAGCAGTTCTTCCCGCGCGACATCGTGCGCGTTGAGGAACTCGAGCCCTTTCCATGTCACGGTTCCGATGCTGCGGGCGTCTTCCTCGACAATGTCCAGTACCGCGGTCGTACCGTCCGGCTTTTGCCAGAGTAGGAGGTGCGCGCTTACCGTCGAGGCGCTTAACCGGGACGGGAAGGGGATTACTCTTGCCTGTCTGTTGTGCATGCTGATTGAAGTGCTCGACCAGTTCGTCGGAGCTATAGCGCATCGACATGAAATGAACCAACCCTCTCCGACAAGTTCGGGACTGCCAAGGAACGAATCGTTCGAACACCTCCCTCGGAGTGAGCTTGCGACGGGCATCGCCCCTACGCTGCTCCTGAGTATCCTCCCAAATCTTTGCTGGAGTCAGGTTGATTCCGTCCTTACGCTGTTCAGCGGTCCTGAGCCGCTTCTTGTTGGTGAACAGGTTGTAATGTTGGATAGCTTTCAGAAGAAGGCGTTCAAACCGTTCCAGTGGAATAGGGGTGTCTTTCGCCTTCTGGCGGTGTATATCTTTTGAGAGAGGGTCTGTCCGACGAGTGTACGCGCCGTCTTCGCCAAGCATCATCAGAATCATCAAACTGTTGACACCCTCTCTGACTCCTTTGAGGTCTCCTCGACCAGGGGGCGGTAGCACCTCAGCAGGCCCATCTCGTCACAAGCAGACACAATGACGCGCTCCGATGCGCCGGCTCCGTTGTCGACGAATATCGCGTCAATATTGTCGCGGAGCAGTCCTTCAGTCGAAGTGAGTCCGAGTTCTCTTGCGCGGTCGTCCTTAGGCAGAAAGCATGATGCGATGCATCGGCGAAACGCTTCGGCATTCTCGCCTTTGATTGCGAGCTCATAACCGACAATGGCCCCTGACAGACGCGCAACCGCGAACATGACCGTCATATGAATGCTTTCGATACGAGCGCCGATTCTGGCCGCGACGCCAATCTTGGCGACGAACCCGTCGACGTCGGCAATCTCAATGATGCCTTGTGTCAGATGGCTTGCCTGGCCGACTCGAGCATCTGTGTACATCGCCGACAGTCGCTCGCCGTCGCGAAGCCGCTTGACGTTATGCTCGGGAATGAGTCGTTGTTGGCGTGATGGCGAAACGACCGAAGGCTGGGGATTAGACGCTTAGGCCATTTGCAATAGTCCGTCTGAACCATAAGGTCGTAGCCTTCGCGCATACTGCGATGCAATCGCGCCCAGTTTTCCTTCAGCGTTCCAAGAAACTTACTTTCGTCGCTCGGCCTGACCGGATGACGGCGCTCCTGAGTCTCAATGGAGAGCGACACTTCGTTGGCGTCGATATGTTCGATTCTTCGGGGCGAGTCAGCTCGCCGATTGTGTCGTTCGACCGGGTTGCGCTGGAGGGTACAACGCAGACGAGGCGAATCTGTGAGCTTGTCGGCAAGAGTGGTTCGTCGTTCGACGTCGACTACGTCTGGACGCTATGGTGCGAGCTGTATGAGGTGACAGCGTTCACCGATGTCACCGAACGCCTGCTTGAAGGAGCTGACGATGACGACCCCGAATGAGCGTACGAAAGCCGTCACTGATGCCCGCGAACTGCTGCAGATGCTCGCGGCTGCCGACGAGACCATCGGTGGTCTCGTTCAGACAGTGGCGATAGGGTTGCTCAAACACTATCCGCTCGACACCGACCTGAACGTGTCGTCTTCAGTGTTACCAGAACTATGGGCCGCACCCGGGCAGAGGTCGCCAGTGCGCAACTAGGCTGGTAGTGTCGGGCGAGTTGACCTGCACATGAAACCTCAGACGCGTATGAAACGGCTCAACCGATTTTCTGAATGGCTTCTGCGCTTCACGTCGAGCCAGAAGAATATCGACAGGGTCGCGCTTTGGCGCGGAGCAACTGTCGCGATTGTCGGGCTGGTTGAGGCCGCGGTCGTCATGGTCTTTCTGATGCTGCACAGGGGCAGGTGATGGCCACGCCTGTCGTTCCCGATGATTTCCCGAGACAGCTGGAGCCTGGAGTGGTGCCGGGCGCGCAGCCTAAGCTCTTGGTGCGTGAGGTGGATGGGGTGTATCACACGGACCTCACCGACGAGGAGTGCTGGTCACGATTTAACGTATGCGAGGACCTCGCCCGTCAGCTTGCGGAGTACGCGGCGAAAAAGATGTCCACAGCAGGCTTGTCTTTGGACGACGCATTGGTCCGGGTCGAGAAGGGTCTCGAAACGAAGGTGAGCGCCGGTCAGCGGGATTTCTCTGGCAACGAGGTGGCGTGGATGGTGAAGCGCGCGAGCGAGTTGCTGCGAACCGCTTGAAGACCGAGGAGGCTGACGTCCGGTCGGAATGAGTCATCTCGCTAGTTGATAGGGGAACATATGCCCGCGGGAACAAGTGTGGACCTCGAGATTGCGCTTCGGAAGATTCACGAACTGGCCGTGTTGGAGGGTGACCTGGGCTACGAATATTGGTACGCAGTTGGTCAGCTTCTTCGCCGGGCGGGCAGCATGCAGGCCGAAATCAACTTTCTCGCAAAGGAGTTGGAATTGTGCCGCGCGAGGGGACGACGGAGGCATCTTCGGTTGAGCAAGCCGGGATAGTTAGTGATTGCTGGAAAAACGCACGCTGTCGTCGGTCTCGACGGATGTAAGACCGTCGTGCAATGCGCAGGTCGTCGATACGAGGAGCCGCTATATGAAAGGAGTCCGCCCACGTGACGGATTTTCTTTTGAGCGCAACGAAGCTGAGCATCTCCCGAGGCTCGGTGCCAAGGCCCACCGTAACCGAAACTATAGGAAAAGCAGGGGTTTTGATGTGCAGGGTATGCGCGCAAACACCGGCCCGATTGGGCGTGCCACGGTTAGTCGAGAAGGTCGTTGATTTTTCAACGAAATCTGCGCGTAACCGGAATAGACGAGGGCGTGTAAACGGAACTAATGCAACTCAGCACGTCTTGCTTACGTCGATTAGACGTCCAGCAAAATTCAGCGGCCCATCAGTCGAGGTGTGCCGGACGCTCCCCATACAAATTAGCGTGTTCAATACGCGCGCTCGGGAGTTTGGCTGGAACAAAGACCGGGTGTCGGGCACTACACCCGGTCCGGCAATTCCGTCACATACGCGAAAAGGCGGAGTCCAGTAACGCGTGTACGAAATTGCCGCCATCGGAGGGGCGCAAATGAGCGTAGTGGGCTTTCACGGTGTCGACCTCATCGTGGAGCACGGCAGCAGCTGCATCCCAGGCCGCGGGTGCTTTTTTCAGCGTAGCAGTGCCAATAATGTAGCGAAAGCCGTGTGGCCCGATTCCCGGACAGTTCCACAAGTAGAGGCGAGTGAGGTAGAAAACCCGTCGGTTCAGGTTTTTCCATACACCGATGTATCCCTCTGACCTTTCACCCTTTGAAGACAAGAAAACGTAATCCACCTTGTCCGCGTCCGGCAACATGGGTCGATAGACTTTCAGATAGCGCTCAATGTCGCCCCAAACCACATTCTTGACGGGCATGTCGTAGTCCCGATTTTTTGCGGCTCCCTTGGCATTCTTGAACGCACGTTTCTCAATTCTGATGAACCAACTGCCGTCGGGACGACGATAGAGGTTCCCACTATTGTCAGCACGATAAGTCAGCAACTTCATGTTTTTGGCGCGCAATGGATTTGATGCCAACAGTTTGATGAGCAGTAGGTCTCGCGCCCAAATGGCCTCTTCAGTGCCGCCAGTGGTTGGGCGGCAGCTCTTCATTCGCGCAGTCATGTCAGCGACCGCTTCCAGCGGGTCATCAAGCTCCAGCACACTCTTGATGGGTGCCATCGGCTCCCTCGAATGCTCGACACCTTCTAGCAGTAAATTCTTTTTCGTCTCCGAGGCCCATTCGTAGGCTTCGCGGCAGCCATCCTGCCAAACTCGGGAGCGGTGAGCTTCTGGCAGCCGTTCCTGGAGGTCGGGCATCTGGGTGAGGTAGCCATGCCGAGGATGATTTAGCGCCGCAATTAACTCTGCGAAGGTGACCAAGCCATCATGTATTTTGTCGTCGGCGCGCTCAATCAGCCATTTCAAGTAGCGATGAGCCATCCGCTTGTTTGAGAGCCAAGCAAGCGTCTGGACGTCGTCGCTGGTGAGTCCAGCTCCACCCAGTTCTCGTGCGCGGCTGAGCCACCCAAGGAAAGAAGTTACGTGCCCCCAGACGATGCTCGCCGTCGGAACGTATTTATCCTTGGTGAAGCAGTACCAGTTGCGCTCTGTCTTCGCCTCAGTAATTAGGTCTGTCGTGACCCAGACTCCACGCGCATACCGTCGAAGGTCCGGAAATCGCTCCGTTTTGTGAACGACGAAATCCGACCATTCTCGCGCCAAAGACTCGGAGGCTTGCTTTAGGCGGTACACGTCCTTCGTAACACTGGCCATTTTCTCCCGATAGGGAATCTTCATCGCCGGCGCGCTACCGACCGGTCTGGAATACTGCCGCTCGAATGCCAAAGTCAGGAGTGTGTTCGGCGCCAGCGCGAAGAACTGCTCGATTCGTTTCAACGAAGAAACCGCGCGGGGATTCGGCAAAGCTCCTTTGACCCAGCCGCCAAGGGTTCCCTTGGAAATGCCGGCTGCTCGCGCCAACCCTGCTACAGTCGTTTGGCTTTGCGTGAGCAGTTCGTCCAGCGCCGACTGAAACGGAGACATGCAGTTCAAAGCGGCTGCCGCAATGCGGTCGAGATGCGTTACGAGTGAGCACCACTTCCCCATCAGGCTTTTGCGATTTGCAATGTAGCTTTTGTCGCGACCTTCCGCCTGCAGCGTTTCGACGTGAAGGCGAAGATTTCGATAGTATGAGCGACGGAGCAACGAGCCAACAATGCTCTCTTCAGAAACTCCAAAGCTAGCCAAGAATGCCCGTAGGGCGGATTTCAAATTGGGTAGCGCAGAAGCCGAAATTTCACCATCGGCCGCACGCTGATTCATTTTATCCGAGAGTTCCCGGAAGGTTAGAGATGAATTTACAGACATACGTTTTTTCCGTTTGCCTGCCCGAACCGCCTGGATTGGTCGTCTCTGCGAGATATTAAGAGTGACCGGTATGAGCAAATTATCCATCTTCGTAAGTCACTGATTTAAAATGACTATACATAAATTCTATCAGACTATCCCCTTGCAAGAGATATGCTCTATCGTTCATTATCCTGTCCTCTTCATACCTGAAAGCCAGAGTCGGGCAGCATGGACTCGCGAACGGTATAGCTCGAAGAATCGGGATAAAGACATGAAAGAAGCTTAAAGGGCTTCGTCAATCTTCCTGCGGTTAGAAAATGCCCCAAGATTGAGGCGTAGTTCTGCGGCGAGGGCGGCGCCTACCCGAATCCGCGGCGCATATGCGGCATCTCGTAGGTCGAGAAGGTCGACGCAAGTCAGTAGTTTCCCGCTCAGATTGAGCCTGGTTCTACACGAGGAGATGCTTCGCGGAACAAGGGCTCGTTGATATCTCGAGCGCCGTCGAAGCAGAGCACAGTAAATCCCGCCGGGGTACCGCGTCGACCGCCTTGCTTTTCAGCCTGCTGTTCGGCTAGCCACTTGCGACCCCGTGAGCTTCTCGCCGGTGAACCACATGGTCATACGAGGCTGGGCGGAGCATCGGCATTCGTTGCGACGGGCATAAACGCCGTAGGCTCTGGCGACGAGGCCTAGTCTGCGCGGCCGGCGGCTCCATGAAAGAAATCCTGCCCACGACCGTGCGCCGGCGCCCCTTGTACGCGGGGCCGTCGCGAAACGCATTGTCGAGCTTCGCGAGCCGGCTTGCGTACAGGTGCGCATAGCGCAGCAGCATGCGCACGTCGCGGTGGCCGTTGAATGCCTGCAGGTCGATGGGCGTGCCACTGGCCGGTTTCAGCGACGGCCGAAATTGCTGCTTGGCGCAGGCCGTGGATGTGCCGCTTCGCAATGCTGGCTCTCGCGCAGGTGCGAGCCCTGGTGTTTTCCAAGTCATCCACGGTGACGTTAGAAACATAGTCGCCTTGGCGCGGTAGCGTTGAGCAGCACGATGAGGTCGCTGCGCAAGGATAGCGTGAAGCCTTCGATGTCTGTCATCTTGACCTGCGAGAACGGCAGGTTAATCCACACCAGCGCACCCGGCGCCTTACGCACCTTGATGCCCGTCGCGGCGCGCGGCTTCACATTTCCGAGGTGTGGATAGGTGGCAAGGTTGGCGTCGATGACCGGCGCCAGGTGTACGCGGGGGCAGCCGGCATCCTCGAGGATGCCGTTCGGCTTGTAGATTTCCATCTCGATTCCTTTGTGCCGGACGAACTCTTCGCCAATATGGCGCACTATGCAGTCGGCGAAATGGCAGCATATTGAAATGCGCTCTTGCGAACTGGTGTCGGAGTCCGTCCTGACCTATCAGATGCTTAAGCAGCTCAAGAAGTGGTGGCTTGAGCACATCAGTCTCGCCGCTGACCCGCGCTGGCCGCATGACTGCCTCCAGGCTGGACGCGAGCCGTCCAGTGACCGCTGCGGATTCCAAAGAAGCAGCCCGTACTTGGCCCCGGCCTGACCAGCAATGCCGGCCACGGGCATCGCCATGCTCCCCGCTGTCGTCAGTCATTCAAGACCGTTCTGACGAACGGCCAAAGAAAACCGCGCGGTGCCGCCTGATGGCTAGTGCGGCGCCCGTGGTGCTTTTAGGTGTAGCGGTCGGACCTAGATGTCGTCGTATGGGTCGCATTGAGCATCGTCCGCGACGGACGCCACGACCTTGACATTGCCTGCCGACGCCGAAGAATTGTCACGTATGCCTCTTTCTACGACAACCTTCCCGGCGTTCTTCCCTCCCCGTTGCAGCTCACATTTCGCCCAGCCGGTTGCCGCCTTCACCTCGGCGAGAGCTGGCTCCAGTACATCGAGGAATTTGCTCGGTTGCATTTTGGGTCGTCCCATCAGGAGCCGAAGGGTCTCTGGGCCCATCGCATACGAAGACAAGTGTGTCGAGTAAAAGGCGTGCAAGCCTCTTGCGAGCGGGTTGCCACTGAGGAGTTGTCGCTGGGAGCGCCGCAGAATCGTCCACTGCTGGCGGTCGAAAAGCCTGGAAAGTTCAACGTCGAGGAGGACGTCGTAATCGTGTTCGCACTCGATTGCCGACTCGGGTTCGCGGCAATGCATCTTGAGAATCAGTCTGGATTTGCCGACGAAAAGCCCAGGAACCGAGAACTCGAATTCCGCGCGAAACAGACGGTCAAGCGAATCATCCAGCAACTTTCTGGTTTTCCCACCAGGAGCACGTCCGAGTGTCCTGATTAATTCGCCCCGATTGAAACATACCCGTGCTTCGCGATGCATTTCCTGGCCACTGTTGAATACACGCCTGAGGAGTTCGTAGAACACGTCAGCGTCGCCCTGGTCGAGCCCTCGACCCGCGGTCTGGAACACCTTTATGCCGCTCGTTTTGGTCGTCGCAAGCTCGGTCTTCGCGAAATACTGGGGACGCTCGGCCTTCGGCCCGTAAGACTGCGTGCTGAAGATGGCGCTTCGCGCGAGCGCGTGCGCGGTGACGGAGTTTTTTCCCAAGCCGTGGGGAAGCGGCAGCTTCGGCCATGCTGCTCGCGTGTTGTCCTGTGCTGCGGTCATTGTCATTCCTGTCAGGTTTACATGGCCGCCCGACGGACGGCAGAGAGTATATGTCGGGAGACGACCCATGCCAGTGATGACCGAGGACCTGTGGCTACAGCGAAGGGGACTTGTGGCTAAAAGCGAGGGACCTGTAGCGCCGTCGAAACGGAAAACTCAGCTGAAATGCACGGACTTTTCGAGGAAATGGCGAGGCCAATACATATTTAAGAGAGTTTTAATCGAGCCTCTTCAAGAACCAAGTCAGCTCGCTTCGCTCGCGCTCCTGGCGAGGCGCCTCTCTGGCTCCGGCTGAGACGTCCACCTTCGTAACTGCGGATTTTGCTTACCAGGACGGGCGGCCTGTCGCATTATGGGCTCAACGATATTTACCGCCCGCGGTAACTTGCGTGATACGCCCAACCTTGCCGACCTGCCCGTCGGAGTACAGGTGTTAGCTGCCACATGTCTCGCCCGGTCAAGCTGCGCCGCTGGCCGGAATGTGCACAGGGCTTACGCAGTTCATCCGCCTTGATTGGGGGTGGGGACCTGTGGCTATGCGACGACTACGGCGTTCCGCACCATTTGATGTCCCAGACGCTGACGGAAGGGGGCACGGTCGCGGCGTCGCCAACACGCCCAATCCCATTCCAACCCAGACAATGATGGATGCTCGGTCGACGCGAGCGTCGCGGCAGGCGCGCTTGCTCGGATACTGTAGATAGCCTCAAAACCTGAGAAAAGGCGGCCCCCTGAGTTAAAAAACTTATGAGTCTTTTAGTGTCAATAACTTCGATTTATAGTGAGTCAACGACTCGACCGTTGCCGTTCAATCCGTTGTGGACAAAACGTGGAATCTGGCGAAGTCGGTGACGGTGGAGTCAGCAACATGAAAGCTGCCGGTGCTGTGGCAATATGGATTAGAAGTCGTTACACAGCAGCGAAATTTCGGCGGAAGAAGTCGTTACGTGAATGCAAGCAATTGATTTAAAAACGTAAACACTTCTAATCCGTCGACACCAAATCGCCCGTTCCCGAAGGGAAATTCCGGAAAAAGTGTCTCGGAATGAATCCTTCGAGCGAGCGGACCGGGGCCGAGGTGGGGAGCACCATTAGTTTCGGTTAAGAGCGGCTCCTCGCTGACTCTAAGTCCTTGTCAACAAAGGGGATTAACCGGAACTAATGGTCACGTCTCATTGCCGCAGCTTCCAACGGACCGTCTGACGCTCCGAGGCGGTAACAAAAACCGCCCACCGCCCCGGCCAGATAGTCTCCCGGCCACTCCCCTTGCCAGCAATTCGACCGCCTTCCGAATTTCCCTGACAGCATTCAGTCGCACCATCGTGGTCCATTCCCCGCCGACATTGCCTTTATCTGCCCACGACCGTTCCTGCGAATATCCCATAGCGGCAATTTCCCTCATTGGGCACCGCGTCAGGCACAAAGCAGTTGCGCAAATCGGCGAGTTGGCGTGCGATGTAAGTGAGCGCAAACTTTCGGCTTGCTTGTCTGCAGGGCTACTTAGAATGTTCCATCGCAAATAGAACGATGTGATTTATACGGCCTTATAGCAATCGGGTGGTCTTTTACCGACCGTTCCGCTATCCAACGAAGAGCGTGTAGAACGCCCCTCGTTTCGCCAAATCAAATTCCGTTGTTAAGCCCAGACTATGTTTTCATAGACGGAACGTCCCGTGTTTGTCAGCCGACCGCGCGGGACCGCTTGATTTGGTCGTACTATACTGCTCAAAATTGCGGCAATGACCGGATGAGTCATCCGCAAAATTCAAAAGACGCGAGAGAGATTGAGACCATGGGCCGGAAGGCGAAGAAATCGGGCTCCGGCACGGGCATGCTGGTTGTCGCCATCGTTGTTGCCATCATAGTTGCCCCCAAGGGCGGCTTAACCGTATTCCTTGTCTTCGTGCTGGGCTGCGTGCTCGTTGCCATCTTCTCGAAAAAGAAGGAACCGGCGACTGCCGCCAACAGCAGCGAATCTTCCCGAGCCGAACCAAATGGGCTCAACGTGAGTGTGTCGATGACGTCCGCCCCCACGCGCAAAAGCCGAGTTCAGTCGGTCGACGAGTTTTTAACAGTAACTCTGTCATCGGATTCACCCTCTTCCTCGTATCGCATTGAGCGCCCCTCGCTTGAAACGGCTCCTAACGTTCGTTGGGTGAGTGCCGAAGAGTCCATAGAAATCGTTGGATTATCCATTACGGGCGGCAGGTTCTACGTGGGGGTACCCAAGCGAGCCGAGGCCAACAGCCTTGACGGATGTGTCCTGAGCCCGAAAGCGAACGTCGCGAAGTCTCCGAGCGACGTCTCGACCGGGACCACCGATTACTGGATAAGCTACCACTCATTTTCGGCAGAGCAGCGTCGCGCATACCTGCAATGGTTGGCTTCGGACCGCTCCGACCCGCGGGCCCATCGAAGCTACCCCCTGCTATACCTCTACGGATTGGAGAGACGTGTTCTGGTCGATGGACTGCAGGGCAAGGTCGACAAGACCGAGCTCGAATCTATCTCGACTGAGCTCAAACGCCTGCATTCAGTTTATTCGGCCGTCTTGCAGACCAGCTACTTAGAGAGCCTGGTTGACTTCATATCCGTACATCTGGTCCAGCCTGCACGCCAGTACGAGCAAGCGCCCGGAACTATCATCAATGCGTTCGAGGTGCCGCTGAGCGTTCGTGTGGCATTCGGCCAGGCAGCGATAGACAAGAAGCCGGTACCCGTGAACTGGGCACTCGCATGGGCGTTAGGCGACGGTGCCGTGTACAAGCGAACTCCCGTTACACGCTGCGAGAACGAATTCCGTCAGCTCTTCCTTCGAAAATACGCGGAGCAGTTTCGCGAGGGTATCAAGCTGACGGCGAACAAGACGAAGCTAAAGGGCTCACCTCGCACTGCTTTTCCAGCATTGCAGAGCATCGAATATCCGGACTACATTACCTCGCTTCCCGACATCGCCGCAGTAACGGGGCCTCGGAACAAAATCCAGCAACTGGTCAATGAATGTTCGGATGCCCTTGATGGTTACAGCAGATTCCTTGGAAGAAATCCAGATGCTCACGGGACGTTGGAAAGCGCCCTCATGCTTCCAATCGACCTCTGGCCGGAATCCGCACGCCAGGAACTTAGCTCTTTAGTGGCAGCCGTGGCCAATGCGCCGGCAGTGATGACGTTCGGCGACCTCTTTGGTCGTTTCAAGGCGTCGGGCAACATCACGCGCGACAAACTGACCGCATTCGCACGTGTTCTCGGAGAGTCCGGCGTTGCAGTCGAACCCGATGTTCGAATTACCGGTAGGGCTGCAAAAGGCGGCGACTTCGTTGCCCTGTATGCAACGCCGCCAAGCGCCTCTATCAATCAGGTCGATGAAAACTATCTGTCAATCGCCCTGATGGTCGACCTGGCAGCATCGATTGCAATGGCAGACGGCAAGGGGTCCGAGCAGGAGACTGCGACCATTTATCGCCAGATTGAATCGTGGCCCGAACTCACTCCGAGGCAACAGGCGCGGCTTAAAGCGCGTGCCGCTGTACAGTTTGCCCAGCCGCCGAGCCTTGCCAGCTTGAAGAAGCGCCTTGAGCCACTATCGTTAGAAGCGAAGATTGTTGCGGCGTCGCTGGTGGTCCAAACCGCGAACGCTGACGGCGTTGTGTCTCCGGCTGCGGTGAAGATGCTGGAAAAGCTCTACCAGATACT
>Ga0116109_1000132_pt1 | contig 18162 bp, 13 predicted proteins | sample June2015DPH_8_10_2_FD_89718 | JGI IMG/M metagenome (GOLD analysis project Ga0116109, IMG submission 89718) | Peatland microbial communities from SPRUCE experiment site at the Marcell Experimental Forest, Minnesota, USA - June2015DPH_8_10 | ecosystem: Environmental > Terrestrial > Soil > Wetlands... | reverse complement strand
GGCCAGATGGGCCTCGCCTACGAGATCGTCATCAACTCCGAGCCGTGCATCTCCTACCTGATGGAGGAGAACACGATGGCGATGCAGGCGCTCGTCATCGCGCACGCGGCCTACGGCCACAACTCGTTCTTCAAGGGCAACTATCTGTTCAAGCTGTGGACGGATGCGCACGCCATCATCGATTACCTTGTCTACGGCAGGAACTACATTGCGGAGTGCGAGGAACGCTTCGGCGTGGACCGGGTGGAGGAACTGCTCGACTCCTGCCATGCGCTGCAGAATTACGGCGTGGACCGTTACAAACGGCCGCAAAAGCTCTCGTTGCAGAAGGAGTCGGCTGCGCGGCGCGAGCGCGAGGCGTATCTGCAGTCGCAGGTGAACGAGTTGTGGCGCACGCTGCCGACCAGACACACGCCGGAGCCGGAGGAAACCGACGACCGCTATCCGCCCGAGCCGCAGGAAAACCTGCTGTACTTCGCGGAGAAAAATGCGCCGTTATTGGAGCCGTGGGAGCGCGAAGTGATTCGCATCGTGCGCAAGATCGGCCAGTATTTCTATCCACAGCGCCAGACCCAGGTGATGAACGAAGGCTGGGCAACGTTCTGGCACTACACGCTGCTCAACACGCTGTATAACCAGGGCAAACTGGAAGACGGCTTCATGATGGAGTTTCTCCATTCGCACAGCAACGTCGTCTATCAGCCGCCGGTCACCAAGCCGTATTACAGCGGGATCAATCCGTATGCGCTCGGCTTTTCGATGATGAGCGACATTCGCCGCATCTGCGAAAACCCGACTGACGAGGATCGCAAGTGGTTTCCGGAGCTGGCCGGTAGCCCGTGGTTGCCGGCGCTGCACTACGCGATGCGCAATTTCAAGGACGAAAGCTTTGTGGCGCAGTATCTGTCCCCGCATCTGATCCGTGAAATGCGGCTCTTCTCGGTACTGGATGATGACATGCGCGACGCGCTGGAGGTTTCGGCGATCCACGACGACAGCGGCTATCAGTATGTGCGCCAAGCTTTGTCGCGGCAGTACGACATGCATCACCGGGAGCCGAACATCCAGGTCTGGTCGGTCAATACGCGCGGCGACCGCAGTTTGACGCTGCGGCATTTCATGAGCGACAACCGCCACCTGTCTGGCGATAGCGACGAAGTGCTCAAGCATATGGCGCGGCTGTGGCAGTTCGACGTGTATCTGGAAAGCGTCGACGAAAACGGTACGGTCAGGAAGCGCTATGAGTGCCGGTACGTTCCGCCGGCGGTGCGGGTTTGAGACGCAGCGTCCGCTAAAGGGATGTTTCCAGCAAAGCCAGCCTTCGGGCTGGCTTTTTTATTGGCGCGATCGTCTGCCGTGCGCTATGCAACCTGGCGTAGTTGGGCGTCACCGCGGTCAACGAGCGCCGTAACAGAAGGCAACTGCGGAAACGAAAAAACGCCCAGTCAGGGGGGCTGGGCGAAGTCACCAGGAATCTGGCGACGGAGGATTTCGGTACTGGAAAGCAGGCCCGCGTGTACAGCTTGCGCGGTCCTCTCTCTTGTTCGCGGCTAACGAGTCGGCGAACCGGCTCTATCCTGAACTACTAAACGATCAACGGAGCACGTAGACCGGCGGCGAGTAGCTGCTCAAGGTCACTTCGCGCCGTTGACCCGACTGCGAGGTGCCGGTGATGTTCGAGCCGTAGCCAGTGGTCGCGGCTTGTGAGGTGCCGTTCTGCGTGGCCGCGTGTGCCTCAGCGGCAACCGTTTGCACGCTCGGGCCTTGTTGCGAGGCAGGAGCGCCAACGCCAGGGCTGTAGAACGGGGCCGGGCCATAGCCGCTTGCGAACGCGGGGGCGGCGAGCGTGGCGGAAGCGGCAACCAGCAGGGCAGCGAGAATCTTGGTCTTCATGATGGACTCCATGTACGTTTCGACTTCATTTCAGGAAGGCGTCGCGACAGGGGCCTGAGCGGTGTGTCTGCAACGTTGATGGAGTCAGTGTATACCCTCACTATCAAATATTTGTATCGATAGAATGAAATCACTGTTAAGAAATAACCGCCAATCCCGCGAGCCCTGTCAGATAAGGCTGAGCAGGGCGGCCTGGTTTGGCCGCCCGGAAAAGTGGCGCGTCCCGTCCCCGTTACGCGACGACGATAGCCGTCCCCAATTGACGCAGCAGATCCCGTAACGCTTCGGCCTGAGCCATCCGTGCGTCACCGCGTAGATGAATCTGTACCGCGTGGCCGGCAATACCATCGACGGGATGCGCCAGCCATAACTCGACCGCGAGCCCGAGACCGTCGGGCTGGTTGTCGGCTACCGGTTCGATGACACGCGGCTTGAATGAGGCACGCTCGGACATAGCAAATTCCCTCTGAATCGGATGTTGAGACTCGATGCTAGTCAGCCTGACGCGGGTCGACAAACGACAAATACTCGTTTGCAAATCATTCCGTCGTTTAGCAGGAATCCCGATTTTTTCAGAGCCACGGCAGCGCAGTGCTCGCCGGCGAGTTCACTGCTATCGATGAAGGCAACGGGGACCAAACGGAAGTTGGTCGGCTTCGGCAGTGGTGCAAGCGACATCAAGATGGCGAAACTGATCGCCATTCAGTTCGAAAGCCAGGTTCTAATCTTCTGCCTCCCCGGGACCAGGCAGTCCCGGGGAGACCCCGTGTCTAACTTACCGATGGCTCACCTTCACCCGGCTTCTTGCCAGGATGGTCGGCCGGCGACTGGTTGCGTGTTTCATCGTGCCGCTCGGGCAATTTGCTTTTCTCATTGTCACTATGACCCGCTTGCGGCGGATGCTTGAGATCCGATGGTGTCGTGTGTTGGGGTTTGCTCATAACGGGCTCCTTGGGTGTATCCAATCAAGGAGTAGCAACTCACGGTCCTGCCGGCTGGATTTGCTTGACGCTGAACGGCAGACGCACCGGCATCGTGAGCGTGACGGGAGCGAACGGACGGCTGCTACTCTGCCCGGCAGCTGCAGCACTGGCTGGCGGAGTCGTATAGAGTAATGAAGCAGCCGGATCTGAGCGCAGTGCCGTCCTCACCATTTATGGGACTGTCTTTCACATGAAATACAAGGACTATTACGCGACCCTCGGATTGGAGCGCAGCGCAACCGAGGATGACATCAGGCGCGCCTACCGCAAGCTTGCCCGCAAGTATCACCCGGACGTCACCAAGGAGGCGGACGGCGAGGAGCGCTTCAAGGAAGTGGGCGAGGCGTACGAAGTGCTGAAAGATCCGGAGAAACGGGCAGCCTACGACCGGATGGGCAGCGAATGGCAGAACGGCCAGGAATTCCAGCCGCCGCCGAACTGGGATGAAGGTTTCGAGTTTAAGGGAGCGGGCAGGCAAGCAGCGGATGAGGCCAATCTCGACGATTTCTTTGAAGCCATGTTTGGTCATGCGCGAGGCGCCCAGCAACGACAGGCGGCCGCGATGGCTGGGCAGGATCACCACGCCAAAGTGCTGATCGATCTGGAAGACGCCTATCGCGGGGCACAGCGGTCCATCTCACTGCAGATGCCGGTGCTCGACTCACAAGGCAATGTCACGCTGCAGTCGCGTACGCTGGACGTGACGATTCCGAAGGGAATCCGGGCCGGTCAGCACCTGCGGCTCACCGGCCAGGGTGGCCCAGCAGTGGGCGGCGCACCGCCCGGAGACCTGTATCTGGAGATCGCATTCCGCGAGCATCCGCGGTTTCGCGTCGACGGCCGCGATGTTTCCCTTGACTTGCCGGTCGCTCCCTGGGAAGCGGCGCTCGGTGCCCCGATCAAGGTGCCGACGCCCGACGGCTCCGTCGAAATGACCGTGCCCAAGGGTTCGCAAGGAGGCCGGCGCTTACGGCTCAAGGGCAAAGGCATTCCGGGAACGCCGCCTGGAGATCTTTACGTCATCCTAACCATCGTTTTGCCGCCGGCCGATACCGAGCGCGCGGCCGCCGCATATGACGTGATGCGGCAGGCATTCAACTTCGATCCACGTGCGCATTTTTATGGATGATCGCTCATCATGAAAGAGTCCGTGACGACCTATCTGGAAGGCCAGATTGTCAATGAAGAGGTGGAGTTCACGCTTGTCGAGTTGTGCCAGGCGAGCGGTGCTTCGCAAGACGAGGTGACCCTGTGGGTCGCTGAAGGCGCATTTGCTCCGCACGGCGCTGAACCGCACGAGTGGCGTTTTAGCGGCGCAACGCTGCGCCGTGTGCGTACAGCCCGGCGCCTCGCGCACGATCTCGAGATCAATCCGCCAGGCATCGCACTGGTGCTCGATCTGCTTGACGAAATCGATGCGCTGCGCGCCAATCCGAGGCGTGCACGGAGCGCCTAAGAAACGCGTTGGTATCAAGCCTACGCGGTGACTATTGCGCGACTGGATCTGCGCCCCGCCTGAGCTGCCATTGCATGGCACAGGCAAGCGTTTGCCTCGCCACGGGGCGCTTTCGCTGAGTTCGCGCGTTAGAGTCCACGCGAACTCAGACAAGGGCCCCACCGACCACGTTCAGGATTTAACAATTGTTCCGCTCAGCCCCTCCAGGCAAGCCGTAGCGGGCAATCTGGCAAACCGGCAAATGGGCCCTTTCTCCCGCTCTTTTCTGCGGATCGAAATCCCGCCATTCCCACAATAATCCGTTCTGTGTGATGAGGTGAATGTTAATTCACCTCATCACACGACGAATCATACGGGGAGAATCAATGAGAACCAGCATGCTCTGCGCGGCAACCGCCATGGCAACGCTCGTCGCCGGCATACCCGCGCACGCCGAACTCGGCGGCGCGCCCAGCTGGCCGGCCAACTGTGCGGACCAGGCGACGAGGTTGGTTCAGCACGTCAGTTCGGCCGAGGTGCCGTACATCGTCAACGAAACCGCGCTGAACAGCGGCACCGTGGTGCGCGAATACCTCGCGCAGAGCGGGACGGTGTTCGCAGTGGTCTGGCATGGTCCTCAGATGGCGCCGCTCAACACCTTGCTGGGGAGCTATTTTCCGTCGTATCTGCAAGGCGTGAGCGCCTTGCACGCTGCGCAGGGCGGCGGCCACGGAGCCGCTACCGTGCAACAGCCCGGCCTGATCGTGCAAACGGGCGGACACATGGGCAATTTCACCGGCCGGGCGTATCTGCCGGGCTCGCTTCCGCAGGGCACCAGCCCCGACGACCTGCAATGATCAGAACAAACATGAAGCGAACCATGACCTGGGCGTTCGTCGCGGCGCTCTTTGCGGTTTTTGCCGCCTGCGGCGGCGGTGGCGGTGGCAGCTCTTCGTCGGCCTCGCCGACGGGTGATTCAAGCAGCACGCCTGCCAGCAACACGCCGGCCGCAACCAACACGCTTGATTCGGCCAATCCGACCGCGAATCCGACCTCGAGCACGGCTGCCAATACGGTGCCCGTGACGGTCGCGGCCACGCAGTTCAATCGTGTCAATTCTCCACTGATCAGCGTGACCGTTTGCACGGCAGGCACGCATGCGACATCGAACTGCACGACCGTCAACAACGTGCTGGTCGACACCGAGTCGTTTGGCTTGCGTCTGTTTGCATCGGCGATCCCGTCGACCACACTCGGCACGCTGATGCCACAAACGCAGACGCCGGGTGGCGCCACGATCGCCGAATGCGCGGTGTTCGGTAGCGGCTACTCATGGGGCACGGTGCGCAATGTCGACATCAGGATGGCCGGCGAAGTGGGGCAGAATGTGCCGATTCAGGTGATGGCCGACCCGCTGCTCACGGCCTCGGCGCCCGGCGACTGTCAGGTGCAACCAGCCCTTGATGTCCCCAGCGATCTGGGGGCGAACGGCATTCTTGGAGTGGGTGTGGCGCCGCAGGACTGCGGCAGCCAATGTGTGAGCAATAGCCCGGCGGGCTTTTACTATGCCTGCGGCAGTTCGACCTGCAGCGTCGCCAACCAGGCGCTCGCTGCGCAGGTGGGCAATCCGGTGCAGTACTTCGCGACCGACAACAACGGCGTAGTGCTGGAAATGCAACCTGTCGCGTCGACCGGGGCGTCATCGGCCATCGGTACACTGGTATTCGGTATCGATACGCAGTCCAACAATACGCTCGCGGGGAGCGGCGCGACCGTGCTACAGACCGATTCGAGCGGTGACTTCAACGCGACGTACAACGGCGTCACCTATAACGGCACCTCATACTTCGATTCGGGCTCGAGCGTGCTGTTTTTCGAGGACTCGACCATCGGGACGAACGGCCTCAAGTACTATGTGCCGGGCACGACGCTGGCACGCTCCATCTCGATTGCCATCAGCAATCTGGCGAGCGCGACCATCGATTTCAACGTGGTCAGCGCGAACACGCTGTTTGCTTCGGGAAACTATGCGTTCGATGATATGGCATCCTATATGACTGGCATCTTCGATATGGGTATGCCGTTCTTCTACGGGCGCCACGTCTACTATGGCATCTCGGGTACGACGTCATCAGGCGGCGGCACCGGGCCGTATGTTGCGTTTGCGTCGAGCTGAGCCGCTTAAACTGCAGGCAACCGTCACGGTGGCGGGACAGGCGTCGCTGCTGCCGCAGCGGCTTTCATGCGATGCGGGTGCCGTTCGCTCTGCGGTTCTCAGTTGAGCGCGATCGCGCTCGCGAGTCTTTCCTGTGGCCGCGCAACATGATAGCCCTGCACATAGACCTCGGGCCGCTGCCTTAACCAGCGCAGCTGCGCCTCGCTTTCCACACCCTCCGCAACGACCGTTACGTCCAGCTTGTCGAGCATGTCGAGCAGGCCCGTCAACAACACGCAGGCGCGAGCCGAGGCGGGCACATGCGCCAGAAACCCGCGCGCCAGTTTGACCGTCGTGATGTGAGGTGAGCTCAGTATCGCCAGGGGCGAGTGACCCGAGCCAAAATCGTTGAGTGCGAGGCCGACGCCAAGTTGGCGCAGCGGGCGGGTGAACGCCTGGGTGGACAGAAGCGTGGATGCGTCTTCGGTCGCGACCAGTTCGAGTTCGAGCAACGACGGCTCGATCTTGTGACGCTTCGCGGCTGCGCGAAGTGTGGCTCCCAGCGTCTCGTCGAGCAGTTGCGAGGGCTGGATATTGATCGCGGCGCGCGGTGGGACATGGCCGGCACGCTGCAGGTCGCCCAGTTGCGCGCAAACCGATTGCAGCATGAAGTCGCTGACCTCGCGTGCGGTATCCGGATCACCGAATGCGCTGGCGAAGCACTCCGGCAGGAGCAGACCATAGTCTGGGTGTTGCCAGCGCAGCAGACACTCGACGTTGAGCAGACTGAAGCTCTGCGCATGGACTACCGGCTGAAATGCGACTCGAAACTCGCCGGCACGCAAGCCTTGACGAAGCCTTTGCACGAGTGTTTCGTCCCCGCCTGGTGGCGTCGTGCGTTCGTGCATGCTGGCCAAGTCCTGCAAATGTGCCCCAGGTATTCCGATGCGGTCCATGGCGCTCTCCTTTCGATCATGAGCGGCAAGCCTCTGACACGCCGCCTGGATGGTTCAGCAACAGATCTGCGAACCGTTTAGCGCAAAATCCGGTCGCGCAGCTAACTCTCTGGAGTGCCGAGGCCTAACCAAGCGCCCAGTCGGCTGCGATGCTTTCGCGACCCAGTCATAAAGGGGCGTGGTTTGTAAAACTGTCACGATGGACAGTTTCGTTGTTCGAAGTTTTGGTCAAGGGTAGATGAGGGATTTTGTTATGGAACAGTTTCAATCAGCGGGTTACCGGAAGTATCCCCCTCCTTTAGGCAGACCAAAGTGCGGTATCAAACGCTGCTGTGCGATTGCTGTCGAACGGTCCACCGCGTTGGCGTGCCCGCGCCAGCGATGCCAATCGCCGTTTCTGTTTACAATCCAGCAGTCGACGGCACGCTCCTGATTGTCCAGGGCCATGGGTGGCTGGCTTTGCCCGGTGCGGCGTTCGAATGCACGGTCGCGCCTGTTCCACGAATCCGATGCAGGTAGCCGAGACAGACCGAAAGTCGAGCCATCGGCGATGGTTTTCCACAGGAGCGGTATGGTGTGGCATTTTCCGACAGCTATTCCGCCTGCGCTATGTGCGTGGGCGGTCTTCATGAGCGTGCTGATCACGCAACTCGGTGCACCCATACCGGCTGCGCCGATGCTGGTTCTCGCGGGCACCATGGCCGCCGTAGGCGAAGTCCCGTACTCCAGCGTGTTCATCGCGGCGGTCTGCGCCACCTTGCTGGCCGACACGCTGTGGTTCACTACCGGGCGGCTGCGCGGCAGACGCATGTTGAATTCGCTGGTGCGTTTCTCGTTGTCCTTCGATGCCACTGTGCGTACCGCGCGCAACATATTCGAACGCCGCGGCGCGCCGATTCTCGCGGTATCCAAATTCGTCCCCGGGCTCGGCCTGATTGCCGCGCCCTTGCTCGGCACCACAAGCATCGATCCGCGCGTTTTCCTGTTATGGGACCTGTTGGGCGCGTCGCTTTGGGCAGGGGCCTGGCTGGTTGGCGGCGCCGCGCTGCACGACTACATCGCGCAAGGGATGCTGCTGGTACGGCACAACGGTGGCACCATCTTCGATCTCTTTGCTGTGTTGGCCGTACTGTTCGTGACTTATCGCTGGGTGCGGCGGGTGCAGTTTCGCCGTTGGCTGGCGAAGATTCGCATCAACCCCGAGCAACTGGACGAGCTGATGAAGTCGAATGCGCCGCCGCTCATCTTCGATGCGCGTCCACCGGAAGTGCGCGCGAAGGAAGCGTACCGGATTCCGGGTGCGCGGGTGCTCGATCTGGCGTCGCCCGAGCAACTGGATCCGGAACTGCTGGCCCGTCCGATCGTCGTGTACTGCGTCTGTCCTAACGAAGCGACGGCCAAGCGGATCGTCGCCCAACTGCATGCAAAGAATATTCATCACGTACAGGCGCTCAAGGGCGGCCTCGACGCATGGGAGCGGCGCGGTTATCCTGTCGAGCCGTTATCAGCGGATTTTCATGCACCCAGGGACGAGGAAGGCGATTTCGATCCGGTGCTGGATGACGAGTACACGGTACGGGCCCGCCTTACGAAGTAATGCGCTTCGCCGGACGTGCCGCACACAATCATGGCGATCAGCGAGCGCTGCTGGTTGCCGCCTCCGCCAAGCTCATGACAGCCGTTCACAAACCTCGATACCTATGTCACTATGCCGGACATGAATCCACGTAACGTCCCGAACCGGTCGCATCATCATCACGGCAGCAGTCTGTTGCGCCGTGGTTCGTTACGTCTCATCGCACTGAAGCCAGGAATGCACTGAGATCCTGCTTCATGCAAAACGACCAAGGCGCCTAAGGCGCCTTTTTTTATGTCTCCAACCTGCAAACCCAACAAGGAGTGCAAGCATGACCATGATCCGTGGAACACGTTTTATCGTCGGTAAGGAAGCGGCACAAGCCCGCGCGTTGGAAAATCGCTTCCGGAGCTACCTTCATTGATGCCGGGGCCGAAGAAGCCATCGTGCCTGCGCTGTGGTCCCAGGACACCTTTGTGGAAAAGGCCGGTGGCAGCGAAATCATTGGGCAAATGTGGGCCTTCCCCGACAAGAAGGGCCGGCCCTGTTGCCTGATTCCTGAGGCCACCGCGCTGTTTCAGGAGCGCTGTCAGGAACTGCTCGAGGGTCGCCGCGAACGTATGCTGTTTTACGTGGCGCGCTGCTACCGTTATGAGCGCCCCCAGGCCGGCAGGTACCGCGAGTTCGTGCAACTCGGCTTCGAGTACCTATGCCCGGACCCCGAACGCGCGTTGGTCCGCAGCCGCGAACTTGCCGCAGGCTTTCTCGATTCGCTAGGGCTGCGTTATGCGCTCGACCCTGCGGCGAAACGCGGCCTCAGCTATTATCTGAACGGCCAAGGGTTCGAGATTCGCTGCAATGAACTCGGGGCGCAGAAGCAAGTGGCAGGTGGGGGCGCGTATCGGGAAGGCGCGGGTTTTGGTCTCGGTGCCGAGAGGTTGTTGCTGGCGATGGGCATGCAAGGCCTGCTGTGACCGTGGCCCCTGACAGCATCGGGGCCGCTCACGCTGCCCCGTCTTAGTGCAACCGGGCGAAAAAGGGATACAGAATTCGGCTATCCGTGGGAGCACAGTTTTGTAGAGCGGCCAAATCGGCCGTTTCGAGCCAGTTTGATAATGAACATGGAGTTTTCTCCCCCTATCATATGCGCCAGATTGACGCAGCCCCCGGCGCAGATGAAGAGGGGAGACCAAACTCGTGGAGCCATGATGTACGCAGAGAGTATCGACAAATTCGCCAAGATCGGCGCGCACAAAGCGGTAGCGATTGCGCGTTCGCCACTCGCTTTTCTGATTGGCGCGGCTATGGCTGGAGCCTATATCGGCTTCGGCGACATCCTGATGTTTTCGGTCGGCTCGCATGTCGATCCGGCCTACGTGCACCTGATCATGGGTGCGGTATTCGCCTGCGCGCTGACCATCGTCGTGTTCGCCGGCTCGGAACTGTTCACCGGTACGGCGATGTACATGCCGTTTGCCGTATTTCGCGGCGAGACAGGCATAGGCGGGATGCTGCTGGTTTGGATCGTGTGCTGGATCGGTAACCTGATTGGCTCGGTGGTGCTCGCGGTGATCCTGCATGCAGCCGGCGGTGGTGTGCTGCTGACCGATGGCTCCGCGGTCTTCTTCAAGGCGGTCTCGGCGAAGATGTCCGCGCCAGGTCTCGCGCTGTTCTCGAAAGGACTCCTGTGCAACTGGCTCGTGTGCCTCGCAATCTGGATGGCGGCGCGTACGAATAACGACGGCGCCAAGCTGGGCCTGATTTTCTGGCCGATCTTTGCGTTCGTGGCAAGCGGCTTTGAACACAGCGTCGCCAACATGTTTGTGTTCGCGCTTGCGCTGATCGGCGAGCATCCGGACAACATCACGTTTGCCGGTGCTGTGCACAACGAGATTTTTGTGACGCTGGGCAATCTTGCCGGCGGCGCCATCTTCATGGGTCTGGGCTACTGGCTGCAGGAAGGCGGTATCGGCCATCCGTCGAAAGCCCGCGTGCCGGCGAGCGCCGGTGGTGCCCAAACGAACTGATACGGTAACGCTACGCTGAACTGCGTTGAGGAATGCCCGCGCCTGAGAAATCAGGCGCGGGCATTCTGCTTTTTGGGGCTGCGGGGCGACTCATATCAGCTGCTCAGGGACAGGCTCATACACGCGCCGACGGGGCAGCCAGCGGCCAAAATCACCTGAGCCCGCAACAGGATGAAGCGGGCAATGCCGGTTCCTCAACCGAGCGCCTTTAACCCTTCCTCGACGGCCCGCACCTCGGCGGGCCGCACCACCCGCGCGACTTCGGCGCCATCGCGCAGAAAGATCAGGGTGGGCCACAGCTTGACCTTGAACGAGCGGCCGAGCGGCCGGCCCGGGCCGTCCTCTATCTTCAGGCGACGCACCTCGGGATGAGCGTCGAATGCCTGGCCGATCACCGGTTGGGCAGCCTGACAGTAACCACACCAGTCGGTGCCGAATTCGAGGACCGTTGCGCCCTCAAGCGTGTCGACCTCGGCACGCGTTGGAGACGTGGTGGAGTAGGCGTGAGAGGCAGTGGCGTGACGGGTCATTTTTGCTCCGAAATGGACGATGCGAGCAGCATAATTTACCGGATGCGAGGCGTCGCTGCGCGCTGCAACATGGCATCAATCTATCGGAAAACTTCACACGCAGCATCCGGCCAACCGGAAGACAAAAACACGTCGCTCTCGTGCACTTTTGAGCGCATTTTCGTGCTTGCGCACGCGTTCCGCATGCGAGAATCGCGTGAAGCTGGTCTGTTCGCATTGAGCCGCTGCAGCGCTCGTCGTGCACTGCTTGCGAACGTCCGTCAAATCAACGAGACAACCGTGCCGAGGAGATAGCGTCAATGAAGCCGGATAGCCGAACGGCCGACGCGTTGCGCGCCAGTTTAACCACGACCTTCCTGGTCGGCGGCGGGGAGATGGGCGCGCTGATCCGCGCGTACGACTGGAACTCGACTTCGCTCGGCGCGCCGGAGAACTGGCCGCAAGGCCTGAAGACCGCGATCCGCATCATGCTGACTTCGCGTCAGCCGATCTGGATCGGTTGGGGCCCGGAGCTGCTGTTCTTCTACAACGATCCCTATAAGTCGATCATCGGCGGCAAGCATCCGGTCTCGCTCGGTCAGCCGACCGAGGTGGTCTGGCATGAAATCTGGAGCGACATCGGGCCCTTGCTCGCCACTGCCTTGACGGGCGCCGAGGGCACCTTCGTCGAACAGAAGCTGCTGATCATGGAGCGCAACGGCTTCCCCGAGGAGACATACTACACCTTCTCGTATAGCCCGGTCCCCAACGACGACGGCAGTGCTGGCGGGATCATCTGCGCGAACAGCGACGACACCGCGCGTGTGATCGGCGAACGTCAACTGATGCTGTTGCGCGAACTGGCTGCCTCGACGGCGGATGCCCGGTTATGGCGCGACGCTTGCGAGCTGAGCGTGCGCGCGTTGCAGACCGGTTCACGCGATATCCCGTTCGCCCTGCTTTATATGGCCGAACCGGGGGGAGCAGATGTCACGCTGGCGGGCGCCAGCGGTATCGCGCCCGGCCATCGTGCGGCACCCGAGTCGATGCGCGCCGGCGAGGCAGCGCACTGGCCGTTTGCCGAAGTGCTGCGGACGCAATGCCCCGTGATCGTGAGCGATCTGGTGCAACGCTTCGGCCCCGGGCTGCCGGGCGGTCCGTGGAGCCTCGAACCGGCTCAGGCCGTCGTGCTTCCCATCATGCCCGGCGGCGAGATGGCCCGGGCGGGTGTGCTGGTCGCCGCGCTCAATCCGTGCCGCCTCCTCGACGACGGCTATCGGGCCTTCCTCAATCTGGTGGCAGGGCAGATCGGCGCGGCCATCGGGTACGCCCATGCCTATGAGGAAGAGCGACGGCGCGCCGAAGCGCTCGCTGAAATCGACCGCGCCAAGACCACCTTCTTCTCGAACATCAGCCACGAATTCCGTACCCCGCTGACCTTGATGCTGGGCCCGCTCGAAGAGCTGCTCGCCAAGCCGGGGGCGGCCAGCGACGCCGATCGCAAGCTGATTGAGATCACGCATCGCAACGGCCTGCGTCTACTCAAGCTCGTCAACGCGCTGCTCGACTTTTCGCGGATCGAAGCAGGGCGTTTTCAGATCAGTCCCCAGCCGACCGATATCGCCGCCTTCACCGCCGAGCTCGCCGCGCTGTTCCGCTCCGCCATCGAGACGGTCGGGCTGCAACTGGAGGTGGACTGCGGACCCGCTCCGCTGATTGCTGAGATCGATCGCGACATGTGGGAAAAGGTCGTGATGAATCTGCTGTCGAACGCGTTCAAGTTCACCTTCTCCGGTGCGATCAGGGTGACGGTGCGCGAGGCGCAGGACGGCGGCGTCGAGATGAGCGTGGCGGACTCGGGCATCGGGATTGCGCCCGATGAGGTTCCGCGGCTCTTCGAACGGTTTCATCGGGTGGCCGGATCGCCGGGCCGCTCGGTCGAAGGCAGCGGCATCGGCCTTGCGATGGTGCAGGAACTGGTCAAGCTGCACGGCGGTACGGTCCGGGTCGATAGCGCGCCCGGCACCGGCAGCTGCTTCACCGTCGCGTTGCCGCGCGCCATAGCACGACTCGCCGTGCCCGAACCCGCGCCCGCCGCGCTGAGCCGGAATGCCCTTGCGCATGCCGATGCCGCGCGGCGCTGGATCCCCGCCGCGAACCCGCTTTCCGACAGTGAACTGGACGAGACGCCGTCCTTGCTGGACCCGGCCGAAACGCCCGTGCCCCTGCCTGCCGGACACGTCGCCGGGCGGGTGCTGGTGGTCGACGACAACGCTGATCTGCGCGACTACATGCGCCGCATTCTCAGCCAGGCGGGGCACGAGGTCACGGTCGCGGTCGACGGCCAGGCGGCGCTGGAGGCGGTGCGGGCGAAGCTCCCGGATCTGATCGTCTCAGATGTGATGATGCCGAGGCTCGACGGCTTCGGTCTGCTTCGTGAACTGCGCGGCGACCCGGACTTGCGCGAAACGCCGGTGCTGCTGCTCTCGGCCCGTGCCGGGGAAGAGGCGCGGGTGGGCGGTATCGAGTCCGGCGCCGACGATTATCTGACCAAGCCGTTCTCGGCGCGTGAGCTGCTGGCGCGCGTGGCGGGCAACCTGCAACTGGCCCGGCTGCGACGGGAAACCGAACGCAGTCTGCGCGAAGAGTCGCGGACGCTGGAAATCCTCAACCGCGTCGGTACAGCGGTGGCCGCGGAACTCGACCTGAGCCGCGCCGTGCAGGTGGTGACCGACGCCGCGACGGAACTGACGGGCGCCGCTTTCGGCTCGTTCTTCTATAACGTGCAGTCGGATGATGGCGGCAGCTATATGTTGTACTCGCTCTCCGGCGCCCCGAAAGAAGCGTTCGCGAGTTTGCCGAAGCCCCGCATCACCGCCCTGTTCGCGACCACCTTCAAGGGGGAGGGCATCGTCCGCGTTGACGATGTGACGCAGGAACCGCGTTACGGCAGAAACGCCCCCTTTGACGGGATGCCGCCGGGCCATCTGCCGGTCCGCAGCTACCTCGCTGCGTCGGTGATCTCGCGCACGGGTGAGGTCATCGGCGGCTTGCTGTTCGGTCATCCGGAAGCAGGCGTATTCGACGCCCGGGCCGAGCGCATCGTGGTGGGGATCGCCGCGCAGGCGGCCATTGCCATCGACAATGCGCGGCTGTATCAGGCGGCGCAATCGGAAATCGCCGAGCGCACCAAGGCCGAGCAGGCGCTGCGCGAGCTGAACGAGACGCTCGAGCGCCGCGTAAGCGAGGCCGTCGCCGATCGCGACCGCTTGTGGGAGCTAAGCGAGGATCTGCTGGCGGTGGCCGATTTCGACGGCTCGCTGCAGCGCATCAGTCCATCGTGGCAAAGCACGCTCGGCTTTCCGCTGCATTGGTTGATGTCGCACTCGTATATGGAGCTGGTTCATCCCGACGATGTCGGTGTCGTCACCGAACAACTGGAGCGCTTGCGGCGCACGGGCGTGCCGGCGCGTTACGAGAGCCGACTGAAGCGCACCGACGGTACGTGGCGCTGGATAGCGTGGACCCTGTCGTTCGACCGGTCCTCGGACCGCATCCATGGCGTGGGGCGCGATGTCACCACCGACAAGGAGACCGCCGAAGCTTTGCAGCATGCCGAAGAAGCGCTGCGCATGGCGCAGAAGATGGAGTCGATCGGCAAGCTGACCGGCGGCGTGGCACATGATTTCAACAATCTGCTGCAGGTGATCGGCGGCAATCTGCAACTGCTGGCCAAGGACGTGGCCGGCGCCGACAAAGCCGAACAGCGCGTGCGCAACGCGCTGGCAGGCGTGGCGCGCGGCGCCAACCTCGCGTCGCAGTTGCTGGCGTTCGGCCGGCGTCAGCCGCTCGCGCCGAAGGTCGTCAATCTCGGTCGTTTTATCCGCGGGCTGGACGATATGTTCCGCCGCGCGCTCGGCGACGGCATCGAGATCGAGACGGTGGTCTCCGGCGGCTTGTGGAATACGCTAGTCGATCCGTTCCAGGTCGAAAATGCGCTGCTCAACCTGGCGATCAACGCGCGCGACGCGATGCGCGGACACGGCAAGCTCACAATGGAGGCGGGCAACGCCTCGCTCGACGACGTCTATGCGCAGCGCAATGCGGATGTGACGCCGGGCCAGTATGTGATGGTGGCGCTCACTGATACGGGCGCAGGGATGCCGCCGGAGGTGCGCGAACGGGCCTTCGAACCGTTCTTCACCACCAAAGCGGAAGGCCAGGGCACGGGGCTGGGACTCAGCATGGTGTACGGCTTTGTCAAGCAGTCGGGCGGCCACGTCAAGATCTATAGCGAGCCCGGTCTCGGGACGACGGTGCGCCTCTATTTGCCGCGTGTGCGTCAGGAGGAGGACCTCGAAACGCACGTCGACGCGGGTCCGGCCAAGGGCGGTGCGGAAACGGTGCTGGTGGTCGAGGACGACGAGGACGTGCGCTCCACTGTGGTCGAGATGCTGAGCGATCTTGGCTACACGGTGCTCAAGGCCAAGGACGCCCAGAGCGCGCTGGCGATTGTGGAAAGCGGCGTGCCGATTCATCTGCTGTTTACCGATGTGGTGATGCCCGGACCGCTGCGCAGCACGGAGTTGGCCCGCAAGACGCGCGAACGGTTGCCCGCCATCGCGGTGCTGTTCACCTCGGGCTATACGGACAACGCGATCGTGCACGCCGGCCGGCTCGACGAGGGCATCGAATTGCTCAGCAAGCCGTACACGTACGAGGCGCTGGCTCGAAAAGTCCGTCACGTGATGAGAGATCAGCGCTGGCAGACCCTCGATGAGGCGGCTTCGGGTGCGCGGGATGCAGGCCCAGGCGCTTTCGCCAAAGGGCAGCGCGATGACGTGGCTGGCGAGACTGCGCACGGCTGCGAGGAGCGTGATGTCACCGATGCAATCAATCGTCTGCGGATTCTTTACGTCGAAGATGACGAAATGGTGCGCCTGAGCACCGCCGAATTGCTGCGGACGTTCGGGCTGCAAATCGTCGAAGCAGGGACCGATGTCGAAGCGCTGCGAATCCTGCGCGAACAGCCGGTCGATGTGCTGCTGACCGATGTCGGGCTGGCGGGCAAGTCAGGCGTCGATCTGGCGATCGATGCAGGTCGGCGTCATCCGCAACTGCAGGTGATTTTCCTGACCGGCTACGATCTCGTGCTGACGCCCGAACAGCGGCAAATGCTGCCCAACGCCATTCCACTGCGCAAGCCGTATGATCCGCTCGCGCTGATCGATCTGCTGCAACGCTGCGCCTGTTGATGCGAGGCGGGGGCATGGTGTTCGCCATGCCCGTTCGCCGAGCCCAGGGCGTTGGGTGGCTTCTGGGCCTCCGAGCCGCCTCCGCGCATCCGCTAGACGTCGCTACACGCTGCTTACGCTTCTATACGCCGCTTACGGCGCCACACGCCGCTACACGCGGCTTTTACTCCACCCGCTTGGGAAACAGGATGCCTTCCCTGATAAGGTTGGCGGGTTTGACGCCTTCCCCCCACGGTCGATTCCAGTGCGGTCCCACCGATGCGCCAAGCCACGATTGCAGCTCTTTCATCTTGCCCGGCATCACGGGGTAGAGCAGGTTGGAGACGCAGTAGAGCGCTTCGAGCAGCGTATAGAGGACGGTATCCAGGCGGTCGGCGGAGCCGGGATCTTTGGCGAGAGTCCATGGCGCGCTGCTCGCCGCATAGACATTCAGCTGTTTCACGAACTCCATCACTTGATCGGCCGCCCTTCCGAGTTTCATTTCGTCCACCAGCGCCAGCACGGCGGAGGGGAGTTCGCGCGCCCGCGCGATCAACGCCCGCTCCGGTGCTTCGTAGACCTTAGGCACGGGTACGTAGCCGCGGCGATACTTCACCACCATCGACAAGGTCCGCGACGCGAGATTGCCCAAATCGTCGGCCAGATCGCGATTCAGGCGCTGTTCGATCACGGCCTCGCTGATGATCCCGTCGAAGCCGAAGCTGACCTCGCGGATCAGCGTGTAGCGCAGCGCGTCGACGCCATAGGTGTCGGCGGCCGCCAGTGGATCGACGCCGTTGCCGAGCGACTTGCTCATCTTGCGTCCGTCAGCGCCCAGCAGATGCCCCGACACGTGCAGACGCCGGTACGGGGCGATGCCTAGCGCGTGCGTCATGCTCAGCCAGAAGAGGGTATGCGTGCGCAAAATATCCTTGCCGATCACATGCCGCACCGAAGGCCAGAAGTTTGCGAAAGCGGGCTGATCGGGATAGCCGAGCGGCGACACATAGCTGAGCAGGGCATCGAACCAGACATAGGTGACATGCCGCGCGTCCCACGGAATCGGAATACCCCACTCGAGGCGGTCCACCGGTCGCGAGATGCTCAGGTCGCCTATCGGTTCTTCCAGCAACTTGAGGATTTCGTTGCGATACTGCGCGGGCTGGATCAGATCGGGCGTGTCGAGCAGCAACTGCCGTATCCATTCCCGGTGCGCCTCCATGCGGAAGAAGTAATTGGGCTCGCGCCGTACGACGGGCGCCTCCTTGTCCTCCGGTAGCTTGCCGTCAACCAGTTCCTTCCCGGTGACAAAGCGTTCCTGGCCCACCGAGTAGAGCCCTTCATAATCCGCGAGATAGATCTCGCCGGCGTCGAACAGGCGCGTCAGGCATTCG
>Ga0116109_1000131_pt1 | contig 18171 bp, 12 predicted proteins | sample June2015DPH_8_10_2_FD_89718 | JGI IMG/M metagenome (GOLD analysis project Ga0116109, IMG submission 89718) | Peatland microbial communities from SPRUCE experiment site at the Marcell Experimental Forest, Minnesota, USA - June2015DPH_8_10 | ecosystem: Environmental > Terrestrial > Soil > Wetlands... | reverse complement strand
TCTCTCGCAGACGGTCCCGGCGATGATCGCCACGCAGACCCGCCAAACCCCCGATACGACGGCCGTGTCGGACGAGACGGAGAGCCTGGCTTATCGCGAGCTCGATGGGCGCGCCAGCCAGATCGCCCGCAGGCTGGTGGCAGCGGGTATCTCGCCGCACGGACGCGTCGCCATCGCGATGGATCGGACTGCGATGACCGTGGCCGCCATGATTGGCGTGTGGCGGGCCGGTTGCGCCTACGTGCCCCTCGACATGACGATGCCACCCGCGCGCCTGCGCCAGATCCTCGATGGTGCCGACATTGCCGCCATCCTCAGCGATGGTGCGAGCCGGACGGTGCTGGAACCGGGTGAACATCGAGTGCTGGAACTGGAGGCTCTGCTTGAGGAAAGCGACGACGAGGACGTGACTTTGCCCATCGTGTCGGATGCAGATTCTGCCTATGTGATCTTCACTTCGGGCTCGACTGGCCAGCCCAAGGGCGTGGAGATTGCCCATCGCGCTCTAAGCAACTTCCTGTTGTCGATGGCGCAAGCGCCGGGCTTTACGGCCAGGGACCGCATCGTCGCGGTCACCACTTTCTCCTTCGATATTTCCGGTCTCGAGCTGTTCCTGCCGCTCATCGTCGGTGGGCAGACCTTCATCGCAGGCTATGCAGAGGTGCGCACCGGCTATGAGTTGGTGACCCGACTGAAGGAGGAGGCCGTCACCGTCCTCCAGGCGACGCCATCGCTCTGGCGCATGCTGCTGGAAGCCGGCTTCAAGGCACCGAAGGGCTTCAGGATCCTCTGTGGCGGCGAGCCGTTGCCACGCGATCTCGCCGACGACCTGCTGGCGACCGGCGCTCAGGTGTGGAACCTCTATGGCCCGACCGAGACAACGATCTGGTCTTCTGTCTCGCGTGTGGTTGCGAACGGGCCTGTGGTCATCGGCGCCCCCCTCGCCAATACAGACCTGCATGTGCTAACAGACGACCTGCATCTGGCGCCGGAAGGCCTCAGCGGCGAACTGTGGATTGGCGGTGAAGGGCTGGCAAAAGGCTATTTCAACCGTCCCGACCTCACCGATGCTGCCTTCAGGTCGGTTGCTATCGAGGGCGCTGCGCCACGCCGGCTCTATCGCACCGGGGACCTTGCCAGGCGCCTTGCCGATGGCTCGATCCAACACCTCGGCCGTCGCGACCAGCAGATCAAACTGCGCGGCTTCCGCATCGAGATCGAGGATATCGAGGCGGCCTTGCGCAAGGCGCCCGGCGTTGCCGCGGCGGCCGTCGCCTTGCATACCGTCAGCGACAGTCCTCGCCTCGTGGGCTACATCGTCGAGGCTGCCATCGACAAGACCGACCAGGGAGCGGTCGCGGCGCATGTTGCCGGGCAATTGCCGGCCTATATGGTGCCGACCCTGTGGATGACGCTCGACGCGCTGCCTCAGACCAGCAATGGCAAGCTCGATCGCAAAGCCCTGCCTGTGCCGACAGCGGACATGGTGGCCACGCCTGTCCGCCAGCCGCACGCTGCTCTCAAGGTGGTTCCGCAGGCCCCCATGCCGGCCGAATCAGTGGCCACTCAGATCGAACTACCGGCCATGCCGGCCGAACCAGCAGCCATGACGCCGACTCAGGCCACCATCGCTGCGATCTGGGGGGAAGTGCTGGGTATCCAGCATGTCGGCATCGACCAGCAGTTCTTCAGCCTCGGCGCAGACAGCCTCCAGCTGTTCCGCATCGTCGCACGAATGAACGAGCGCGGACTGGGCGTGGATGCCCGTCAACTCATGAAGAACGTCACGATCGCCGAATTGGCGGCGAGCCTGGACGGCACGCAGGCGAACGAGCTGATGGAGGCCAATGCCGTGGCCAGGCCATCAATCCTCAACTTCAAGCGCAGACATGCGGAGGGAGTCTAAGCGATGAACGGGATAGCCTTGAATATCGCCCCTGCTCAAGAGATCGAAGCCGGCTACGCCCTGTTCCCGGCGACCGACTGCCAGGTTCGGTTCTGGCATGAGCAGAAGGCGTCGCCGAAGGCCTCCGCGCTCAACATCGCCTTCCGGCTGCAATTGTCGGGTCCGCTGAATGCCGCGAGCATCGAACAGGTGCTCTGCGAACTGGTAGCGCGACACGAGATATTGCGTACCGGCTTCGCGATGACGGGTGCCGGGCTGCGCCAGCAGGTCTGGAGTTACGCCCCCTTCCGGCTCGAAGTGGTGGACCTCACTGCTTTCGAGGAAAAAGCCGGCCTTGCGGAGGCCGAGCGTGTCGGTGGACAGCAGGCTCGCACGCCTTTCGACTTGTCGTCCTCCTCCTTCTTCCGGGCCGTGTGGTTGCCCAGTTCGATCACGCAGGGTGAATTGCAGTTGACCTTCCATTCGCTTGTCATGGATGGCTGGTCCCTCGCGATACTCGTGCGCGAACTGGTGGAAGGACTTGCCGCGTTACATGCCGGGCATGATCCCGAATTCCCCGATGTCGACCTTCACCATGGCGACTACGCGCTGTGGAAGGAAGAGTTCCTTGCCAGCGGTGCGCTCGATCGCGCTCGCGCCCATTGGCGCCAGGAGCTTCAGGATTTCAGCCGCTTCGACGTTCCTGGCGATCGTCCCCGGCCGCAGGAGCGACGCTTCCAGGGCGTCATTCGCTCCATTCTGTTGCCCGGCGCGCTGAGCGACCGCCTGATTGCGGCTGCCAAGGCCCAGGGTGTCACCCTGTTCAGCGTTGCGGCTGCTGGCCTCGCGATGGCGCTGCAAACGGCGACCGGCCAGACCCGGGTGGCCATGAGCACGCAGATGTCGGTGCGGGATCAGCAGGAACTCGAGGGCGTGGTCGGACCGCTCATCAACACGGTGATACTGGGGCTCGACGTTCCGCCAGGCAGCACCGTTGCTTCCGTCACGGCGCAGTGTGGTGCCAAGCTCAGCGACGCCATTGAACACCTTCACTTGCCGTTCGAAGAGATGATGGAGATGGCGGGCGAGGTTGTCGACACGGATCGCCCGCCGCTTTGCTCGGTCAATTTCGCCCTGCAGCAAAGCTTCGTCGGCGTGGGCGATGAGGTTCGCCGACAGGATTTCGCTGCGACGACCTCGCCCTCCTTCAACGCGGGCGCACTCTACGACCTCAACTTCTTTATGGTGCGGCGCCCGGCAGGCTGGCGCATCTCCTGTGAAGGCGACACGGACCTCTACGACGCCGAGACAATCGACCGGCACCTGGCGAAGTGGCGCGAGATGCTGGAAGCCGTTGAGATCGTGGCCAAACGGCCTCTGGCGCCCGCTCCCGGCAGAGAGACGGCGAAACTCGTAGGAGGCGTCGGTGCCAGCGGTTTCATGAGTCAGGCCGAGATGGAGGCGAAAGCGCGCAATATCGTGCGATTCAACGAGAATGCGCCGGGAACACCCATCATCGTGCTCAACAACACGGCAGTATTCTATGAACTGTCGCGGCAGATCGGCGCCGACCGACCCATCATCGACATTCCTATGGTGCCGGAAGGGGCTCCGCGCGAGTACCCGCAGCGTGCCTTTCAGGATATCGCCGCGGACGCCGTGCGGCTGATCAGGCTGGCCCGGCCAAGAGGCCCCTATATCCTCATGGGGCACTGCGTGCTCGGTGCGCTGTCACTGGAGGCGGCCCATCAGCTACGGCGCGAGGGAGAAACGGTGGAACTCGTCATCCTCAACGATTCCTGGTGCCCCGGTTATCGCGAGTTGATGCCTTGGTACGATCGGCAGTTGCGCAAGATGCAGGTGCGTGCGGACAACATTCCGCGCGACTTCCGCAAGGCCATGCGGGGCGAGATATCCATGGTCGCCTTCCTCAACCAGTATCGGATCGTTCGCTTGCTCGGAATTGCACGCCTCGCTCTCAAGCTCGGTCTGATCAAGGGAAATGCTTCCGAGCATATGATTTCCGAAAATCGCTGGTACATCGAATATCTGCTGGCTCAGCAGGCGCGGTACTGTCCGGCGCCCTATGACGGCGACGTTCAGATCTTCCGCAGTGCCCAGGTGCTCAAGGGGCGCCTGTTCGCCCGGGACCTGGGATGGGATCCGGTGGTAACGGGCAAAAAACTGATAGTCACCGAAGTTCCGGGCATGCACGACCAGATCTTCCGCTCGGCCGGCGCTGCTGTCATCGGCAAGCAACTGCGTGAGCGTCTGGCCGGAATCGAGGCTACCGGGGTTGAAGCCAGACTTGACGAGCACGACGCTCCGGCAGCATTCCTGCGCCGTGCCGAGGCTTAGATCAGAGAGGGATTCAAACATAGCCCTTCGGGCTAAAAACGGACCTGATTGGATAAGGTGGTTGGGCTATGTCCCGTTTGCGTAGAGTGTTACTGGTCGCGTTTTTTGGTGCACTGACCGTTGCCGCCCTAATTTCTGTCAGGTTGGCCGTGCCTTACCTGTTCCGTCGTCTGCCCGCCGCTGTCGCTGCCGGGTCGGCGGTGCCATCTGGCAGGATACGATTTGCAGTGCTCGGGGATTCCGATAGCCAGTCCTACCATGACACGCTGATGTTTGGAGATCCGAGCCTGCGAGGAGGCCCCTGGCGCGCGACTACCTGGCAGTGGACCGAGATCCTGGCGCGGCTGAGGGGCGACCAGATCGACCTCGGCGAATGGGGGGCCTGGGGAACCGGCAAGTACCGCGCCTATTTCGACGAAGCTTTCGGCTTTCTCGCCCGGACACCTCCCAAAGACGACTACCGCTACGATTTCGCCGTCAGCGGCGCTACCTGCAACCAATTGATGGGACATCCGCTGCGCCAGGCGATCCGGCTCGTCGACTTGATGGACACAGACCCGCAAGCCTGGAGAGGCGGCATCGTGCTGATCCGGATCGGTATCAACGATGTCGGTGCGCACGACGTCCTTGACGAGTTGTCCCGTGATCCAACCGCATCGCGTCCCGCGGCCGTAATCAACGCCTGTATCGAGACAATCGGCAAGGCAGTCGCCCTGATCCGCAGCCAGCACCCGGATACCTATGTTGTGCTTGTCGGTCTGCTCAGCAATGCGGATTCGGCGGTCGAGTTCGCCAATTGGCAATCAGGCAGGGAGATGGCCAATATCGACGCCGGCATGGATGTCTTCGACAATGGCTTGCGCAAGCTGGCCGCGGCGGATCGCCACGTCTACTTTCTTGATGATCGCGCCGGGTTCAGGAGCCTATGGGGCTCGCGCGACGACCAAGGCCGTCCGCTTTACAAGACGGTACATCTGTTACCTGGCTGGGCAATCACCAATACGCACGGCGACGATCCGCACAACGCCGAACTTTCCGACGGTCATGCCGGCGTAGTCTGGAATACCCTTTGGACGCAGAACCTTGTCGCTTCCCTAAACACCGCCTTCGGATTGCATCTCAAACCGATCACGGATGCCGAGGTTATCGGCTTTCTCCAACCAAGCTTTACTGACAGCCATAGATAGAGCGTTCGTAAAGCATGCAAGCGACCCGCGGCCGGCATTTTTTAGACAGCAAGCCTGTCGGCGAATCATACGAGCGCCGCGCACCGGGTCAAACAGGCGTATCGGCGGCCGTCGTGTTGAGAACCGATTTAACAAACGATCGGCCAAATCGAGAAACCAAAAAAGAGCGTACCGGCGTATCGATGAAACGCATGATGAAATAACTAACCAGCAGGATCGCGGGTAGGAACAAGACAGCCTCCAGAAGAGGATCCTTCCTGTGCATCAATTGTTGAAAAATGCCATTGAGCCAGACATAGATGGGGTAATGCAACGCGTACACGGGATAAGACAGTTCGCCCAAAACTAGCGCAGCGGTCCGCGTAGGACCGATGAGCATGATCGAAGGTCCACCGAGGACCAGCAACGGCATCACAGCGGCAGCCCACAGCCACTGTGCGAAGAAGGGAATCTGGGCGGGCCACACCATCATGACCAGAGTCGCAACGGATGCAGGAAGAAACAGCAATTTCCAGATCTTCCATGAGAACAGCCCGAATTTCACATCACTGTGATAAAGCATGACGCCCAGATAGTAAGCGCCGAATACGCGCGGAAAGCCGGACAAGAAAGTATTCGGCGTGTCGCCTCCCATGCCGAGCATCGCCGTAAGAGAATAACCAACGAGCGTCACTATGAGCGCGAACATCAACCCGTCGAATCGGCGCAGGAGCATCCAGAAGAGATTGACGGTCAGTTCGAGAAACAACGTGTATTCGGGGCCATTGAGCGGAAACACCTGTGGCCCTCCGATTGCATGCGGAGCACCGAACAACGGCACGCACGATAGACCGAGGACTGTCGCGGCCGCAAGCCAGCCCGGATGGATGTCGGTATCGTGAAGCAGAACAGATCGGGTCGCCAGATATGATGCACTCAGCAAGGTTCCGATCACTATCACCGGCATCAGCCGTATGAGCCTGATACGCACGAAGAGTGCACCAGTCATCCCTCTTTCGAACCGGCCCCGGTAAGCCACGCACAAGACGTACCCTGAGAGACCAAAGAAGAAGTCGACAGCAATGCCCGCGTTGGAAGCCAGCCATGGGATGCCCAGCCAGTGATTCAGATGAAAGAGCAATACCGATATGGCTGCGAGGCCGCGTAAGCAATCAGGCAGCGCCAAATGGGAGTGTTTGTTCATTGCGAGCGATTGTTGGCGATTTTTGCCGCCGCTAAGATTTCGGTGTTAGACGGTCTCAACCTCCGCCTCGCACTCGACAGGCAAATTCAGACGGAGCTGCATTACGAACGCAGGGCGAGCATGTGTGCTGACGTCTCGACCAGCCAGATCAAGAAAGAGGCACGCCACGGTTGCTCAACGCAGTCTCAAGTCACTGCCGTTTGGCGAATCGTGGATCTCCTGCCCTCAAGCCAAGCTAGCAACGGTTTCTCCATGTACAAGTGAATACCGAGTGCAAACGCAACCGCCAGGGCCGCCACGCAGGAGGCCGCCAGATAGAGGCTGAGTGACGTGTGGAAAACCCCGGACTTCACGGCCCTGGCGAATACGTTCATCCAGAATCCATGAGTCAGATACAGTACATAGGACGCGTTTCCGAGCACCGTCAGGGCACGCCCGATCCGGCCGCCTCTATCCTCCGCGTGCACAAACGCGGCCACGAGAAGCGTCGCCGGAAGCCCCCAGGCCCACCATCTAAATGAGGACGGCAGGCCAGATGTTGCTTCATCGGGTGAGGCGACGGAAGCCCACCAGAAGAGCGCGACACACGTCATCAACAGCACCCACCTGATACGGGGGCCTGATTCAGGCAACCGTGTGGTGACCAAGCCAAGAAAGATACCACCCAGAAATTCGATCACGATTGGGCTCGCGTAGTACTGGCCTTGTGCAGTCGCACCGAACATATTGAGCGCCATAGGCACACCTGCGAGCAGACCGACAATCAACACCACCCGGTACCTTTGCCATGGAAGACAAAGTGCGGCGGTACAGATGAGGTAAAAGTAAAGTTCATAGACGAGCGTCCACGCAACGCCGAGGACCAGACCAGCCGATGTCGTGGGTGGAAGCAATAGCACTGACTCGCTGAGAGTTACGGCGCCAAGCGGCACGTGCCTGAACGCGATACCGCTGCAAGACAGCGCAACCACAATGGCAAGCCACGCCCAATAAGACGGCATGATTCGCGTGAGGCGACGGGCCAGGAACCGTTTGGCCGACGTTTGCGAGGAGAAGCCCCCCGTCGCATGCCACATCACCAGCCCACTGATGACGAAAAAGATGTCGACGCCGCACGCTCCCAATCGCTGCGCTGCAGGAGAGACGAGCGCCAGCGGACTTCCCGAAGCCTCCTCAAGTATATGGTGTGCCAATACCGCAAAGGCGGCAAAGAAGCGCAGGTGTTGCAACCCGTAGAGTCTGGTATGACGTCCCATAAATATCGTCGATAAATTCAGGTCATTGCGGAAAGGAAAACTCGGAAAACATCTGGCTTGGCGGCCTGGTTTGCAACCGCGGAATTCTCCAGATTATTGAGGGGATGCTTCACCGGGACGGCGAGCCGTACGCACTCGTCCGGCTCGAGGCGCCCGGCAACATATCGGGAATACTCCGCAGCAGTATAGAAATATCTGGTCTACACGCGCGAATTAACTGCTCCCGAACGTGGTACGCGCCACATTGCCTGAGAGCTTGCACGCCTGCTCAGTCCCATGGCCGTCTCGCCGATGACGCGGATTCCCAACAATTCCGGAAGACTAAATGTCGTCTTTATATCTGGATCTAATTTTTATTCTGCCTGTATTCCAGACACGCAGATTTTGAATAAAATAATAAACACCACGGAAAGGTGATTTTAATTTGCCAATCCAGACAGATCCATAATCCCCCTCAGATCTTTGCCGCCCTATCATGGACACAATCCCCTTCTTGCCATTTTTTAGCAAAACATCCTGAATGCACGGCGCCGGGTGTAATTGAAACACGGACATTTCTTCCAGATCGCCATCAAACATGACAAGATCCACCGGGCGATCAGCGAACTCATAGCGATCGATCATCTTGCGGCATCCATCTCTCGAAATAACATAGGCGGCCGCCCCCGTGTGATTGCTCCGTAACCGGTGCAGCCCCGTTCGAGCCGATAAATTCAGACCTTTTCGATCAACAAATATGCCAGCCAAAAAAGTCTCCAGCTTTATGATGTCGTAGCAAAAGCCTCGTGAAATTTTCTCCTTCACAGACTCGACGAGAATTCTCGCGTCCCGGCAAAAATGGACATCATCCTCGAGTACAAGGGCGTGATCTATTCCTTCGGCCAGCACCTTTTTCCAAATGGAATAGTGACTGAGCGTGACCCCCTTTTCGGGCGCCGTACACCTGCCCCGCAGCAGCGGTAATTCCAGGGTTCGACTCATGTCTTCAATGTGTGCGGGACCCAATGCGGGGAATCGTTCCCAATCGTAGCCGAGCCTCTCAAGCTGCGCTGCCATGTGACTCAGTCTGTCTGTGGACTGGTCGAGGTTGATGACGAATATTTTCATTGACTCTAGGTGATCGCGAGAAATCGACTTGAAATCTGGTGCGGTATCCGCCGGGCAGCTCAGTGAATGGCTCACGCAATCCTCTCAACCAGTTCTCTCCAGCTGGCGAGGATTGGTTCGCGGGAAAAGTTCAGGAGGTGCGCGCGGGCTTGGGAGATTCGCCGGATACGTTGCTCATCCGGCATTTCGGCCAGCAACCTCATACCGGATGAGATCGATTCCAGATCAAGCGGATCGGCGTCTAGCATGGCTTCCCCCCCGACTTCCGTCAAAATACTGGAGCTGGAAACGAGGCACGGTAAATCATGCTCTATCGCCTCGATAACCGGCATTCCGAATCCTTCCAGATGACTCATCAGCACAAAACCGGATGCATTGCGGTAGAGCCAACGAAGCTCGTCATCAGTCATATAACCCGGCATCACAACCCCCGGAGTTTGCTTGGCGAGTTGGACAGCGGTGTCAGCGCCGGGCTCCCGCCCCCCGACGATGACGTACCGCCAACCTTTCTCCGCAAGCCCGCTTGCCGAGAATGCCGCGATACAACGGGCCTGATTCTTACGGTCACCGATACTCCCCACCGTTAAGACAAAGGGGGACTCAACTCCATCCACCGGACGCCCTTCTCCCTCCTTTATTCCTAAGCGGGTCGGAATGTAGATGACGTTCGACGAAGCATAATCTTTACCGTATAGCTCATGAAATTCCTGCTGAGACGTCTTACTGACAAATACCATGTGAGGCTTTATTCGTCTGATCTGCTCATAAGCCTGTTTGTACAAATCATCCACACCCGGCGCAAAGTATTGCGGATGCGTGATCGGACCGACGTCATGACAGAGTATGATATCCCTCGCCTCTAACCGATGACGCACGACGCTGAGTGGGTCGAGATGCAGTGTAGGACGAGGATTACGGATTACCGGCAATAATGAAACCAACCGTGGCCTATATACCCTCGCGATTGTTTCCTTGTGGGTCAAGCGGCCCACGACACGGCGCATCAAGTCATTGTGCGGAAATCCGTGAAATCGCCCGTAGCGGACCTTGGTGATCCTATGGCCGAGCGATGAAATGATGTCTTTCCCCAAAAAAAGCTTACCGGTACGATCATTGAGTGCCAGTGAGAAATCAACATCAATAGACATTGTTTGCGCCATATATCTCTCTTCAAGGAAATTAGTGGGTCACGGCTTTCACGGTCTCGAACATGTTGCGCGCCGCCCGTTTCCAGGTGAAGCCGCCAGCCTGTCGGCGTCCCGCGGATATCAGGGATTGACGCACTGCTTCGTCATCGAGCGCCGTCAGAATATTCAGACGCCACGCGTCCGGACTGAAAGGGTCCGCATAAAGCGCGGCCTCGCCGCAAACCTCCGGAAGCGCGCCGAACGGCGCGGCTACGACCGGACAGCCCAGTGCCATCGCCTCCAATGGCGGCAAACCAAACCCTTCAGTTAGAGAAGGAAAGGCAAGCGCGCCGGCATTCGCCATCAGCCCAACGAGTTCCGGATCGGTAATCCGCCCTGCAAATCGCACGTTGGGAGGCACCACATGCCCGAGAGTTTCGAACTCGGCTTGCGTGGCACCACCGAACAGCACGAGCTCGACTCCCCTCAGTTCTGCACCAGCGAAGGCTTTGAGCAGGACTCCGATGTTCTTGTGCTTCTGGGTATTCGCGAGCGCGAGCACATAGCGCCGCGGTTTTAGACTCAATGCGGCAAGCTGCCCATCGTCGGGCCGCACCTGCAAAACATGGTCGCAGCCGTTGTGTACGACGACGATCTTGTCGGCACTGGCAATGCCATAGCGTACGAGTTCACTTTTGGAGAATTCCGAAACGGTAAAGATGATCTTGTGCCGCTTGCCGATGAAAAAGAAAAGAAACCTGTACCACAGCCGAAAAGGCAGGGAATAGGATTCGGGTGCGGAATACACTTGGGCGTCGTGGATCATCGTCGCCGAATCGCGATGAAACAGCGGCCCGAGATTGCAGAGGTTGAGAATGAAGTCCCTTCTGCGAGCCAGTGGAAGATAGAATTGTTCCCACGCGATCCTATGCATCCTGCGAACCCATGGATTCTCGCGAATGCACGAAATATTTCGGTAAAGTGGGACCTCGACGCTATCTCTGACTACGACGGCATAATCGCCGCAGTTACCGGCTTGCCCGGCAATCAAGGCATCGGTTGCGGCAACGAGCTGCTCGGCAACCCTGTGCACGCCCGTCGGCGCCGCCCCGAAGAACTTGCCGTTGAACGCTATCGTCTTCGATGCGACCGTTTTCATAGCTTCCGCACACTTAAGCGTTGATCTTCTTCGCACAAAGTCCCAGAAGCCAATCAGATTGCCGCTCAAACGGCCCCCGCGATTGACCCAAGGCTCCGGCGCAAAACTGCGCACGATGTCGCCGTCGACGTTACGCAGGACAATGTAGTTTTCTCTCACAGGTAGGGTATCGGTGTATCAAACGCGGCACTGCTGCCTACCGCACGCACATGCATATTGAACCCGCGCGCTACGGCTTTCCGGGGCACTCATGCGCTTACCCGCCTCGGCTTCAAGGTGTCTTCACCGGGTGCTTACGACGCTTGGCTAAATTGAACGCATCAATGCGAGCTGAATAGATTTGGATGTTCGTCATCGCACGTTTGGCCGACAAGCGGGCTAGTAGGCTAAAAACCGTGGCCACCGAAAAACAAAGAGCATCTCAGACCAACCGAATACCGGGTCCTGGAAATTTCATGAAGAAACTGCTGAAAGCCATTTTGATGCTTGCGTGGCTCGGGAAAATTCCGGGTGTGCCTCAGCTTTATGCGAGGACCGTCTGGTCTAAACATATGAACCTGTTCTTCGGCCTTTACGACAGCTTCGAGGCTGCCGAGCGCGCTGCGACTGGTTTGAGCAAGGTCGGCTGGGACGACGAAGGTATCGCGAAGATTCTCGTCAACGAGGATCTGGAAGAGGCACCGCAACTCTTTCAGACGTCGCAGTTTGCCGTGCTGCTGTGGCTGGCCAAGCTGCTCAAGTCCGGCAACACAATCGTGGACTTCGGCGGAGCTGGCGGAATCTTCTATGAAATCTGTTTGCGGTATGACATTCTCCCTGCGCCCCTGCGCTGGCACGTCGTCGACGTCCCAGAAACGGTGAAGCGCGGCATCGCGCGCCATCAACAGTTGAAATCGTCCATGATCAGTTTCGGTACGGATCTCATGGAAGCCCCGGCGTCCAATATCATGCTGATGCTCGGAGTCATCCAGTATCTGCCGGATCCGCTGGGCGAGAAAGGGCCGGGTATTCTTGAATCCGTGAAGGCACTGCCCTCCCATATCTTCATCAACAAGGTGGCGCTAACGGATGACGGTGAAGTCTGGACGATACAGAATCTGGTGACAACGGCGATGCCTTATCGGTACTTCAGTCGTCAGAAGTTCATGGCCTATTTCGAGGCGCACGGATATCGTTTGCGCGACAGATGGCTGGTTCCGGAAATAAACATAGACATCCCCTTCCACCCGGAACGATCCCTGTCGTTTCTCGAAGGTGTCCATTTCGAGCGCCCGCCGGTATCGGCAACGCCATAGAGACGCTACAGCGGAAAAGCGTGGGACGCTTTCCGCCACGCCACCTGCCGTCGCATTCTACCCACGGAGGGCTGTGTCGGACGCATCCATTTTGCGTGTTACTTTCCTGCCTTTCTGTGGCGTTGAAAACCCCAACAGCATCGCGCACTTCGTCGGCATAACCATAAGTAATACTGAGCGCTTGCACGCACAAAAACGAAGCGCGCCGCAGCGGACCGGGCAGTCAGGACAAGATTCGAAAACGCGGCTGCGTCGGCGTCAGCCTATCGCGTGATCAGGGACTTCACCTGCCGCAGGCCGCTTATCGCCGTGGCTTTGGAGCGGTCGACGAAGTCCGAGTTCCCTGGCGGTCGAGGCTTTAGCCCGAGCCTGCGCATATAGTGGTTCGCGCGGTATGCATCCGCATAGTGCCGCGGTAATTCCATGTTGAGGCTGAGCGAGACGGACACGTTGTCGTGGTTTTGCACCCAATGAGCGCCGTGGGTAGGGATATGCACCGCATCACCGGGATAGAGCGTGAATTGTCGGGCGACCTTCTCGGCATGCGGCTTGTAAGTACCGGCAGTAATCGAGACCGCGTAATATTGCTCGATCTCTTGCTCAGTCGTCACACTGCGGTCCATGGGATCGCACACCCAAAGGTCCTTTGATCCCTGAATCTGCACCAAAAAATTAACCTCGGCATCGAAATGAAAAGGCGTCTTGCGCCGCGGTGACGTGATGAACACCAGCATTTCGGCGTTGCTCAGGAGCATGGAGCCTTCAGGCCCGGCAACCTCGCGCAGGAAGGCCTCGTACTCGTCGAGCACCGCCTTGTAGGCCGGATTGGTCTCGACATGTTTCAGCACAAGCCAGGCACCCGCGGTCTCGATTCGGTCGATGATCTCAGGGATCGTCATGTCGGGCTTGGGCGTGGTTCCCCATTTGTCAGCAAGAGTGAGGTCTCCGGCATCGACATATACGTCGCCCTTGCGCCTCGAGGCCTCCTCGGCCACCTTTGTCAGCGCCTCGATGGAGAATAGTGGATGACCAGCGAGCGGATGGTGGGCCGCGAACGGCTCCTTGTGAAGCACGCGTCGGCACTCCGCGAGCGGATCGACGGTGCTCCATTGCGTATAGGTTGAGACAGAAGAGGGACTGGTTAACATCGATCTGCTCCCCGCGCATGAAAAGATGATCGTTTGATCCCGGCGCGCGCAGCGGGATCACCATGGAATCATTCGGGTTTCACCCCGACAATGCGGTTTTCGCTGACAGATAGGGTATCGGTACATCAAACGCAGCACTGCTGGCTACCGCACGCAAACACACGCATATTGAGCCCGCACGCTACGGGGGTTCCGGGGCAAGCATGCCGAACACGACAGGTTTCATGGAGTGGTGCCTCCGTCAGGGGTCTAGTCTCGCATTACAAGCTAAATTAAATACCTAAATTAAATACTTGAACCCCACCTTTCCGTGCGCCGACACACAAACGCTCCGGCCTGCCTCGCCCAGAATGTGCAAGACGCGCACTGGAGCACTCATGACCGCCAAACCCAGCCTTAAACGCAGCGCCACGCTCAACTTCTTCGGCGGCATCCTGCCTATGTTCGTCGCGCTCGTGACGACGCCCATTTATCTTCACTACATCGGCGCGGCCCGCTATGGTGTGCTCGCGATCGTCTGGATGATCCAGGGCTATTTCGGCTTTCTCGATCTAGGGCTGTCCGCGGCGTCGTCCAACCGCATCGCGCAACTAGGCGATGCGCCACACCGCGAGCGTGAGGCAGTCCTGTGGACAGCGCTGGTCCTCAACGCAGCACTGGGTCTTGCGGGCGGCCTGGCACTGTATGCGCTCATGCACACGCTGCTCGGGTACTTCGAGATGGGCGGGGCCCTACGCGTCGAGTTGTTGCCCGCGCTGCCCTGCGTAGCCTGTCTCGTGCCACTCTCGAACCTCATTTCCGTGTTCAACGGCGCACTAGTGGGGCGCGAGCGGTTTGGCACGCTCAACGCAGTAACACTCCCGGTCACGCTGATGTACCAGCTCATGCCGCTCGGGGCAGCGCTCGTCTTCGGGCCGAACCTGCGCTATCTGGTGTACGGCACGCTGGTGGCAGGGGTAGCGGCGCTTACGGTGACTGCGCTCGCGGTCTGGCGTGTCTTTCCGCTGCGCCTCGCCAGCGGCCCGCGCCGCGACCTGGCCGGCCAACTGTTCTCCTACGGCGCGTGGATCAGCGTTACAAGCCTCGCGCAACCGCTGCTGGAGACCGCTGACCGCATCATGATCGGCCACGCGCTTGGGCCGCAAGCGGTCACCTACTATCAGGTGCCCTTCAATCTCGCCGCGCGCGTGCGAATCTTTCCATCCGTAATCGGTCGGACGCTTTTTCCGCGCCTCTCGTCGCTCGACGCCGCGACCGCCGCGGCGCTCTCCTCCAGCACGATACGCGGCCTCGCCGCCGCACTCACGCCGATGACGGTGTTCGGCATATTCCTCATGCATCCCTTTCTCGCACTGTGGGTGGGCCAGGAATTCGCCTCACACGCCGCGTCGGTGGGTGAGACGATTCTCCTTGGCATCTGGATGAACTCCCTTGCATCGATCGCTGCCTGCCACTTGCAGGCAACGGGCAACCCCGGCATCGTCGCGCGCTTCCAAGCCTACGAAATGTTGCCGTTCTTTGCCTTGTTGTGGTGGATGCTGCATCACTTCGGCGTGCTGGGCGCTGCGCTCGCGTGGAGCGCGCGCTGCCTCCTCGATGGCGTGCTACTGCTCCATGCCGCGCGCCTGAATGCCCGGCCAGCACGCATGCTGGCCCTCCCGGCGCTGATCGTCGCAGTAGCGTATGCCGGCACACTCGTCTTCGCTCCACTCTCGTGGTCAGGCATCGCGGTGTGGCTCGGCACGACAGGCGTTTCGCTCGTGTGGAGCGCGCGCACCGAGCCGCGTGCCTACGCACGTTTGCTCGACCTGGTGGCGTCGATGCGCAACTACACGCGACGGTGGGCGCAAAGCCAATGATCACGCGGCATGGCAACGCGCATTCCCTCCCCGCGCGGTGTCTGAATGACTGCGACGACGCAGGGTGTCCGCTCCGGTCGGCATTGTCGAACACGCAGACTGCGAGCCAGACATGAACAAGCTCCACTCTCTTACCGTGCTGCGCGCAATTGCGGCCACGACGGTCATCTTTTTTCACACCCTTGCGCCGACCGGACACACCTTCGGCGAATTCGGCGTGGACATCTTCTTCGTGCTGAGCGGGTTTGTGATTGCACTCGTGCTGGATAGCCCCGACATGACCGCCGGGCGCTTCCTCGCAGATCGCTTTGCCCGAATCGCGCCGCTCTACTGGCTGCTGACATTCAGCGTGTTCGCCAGCACCCTCATCGCTCCGTCTTTGTTCAATTCAACGACGGCCAACTTCGGGAACCTGCTTAAGTCGCTGCTTTTCATTCCCTACCGCAAAGAAAGCGGCCAGATTTTCCCAATGTTGTTCGTCGGCTGGACGCTGAATTACGAGATGATGTTTTACCTGGTTGCGGCAACGTCGCTGATACTGACGCGCCGCTACCGACTGCTATTCGCATCAGCGTTAATCTTCGCGATCGTTTGCGCACTAAAGGCATCAGGCTCGCACGGCGCGATTGCCACGTTCTACTCCTATCAGCGCGTATTTGAGTTCCCGCTCGGCTTCGTGAGTTATTGGCTCTGGAGGCACGGGATCCGGATCATACCGGTCCTTGCCGGCTGCATCGTGGCAGGCGCGTACGCATGGATGGCATTCGTGGACTGGCACCGAATGGCAGATATCCCGTTGCTGTATTACGGCATTCCGGCGTTCCTGATGGTCATTGCCAGCCTGAGTCTCGAATCGAAGATGGGCTCTGGCCTGTTGATCCGTGGCGCGATATTCGTTGGCAATGCCAGCTATGCCGTCTACCTGAGCCATCCATACTGTGTCGAAGCAGCGCGCAAACTGCTGCCGAGGGCTATCAATAATTTTGACGCCACTGCGCCCATCGGGGTGGCGACCATCATTGTCGTGGCGACAGCGGTGGGCGGCATACTCTACTGGTTCGTCGACCGACCGCTGCACAAGAGCGCGCGCCGACTATTGCAGCGGTTAGTGAGGACGCCGCCGTTGCAAGGAACCAGGCATGCGGGACTGAACCAACCGATCATCGCCACCAATGAAGGCCGGGCTCGCAACGTGCCCGTCAAAGAGGACGCGATCTGACTGGCGAATCATCGGCGTAGGTGGGGACTGGCGGCGATCAATTTGCGACGGTGCTGGAACGGCCGCAGGATGTTCCGGATCGCAAGTAACCTGACGAAACCGGTCAGTCCGCACATAAACTTTCATTTATTCGATAAAGCATCAAGCCCAACCGCACGCAGTTGATTTATAATCTTCTGCTTATAAATTATTTTATCGAAAACGCGCTCGAATCGCTGATGAAGTGCAGCATTAATTTCACCCCAGACTCGCCCTATCAGTCGAGGGCGATGAATGTTCGCCGTAACAAAGGCCCTCTCGCGCTCAATAGCGGATGTACTCAAGTCGACAGGATGCTTGACGATATTTGAAAAATAGAAATCGCCGATCGCAGAGTTTTCCTTTATATAGGTGAAGTCATCAATTAAAAAGGCGTGAGCGTCGAGTAGCCTCAATATTTCTTTTGCAGCCGCCGATGACACAAGATATCCAACGGTTCGAAACAAATGTGCCAGGTCATCTGGATTCACCCTGAAAACATATGGCTCTTCGCATAAAAGAGTTCCGCTCACCCGCTCAAAGCTAATTCCGAGACCTTCCTGCCCTCCAAGATGCAAATAGCCATCAAAATTGCCAATTTTCTCCAGGATGCGCTTTATGTCCGCACAGGCACTCGCATCGACAATAACATCATCTTCAAAAATCAAGGCATGAGAGTCGCTGGTACGCACAAACGCCTCGTAGGCCTTTTTGTGGCTTAGCATGCATCCCAATTCAGATGGAGTTATAAGCCTCTTCTGCGACGATAAATACCATTGGACGGCAGAGAAATAGCTTTTTGCATTCAGATCCGGCCCATATACGGCGTCAATGAAAGAAACTTCAAATCCGGCGCCTCCAAGAATGGACGAGGTATTCAAATTTGCTTCAGACTTGCTGTCCTGCAACGAAATTATAAAGGCTTGCATCGATCGCTCCATGGGTGATGGATTGACACGAACGTCTCTAACAGGCTGCTGAAAAATCTTTTGCAGCCGTCAGCCACGCGGAAGGGGTAAACATCGGACAAGAGAAACGATGCGCCAAGCGGACGACTAAAGAGATGCGGCTCGGGATTACCCGACGTTTAGCAAGTACCTGGATCGGCTGCTTATTCACAAATGTCACCGTGGGTTCGTTCAACGAAACCGGGCACGCGTGCGATTACCTGTCAGGCGAGCATTTCAGCGTGGATAGCACGCCGATTCAGGCTTGGGCTGGAGAGAGGAGATTCGTCCGCAAGGACGGGTCGGATATCCGACAGTTTTACTCCGGGCGTTCCGCCTCTCCGCACATGTCAGGAAAATGTTGCCATCCGCGAAGCATAAAAACGAGGAGAAAGTCGCCGCCAGCGAGAGGTAGGCCACATA
>Ga0116109_1000130_pt1 | contig 18188 bp, 15 predicted proteins | sample June2015DPH_8_10_2_FD_89718 | JGI IMG/M metagenome (GOLD analysis project Ga0116109, IMG submission 89718) | Peatland microbial communities from SPRUCE experiment site at the Marcell Experimental Forest, Minnesota, USA - June2015DPH_8_10 | ecosystem: Environmental > Terrestrial > Soil > Wetlands... | reverse complement strand
CTCGCAGTTGCAAAAGGAAATGTTCGATCGCCTGTTCGCAGCCGCCGCGCTGATTTCCCTCGCACCGCTGCTGCTGGGGATCGCGATCGCGGTCAAGCTGTCGTCGCGCGGGCCGGTGCTCTTCAGACAAAAACGCAAGGGTGCCGACGGCCACGTCTTCACGATCTACAAGTTCCGCTCGATGCGACTGCATATCGAGAAGCCAGGTACGGTGAGCCAGGCAACCCGTCACGATGCGCGCGTCACGCGGGTGGGCGCCTTCCTGCGCCGCACCAGCCTCGACGAGCTACCGCAATTCTTTAACGTGCTACGCGGCGATATGTCGGTCGTCGGACCGCGCCCGCACGCCCTCGAGCATGACGATCTGTATCAGAAGGTGGTGGCCGGCTACATCCAGCGTTACCGGATCAAGCCGGGTATCACCGGTTGGGCGCAGATCAATGGCTTTCGCGGCGAGACCGATCGAATCGAAAAAATGGAGCGGCGTGTGGAGCATGACCTGTATTACCTCGGCAACTGGTCTTTTGCGTTGGACATGCGCATCATCGCAGCAACAATCGTCAAGGGCCTGATGCATAACAACGCTTATTGACGCAGTGATGGAGACTAAAATGTGTCGAATAAAAACAGCAACTCATAGGGCCGGCGTCGCGCAAGCGGCAGTTCAGCGTGCGCGTGTGGTCGGGATCATGGCGACTTTCGCGGTACTGTCGGCGTGCTCGCTCTCGCCCGGTATGCGCATGCTGCAGCCACCGACGCTACCGGTTAGTAATACTGATGATGGCCAGGCAACCGGCGCTCAACAGGTTCCGATTACCGATATCACGCTGGCGACGGTGCAGCAGCAACAGCAAAGGGTGGTCAGCGGCGACGCCAGCGATCTGACGCCGCTGTTCGGCGATGCGGGGCCCTACAAGCTTGGTCCCGGTGATGTGTTGCAGATTACGGTCTGGGATCACCCGGAACTGGCGGCCGCGCTTGGCCAGCCGGTCGGGCCTACGCGTGCGGCGGATCCGGCACTCGGCTTCGTCGTCGATCACGAAGGTAACGTTCAGTTCCCGTATGTCGGCACGCTGCACGTGGCGGGCGACAGTACCGAGGCGGTGCAGCGCAGGATCACCGCCGATCTCGGCAAGGTCATGGTGAAGCCCCAGGTCACGGTACGGGTCGCGTCTTTCCGCGCCTCCCAGATATACATTGATGGCGAGGTACGCGCGCCCGGTTCGCAATCCATCAACGACATTCCGATGACGTTGACCGAGGCGATCAATCGCGCGGGCGGCTTCGCCCCGACCGCCGATCAGGGCCGCGTGGTGATCGTGCGCGGCGACAAGACCTATTTCGTCGATGTCGCGCAGATGCTGCACAACAACCAGAACCCCTCGAGGATCGTGCTGCAAAACGGCGATCTGCTCCGTATCGAGGCACGGGAAGACTACGGCGTCTATGTGATGGGTGAAGTCAACAAGCCGGCCACGGTGCTGCCGATGAGAAACGGCAAGCTCTCGCTTGCCGAGGCCATCTCGCAGGCAGGCAGCGTGAACCCAGCTTCGGCGGATGCGAAGCAGCTCTACGTGATTCGCGGCGGCCCGGGCCAGAAGCCGCAGGTCTGGCACCTCGACGCTACCTCGCCGGTGTCGATGCTGCTGGCGAACCAGTTCGAGCTGGAGCCGAAGGACGTGGTGTATCTCGACGCTGGCGATCTGGTGCGCTTTAGCCGTGTGTTAAACCTGTTGTTGCCGTTGGTCAATGCAGGGCTGACCGCGGCGATTGTGACGAAGTAAGCCGTGCCGGGGACGTTGAAGCAATAGCGGACCCGGCAGAACACGGCGCGGCAGTCGTGGCGCGCCGACTCAATGCAGTGGTTGTACGGAATTGATGACACTATGGCTACGAACTTCGAAAACCGGTATGTCGATGTGCAGAGTGGCGACGAGTTGCGCCTGTCGGACTATCTGTCCGTGATCTCGCAGCATTGGCGGATGATCCTGGTGGTCACGTTGTTTGCCTTGCTGATCGGTACCGCGGTGGCGTTCGTGCAGACACCCGTGTACCGCGCAGACGCGATGATCCAGGTGGAAGATACCGCCGATGACGGCAACGGCAATACCAACGGCAACAAGGACGCGTTGCAGACCATGGCGTCGATCTTCGACACCAAGGCCGTGACGTCGGCGCAGATCGAGCTGATCCGGTCGCGGCTCGTGATCGACGAGACGGTGAGCAAGCTGCATCTGGACATCGCCGCAAAGCCGCGCCGTTTTCCCGTGATCGGCAACCTGCTGGCGCGCTGGCACGGTAACGACGGCGTCGCCGAACCGCTCTTCGGCATGCCGCAGTACGGGTGGGGCGGCGAGCAGATCAGCGTGACGCTGTTCGACACACCCAAGGACATGTACGACAAGCCGTTCGTGTTGACTGTGCAGCCGGACGGTTCCTATGCGGTGACCGATGAGAAGGGCGCCGAGGTGTTGCGGGCACGGCCCGGACAGCTTGCGGTCGGCACCACGTCGCGCGGTCCTGTGCGTCTGCAGGTCGATCAGTTGACCGCGCGCCCCGGCACGCAATTCGATCTGACCCGGTCGTCGACACTCGATACGGTGACGAAGCTGCAGAAGAAACTCAACGTCATAGAGACGAGCGTTCAGTCCGGCATCATCGCGGTGACGCTCGAAGGCATCGACAGTGAACTGACGGCGGCCATTGTCAACAGCATTGCCCGCCAGTACGTGCAGCAGGACATCGACCGCAAGTCGGCCGAGGCCGAGCATACGCTCGCGTTTCTCGACCAGCAGTTGCCGCAACTGCGCAGCGAACTCGACCAGGCGGAGCAGCGCTATAACAACTTCCGTAACAAGCAGGGCACGGTCGACCTGAGCGAGGAAAGCCGGCTGCTGCTGCAGCAGATCGTGGAGAACAAGACCAAGCTCGTGGACCTGCAACAGCAGCGCGCCGAACTGGCGACACGCTTTACCGCCGCCCACCCGGCGGTTGCCGCGCTCGACGCGCAGATTGCGCAGTTGCAAAGCGTGCAGGGCGGCTTGACGCATAACGTGTCGACGCTGCCGGACACGGAGCAGACTGCGCTGCGGATGTTGCGCGACGTACGGGTCGATACCGAGCTCTATACCAACCTGCTCAATAGCGCGCAGCAATTGCGCATCGTCAAGGCGGGGCAGGTGGGCAACGTGCGCGTGGTCGACTATGCCGAACCGGCTGACGATCCGGTGCGGCCGCAGCGCGTTTTGCTGATCCTGATCAGCACGGGACTTGGCCTTATCCTCGGCATTCTGGCGGCGTTCACGCGCAAGACGCTCTATGGCGGCGTGCAGAACACCACGGAAATCGAAGCCTTGCTGGGCGTGCCGGTCTGCGCGGTGGTGCCGCGCAGCAACCTGCAGCTTCGCGTCCAGCGCAACGTCGGCTTGCGGCGCGCGGGTGTGCATGTGCTCGCCGCCCAGGCGCCGGACGACGTCGCCGTGGAAGGCGTGCGCAGTCTGCGCACCACACTGCAATATGCGCTGGTGTCGGCGCGTAACAACATCGTCATGCTGACCGGGTCGCGGCCGGATGCGGGCAAGTCGTTCATGTCGGTCAACCTGTCGGCGCTGGTCGCATCGGCGCACAAGCGCGTGCTGCTGATCGACGGCGACATGCGGCGCGGCGATATCCACAAGCACTTCGGGCTGCCGCACACCCCGGGCCTTGCCGACGTGCTGAACGGTGCGGACATCCAGGATTGCGTGCTGCGCGACGTGCTGCCTGGCCTCGACGTGCTCACCAAGGGCGGCTTGCCGGGCAACCCGTCTGAACTGCTGATGAGCGATCGCTTTCGTACCTTGCTGGAACACTTCGCGCGGGTCTACGACCTGGTGATCGTCGATACCCCGCCGGTGCTGGCCGTGACCGACGCCGCGCTGATCGGCAAGCACGCGGGCACGACCCTGATGGTGGTGCGGCATGGCCGGCATCCGCCGATGGAAATCTCCGAAGCGCTCAAGCGTCTCGTCAATGCGGGTGTCAATCTGCACGGCGTACTGCTGACTGACGTGCCGCCGCCGAAGCTCAACCTGGGCGGCTACACCGGCTACTACGGATACGAAAGCCGCGCGGACTGAGCGTGCGCGAGCAGCGCGCTATCGCGCAGTCAGGCAAGACCATTTCTACGCACGTGCGGTGGACCGCCGTACGCGCAGCACAGCAGTCAAACGCTTTGACGAGGGGAACACAATGGATCGTAAGGTCGCTTTGATAACCGGCGTAACAGGACAGGACGGCTCGTACCTCGCCGATCTGCTGCTTGCCAAGGGCTACGATGTGCATGGCATCAAGCGGCGCACGTCGCTGTTCAATACGGATCGGATCGATCATCTGTGCTGCGATCCGCACGTGGCCGACCGGCACTTCTTCCTGCACCACGGCGATCTGACCGATTCGTCGAGCATTGTGCGCATCATCCAGCGCGTGCAACCGGATGAAATCTACAACCTGGCCGCGCAAAGCCACGTCGCCGTCTCGTTTGAGGAACCGGAGTACACCGCCAATGCGGACGGACTCGGCACGCTGCGGATTCTCGAAGCGATGCGCATTCTCGGGCTCGAGAAGAAAACCCGCTTCTATCAGGCGTCCACTTCCGAACTGTACGGGCTCGTGCAGGAAATGCCGCAGAAGGAAACCACGCCGTTCTATCCGCGCAGCCCGTATGCCGTGGCGAAGCTCTACGCGTACTGGATCACCGTCAACTATCGCGAAGCGTACGGCATGTATGCGTGCAACGGCATCCTGTTCAATCACGAATCGCCGGTGCGCGGGGAAACCTTCGTAACGCGCAAGATCACCCGTGCCATCGCGCGGATCGCGGTGGGCCTGCAGGACGATATGTACCTTGGCAACCTGTCGGCGCTGCGCGATTGGGGCCATGCGCGCGACTACGTCGAGATGCAATGGATGATGCTGCAGCAGGAGCAGCCGGAAGACTTCGTGATCGCCACCGGTCAGCAGTACAGCGTACGCGAGTTTATCCAGGCGGCGGCCGGGGAACTGGGCGTGACGGTGCGCTTCGAAGGTGAGGGCGTGGATGAAGTCGGCGTTGTCGACAAGGTGGAGGGCAAGGAAACGCGCCTCTCGCCGGGCAACGTGATCGTGCGCGTCGATCCGCGCTACTTCCGGCCGACCGAAGTCCAGACGCTGCTCGGCGACCCGTCCAAGGCGCATGCCAAACTGGGCTGGAAGCCGACGACGTCGTTCGAGACGCTCGTCAAGGAAATGGTGCGAGCCGACTTCCAGATCGCGCGTCGCGACGCGCTAGTGACGCTGGCCGGTTTCAAGGCCCTTGAACATCACGAGTAACGGCTATGGACAAGAGCGCGCGCATCTTCGTAGCAGGCCATCGGGGCATGGTCGGCTCGGCGTTGGTACGCCGTCTGCAGGAGGACGGCTACACGGACATCCTGACGAGAACTCACGCCGAACTGGACCTGCTCGACCAGGCCGCGGTGCAGCGCTTTTTCGCCACCGGGCGTGTCGATGTGGTGCTGCTGGCAGCGGCGCGCGTTGGCGGCATTCTCGCCAACGCCACGCAGCCTGCGGACTTCATTTACCAAAACCTGGCGATCGAGACCAACGTCATTCACGCGGCCTATCAGGCGGGTGTGACCCGCCTCGTGTTCTTCGGCTCGTCATGCATTTACCCGAAGGCCTGTGCGCAGCCGATCGAAGAAGATTATCTGCTGAGTTCGGCGCTCGAGTCGACCAACGAGCCTTACGCGATTGCGAAGATTGCCGGGCTCAAGCTCTGCGAGGCATACAACCGTCAGTACGGTACAAAGTTCGTCGCGCTGATGCCGACCAACCTGTACGGACCGAACGACAACTACGATCTGCGCAACAGCCACGTGCTGCCCGCGCTGATTCGCAAGGCGCACGAGGCGAAGCTGCACGGCGAGCACGTGTTGACCGTATGGGGCACCGGCACCCCACGCCGCGAGTTCCTGCACGTCGACGATCTCGCCGCCGCCACCGCATTCGTGCTCGAACGCGAGGTCGCCGACGGCCTGTTGAACGTGGGCGTCGGTGACGACCTGTCGATCCGTGAAGTGGCGGAGCGAGTTGCCGCGACGGTGGGCTTCGACGGCCAGATTGTGTTCGACACCTCAAAACCCGACGGCACGCCCCGCAAGTTGCTCGACGTGTCGCGTCTTGCTCGCATGGGCTGGCGGGCGCGCATCGGCTTGCAGGAGGGGATCGAAGCGACCTATCGGGATTTCGTCGCGCGCTTTGGTGCGGCCACGCTCTCCGAAGGGACGGTCTGATAGGGCAAGTGGTTCCGCCACGATCTTTCATGGCGTGGTCTGATGTCAGTTGTACGAAGCGGCTGGAATGGCGCGGTCTGATGTTAGCTGTACGAATCGGCAGGACAGATGGACGTGCTGGCGCCGGCGCGCGCAGTGCGGTGTGCTGAACAGGAGGGATATGAAAATTCTCATCGTGGGGCTCAACTACGCGCCGGAGCTCACGGGGGTCGGCAAATATACCGCTGAAATGGCGGAAGCGCTGGTCGCCGAAGGTCACGAAGTGCGCGTCGTATGCGGTCCGCCGTATTACCCGCATTGGCGCGTGGCCGAGGGCTATAGTGCGTGGCGCTATCGCAGCGAGGTGCGCGACGGCGTGCGACTGAAGCGCGTGCCATTGTGGGTGCCGGGCCGGCCTACGGGCGTGGCGCGCCTCCTGCATCTGGCGAGCTTCGCGCTGGCGTCGCTGCCGGTGCTCGCCGCTCAGGTGGCGTGGCATGCCGACGTGGTGATGAGTATCGCCCCGAGTCTGATGAGCGCACCCGGCGCGTGGCTCGTCGCCCGCCTGAGCGGGGCGCGCTCGTGGCTCCACATCCAGGATTACGAGGTCGACGCGGCGTTCGACCTGGGCTTGATCCAGGGCTCGCGTGCGCGCAGCGTTGCGCACGCGATCGAGCGCTGGCTGCTGACCCGCTTCGACGTGGTGTCGAGTCTTTCCGCGAAGATGGTGGAGCGCGCCATTCTCAAGGGCGTCGATCCGCTCAAGACCTACTGTTTGCCGAACTGGGTTGATACCCGCGTCATCGTGCCGCTCGCGCACGCCCGCTATTACCGCGAACTGCTCGGTCTCGAGAGGCGGAGTTTGCGGCAGACGGTCGTGCTGTATGCCGGCAACATGGGTTCCAAGCAGGGTCTCGAGGTGCTCGCCGCGGCCGCTGCCGAGCTCGCTGGGCGTCCCGACATCAGTTTCGTGTTCTGCGGCAGCGGTCCGGCTCGGGCCATGCTCGAAGCGCGCTGCGCTGAATTGCCGAACTGTAGCTTTATGGCCCTGCAGCCGGCGCATCAGTTGAACGAGCTGCTCAATCTCGCCGACATTCACGTGCTGCCGCAACGCGGCGGCGCCGCCGATCTGGTCATGCCGTCCAAGCTCAACGGCATGCTCGCAAGCGGCCGGGCGGTCGTCGCGATGGCGTGCCCGGGTACCGAGCTATATGACGTCGTGGCGCCGCGTGGCGTTGTCGTACCGCCCGAGAATGTCGGCGCGCTGGTCGAAGCGATCGTGGCGCTCGCCGCCGATCCGGCGCGGTGTGCGGCGCTCGGCGCAGCCGGTCGCGAATACGCTGAGCGCACCTTGTCGAGCGCAAGCGTGCTCGGCGCGCTGAATTTCAAACTGGGAGAATTGTGCGGACAGCAAAATGCGGTGGTACACCGCAATGATCTGTCGAGCGAGGCAAACGGCCTATCGCACGAGAAGCTGGCTGAGGCGCCACTGGAGCCGACGCAGGTTGACTGATTGCGCGGCTGTCGCGCGCCGGGCTTACCAGGGCGACCTGTAGATGTCGTGATGGATGGCACCGCTTGAGGTGCCGTCACCGTAGAGCTGTTTTGCCGCGGCGGCGACCGGGTCCGGGCTGAGGGTGCTCCTGCCGATACCCGTGGCGGTTGCGGTTGCCGTAGCGCGCTGTGAACTGCCGGCATTGCTTGCGCTAGCCGCGGGGATGGCGGAGCCAACGGATTGCGGCGTGCCGGGTTTGGTGAGCATATGTTCGACTGGGCTGATGCCAGGGCCCTGGGGGTCGGCGGCCGCAGCGGGCACATCCTGCTGCAGGTCGTCGTCCATGGTCCGGCCTCGATAGACCTCGCCGTAAGTGGCCGGCGCGCCCAGTAAGGACGCATCGCCGCTGCGGGACCCCATCGCGCCGCTGTTGCTGGCGCGGCTCGAGGCGGCGGCCGCACCTTCTGCTTCGGCGGCAGGCGCATCGCCGTAGGTGGCAAGTGCCTGGCCATAGGTCGTACTGCAAACTGTACTGCAGGCCAGGGCGAGAGAGAAGGGGAGCGCGATGCGCAGGGCAAGAGGATTCATATTGGGGCGTCCGTGCACTACAGGGTGGCGGGGCGCGCAATCGCGCTGCGTCATGCTAATGGTAGTGTCAACCGCGCCGCGTCCCGGATGAGATGCCAGTCCAAAGCCGACAAAGCCTGTGCACATCAAGCCAATTGCAGTTGGCAGAAACGAAACTTCGCGGCGGCTGTGCACAATTTCTCAGGCGTTGCCACACGGAGAAGAAAACGCGTGGCAGCAACGGAGGACGCGAGTTCGCGCAGAAGGTAGCAGTATGCAAGTGGAGAGCAACATTCAGATGAGACGCGACGAACTCGACGCAGAGCTGGAATGGCAGCCGGATGCCGCAAGCATAGCGCCCGCCGCGGCCCCGTCTCCTGTCATCGATCTGAGCCTCGCGGGCAAGGGCAACTATGTGCGCCGCGTGAGCCGCCTGACCGAGGCGCTGTGGTTCGTGGTCGAGGCATGCCTGATCAATAACAAGCTGGTGCCGTTCTCGGCATTGCGCGTCGCGCTGCTGCGCCTGTTCGGCGCGAAAATCGGTCCGCACTGCCGCTTTGTGCATCCACTGCGCGTGAAGGCACCGTGGAATCTCGAGGTTGGCGCGAATTCGTGGTTCGGCGTCGATGCGTGGATTTACAACCAGGCGCCTATCCGCATCGGTTCTAACGTCTGCATTTCTCAGGGCACCTTTCTCTCGGCCGGCTCTCACGATTACGCCACGAGCATGGATCTGCGCGTGGCGCCCATCGTGATTGAAGATGGAGTATGGATAGCATCGAAGTGCGTGGTGCAGATGGGCGTGACGATCGGCCGTTCTGCGGTCGTGACGCCGCTCTCGGTGGTGCATCGCTCGCTTGAGGCAGAAGGCATCTACGGCGGCAATCCCGCGCGTTTCATCAAGAAGCGGTTTTCGCCGCAGCGCACGCCGTAGTGTGTGATGCCGAACATCGCGCCTTGTACGATGCTTGAAAGACAGGTGGCTAGTGTGTTGTGTGCGGCGATCTAACTTTGGCCGAGCGCTAGCGTACCTTCCTTACGGTCTTGCTTGCGGCGGCCCTGCTGCAACACCCGCAGCAGATCGGCGGACATCGCATCGACCGTGAAATGCTGCTCGAAGCATTGCAACGCCTGAGCCCGCATTGCCGTCGCTTGCGTCCCGTCAAGCCGCAGCCAACGGGTGAGATTGGCGAGCGTGCCTTCGACGCTATCCGGCGCCACGAAACCCGCGCCATCCGCTTCGACCTCGCGCCAGATATTCACCTTGTCGGAAATCAGCGCGGGCAGCCCGCAGCCGAGTGCCTCGGCCACCGCGATGCCGAAGTTCTCCTGATGCGAAGGCAGCACGAACGCATCGCTGGCGTAAAACGCCCCCCATTTCTCGTCACCCTGCAGCATGCCGGTCCACGTGACCCGGCTGGCGATACCGAGTTCGGCGGCGAGCGCTGTTAGCGTCGGCACCCACTCGCCACCGTCTGGGCCGGCCATCACCAGATGCGCCGGCGGCGTCAGGTCGCGCGCCGCGGCGAAGGCTTGCAACAGCAGATCGCAGCCCTTCTTGGGGTGGATGCGGCCGAGAAACAGGATCAACCGCTGGTCGCGCAAGGCGGGGTGCGCGCGGTAAAACGCTTCGCGCAGATGGGCCGCGTCGGCGGGTGGCCGCCTGGTGCCGAACGCCACGACTTCCTCGTTGGCACGGTAAAGCCTGAACGATTCGCGCGCGAGCCGGCACTCTTCCTGCGCGGTGAATATCACGCGCGTGGCATCGCGCAACACCCGATATTCTGCCCACGGCCAATAGAGCCATTTCTTCAGATGCTTGAGCGGATAAGTGCGCTTGAACCACGGATCGAGCATGCCATGCGGAAATACGTAATATGGCACGTTCAGACGCCGGAGTGCCTTCCACGTCGCATAGCTGTGGTACTGCCAGAGGCCGTTGACGATCACGGCGTCGAACGAGCCAGCATGCGCCTTGAGCCACGGCACGAGCTTCGGTGTGAGACCGTAGAACCCCTTGGCCGGTCCGAGTGCGTGAACCGGCAGCGGGAACGCCTCGAGCCATGCCGCAGAGGGATCGTCGACGGTGGCGACTTCGACCTGATGGCCAAGCGCGGTCATGTTGATGCCGCTTTGCCGCACGCCTTCGGCAGGGCCGCCCGCGCGCGGGTCGAGCGTCGCCAGCAGATGCAGAATCTTCATGACTGTGCCCGGCCGGGGAGGCCCGGCGGCAATTGGGCGATGCCTGGCCGGCCTTCGAGGTTGCCTTGCGGCCACTGCGGCACGGGCGACATCGTCGGCGCGCGGTGCGGGCGAACGACGTGGCGCGCCGCGCGCACTCGCATGGTTTGCGCGATCCGTGCATAGGTGGCGACCACCAGACCGAGAGCGACGCCGAACACCAGTCCGGAGAAGCGGGGGCCAAGCGGATTGCCGCCAATCGAGATGGCCGGTACCGCGGCGAGCATCATGATCGAACGGCCGAGTACCGGCAGATACAGCAGGTTTGGCATGCGCCGTCGCCATTCGCGATGCGCGAACACGCTCTTGATGAGCGTATAGATGATCACGAGCGGCATGGCGATGCCGAACAGCACGCCGCCGGCAAACAGCTGATAGACCCAGAAGTTATGGCCTGCTACCCATTCCCGGATCGCGAAGAAATCCTTTGCGCTGATCTGACCGTGGAGGTCCGGAAGGTAGCTCGGCGAATAGCGGTACAGGTGCCCGTATCCTTCACCGGCAAGCAACGCGACCGATGACGACGTCACCTGATCGTACTGGTCCTTCATTTCCGCGAGGCGCGTGATGGTGGTCGGATCGACGCCGGCTTCGGTTTCCTTCGATGCGAAGATGCGCTGGGTCCAGTGCTCCGACACCGACGGGAATAGCGCGGCCGCACCGGCGGCGGCAGCAGCGATCAGGAGGCCAATCACGATCGAGCGGAACGCTGCGCGCACCATATGCCGCAGTGACGGTGCGCTCAGCCAGGTGGCAAGCACGAATAGCAGGATGGTGGCGATCATCAGTGAGCGCGTCACGCTGAGCAGTTCAATCACGATGGTGGCGAGAAACACCGCGATCGAGAAGGCCCTGTAGCGCTTGGCGACGACGAATTCGTGCAGCAGGAGCGCCTGCAGGCCGAGGAAGGTGACCGAGACGATCCGGAAGCGCACGTCTTCGAGGGAGCCAATAGTCGCGAAGCCGTACACCAGCGTGAACCCTAGCGACATCACCATGGCCCACAGCAGGGCCTTTTCGATCTGTGCGAGCCGCACGTCGCTCCACGGGTGGCAGGCCACGAGGTAGCCGAGGAGGAACAGCAGGAACGGCAGCATCACCCGCATATAGTTGCCGACATCGTTACCACGCAGCGCCTGCGTGAAGGCACTGCCGAGAATCGTCATGAGCAGCCCGCAGATGACGACCTTGCGCATATGGGAGCGTTGCTGGAAGCGCGGGGCGATCAGCAGCAGCAGAAATCCCGCGCTCACCGTGGGCAGCACAAGCAGGATCTGCGTGAGATGGCTGGTCGTGTCTTCAGTGGCCTTGAAGTCGAACGCGAGCGGTATAAGGAATAGCCAGATCCAGACCCCGGTGAACTTGTTGCGCACAGTTGACTTCTCCTTATGCTCCGGTGTTCACATTACTGGCGATACGGGCATGGAGGAGACCGGTGCGGGATACGCGACCAGAATACGGCAGGCGCTGCTGCAATGCCTGCTTGTGCACTGCAAGCCTGCCAGGCCCATTGCCGCCGCAGAAAATGGTTGCGCCGCGGAGTGCAGGGTGGCAAGGGCCGAATGTATACGGGTTGTCGCATGGTCGTTCCCATGGCCCCGGATTCCCCCAATCTTGGCTTTGAATATAGCAGTGCCTGCCATGGCCGCCGCTTGCCGCGGCGTACGACGGCTAGTCTTCGGCGGGAATCGACTGCCGCCCTGGTACAGTCCCGCGCACAGGCGTTGGGGTTCACCAACACGGCCGGCGTATGGCCGCGAATGCCGTGATGTTGGCGGATCAATGCGGACCTGTCACAAGAAGATAAGAGGACAGATGGCGGAAACGGTTTGCAGACGCAATTCCGTATCGGGGGAGATCATGCGCTGGTTCGGGAAAGAAAGTTCCAAGGGGCCCCGCCGTTCGATCGAGCTCGACTTCATTCGAGGCATTGCGATCATTGCCGTGATGGGCTTTCATTTCCATACCGTGCAGACCGGCAGCGCGATCGTCGCGGCAATCGAGTACCCATTGAAGAGTTTCGGCCGGGAAGGCGTCAATCTGTTCTTTACGCTGAGCGGCTTCCTCGTGGGCGGTCTTCTGCTCAAACAATATGCCAAGGTGGGGCACATCGACGCGCGGCGCTTCATCATCAGACGGATCTTCAAGATCTGGCCTGCCTACTACGTGCTGATCCTGTTCCACGTGTTCGCCGGCCGTCATCCGACCAGCACCTTCCTGGTGCAGAACCTCACGCACATGCAGAATTATCTGGGCTCCTCGATTTCGCAGACATGGAGCCTCGCGGTCGAAGAGCACTTCTATCTGTTTCTGCCGGCTCTGCTGCTGATTATTGCGGCGCTCAAACTGCGCGCGAATGCGATTCTCGCCACGCTGCTGACGATCTGCGTGATCGTGCTGGCGGCGCGCTGCGCAGTGGTCGCCAACGGTGATCTGGATGCCGCGTTCTACTACACCCAGTACCGCATCGACAGCCTGCTATTCGGCGTGATCCTGGCGACGGTGTACTGGATGAAACCCGAACTGTATCGACGTCTTGCCGCTCACAAGAAAACCCTCATCGGGCTGGTGGTGGCGCTCGTCGCGTGGCTCGTGCTCGCCACCCGCAACGTCCCGCTCGACGAGAGTATCGGTTACACGATCCAGGCGCTCGGTTTTTGCGCGCTGATCGTGCTGACCATCGAGTATTCCCAGAAGCTGCGTGAAGCCTGGCTGTATCGCGGCGTGGCATGGATCGGCGTGTACTCGTACGGCATCTACCTGTGGCATTCGCTTGCGCTCGCGCCCGGCGACATGCTGATCCGCAAGTTCGCGGCGCTGCACGTTCCGGCGATTGCCGCGTGGGCGCCGGTGCTGATCGCACAGTTCGTGATTGCGATCGTGATCGGCTACGTGACGACGCGCGCCATCGAGTTTCCGTTCCTGCGCATCCGCGATGCGATTTTCCCGGCGCGCCGCAAGGGTCCGAAGGGCGAGGGCATGCCGGAGGAGGTGGAAGTGCCGGCGGTTGGCGGACGCGTGTGGTGAGGCGGGGCGCGCACGTGCCCATCACGGGCCGGGCACGGCGGCTTGAGCCGGAAGCGTAAGGGAGCCCCGGGTATGACGGGCTGACGACGCCTGAATCGCCGACTGCAATGTCTGCTTGAAGTGAGGCAGCGTATTGCGTTCCAGCAGATGCCCGTTCGAAGCGTCGGGTCTCACCCATTCCGACTCCAGCACGGTGTCGAGAGCCTGATTGATCGAATCTGGCGCAAGGTCATCGATGACCGGCCCAAGCTCGCCGTCGCGGCAAAACCAGCCGATCAGCCCATCCGCCGTCGCGATCAGCGGTTTGCCGCTGCGATACGCCTGCACCAGCACGCCGCTCATGCCGTAGTGCCCCTTGTAGCCGAGCCAGACGACATCGCAGGCCGAAAAGAGATCCTGTTCGGTCTCGCTGTCGATGAAGCGGTCGAGCACCACGGGCGCGGGCGTCAACTGCATCAGCGCCTTGAGCAAGGGAGTTTGCACGGCCAGGGTCTGGGCGCCTGCGATGACCAGCGTCGGTGCCTCGTCGCGCAAAGCCAGCGCGTCGATGAGTTCCCAGATGCCTTTGCGATCGCTGATCGAGCCGTACACCAGCACGAACTGGCCGTAAGCGGCGAGGCCGAGCCGCTCGCGGGCGAGCCACGGGTCTCTGGGCATCACATCGGGACACGGGTCGGCGAGGTACTGCACCGGCGCGGCGCCGGGATCGGGATGACTCGCGCACCAGTCGGCCAGCGTCGGGTCGATGGTCAGCAAGGTCTTCAGGCCGCTCGTGCGGACCGCACGGCGAAACAAGTGTCCTTTGATGGCATTGACCAGCGGACGGCGCGGCGCGCGTACCCCGGCCTCGTGATGATGGAAGGTCGCGCGCATTGTAATGCCGAGCCACGGTGTGTTGTCGAACGGTGAGCCGAGTAGTGGCAGCGCATAAAAGAAATAGTCGACGTAGGGCACCAGCACCAGCACGACAGTATGTTCGCGGCTGACGGTGCGATAAATGTGTTGGAAATAGCGGAAGGAGCGCACGTAACTCAGCGAGCCAAGGCCGGGACGACTCGCCTCGGCGGGTGCGTCGACGAAGCCGATCTGCAGGTCGGCGGACGTGTTTGCGCCATTGCCGGCGGCGAGGCGTTGCGCGAGCGGATGGGTCGCGTTGGCGGAAGCCGTCACGATCACGCAGGGGTAGCCGGCTTCCACGCAGGCCTCTGCGGCCCACTCGGCATAGCGCCAGCGGTGTCCGGAGAAATCGGGTTCGATAATGAGGATAGTGTCTTTTGTCATGCCACACACGGTAGCGAAAAACATTGTCACAGGCCCGCGTGGGGCCGATATCGGCTAGGAGATGGCGGTCCCCGCATAAACAGCCGCGTTACCGTGTCAGGGATGGATTGCGCATGCTTAACAGGGGAGAGCATCGGTGAGATCGATCAGGGTTCCGCTTGTCTCGATGAGGCCTGCCTTTAACGGCAGCGCGGCCACCTGGGTATTGATCCAGCAGGTTGTGGTCCGCGGTCTGGCGGCGGTGAAATTCCTTGCCATTGGCCGCTTGCTCGGCCCAGCCGCAATCGGTAGCGTAGGCGTCGCCTTGCTATCGGTTGCGATTGCCGAGGCGCTGAGCGACACCGGTCTTGCCCAGGCCGTGGTGCAGGCGAAGGGCATGCCGACACGCCGGGAACTCGGCGCGGTCTGGACCACGCTGACCACGCGCGGCATGCTGATCGCGCTGTTGCTGATCGCGCTTGCGCCGTTGATGAACGCGCAATTCCATCTAGGCGGCTCGCTCTTGCTGTTGCAGATGGCCGCCGCGTTGCCGCTGATCCGCGGCGTCGCTTCACCCGCCTACTACATCATTCAGCGCGAGCGGCGCTTTGCGCAACTGGCCGGCGTCGAAACCTTCTCGGCCTTCGCCGATTGCGCGATTTGCCTCGCTTGCGCGTGGAGCGGCACAGGCGTCTTTGCGGTGCTGATCGGCATGGTCGCGGGCGAGACGCTGAAGACCGTGCTGACCTGGACGACCATGGGGCCGCGCCCGCCGGTGCGGCTCGCGTGGCACGGTATCGGCCATTACGTGAACTTCAGCCGCTGGATCTGGGCAGGCAGCGTCGTCAATCTGCTGCTCAACCAGTTCGACAAGGTGCTGGTCGCCAAGCTGCTCGGCCCGGTGGCGCTGGGCGCGTATCAGATGTCGTCAAAGCTTGCGCAGATGTTGCTCGTCGATGCGTCCATTGCGCTTGGCCAGTATCTGTTTCCAACCTTCTCCGCGCATCACCGCCGTGAAGACGGTTCGGCCGCCAGGCTGTTCTTCCGCTACCTCACCGTGATCGTGATCGGCGAGGTGGCGATCGTACTTTTGCTGCGTTGGACCGCCGCGCCGCTCTTCATGCTGGTGCTTGGGCCCGCGTGGATGTCCGCGGTGCCGCTCTTCAGGATCTTCGTCATCAATATGGCGTTCGGTGCGACGAACTCTATGCTGGTCGCTTATCTGCGCGGGGTCGGCGCGCCCAAGGTAGCCACCCACGCGGCGGTGCTGCAGGCCATCGCACTGGTCATCATCGTGCCGCCCTCGACCCATCTGTGGGGCGTGACAGGCGTCGCGTGGGCGATGACGGCGGGCCTCGCCGGCAGCGCGACCTGGATGCTCTACCGAATCGTGAAGATGTCATCATGAGCGCGCGCTATCCTCCGTCGGCACGACCAGGCGCGACATATCGGGCGAAAAGCGGACGCGAACGGCTTGCGAGATGCAGTGCGAGTTCACGTCCCGGAGCGGCAGCACCTCTTTACGGAGCGGGTGGCATGAGCATGAAGGTGACGCGGACCGCGCTTCCCGAAGTCAAGATTGTCGAGTCGGACCTGTTCTGCGACGAGTTGGGCAGCGCCTTCGAAACCTTCAATGCCGACGAGTTCGCAAACCGGGTCGACGCGGACGTCGAGTTTGTGCAGGACGATCATTCACGCTCGCGGCGCGGCGTACTGCGCGGGCTGCATTATCAGATCCAGCACCCGCAGGGCAAACTTATGCGGGTGGTGGCGGGGGACGTGTTCGATGTGGCGGTGGACATCCGCCTGAGCTCGCATAACTTCGGCAAATGGATCGGCGTGCACCTGAGCGCCGCCAACCGCCGGCAGATGTGGGTGCCGCCCGGGTTCGCGCACGGCTTCGTGGTGATGTCGGATACGGCCGAGTGCCTGTGCAAGGCCACGGACTACTGGTTTCCCGAACACGAACGCAGCCTGCTGTGGAGCGACCCGGATATTGGCGTCGACTGGCCGATCGAGTTTGCGCCGATCCTCGCCGCTAAGGACGAGGCAGGCAAGCGGCTGTATGAAGCTGAGTATTATGTTTAAAGGCGACGTTTAAGGAGGACGCCGCCTTTTTCACAGCCCCGTGGCGCGCAGCCGTGCGGCGACAAAATTCGACGCCCCACCCGCAGTTTTTACGAGATTTTTTCTTGCGGGCAATGACCGGCGAAACCTACACTTCGATCAACCTGATGAATCTGGATGGTCAAGGTGAACAAACGCGCAGCCACGCAGCATCCCAAACGGATCGACTATGTACGCAGCGGCCCCGGCCGCATCGAAGTGCGACGCTTCGACCCGGCGCGTGATTCGTTCGATGCGCTCACAACCATGCTGCATCGCGCGTTTGCGCGGCTGGGAGCGATGGGGCTCAACTGCACGTGCGTCGATCAGAGCTCCGCTGTCACCCGTTCACGGGCTACGCGCGGTGCCTGCTACGTTGCCGTGTGCGACGGCCGCATCATCGGCACGATGACCCTGTATGCGCCGGATCGGGAATCGCCCTGCGAACTGTACCGGCAAGGCGAGATTGCCAGCATGCGCCAGTTCGGCGTCGAACCGGCCTGGCAGGCGCGCGGCATCGGCACATTGCTGTTGGCGTTCGCAGACCACTGGGCCGCCACGCGCGGCTACGCAGAACTCGCTCTCGACACCCCGCAGCCTGCCGCCCATCTGATTGCGTTCTATCGCGGTCACGGCTTTCGCATCGTTGACTTCATGCGCTTTGACGGCAAACGCTACGACAGTGCGATTCTCAGCAGACCCGCCGTGGCGGCACGGACCCTCGCGACATGGTCGCAACGCCTCGAACTGCCGCGCCGCCAGATTGCTCGCGCAGCGTAAGGCGTCAGCATTTCATGCGAGACCCCTCAAACAAACAAGTAGAAGGACTGAAGAAACAGATGGTGCGCCCAAGACCAGGGACGATGTTCCGAGGCATGCTCAAGGTTGTGTTGATTGCGATTGCAGCGAGCCAGATCCTGACCACTGCATTCAGCGTGCTCGCACGGCAGATCGATGCGGGCTTGTCGCCGCAGATCATTTCGGTGTTCGGCTTTGTGACGTGCGGACTGGTCTCGATGTGGCTGCAGGCCGATGCGCGCCGCGCGTTTGGCTTTGCGAAAGAGAAGGGCTTCGTGGCAGCCGCGCGCGACGGACAACCGGGACCGCGGATCGCGGCCGATTGTCCGCGGCGCTGGCTGGTGGTGCTGCATAGCGAACTGAATCCGACAGCGGCGACGCCTTGATGCGGGCTCGCCTCGCGT
>Ga0116109_1000129_pt1 | contig 18361 bp, 13 predicted proteins | sample June2015DPH_8_10_2_FD_89718 | JGI IMG/M metagenome (GOLD analysis project Ga0116109, IMG submission 89718) | Peatland microbial communities from SPRUCE experiment site at the Marcell Experimental Forest, Minnesota, USA - June2015DPH_8_10 | ecosystem: Environmental > Terrestrial > Soil > Wetlands... | reverse complement strand
TGGATGTTCTTCGCGGTGACAACCTGAACCTGCTGGAACCCCACTTTGTCCGACTGGCGAATCAGCGAGCCCGTCACCTGGAACGTCTTCAGTTGCTTGACGTTCTTGTCTTTCGTCGCTGCTGCCGTACCCGAAGCCGCGGCAGGGGCCGCTGCAGCTGCCGTGCCCGAAGCTGCGGCAGGAGCCGCCGCCGCTGCCGTACCCGAAGCCGCTGCTGCCGGCGTCGCCGGCTGGCTTTGCGCAAACGCCGGAACGGCGATTGCAGTCGTCAATGCTAGTTCGGCCCAGATTATCCGCCTGATGGCCAACGCCAATGCCCTTTGTTTCATTTTCCCCTTCTCACTCGTCAGTAAGGCCACACGTGTTGTGCGAAGAGAGTTCTTTCGAACCTCTCCACTTGAATTGCGGCGATTCTCGCCACGTTCCGCCAAAGTTGCCCCGCGGTCGGATAACTCCACAAACCGATACCGTCCAGCAGCGAGATAGACGGGGCACTCTGACTTATTTAATTTCGCACTACTAAAAACTTACTAAGTTATTTTTTATTATTTCAAATTCATTTCAGTTGCTTGATGAATGCGACCACATGCCCGGGCCATTCACCACTCAACTCGTACTACCTATTTGAGCTACGGATTAGCCTGTAGGACTACTTATGGCTCCATTCCGATCAACCCATCTCAAACACAAGACACTGCGCCTAAAACAATCTTGGTGTCCCGACCCAGACAAGCACCGTCTCTTCGCCTGCGGTGTTGGCCCACGCATGCGGGACGGTTGACTCGTAATGCGCGGTGTCACCGGCCTGCAATATAAAAGTCGTACCTTCCAGTGTGAGAGCGATCTGGCCGCTCATCACATACAAAAACTCTTCCCCTGCGTGCGTCGTTACTTCCGACGGTTGCTGGCCCGCTGGCATCTTCACCAGAATCGCTTCCAGCTTCCGGTCTACCGACAGGTTCGTCAGCCTGCCGAACAGGTTGGCCGAATCGGCAAACCCGAAAAACTTCAGATCTTCTCCTCGACACACCGACTTGGCTTCAGTCGGCGTCTCGACGAAGTACTGCACCGTCACACCCAGCGCGTGCGCAATACCGACTAGCGACGTGATCGACGGTGTGGCCTGCCCCCGCTCCACTTGCGACAGGAACGGTTTAGAGATGCCTGCCGCTTTCGCCGTTTCCTCGAGCGTGCGTTTGAGCCGTTGCCGCAACGCGCGAATCTTGCTGCCTAGTGCGAGTGCGGCTGATGCCTTCTTATCAAGTGGCGGAACCATAGCAAGACAGAATCCAGTAGTCAAAATTTGTTTGATCTGAGCAAATTAAGTTTCATTGAAAGCGCGACAGCAGGCGCGAAGTCGGTTAAAAAAATTGGGTGGACGTTCGCCCGTGGTGAAAACCGGATGGGCCCGGTTACCTGGGCAACGATTCACTTCATCCAGCATCCCTGGAAGGTTGAATGCACAACGAAAGTGCGAACGCATTCCCTTCCAGCTGGAATCATTGAACTGACAATCGAAATAGGTGTGTACAGAGCCGGCGAAAATCTCACCGGCTCGGCGCGAGCGCTTTGATACGCTTGATGAATCGGACGATATCAAGACAAAATCGTCCGTCAAACTTTTTTTGATGGGAGCAGACAGTGTTTAGAGTATTTCCTCCAATCACGAGGTGAACTCTGGGCACAGAAACGGGCTCAACCTCGTTCGAGGGTGAATGGCGCTGCCAGCCGCAACCCGGGAAAACCCTTGTCGCAAATTTGAGACAAGGGCCCTCCTTTGGCCTCACCCGTGTGTGCCTTCACCAGCCTCGACCGATGCCGCCAACTGGTTTACCCCGCGCGCCAGCACCGGTTGAAGCGCGGCGCCCGTGTGGCTTGCACGCACCTGTACGAGCCCTTCCGGATCCGTGGCCGCCACGATCGAGCCGCCGCCGACCCCGCCCTCCGGACCGAGGTCGATGATCCAGTCGGCTTCGGCAATCACGTCGAGGTCGTGCTCGATGACCACCACGCTGTGACCGCCGTCCGCCAGGCGGTGCAACACGCGAATCAGCCGCGCCACATCCGCCATGTGTAGCCCGACCGTCGGCTCGTCAAGCACGTACAACGTATGCGGCGCCTTCTGTCCCCGCCGCGTGACGTCGTCGCGCACCTTGCTCAACTCCGTGACGAGTTTAATGCGCTGTGCTTCGCCGCCCGAGAGCGTAGGCGACGGCTGCCCCAGGGTCAGATAGCCAAGGCCCACGTCCTTCATCAGTTGCAACGGATGCGCGATATTGGTGATCGGCGCGAAAAACTCGACGGCTTCGTCGATCTCCATGGTCAGCACGTCGCCGATATTCTTGCCACGCCATGTGACCGCGAGCGTCTCCGGGTTGAAGCGCTGGCCGTGGCAGACGTCGCACGGCACCTTCACGTCCGGCAGGAAGCTCATGCCGATGGTCCGCACGCCCTGGCCTTCGCAAGCCGGGCACCGGCCGTCCCCCGTATTGAACGAGAAGCGTGACGCCGTGTAACCGCGTGCGCGTGCCTCGAGCGTGCCGGCGAACAGCTTGCGGATCGCATCCCAGACGCCGATATAGGTGGCCGGACACGACCGCGGCGTTTTGCCGATCGGCGTCTGGTCGACTTCGAGCACGCGGTCGATGCTTTCCCAACCCGTGATCGCGTCGCAGCCTTGCCACGCGTGCGTGACGTTCAGTTGCGCGCGCGGCGCGCTGCGGGCGAGCACGCTCGAGCGGCGATTGGTAGCCGGTTCGTCTTGCGTGGCGGCCTTGCGGGCACGCCGGGTTGCCGGCGACGACAGCACCGAGCGCCCCACCGCATCCAGCAGGTTCGCCATCAGCACGTCGCGGGCAAGCGTGGACTTGCCCGAGCCGCTCACGCCCGTCACCGCCACGAGACGCGACAGCGGCAGCCCCACGGTCACGTTGCGCAGGTTGTGCAGCTTGCCGCCGTGCACGGTCAGCCATTGCTCGGGCACGGCCACGGCGCTTCTGGTTTTTGGCTTCACCGTGCGGCGCGGCTGCAACGGATGCACGATCGGGTGGGCGAGGAATTGCCCGGTTACCGAATCCGCTTGTGCCGAGAGATCCGCCACACTGCCCTGTGCGACCAGCGTGCCGCCGCGTTTGCCCGCACCTGGCCCGATATCGATGATGTGATCGGCGCGCCGGATCGTGTCCTCGTCATGCTCGACCACCACCAGCGTATTGCCCTTCTCACCGAGCTTGCGCAGCGCGCTGAGCAGAATCTGGTTGTCGCGTGGATGCAACCCGATGGTGGGTTCGTCGAGCACATAGCAAACCCCTTGCAGGTTGCTGCCCAGCTGAGCCGCCAGCCGGATGCGTTGCGCCTCCCCGCCCGACAGGCTCGGCGCCGCGCGATCGAGGCTCAGATAGCCGAGCCCTACTTCCTCGAGGAACTGTAGCCGGTTGCCGATCTCGCTCACCACGTCGCGGGCGATCTCCGCGTCGCGTCCCGACAGTTCCAGCGCGTCGATCCAGCGGCGCGTGTCGCTCACCGTCCATTGCGCGACATCGACGATCGGCTGCGCGTCGAACGTGACCGCGCGTGCAGTCGGATTCAGACGCGTGCCGTGGCAATCCGCACACGGTTCGTCGACCACGCCTTCCGGCTCCTGCTCTTCGGAAGGCAAGCTCTGTTCACGGCCGCGGCCATCTTCGGCGATCACCGTGTCATCGTAGGCGGCGCGCTGTTCACGCGTGAGCGCGAGGCCCGTGCCGACGCAAGTCGTGCACCAGCCGTGCTTGCTGTTGTACGAGAACATCCGCGGGTCCAGCTCCGGATAGCTCGTGCCGCACACCGGACAGGCGCGTTTGGTAGACAGCACCTTGACCTCGCCCAACTTCGCCGTGGCACGGCCACTTTTCAACGCGTTCTGCAAGCCGTCCAGCGGCGCGAGCAGGTGCATCACGCCCTTGCCGAGTTCGAGCGTTTCAGCGAGCAGGCGGCGCAACTCCGCTTCGTTATCCGCCGAGACCACGAGGTCCGCCACCGGCAGTTCGATGGTGTGTTCGCGGAACCGGTCGAGCTTGGGCCACGGGTCGACCGGCAGAAACTCGCCATCCACCCGCAGATGGGTATTGCCGCGCGCCTTTGCCCACTTGGCGAGGTCCGTATAGACACCCTTGCGGTTGACCACCAGTGGCGCCAGGAAGCCGACGTGTTCGCCCTTGTGGTCGCGCAGCAGTTGCGCCGCGATCGACTCGACACTTTGCGCGGTCACCGGCGTGCCGTCGTGGATGCAATGCTGCAGCCCGAGTTTGACGTACAGGAGACGCAGGAAGTGCCATACTTCCGAGGTGGTCGCCACGGTACTCTTGCGGCCGCCGCGCGAGAGGCGCTGCTCGATCGCCACGGTCGGCGGGATGCCGTACACGGCATCGACCTCGGGGCGCCCGGCCGGTTGCACGATCGAGCGCGCATAGGCGTTCAGCGATTCGAGGTAGCGGCGCTGGCCTTCATGGAACAGGATGTCGAACGCGAGCGTTGACTTGCCCGAACCGGACACGCCGGTAATGACGTTGAACTTGCCGTGTGGAATATCGACGTCGAGCGATTTCAGATTGTGCTCGCGCGCGTTGACGATCCGCACCACGTCCTCGCCTTCGACCGCACGGCGCGCCCGCGCCGCGGTCAGCGCCTTTTGCAGCGGCATGCCTTGCGACGCGGGCCCGGCGGCCGCGCTCATTGCCTGATCGTATTGGAGCAACGCCTGGCCGGTGTAGGACTCGGCGCAGGCCTTGACCTGTTCCGGCGTGCCCGCACACAGCACCCGCCCCCCGCCGTCGCCGCCTTCCGGCCCGAGGTCGATCAACCAGTCCGCCGCGCGGATCACGTCGAGGTTGTGCTCGATCACGATCAGCGAATGACCGCCCGCCAGCAGCTTGCCGAACGCCTGCATCAGCTTGGCGATATCGTCGAAATGCAGGCCCGTGGTCGGCTCGTCAAACATGAAGAGCCGTGCCGCAGGCGCCTGTTTCGCGCTGCGGGCCGTGCTGGCCTGGGCCGTTTCCGCGAGGAAGCCCGCCAGCTTCAGGCGCTGCGCTTCACCACCCGACAAGGTCGGCACTGGCTGGCCGAGTTTCACGTATTCGAGACCCACGTCGACGATCGGCTTAAGCACGCGCAGGACTTCCGCATCCGCCGCGAAGTACTGGGTGGCTTCGCTGACCGTCAGTTCAAGCACGTCGGCAATGCTCAACGCACGCGCCGGCGTGCCGCGTTCGATCTTCACTTCGAGCAGTTCAGCCCGGTAGCGACGGCCATCGCAATCCGGGCAACGCAAATAGACGTCGCTCAGAAACTGCATCTCGATGTGCTCGAAGCCCGAGCCGCCGCAGGTGGGGCAACGGCCGTCGCCCGAATTGAAGCTGAACATGCCCGGACCGTAGCCGCGCTGCTGCGCGAGCGGCACCTTGGAGAACAGCTTGCGGATCTCGTCGAACGCGCCGACGTAACTCGCCGGATTCGAACGCGCTGTCTTGCCGATCGGCGACTGGTCGACGAACACGACTTCGTTCACCTGCTCCGCGCCGACCAGACGCCGGAACGCGCCGGGCGATTCGGTGGCGACGCCGAGATGGCGCGCCAGCGCCGGATAGAGCACGTCCTGCACCAGCGTCGACTTGCCCGAGCCCGACACGCCGGTTATGCAGACGAGACGCTGCAGCGGGATCTCGACGGTCACGTCCTGCAGATTGTGTTCGCTCGCGCCTTCCAGCACGATGCGCGGCGTGTCCTTCTGCACCGGCCGGCTCGACCAGTGCGACACGTCGGCCACATGACGGTGCCCGCCGAGATATTCGCCTGTGAGTGTGCCGGATGAGCGGATGTCGTCCGGCGCGCCATCATAAATGATCGTGCCGCCACGCTCGCCAGGACCGGGGCCCATGTCGATCAGACGGTCCGCGGCGAGCATCACCGACGGATCATGCTCCACCACCACCAGCGTGTTGCCCGCGTCGCGCAGGCGGTGCATTGCCTCGACGATCCGGTTCAGGTCGCGCGGATGCAGCCCGATGCTCGGCTCGTCGAGCACGAACAGCGTTTTGGTGAGCGAAGTGCCGAGCGCCGTGGTGAGGTTGATCCGCTGCACCTCGCCGCCCGACAACGTGCGGCTTTGCCGGTCCAAGGTCAGATAGCCGAGCCCGACATCGCACAGATACTTCAGGCGCGTGCGCACCTCAGCCAGCAGAAGCTTCAACGCATCGTCGAGCAGCGCGCTCGGCAGGCTCAGGACGTCGAAGAAGCGCCGGATGCGCTCGATGGGCAGCAGCATCAGATCGTGCACCGTCAGGCCCGCCAGCGCTTCGAGCTGCGCGCGGTTCCAGTCCACCCCGCGCGGCATGAATCGTAGCGGCGGATCCAGCACGGCGTCTGCATTGGACTTGCTGCCGAGGCGCCAGAGCAGCGATTCGGTCTTCAGACGCGCGCCGCCACAGGTTTCGCACGGCGTATAGCTGCGGTACTTCGACAGCAGCACGCGAATGTGCATCTTGTACGCTTTCGATTCGAGATATTCGAAGAAGCGCTTCACGCCGTACCAGTGGCTCTGCCACTTGCCGTTCCAGTCGGGCGAGCCGTTGATGACCCAGTCGCGCTGCGCCTGCGTCAGTTCCGACCAGGCCGTGTCGCGCGGAATGCCGGCCTTCGCCGCATAGCGCATCAGGTCGTCCTGGCACTCTTTCCACGCGGGCGTCTGCATGGGCTTGATGGCGCCGCCGCGCAGGGTCTTGCGCGAGTCCGGAATCACGAGCCCAAGGTCGACCCCAATGACTCGTCCAAAGCCGCGGCAAACCTCACACGCGCCATAGGCGGAATTGAACGAGAACAGCGCGGGCTGCGGATCGGCGTAGCGCAGGTCGCTGTCCGGATTGTGCAGGCCGGTGGAGAAGCGCCAGATCTGCGGCTCGGCGGAGTCTTCCGGCGCTTGCGGCAGCACGTAGACATTGACGCGGCCGCCGCCGCGCTTCAAGGACGCTTCAATGGCTTCGACCGCGCGCCCCTTGTCGACCGCGCTCAGGCGAAAGCGGTCGGCCACCACGTCGAGCAGCTTGCGCGGCCCCGTAGGCGACTGAACCTCGCGCTGTGCCTGCACGCGCGTATAACCGCTTGCGGACAGCCACTGCGCGACCTCTTCTTCGGTCGCGGATTCGGGCAGTTCAACCGGGAACGTGACCACGAGGCGCGGATCGTCCTGCACGGTGCGCGCCACCAGATCAGCGTAGATCGTCTCCGGCGAGTCGTGCCGCACGGCCTGCGCCGTCTTGCGGTCGAACAGTTCGGCCGCACGCGCGTAGAGCAGCTTCAGATGATCGTTGAGTTCGGTCATCGTACCGACCGTGGAGCGCGAACTGCGCACCGGATTGGTCTGGTCGATCGCGATGGCGGGCGGCACGCCGTCGACGCGGTCCACCTGCGGGCGGTCCATCCGGTCGAGGAACTGCCGCGCGTACGCGCTGAAGGTTTCCACGTAGCGCCGCTGGCCTTCTGCGTACAGCGTGTCGAACACCAGACTGGATTTGCCGGACCCCGACGGACCGGTCACGACCGTCATCTCGCCTGTTTGCAAGTCGAGATCGAGGTTCTTGAGGTTGTGCTGACGCGCTCCGCGAATGCGGATTTTTCCTGTAGATGACAATTTGTCCGACCGTCTGAATGAGTTGGCTACATCTTACGGCCGCCTGGCGACCGCAGAGGTTTACCGCGCCCGACCATACGGATCAATCGCCGCTGGGCGGATTTGAAGGGAACACTATACTGTATATTCATACAGCTTTCCATCAACGGCGTGAACGCGGAATGTTGGAGAGGCGCAAGCGGCACGCCTGCCTGCGCGGCCGGAATTGGACGGCGCGGCTTTGCTCTTCGCTTTTGTGTTTTTCGGCTTGCGGAGGGAGGCGGACCCGCGGGTTCCGCCATGCAGACAGGCGCCGCAGCAGGGGGCCTGTGCCCCCGCCACCGCCTCAGGAATACAGCGTAAGGCACCGATAGTTTCGGAAAGCCCTTTCAAGACAATGACTTGCTACGATCCGCGCGATATATACGGCGCTCAAAGCGGATCATCGGGATCCGCGCCGTCCTCTTCCGCCAGCTGGCCGCCCACCACCGCACGCTTGCGCCGCACGTTGTACGCCGTCAATAGCCCATGCGCCACCATATCGAGCGCCGGCTTCACGAGTCCGTTCTTGTCGGTCCACACCTTCGGCGTGAGCGCGCCGCTTAACGCCACGCTATCCGCATCGCTCAACGCCAGCAAGCCGGTCTGCACGTCATCGTCGAAGGCGATCACATTGACGAACAGCGTTTCGCTGTCGCCGGCGGTCGCCCGCACCTTGCATGTCACAAAACGCTTGCCGTTCTGGCCCGTGCGGATCTGGGCCTCGCCGTAGAGCCGCCCACCTACCAGTCCATCGATCATTTCATCCACTCCGTTTCGTTCGGCACGCGAGGCGTCAGCGCCTCGCGAAAGCCGTATGATCCCACGAGCGGACGTCGGACCTGCTTTAAAACGCGCTCTTCACGACGCCGCCATCGGCACGCAGCGCAGCCCCGGTCGTCGCCGAAGCCAACGGGCTCGCCACATACGCCACCAGCGAAGCAATTTCCTCGGTCGACTCGAAGCGCTTGATGAGCGACGTCGGCCGCACATGCTGGAAGAATTCCTTCTCGACCTGTTCGACGGATTTGCCGTCGGCCTTCGCCAGACTCTCGACGAAGTCGCCCACGCCACGCGATTTGGTCGGGCCGGGCAGCACGCTATTGACGGTGATCCCGGTGCCGGCGACGGACTCGGCAATGCCGCGCGCCACCGCAATTTGTGCCGTCTTCGTCACGCCGTAGTGAACCATTTCCGAGGGAATCTGCAGGCCGCTTTCGCTCGAAATGAAAATGATGCGCCCCCAGTTGGCACGCTTCATGGAAGGCAGAAAGAGACGCGCAAGACGTGCGCCGCTCAGCACGTTCACATCGAAAAAACGCATCCAGTCTTCGTCCGGAATCTCTTCGAACGGCTTCGGCTCGAAAATGCCCAGATTGTTGACGAGAATCTCGACATCCGGATAGCGACGCGCCAGTTCGTTAGCGACTTCGGCCTTGCTCAGATCGCCCGCGAATCCCAGTACGTCTGCACCGGTCGTCGATTTGACTTGCGCGACCGCTTCATCCACGGCCTTTTGCGAACGGCCGTTGACGATCACGCGTGCACCTTCCTGCGCCAAGGTCGTCGCAATGGCAAGGCCAATGCCCGCGGTGCTACCGCTCACCAGCGCCAGCTTGTCTTTCAGTTGCAGATCCATGTTCTTTCCTCTGTATCAGTTAGCCGCAGTTGACAGCAGGTAAGCCGCAGCTCATCACGGATGACCCGCGCGCGCCGCCGGTCGCCAGCGTGCGCTCAAAGCGTGACGGGATCAGTTCCACGTCAAATTTACAGCAGGCCGCCACCGTTGACGTCGACAACCGCACCGGTCATGAAACCGTTGGTCATCACCAACCAGTAGGCCTGCGCCAGATCGCCGGTCTGGCCGACGCGTCCCACCGGCAAGCCACTGCCCACCTTGGCGGCCATCGCCTTGCGCTCCGCTTCCGGCATCTCGCCCCACATGCCGGTCTCGACCATGCCCGGGCTCACCACGTTCACGCGCACCGGCGCCAGTTCCTTGGCGAGTATCTTGCCCATGCTCTCGATGGCAGCATTCATGGTCGCCTTCACGAGGGTGCCCGGCATGGCCTTACGCGCGAGCAGCCCTGAGGTCAGCGTGATCGAACCAGTCTTCGCAATGTAGCGCGCGGCCTGCTTGGCTGCGCGCAGTTGGCCGAAAACCTTGACGTCGAAGGCGTCTTTGGCAGCGTTGATGTCCAGGTCCCCTAACTTGAAGGAGTCGATCACCGGACCGGAGGTCACCACCAGATGATCGAGCGCACCCAGCTTGCTGAAAAAGCGCTCCACTGCAGCTTCGTCGGTGATATCCAGCGTCGCCGTTTCGATCTGCTTCGACAAGTCGGCGGGCGCGGCACGCCGGCCGAGCGCAATCACCCGCGCACCTTCCGCCGCCGCTCGTTCCGCCACTGCGCGGCCGAGCCCGGACAACCCACCGATTACCACCACCGTTTCGTGTCTCATGCTGGTCTCCTCCTTGGGAGATTGACGATGATGGGATTCTGATTCGATGCCGCCCTTTTGAGAATTGGCGTAGCATTTGAATAACTTTCAAATCCACACAGACAATGGCAACCGATCGACTCGGCGACATAACGTTATTCGTGGAGGCCGCGGCGCTTGGCAGCCTGTCCGCGGCCGGCCGCAAGCTGGGCCTCTCGCCGGCCGCCGCGAGCGCGCGGCTCCTCAAGCTCGAGGCCTCGTTGCATGCGCGTTTGTTCGAGCGGACCACACGCCAGTTGCGCGTCACCGACGAGGGGCGGCTTTACCTGCAGCACTGTCGCATCGCGCTGCAGGCCATCGAAGATGCCGAAGCCGCGCTGCAAGAGGGACAAAACCGGGTGCGCGGCAAGTTGCGCATCTCAGCCACCTCGGACTTTGGCCGCAACCTGCTATACCGCTGGCTCGACGAATTCAGCAGGCTGCACCCGGAAGTGAGCTACGCGCTGACGTTGTCCGACTCGGTGTCGAACCTGCTGCAGGAGGACATCGATCTGGCGATCCGTTTCGGCCGTCCGCTCGACAGCACCCTCGTCGTCCGCTCTCTTGCGCCTAACCGGCGTGTGCTGTGTGCCGCGCCGGACTATCTGGCGAGGTATGGCGAACCGAAGACGCCAGCGGATCTCGCGCAGCATCGCTTCATCCTGCTCGTGACGGCGTCCGGAATGCAGAACGAATTCCGCTTTGCACAGGACGCCGAGCACGTAATTTACAGCGTGCCTACCGAACACGTCTGGGAGACCAACGACGGCGCGCTGGCGCGGGCGTGGGCGCTCGCCGGCCACGGCATTGCGCACAAGTCCATCTGGGATATCGCCGCGGACGTGCGCGCCGGCACGCTAAAAATTCTGCTGCCCGACTGGAGCACCAGCGAGGCCGGCGTACACGCACTCTTTCACGGCAATCGCTATATGGCGCCACGGGTGCGTGCACTACTGGATTTTCTGGTCGAGCGTTTTGCGCAGGCAAGCGAGGAATTGCTCGGCGATCTTGCCTATCTGCCGGAGCGGCTGCAGCACGATCTGACGCGCGCGCGTTAGCGGCGCGCATCGAAACCACCACGACCAGCGCCAATCCGTACAGCCTGCCGCAACGGACCGCCGCGCTTAACGCGCGGCGCTTGCGCCCGCCGCCGCTTCGAAAATATCCCGCAGCCATTGCGCAAACACCCTCACGCGAGACGAGAGCTGGCGGCTCTGCGGATACAGCACCGAAACCGGCATCGGCGGTGGCGGGAAGTTCCGCAGAATCACCTTCAGTCGCCCCGTCTTCAGATGCTCTGTGACGCCGTAGCGCGGCACCTGCACCATCCCCAGTCCTGCTACCGCCGCGCCGGTATAGAGATCCGTCCCCGACACGGACACGACAGCATCGAGATTCATCGTGCTCACCCGCCCGTCGACCGAGAATTCGAGCGGCAGGGCCTTGCCCGTCGCACTCGACAAGTAATTCACCGCACGATGCGCCGACAACGCCGCGAGATCAGCCGGCTCGCCGTACCGCGCAAGATACGCGGGGCTCGCGACGGTCACCTGTTCGAGCTCCGCGACGCGCCGTCCCACCATCGACGAATCCTGCAAGCTCCCCGCCCGCAGCACGCAATCGACGCCCTCGCGCACCAGATCGACCAGCCGGTCATCCTCGCCGAGCTGCAGCTCGATCTGTGGAAACTGCGCGAGAAACGCCGGCAGCGCCGGCACGACGAAATGACGGGCGAGCGTCCCCTGCAAATTGGCCCTTAGCAAGCCCTTGGGCGCCGCATTGCTGAAGGAGGCTTCCGCCTCCTCCAGATCGGCAATCAGGCGCACGCAACGGCGATAGTAAGCCTTGCCATCATGCGTCAGCCGCACCGTGCGGGTGGTGCGCTCGAGCAGCCGCGTGCCGAGCCGCTGCTCCATACGCTTCAACAGATTGGTGACGGTCGCGCGCGGGATCTGCAGATCATCCGATGCCTGGGTAAAGCTCTGACGCTCGGCGATGCGCACAAAGACCCGCATTTCCTCGAAGCGATCCATTCTGCGTGGCTCCCAGCCATTATTAAAGTGAATGGAACGATGATACCAAGTTACGACCGATTATCTTTAAAACGGAATGATCCATGATTTATCCCACGAACCCGCCTCGCTGAATCAAGAGACTGACTTGCGATCCAGGGCCACCTGAACCACTACCCGAATCACTTCCCCTGAGGAAACGAATCATGAATAGCGCAAACCACACCAAGGTCGCCATCGTCACCGGCGCCTCGCGCGGCATTGGAGCAGCAGTTGCCCGGCGTCTCGCCAGCGACGGCTTCGCCGTGGTCGTCAACTACGCCTCCAGTTCCAGGGAAGCCGACGCTCTGGTTGCTGAACTGCAGGCAGCCGGCGGCCAGGCGATTGCGGTGAAGGCCGACGTCTCCAGGGCCGACGACGTGCGCCGGATGTTCGAAACCAGCGAGCAGCAACTCGGCAAGGTCGACGTGCTCGTGAACAACGCGGGCGTGCTGAAGACCGTGCCGCTCGCCGATACCAGCGACGCCCTGTTCGACCAGACGGTCAACATCAACCTGCGCGGCACCTTCAATACGCTGCGCGAGGCGGCCGCGCGGCTGAACGACGGTGGCCGCATCGTCAACTTTTCCAGCACGACGCTCGCGCTGAACATGCCCGGCTACGGCGTCTACAACGCGACCAAAGCCGCCGTCGAAGCGTTCACTCATGTGTTCGCCAAGGAACTGCGCGGCCGCAACATCACCGTGAATGCGGTGGCGCCGGGTCCGGTCGCAACCTCGTTGTTCCTCGACGGCAAGACCGAAGAACAGATCCGGACCTTCGCGAAGATGCCGCCGCTGCAACGGCTCGGCCAGCCGGAGGACATTGCATCGGTCGTGTCGTTCCTTGCCGGCCCCGACGCGGGTTGGGTCAACGGGCAGGTTCTGCGTGCAAATGGCGGCGTCGCCTGAACCTGAAACTCGCGCGCTAAACCGCTCGCGAAGGTCCGGCGAGCATGCCATGATGGGACATCACGCAGCGGCGACATACGCTCGCCGCTCAACCCAACCGAGGCACTGGAGTTGTCCATGACCGAACGCGAGACGCTGCATCCGTTGCGCCCCATGCTAAAGAACTTCGTGTGGGAGCATGGCCGGGTCGGCACGCGCTATCTCGACTGCAGCGATGGCGAAGTCAAATTCGACGACGGCAAAAAGTCGCGCTTCGCCGCTGAGAAATACCTTTACGTGCCGCTTGGTAAAGACGCCGTTGACGACCCCAAGGTCGAAGGCCCTTCGATCCGGGAGGCCGCGCTGGACCGCTTCCTGCGCGCGGCACAACTGGGCAAGCCGGAGGAAGCGGGGTCGCCCACGGATGTACAGCGCGCGGCGCAAGACTGCATGGAACTGGCGGTGTTTAGCGCCTATCAGCAGGATGCCCAGGAAGCGCAAGCGCGCTACGCGCAAGAGGCGATGTTCGACGACGAGATCCGCGCCGCGGTAGTCGCCGATATCCGGCGCATGTATGCCGGCATGCGGGAACACCTCGCGCTGTATGACTTCACCGTCCTGTACGGCTTGCCCGCGCCGCTGCTGTTCAGTGATATGCCCTTCGTCGACTGGCGGGTGCGCGTGAAGCCTGCGCTCCCGCTCGTCTCGTTGCCGCTTGGCCCCTATGCCTTGCTGGTCGGCACACCGTCAGGCAGGACGAGCCGTGTGGCACCGGTGGCCTGGAAAACCGCTGTGTCGATGGGCTCGTTGAAAGACCATAACCGCCTGCAGGTGGAGCGTGCCCGTCTGTGGCTGGTGGCCACCTCCGATGATCAGCTCGTGGCAGTGCAGGCGCGTTTCCGGCCGCCGGAGCCAGAGGCGCCGCCGGAGCCGTAACTTTCACGTCTCCGCCCCCATCCCCACACTGTCACCGGCCCGTGCCCTTGCGCGGGCCGGTTCAACCCGCTTCCGCGTGTCCATCTTCAGACCTGGAGACGCGTCACCGCGTTATTACCTGCGATGTAATTGAACTCCTGCGTACGATCGCTACCATGGCAGTCATCTCCTCTCGACGCCGGTGCAAAGATCCGCACCGTCACGGAGATATGGATGCAGTCATGTTCAATCAGCAAGCAAGGAGTTAGGAATGCAAACTTTTACCGTTCACAGCATCGAATCGGCGCCGGAACAGTCCAGGCCGACCCTGCAGGCGCTCACGCAAAAATTCGGTTTCCTGCCCAATGTGATGGCGACCATGGCGGGCAACCCCGTTCTGCTGAACGGGTTCGCCGGCAGCTTCGGCAGTTTCCACGGCGGCAGTCTCGACGAGTGCGAGAAGCAGGCGCTGCTGCTCACCAACGCTGTCACGATCAAGTGCCCGTGGACCGTTGCGGCTCACTCGACTTTCGCTCTCGAGGACGGCATGGCAGAAAGCGACGTCAATGCCATCCGCGCCGGGCAATTGCCTGCCCACCCGAAGTACGCGGCGCTCTCGGCTATCACCCGGGCCCTGATCGAAAAGCGCGGCAATGTGACTGATGCGGAGATCGAACGTTTCACTTCTGCGGGCTATTCGCAAAGCCAGATCTTCGAGGTGATCACCAGCATCGGCATTTCCACGATGGCCGCCACCACGACTAACATGGCAGGTACGCCAGTCGAGGACCGCTTCAAGGCCCAAGCCTGGAACCCCGCCTAAGCGGAACGCGCGCGCAGGACTCGCTTCACACCGGATCCTGCGCGTACCCTTTTGCCAGACATGGCCAGAGATGAACATGTGGCTCATGAGCCGAACCCTCCTGCAAAGATAGCGCGCGATGAATTCACCGAACCTCAATTCAAAGCTACCGGCAACCGAACTGGGTGTGCTGCTGCGCCACTGGCGCGGCACTCGCGGCAGGAGCCAGATCGACCTCTCGCTCGATGCGGGCGTGTCGCAACGGCACATCAGTTTCATTGAAAGCGGGCGCAGCGTGCCGAGCCGCCAGATGTTGATGGACCTGGCTCAAGCGCTCGACGTGCCGCTACGCGAACGCAACACCTTGCTTCTCGCGGCGGGCTACGCGCCGCTTTACGCGGAAAGCGCGTGGGATGCGCAGGAACTGCAAAGCGTCACCCGCGCAATGGAACGCATGCTGCGCCAGCATGAACCGTTTCCGGCGCTGGTGATGGACCGCTACTGGAACGTGCTGATGACCAATGATGCCGCGCCGCGCTTTTTCAACTGCTTCATCGACATGGCGGCCCGCACGGGACCGCGCAATATGCTGCACCTGATGTTCGATCCGCAAGGCATGCGTCCGTTCGTCGCCAATTGGGAAGCGGTCGCGCGAAGTCTGATTCAGCGGGTATACCGCGAATCCGTCGGACGCGTGATCGACGAGAAAACCCAGGAACTCCTAAACGCCCTGCTCGCCTATCCGGATGTGCAGGCCGAGTGGAAAAACCCCAAGGCTTTGGGCGCCATGCCGGCCACGCCGATGCTGCCGGTCATTCCGCTCGGCTTCGCTAAAGACGGCCGCGTGCTGAACTACTTCTCAATGGTCACCACCGTCGGAACCCCGCAGACGATCGCCGCGCAGGAACTACGCATCGAATGCCTGTTCCCGGCGGACGACCAGACAGAGACGCAGCATGAACTCCTGATCGGCGACGCTTCGCAGGGTGCTGCACGGGGCTAGAGGCATCTGTTCGGCGAACGGTCCGGGTGTGTTGCCGACCGGGTACGCAACGTTTCAGGCCAAAGACGATCCTTCGTTGAAGCTCGTGATCTGCAAGTGGATGAAGTGCGGCGCGGCGCACCTTCCGGACGCCCCGCACGGTACACTAGCCGCGCATATTCCGGGAAGCTCTCACTTGGCAAAAGTCTCCACGATCCGCGACGTCGCCGAATTGGCTAACGTGTCCAAAGCGACCGTCTCACGTTACCTCAACGGCACGCTCACGCTGCCGGCGGAGACGAAGAAGCGCGTCGACGACGCCGTGATCGCCCTCAACTACCGGCAGAACAGCCTCGCGCGGCGCCTGAGCATTGGCAGCAGCGAGACCATCGGCCTTGCCATGCCCGATGTCGCCAACCCGTTTTTCGCCGAACTCGCCGACGCGGTCGAGGAAGCCGCCTCGGAGGGCGGCTTCGGCCTGTCGCTGTGCATCACGCGCAACCGGCTAGAGCGCGAAGCGCTCTACCTGAGCTGGCTCGACACCCAGCATCTCGACGGCCTGATCTTCGCCACCAACCGCCCGGACGACGGCTCGCTCAAGCGGCTGATCGGCGAGCGCAGCAACATCGTGCTGATCGACGAGGATGTGCCGGGCGTCGACGTACCCAAAGTCTTCGTCGACAACGTCGAAGGCGGATATCTGGCAACCCGCCATCTGATCGACGCGGGTCATATTCGAATCGCGCACGTCACCGGGCCGGAAACGCTCTTCAGTGTGCGCGAGCGCCTCGCAGGCTACCGGCGCGCGCTCGACGAAGCCGGCATTCCATTCGACACGTCGCTCGTGCTGTACGGCGCCTACGACCGCCGTTTCGGCGAGCAGGCCGCTGCCGAGTTGATCGGGCACGACGTGGTCCCGACCGCCGTATTTGCTGCGAGCGACTACCTCGCGGTCGGTATGCTGAGAACACTACGCGAGCGCGGTCTGGACGTGCCAGCCGACATGTCGATCGTCGGCTTCGACGACATGGAGTTCGCGAGCCTCCTCATGCCGCCGATCACCACGCTGCGGCAATCGGCACGCGAACTCGGCCGCGCCGGCGTCGCGATCCTGCTCGCGATGCTCGCCGGCGATCCCGCCGCCACGGCCTTGGCTTCCGCCACGACGCCCGGCAAACCGGAGCACCGTCTGCCGGTCAGCCTGATCGAGCGCGCCTCCGTGGCGCCGCCGCGCAAGCGTTAGGCAAACTGCGGCCTCCGCCAGACCGTCCGTTCGCCGTGCGCCTCTCGCCCCCCCACTCCGCGACCGCCTTCTCGGTACTTTCCCGTAGTCTTTATTGAAACGGTTGACATCAAAATACTCGCCACTTAACTTTAATAAACCGGTTTACAAGAAGGCGGGCGCCATGTCGGTTGCGCCCTTGAAAGTCTTTTCCACTCCCGGGATGGCACCCTTCAGCGACGCCGTACCGTTTACTCAGAAAAGGGATTTCGATGAACGCAGCACTACCTTTGCGGCGGCTCGCCGTCGCCGTACTTGCGCTCTCGGTAGTCGGCGCCGCCGGTTCCGCGTATGCCGCGGACAAGAAGATCGCCCTCGTGCAGATCAACCAGGAAGCGCTTTTCTTCACACAGATGGACCAGGGCGCGCAGGCCGCGGCGAAAGCGGCTGGCGTCAATCTGGATATCTACAACTCGAACAACGACCCGAGCGCGCAAAACAATGCGATCGAGACGTATATTCAGCAGAAGGTTGACGCCATTCTGGTGGTCGCGATCGACGTCAACGGCATCAAGCCTGCCATCACCGAAGCCAAGAAGGCCGGCATTCCGGTCGTCACCATCGACGCGATCGTGAACGGCGATAACTCGGTGCAGGTGGGCGTGGACAACAAGAAGGTCGGCGTGGATATCGGCAAATACACGGCGAATTACATCAACAGGAATCTGGGCGGCAAGGCGCAGATCGGCGTCGTCGGCGCGTTGAATTCGTTCATCCAGAACGTGCGTCTCGATGGCTTCAAGGAAGGCGTAGCGAGCGCGCCGGGCGCGAAGATCGTGTCGACCGTCGACGGCCAGAATGTGCAGGATCAGGCGCAAACTGCAGGTGAGAATCTGATTTCGGGCAATCCGAATCTGCAGATCGTCTATGCGACCGGCGAGCCTGCACTGATCGGCCTGGTAGCGGCCGCCCTCTCGCAAGGCACGACCGATCATCTGAAGATCGTCGGCTGGGACTTGAGCGCGCAGGCCATCAAGGGCATCGATGCGGGCTTCGTGACCGCCGTCGTGCAGCAGGATCCCGAAGGCGAAGGCAAGGCGGCAGTGGGCGCGGCGCTCAAACTGATCGCCAAACAACCGGTCGAAAAGAACATCTCGGTGCCCGTCACGATCGTGACCAAGGCGAATGTGGACAAATATCGCGCAATCTTTAAGTAAGGGAAGGTCTGAACAACCCGTTTTCTGATTCGGATTTCTAACCGATTCACTTCGAGTGAAGATCGCGTCGTCATTCGCACGGCGTCGGACCGCTACCGGTGGTTGCGTCCTGGCGAC
>Ga0116109_1000127_pt1 | contig 18583 bp, 13 predicted proteins | sample June2015DPH_8_10_2_FD_89718 | JGI IMG/M metagenome (GOLD analysis project Ga0116109, IMG submission 89718) | Peatland microbial communities from SPRUCE experiment site at the Marcell Experimental Forest, Minnesota, USA - June2015DPH_8_10 | ecosystem: Environmental > Terrestrial > Soil > Wetlands... | reverse complement strand
GCTTGCGGAAACGATTTTCGACGGTGGCGCACGCACGGCCGCGGTGCGTGGAGCGCGCGCGACCTACGACGAAGACGTCGCGAACTACCGGAATACGGTCCTCACGGCCTTCCAGAATGTCGAGGACAGCCTGTCGTCGATGAATCACCTGCGCGAGCAGGCCAGCGCGTTCGCGAAGGTGTACGACAGCAACAGCCGGCTGTTCGCGAGCGAACAGGCGCAGTTCGATGCCGGCGCGGTCAGCCAGCAGAGCTTGCTGACGCAGCGGCTGACTCTGCTCGAGGCGCAGCAGAATCTGCGCGACACACAGGCGTTGCTCGCCGAGAGCAACGTGACGCTCGTCAAGAACCTTGGTGGCGGCTGGCAACGCGACGATGATGCCCAGGTTGCTGCAGCGCCGGCCGCCGCTTCATCGCCCGCTACGCAAACCGCCGTACGACCTGCCCCGGCGCCGTCAGCCGACTGACTTACCTGCTGTTCCTTACGATGTGGCATACCGCGGCGTTCGCGTGTGCCGGCCTCAAGCAAGAACGGAGTCCTCATGAAGTCACGCCCTCAGCGCGCGTCGCTGTCGTATCTGTGTCTGATCGTACTCGCAGCCTGCTCGAAACCGGCGCCGCCGCCTCCGCCGCCGCAGGTTGCGGTCGTGAAGGCGCATATGCAGTCGGTGCCGCTTGAGCGCCAGTTCGTTGGCCGGCTTTCGCCTTATTACATGGCGAATGTAACGGCCCGCGTGTCCGGCGTGCTGCTGCGGCGCAATTACACGGAAGGCTCGCAGGTGCGTGCGGGGCAGTTGCTGTTCGAGATCGATCCGGTCTTTTACCGCGCGCAACTCAATAACGATCTCGCGTTGCTGGCCGAGGATCAGGCCACCTATGTCAACGACCACATCACGGCCGTGCGTAACCGCAAGCTGCTGCCGGTCGGTTCGGTCTCGCAGCAGACCGTCGACAATTCCGATGCCGCTGAACGCAGCGCCGCGGCCAAGGTGAAGGCCGACGAGGCGACTGTCGAGAGCGCACGGGTCTCGCTCAACTACACGCGCGTGACGGCGCCGATCGGCGGTATTGCCGGGCAGCAACAGGTGACGGCGGGCGCGGTGGTCGGCAGCAGCACGTCCGACACGGGCGGAAGCGGCACGTTGTTGACGACGGTCCAGCAGATCGATCCGATGTACGTGAACTTCACGATCAGTTCGGCTGATCTGGCGACGCTGCAGGATAACCAGAGCGCGGGCTCGGTCGATCTGTCGCAGCAGAACAAAACCACGGTGCAGATCGCGCTACCCAATCGCGCGGCCTACGGTACTGCGGGCACGCTCGATTTCTCGGACGTGTCGGTGAATGCGGCGACCGGCGCGGTCAATCTGCGTGCGCTCGTTGCGAACCAGCAGCGGCGTCTGCTGCCCGGCATGTATGTGACGCTGACCGTCGACTTCGGCCAGCAGAACAATGTGTTTCTGATTCCGCAGCAGGGCGTGCAGCGCGACACCGTCGGCGCATACGTGTTCGTGGTCGGCGCGGACAACAAGGTGGCGCGCAAGGACGTCGTGGCGAACGATAGCCTCGGCAACAACTGGGTCGTGACGAAGGGGCTGGCGGAAGGCGACCAGATCATCGTGACGGGTGTGCAGATGGTGAAGGAGGGCGCACCGGTGAAGACCGTCGCGTGGCAACCGCCTGCGGCGGCGTCGGGTGCGGCGGCGGCTTCGGCGCCGGCAGCGCCGGCAGCTTCAACAGCAGGGTCGAGCCCCGCGGGCGCGTCGGTTTCCACAGCGTCGGTGGCTTCGGCCGCCTCGGCGCAGTAGGAGACCGCCCATGCCGAGTTTTTTCATCAACCGCCCCGTCTTCGCCTGGGTTATCGCGATCCTGATCTGCCTGTTCGGCATCATCTCAGTGCACAGCATGGGGATCGATTCGTACCCGGACATCGCGCCGCCGGAAGTGACCGTCACTGCGCAGTATCCGGGCGCGAGCGCCCAGACGATGGAATCGACGGTGACCCAGGTGATCGAGCAGCAGCTCACCGGTATCGACAATCTGCTGTACTTCAGTTCGACGTCGAGCTCGAATGGCCAGACCCAGATTATCCTCACGTTCGCGACCGGCACCAACCCGGACATCGCCCAGGTGCAGGTGCAGAACAAGGTCACGCTCGCCGAGCCGCTGCTGCCTTCGCAGGTCACGCAGCAAGGGGTCGTGGTGGCGAAGGCGAGCCCGGACATCCTGATGTTCGTCGCGTTGCAGTCGGACAATGCGGCGATCGATGCAGGGCGTCTCTCCGATATTCTCGCGTCGCAGATCCAGCCTAACATCGGCCGTGTGAACGGGGTCGGTAATACCACGCTGCTGGGCTCGGAGTATGCGGTGCGTATCTGGCTCGACCCGAACAAGCTGGAGAGCTACGGGTTGTCGACGACGCAGGTGCTCAATGCCGTGAACTCCCAGAACGCGCAGTTCGCAGCCGGCTCGCTCGGCGCGGACCCGGCTGTGAAAGGGCAGGTGTTTACGGCGAACGTGACGGGCGACAGCCTCTTTTCGTCGCTCAAGCAGTTCGAGGACATCATTATCGTCGCCAACAACAACGGCACCACGGTCAAGCTCTCCGACGTGGCGCGAATTTCGTTCGGCTCGCAGACATATGGCTTCGCGCCGGTCTATAACGGCAAGGCGGCCGGGGGCATGGCCGTGTTCCTGCTGCCGGGCGCCAATGCGCTTGCGGTCGCGAAGGCGGTCAAAGCCGAGATGGCGACGCTGGCGAGGGATCTGCCGCAAGGCGTCACATGGAGCGTGCCATACGACACGACGCCGTTTATTACCGCGTCGATCGTGGACGTGATCCGCACGCTCGTCGAGGCGATCGTGCTGGTGTTTTTCGTGATGCTGATCTTCCTGCAGAATCTGCGGGCCACGATTATCCCGACGCTCGTGATTCCGGTTGCGCTGCTCGGCACCTTCATCGGCTTGTCGGCGCTGCATTACACGCTCAACCAGTTGACGCTGTTCGGCATGGTGCTCGCAATCGGCATCGTGGTCGACGATGCGATCGTCGTGATCGAAAACGTCGAACGCATCATGACCGAGGAGCATATGGAGCCACGGGCGGCGACCCGCAAGGCGATGGGCCAGATCACCGGCGCCATTATCGCGATCACGGTGGTGCTGTCCGCCGTGTTTATCCCGTCCGCGCTGCAGCCGGGCGCGACCGGCATCATCTACGCGCAGTTCGCGCTGACGATTGCGGTGTCGATGGGATTCTCCGCGTTCCTCGCGATGTCGTTCACCCCTTCGCTGTGCGCGGCGATCCTGAAGCCTGAACACACGACGAAAAAGAACTGGTTCTACCGCTGGTTCGACCGTAGTTTCGAGTGGACGACGAACAAGTATATCGGCCAAACCGGCCGGGCCGTGACCCATGCGCCGCGCTGGATGATCGCATTCGTGCTCGTTGTAGTGCTGACGGGTTTCCTGTATACGAAGCTGCCGACCAGCTTCGTGCCTGACGAGGATCAGGGCTTCGTACTCGCACTGATCAATCTACCGCCTGGCTCGACGCTGCAGAGTACCAATCACGTGATGGCCGAGGTGCGCGATAAACTCGGAAACAGTCCGTTCAGCAAGGAAATCGTGGGGATTTTCCAGCCAGAAGGCTTCAGCTTTGTCGGCACAAGCGAAAACGTCGGCATGTCGTTCATCAAGCTGGCAGACTGGGACAAGCGCCATGACACCGCGATGACGCTGATTCCGAAGATCAACCAGGCGCTTCATAGCATCCCCGATGCGCAGATCTTCGCAGTGAATCTGCCGACCATCCGCGGGCTGAGCCAGTTCGGCGGCATCGATATGTATCTGCAGGCACGTGAGGGGCAGTCACGCGCGGAGCTTGCCGGGGCCACGGGCACGCTGCTCGCGGGTGCGACCAAGAGCCCAGTGCTGTTCGGGATCCGCCCCAACTCGCTGCCGAGCGCGCCGCAACTGGACATCGCAGTGGACCGTACCCAGGCCGAAGCGCTCGGCCTCTCGCTGACTGATGTCTACGACACGCTCGAGATGGAGCTCGCGCCGTTTTACATCGACCAGTTCACCTATGGCGGACGCGTGAAGCGCGTCTATATCCAGGCGGATGCGCCGTACCGGATGGGGATCGACGCGCTCCAGCACCTGTATACGCCGAGCTTATTCGCGAACGGCGGCAGCACGGCCGCGAGCCAGTTGTCATCGGCCAGCGCAACGACGGCGAACGGCTTCGCGACGCCCGCCGACCCGTCGCCTGCGAATACGTCGATCAGCCCCTACAACATGGTGCCGCTCTCCAGCGTGGTGAATGCCAAATGGGACTTCGGGCCGACGGTGCTGCCGCGCTACAACGGCTACTCGGCGATCGAGATCGTCGGCAATTCCGCCCCGGGCTACTCGACCGGGCAGGCGATCGATGTGCTGCAGAATATCGTCGACCGTCAGTTGCCGACGGGTTTCGCGGCGGACTGGACCGGGCAGTCGTTCCAGGAATTGTTGTCGGGCTCGTCGGCGGTGACGCTGCTGATGCTGTCGATCGTGGTGGTGTTCCTGTGTCTCGCCGCGCTGTATGAAAGCTGGTCGATCCCAGCTGCGGTGCTGCTCGTCGTGCCGCTCGGCATGCTCGGCATGCTGGCGTTCTGTCTCTCGTTCGGAGTACCGAACGACATCTACTTCAAGATCGGTCTCGTGACCGTGATCGGCCTCGCGGCGAAAAACGCGATCCTGATCGTCGAGTTCGCGGTGGAGGGGCAGCAACAAGGCAAGACGCTGCGCGACGCAGTCATGACCGCGGCCCGGCTGAGACTGCGTCCGATCCTGATGACCTCGATGGCTTTTATCCTCGGCGTGTTCCCGCTGGTTATCTCATCGGGAGCGGGCGCCGCTTCGCGTCACGAAATTGGCACCGGTGTGATCGGCGGCATGCTGTTCGCCACGTTCCTCGGTCTGCTGCTGATTCCGGTGTTCTACGTGGTCGTACGGCGACTGCTTGGTGACAAGCTCGACGAGGTATCGCGCAAGATGCCTCATCACGGCGACGGCGACGACGAGGGCAGCCACGGCGAGCACGATGGCGGCCCACCGGGTGGCGGCGGTCATGACGGCGGTGGCACGGGCGGCGCAAACCCCGCAGGGGAGGGCACGCCAGCCTAGCGAGACTCCCGCGCGCCAGATGCGGCGCGCTTCAGTTAGCCGCGCCGGGCGACCTGAGGTTACCCGGTTCTTAAGCCATTTTTGGCACTGAGGAAAGCAATCGTCTTTTCGTTTATCTTCCGCGAGGCATCTGTGACGAACTTTCCTGCGCTGCGCCGAGGAATTCCCATGGCGCGAGCAAAATAAGTGCTCAAACGGGACGGGTCGTCTGGCAAGTTGCCGTCCACAAGTTGTCGAAACGCTGCACGAAACCCGCTTTTCTTTTCGGCAGGCAAATGCCAGATGTCAATTTCGAGGTCCTTCTTCTCGATGTTATTGACCTTGAATGTTGTCCACATCCGCTTTATATACGGATTCGCAGTGAAGTTTTTGTATCCGCGCGCCGCGTACAAAATGCTGAGGAAATGAGCTTCCTCGAGAAACCCCCTTTTGTTTTGCTGTCCAGATTGCCACTGCCACAGGTCGTCGATCATGGACGCGAGAATCTTGCATTCGGAGTGCGTAGCGGCGAACAGTTCGCCACCGTTATATTCAACACGCTCGTCCTCGCCCGGCTTGCTTTCTATGTGTTGCCAGTCATTAAGGGCCGTCCTCATCTGCCGCCGCGTGATGCCATTTATAGCTGAATTTGGTTCGTGCTCTTCATCGCCAAGTGTATAGGTAATGCATCCAAATTCATCCAGAGCGGCACTCAGCTTTTCCACGCTTGAATTCCAGACACAATCGCTGTCAAGAATGATGAATTTTTCCGTGGATGCGTTCCCGGCAATGTGTTTAATCACGTCCAGAATGTAAAACTGATTTCCCCATGACTGTACTCTGTCTCGCGGGAGCCTGTAGGTAATAGGGAGCTGGATAACTTCCACACCAAGTCGATCAAACAGAGCCTGCATGTCGAAACCATCGACACTTCTAATATGGGTGTTGGTATAGAAGACGTGCCTTGCGCGCGGATTATTCGCGACACTCGTGACGTAAAAGCACGCAACGCAACGCCAGTAGACGTCCTGAAAAGCGAGCGTTGAGGAGCGCTCTCCAACCTGCGGGAATGCGGTCTCGTTTTCTTTCAAATCGGCGACGAACCACGTTCCGATTGAGATGCTCATCGTGCGCCCCACTTAAAAATAGAAGTGCAGCGCGACACGCTGCACCGGTTGCGGGCAGCACTCAAGTCACAAAAAATATGAGCGCCTTCGGCGGTCTGATCGCAATAGACCCTCCAGCGATAGTTTCATCCCCGGCATACTTGCATCCGCCAAAAGACCAAAGGATTCGGACGATTTGAGGCTCGAATCCGCGTTGCGGCGGCCGCCCCAATCGCGGCGGCCGTGATGGCGGTCGGTACGGAGCCCAGGCGCAGCCGCTGAAACCGGTGCCCTGGCCACGTTCAAACCGGCGCGCCCGACAAGACTGGCTTAACGCGGCGCGGGTTGCTCAAGGAAGTTTTGCACCGCGTTGAACAGTTGCAGGCGGTTTTTCTCCATGAGAACCGTGTGCGTCCCCTCGCCGATCAGATCGTATTGCTTCCACGGCGCGCCGGTCAGCAGCGGAAACAGGGCCTGCGACATGTAAGGCGGTGTGTCCTGATCCCACTGCGCCTGGACCATGAGCGTCGGCGCGGTGATCTTGCCCGGATCGTAGGTCGCCTTACCGGACATGTAGTAGCCGCGAATGTCCTGTGTCACGCCGTTGGGCGCACGCATGGCCGGCGGGTTGGCCGATGCAGCTTGCGGATCCGTCGCCCATGTCGCCTGTTGCCACTGGTCGAACCAGCCGGGCGGAATCAGGTCCGCACGCTTGTCCTCGGGCACGCCCTTGTACCAGCGCTCTTTCGCCATCTCCGCGGTGACCATGCGATACGCGCCGAGCTTGGCGGCATCGCCCGTCGGCGGAGCATCATGTGAGAGCCAGACCGGTGCGTAAAGCACGAGGCGGTTCACCTTTTCCGGCTGGGCGGCCGCGAAACCGCCGGCAATCGTCGTGCCCCACGACCATCCCATGACATCCAGCCTGGTCAGGTGTTGGCGTGCCAGCACCCAATCGACGACAGCAGCGTAGTCCTGCACCGCTTGTGCAGTCGTTTCCACAGGTTGCCCGGCGTCAGCCGGCTGGTCCATGGACGCGGGACGCGTCGAGCGCCCGTAGCCGGGAAGATCGAGCAGGTAGACATCGAAGCCGCGTCTCGCCATGTAATCCATCCACGACATGCCGTTTAGTTCGAGATCGAATGCCGTGCTGGCGGGATAGGTGGCGCCGTGGACGAACACAAGCGTGTGAGCGGCGTCAAAATGTGTTTGATTGGCCGGACGCTTGTTGCGGACATATATTTTGATGCCCGGCTGCGGCGATGCCACCATCGCTTCTTCGGTGACCAACTTGACGGGCGCCGCGGCGTAGGCGGATGTCGTTCCAGTCATGCCAGAAAGAAATGTAAGGATAACTGATGATGTGAGGTATTGTGAGAATTTCAATTACGTCTCCGTAAGCCGTTGTGCCGGCGGTCTTTTAGGATGGAGACGTCACTGTATCAAGACTTGGGACAGGATGTAAGAAGGTGCTGAAAACCGGGCAGAGGTCGACCCGTGCGGCATGAAACGCAGAGAGGGTGCCGAAGACCCGTACAACGGCACGGATGGCTAGTTGCTGGGCGACGATTGACGCGCTAGCGGTTGCAAATGCTTTCTGAGAGCAATTCAGAATTGTTAAAAACGTGTTGCCCCCGCCCGACGGAGGCTCGCAGATTGGCGTCGCGTTGCGGGCTCTTCTGGCGATACCGGGCAACGACGAAGTCCACGAAGCGGCGTATCGCGATTGCCATATGAGGTTGCCCCGAGTACAGGATCCATACGGTACGCTCGTCGCCATCCAGTGTGAATTCGCTCAGCAGTGGTTCGAGTGTGCCGGCGGCCAGCTCGTCCTGAACAATGGATCTCGATAGACGCCCAATACCCATCCCAGCCAGCACGGCGCGTTTGATGATGAAAGGGCTCTGCGCGTTCATCATCGGCTTTACGACCACACGGTGGGTGCGGTCTGCGTCACGGAATTCCCAATAGCGGCTGGGGGCATCCGAGGCCAGCAAGGCGTCGTGGTGTATAAGGTCCCCAGGCACGCGCGGCGTTGGATGACGATTCAGATAGGCCGGGGCAACGACGATAACATCGTTTGTTTGGCCGAGCGGTCGGCAGACGAGAGACGAATCGCGCAAGCGGCGCTCGGTGGTGAAGCACACGTCGAACGCGGTCATCGCAACGTCCCGCATGTTCTCGAATACCGTCAATTCGAAGTTCGTGCACGGTTCTTGCGAGTGATAGGCCGCCATGACTTCGGTCAGGTCGGTATTCGCGTAAGCGGACGATGCGGCAATCTTTAGCGGGCCGCCAGGCTGGGTGCTCGAAAGTGCGACGGTTTCATCCATGCTGTCGAGTTGCTCAAGCACTTTGACGCAACCCTGAAGATACAGCTCACCCGCCGCAGTCAACGTGACCTGCCGGGTGGTGCGATTGATAAGCCTGATTTTCAGGTGCTGTTCGAGTGCAGCAATACTGCGAGTCACGCCGGAGTTCGAAATCCCCAATAGCTTTGCGGCTTCGCCAAAGTTCAGGGACTCCGCAACCTGGGAAAAGATGCGTATTGAGGTAAGCTGATTCATGGCTTCATCCCGAATGCGTCCAGAAAGGTACACTCATACCTGTATTCCAACTGCAATGACGATGGCGATGGCGAGGACCCATAACTCGATGCCGGTGAATCGGGGATATCGAATCTTTTTCATCCAGTTATGTAGAACGTCTGACATGGCCACCTCGTTAAAAAGACGTCGATGGAATCAAGATAGGCTCGTGACCCCCAAAAAAATATTGTACGAACGGTTGCCACAGTCCTCCGCGAGCGTAGGGCTCTGATACGTTCGTATAGCGGCGTTACCGGGCGAATCGCGACTGCTCAATTTTCTTGAAAGCTGCCGATCGAGACTCAACGCCCTTCCGCAAGGCCGGTTCACTGGCCTCGAACCTGTGCAACGCTATGAGCTTCGCGCGCGCGGGCGCCTAAATGTGCTGAGAGCGATCGAGATATGACCCGGCGGTGTCACCGGGCATCTTTCGAGAGAAAGAGATCATGGACTCAAGCGCTTGGGGGAACGTTGATCGCGTGCGGCCGCTTTATGGCGCGACCTATCCGCGCGTTTGCGTTCCGGAATCGCGAAATCGGATTCGAGTCTTTAGGCAAACGAAGCAGGGGATAGGCGGTTTGCCCGTTCATACATAACAACGCCGTCCGTGCGGTTCACCGGGTCCGGGCCGCGAGCCGCCTGCTGACCGCCTTAGCCCGGCGTTGACTGAACTGCTTGAAGATCGATTTTTCGTGCGGATCGCCGAAGTGAAACAGCGCGGTGCTGCGTACACTCTCCGGCAGACACGGCAGGTTGGCATGTAGCGATCGCATGCCCCAGAAAAAGTAGATGTTGCCCGGTTCGAGCGGTACGATCCGCCCCCCCAGCATACCCTGCACCCAGGGCGAGCACCACAGGCGGCGGGCGAAGCTGCTCTCGACCAGCGCCTTCTCGAGGATGTTGACCACCGCGCGGCGTCGCACGTTTCGCAGGTTGGGAAACATCACGAGGTGACCAGCCGGCTCGTCCGGCCGCGTTGGAATCAGGATCGGGACGAGCGCCGTCACCACGTAAGAGTCGTAGTGAAAGAGATTCGAATGCCGGAGACCAAGCACGCCCGACAGTACCCTGATGGAAGGCGTGATGCGATCGCTCAGCGGTGAGTCGCCCATTGCCTTTTCATAGAGTCCTTTCAGGACCGCATGAAACCCTTCCGAGCGGAACACCGAGTCGAGCGAACTTTCCGCTGTCCATTCGAGCCCATGCTCCGCGAAATACTGGCCATTGTGCTTCTCGAGCTGCTGCTTCACGTAGCTTCTGGCCCGTTCAAGCATGAGGTCGGAAATCACGTTGCGAAGCACACCTACGCCGTCGCCGTTCATAGCCGAACTGAGTTGTTCCACATCCTCCGGCGAGATTGCTTGTGGGGCTGCACTTTGACTGTCTGCTTGCACGATTTGCCCTCCACCCCGTTTAACGTGAGCAGCACGTGGCCACTGCACGCATACGCGTTTTTGACTGCGCCCCAGAACCTTACATCCTGCGCACCACCACATTACATCCTTCGCATCGCCACCTTACATCTCTGGAACGACTGCGATATGTTCGGTCGCCAACCTAGAACGGATGAATATGTTGCGGGTTCGCCACGCCCGCGCGGGAACATCACGATTGCCGGCTGCTGGAAAAAGCTACTTCGCGGCGCGTGATCGATGGTCTGTGGGCCCGAAGCAAGCCCTTCGCACATTGGCGGACAGAACTATAAACACTACGAAGTATTTAAATGAGCGCTCAGACCCGAGGCGAGCCTCGCAGCAAACGAAAAAGCGGTTGCGGCGACTTTTGAACTCAAGAATGCAAGCGTATGAGCCCCAAAAAAAACGCTTAAGTTTTCCGTCTTTCCTGTCGTTATGTAGGGCTGCCCGAAAAGCCGGCGACCAACTGGCAGAATTCGAAAGATTGGAACTCTCTCTCACATGCAATTGAGCAACATGAAAATAGGGGCGCGCCTCGCACTGGCGTCCACGGTCACGTTACTTCTGACGTTTGCACTTTCGGCCGTATCGCTGAGTGAACTGCGTGGCTTCAACCAGGGCGTCAATAACGTCACGCGCTCGCGCATGCCGGTGTTGCTGGATCTGCATCTGCTACTCGAGATCACTCGCGGGCAGGCGGTGATGGAACGCGACGCACTGGCCGCGTTGGCGAGCAATGAACCGCAGGTTGTCAGTGCCAATCTGCAGTCGATCGGCAATGGTCACGAGGTCGTCTCGAATGCGGCCAAAGAAATCGACCAGCTCGTCGACACGGACCAGGGCAAAACCCTCTGGGCGCGTATAGGGTCCGTGCGTCAGGCGTACCTGTCCAGCCGGGAGACCATCATCGCGCAGATCAAGGCCGGCGACGCCGAAGGGGCACGGCAAAAGTTGCTGGGCGAACAGGTGCCGTTGGAGAATCAGTATCTGGGCGCAGTGCAAGCCTTGATCGATTACGTCTACAACCAGGTCGTGACCGAGCGCGACACGGCGAGCGCATCGTATGACGACGCCCGCACGCTCGTACTGGTGCTCATGGCGCTCGCGCTGGCTGTCTGTGCGATCTGCGCGCTACTTGTCACACGCTCGATCGTCCGGCCGCTGCGCGAAGCCGTCGATGTGGCTGAGAATGTTGCGCAGGGCAACCTGGCCACGAGGATCGACTCGGACGGCAGGGATGAGACCGGGCAGATGCTTCGATCGCTTGGCATCATGACAGAAAGCCTGTCTAACACCGTTGGCGAGATCCGCATGGCCGCTGAGTCGGTCATGAGCGGCGCGCGACAGATCGCGCAGGGCAACACCGACCTGTCTGCACGAACGGAGGAGCAGGCTGCGTCGCTACAGGAAACGGCGGCAAGTATGGAGGAGTTGACAGGCACCGTCAGGCAGAACTCGGAGAGCGCTCGCCAGGCGAGCGGCCTCGCGGACAATGCGCGTGCTGTCGCCAAAGAAGGTTCTGAGATCGTCGGGAAGGTGGTGGAGACGATGGCGGGCATCGAGGAAAGTTCGGGCAAGATCGCCGATATCACCGCCATGATCGAGGGTATCGCATTCCAGACCAACATCCTCGCGCTCAACGCGGCGGTGGAAGCGGCACGCGCGGGCGAACAGGGCCGGGGCTTCGCGGTGGTAGCCAGCGAAGTGCGCTCTCTGGCGCAGCGCTCGTCAGTCGCGGCGAAGGAAATCAAGGCGCTCATCGAGATCTCGGGCAGCCGCGTCCAAACCGGAACCGAGTTGGTGGGGCGAGCCGGAGAGACGATGGGCAAGGTAGGCACAGCGATTCAGCACGTAACCGACATCATGGGTGAGATCGCGTCGGCCTCGGTGGAGCAGAGCCGCGGCATCGAGCAGGTAAACCAGGCGATCACCCAGATGGATGAAGTCACGCAGCAGAACGCGGCGCTGGTCGAAGAGGCGGCCGCCGCGGCGGCCTCACTGGTCGACCAGGCGAAGCGGATGCACGCAGCGGTGGCGGTGTTTCGCACGGCGTAGAGCGATATTGTCGCGCCGCCCACGCGCCCGCGGTCTGTTTCAATAAGTCGCCGGCGTATTGACCCACAGGATCTTCGCCATTGTGTCACCGGCGTTGCGGTAGCCATGGGGCGTCTCGCTCGTGAAGGTGAACGCGTCCCCGGCATGCAGAATATAGCTCGCGCTACGCAACGTCAGTTCAACGGTGCCTTCGAGCACGTAACCGACTTCCTCTCCGATGTGTTCAATCTGTCCGTCGCTGCCCTGACCCGGATCGAGGATATGAATGTTCGCCTGCAGCAAGCCATTGCGGTTTGGCAGCACCACGCGCTCGAGCGCAATGCCGCCGCCGCGGATCACGGGTCGCTCTCCTTGCCGCATTACCGGACCGCCTGTCGGCTCTGTCGCCGAGGTTAGCGCGGCGATATTGGTATCCAGCGCAACGGCCAGCCGGTGCAGCGTGGCGAGCGAAGGCGTGGCATTGCCTTTCTCGATCTTTGAAATAAGGCTTTCCGAGCAATAGGCCTTCTGCGCCAACTGCAGCAGCGTCAGCCCAGCCATCCGCCGCGCGTGGCGCAAGCGGCCGCCGAGCAGGGCATGGGGCGTGGAGGCCTCGTCCAGCTCCGGTTGTGGCTCGGCCACGCTGTGCGGTTTTTTCAAGGTAGGTGTCGGCTCGAGAGAGTTAGCGACAGGCCAGTTCGGCCACCACGTACGCGAGCGCCTGTGCGCCCAGATAAAGCTGATGGGGCTCAGTGTACTCGGCGGCATTATGGCTGATGCCAGAACGGCTGGGCACAAAAATCATCGAGGTCGGACACAGGTCCGCGACGTACATCGCATCATGGAAGGCACCTGACGTCACCCGGAGCGGGGCCCCCTCGCCGGCGTTCGCCGCCGCACGCGCGCAACCTCGCTCGACCAGGTCGGTCATATGAACCGGAAAGCGCGTCGTGTCCCGCGTAAAGAGGTTCTGGACCTGCGCGCTGAAGCCGTCGGCCGCGTTGAGGCTCGCAACGGCATCCCGTAGTGCGGCCTCGAAGCTGGCGAGCACGTCTTCGTCGACGCAGCGCACGTCGACCGTGAACTCCACTTCGCCGGGAATCGTATTGATCGAGTTCGGGTCGACGCGCCACCGGCCGAGCGTCATCCGCAGCCCTTGCGTACGCGCCGCGTCGCCGTTCGCGTACAGACGACCCGCCAGTTCTACCGCCGCCCGCATTGCGTCGCGACGTACCTCCATCGGCGTGGTGCCCGCATGCGCGGCCGCCCCTGAAACCGTCACATTGAACCAGCGCACGCTCTGGATGCCGGTCACGACGCCAAGCGGTACATTCGCAGCTTCGAGCACTGGCCCTTGTTCGATATGTAGTTCAACACACGAATCGACGGAGTGCCCCAGCGTGCTGTGCTCGACATCCGGGGTTTCGGCCAGCGCGGCGTCAAGCGCGTCGCCGAACATGATCCCCGCTGCATCGCGCGACGTGCGATAACCGGCGAGACGCGCGGGTTGTGAGAACGCGCTGGAGCCCATCGCTCCTGGGCCGAAGCGCGAGCCCTCCTCATTGGTCCATACCACTACCTCGACCGGGCGCCGGGTCGCGACGTTTGCATCGTTCAGCGCCTGAATGACCTCGAGCCCCGCGACCACGCCATAGGCACCATCCAGCTTGCCGCCGACCGGTTGCGTATCGATATGGCTGCCGGTCAGCACCGGCGGCAAATCGGCTTGCTGCCCCGCGCGCCGGAAAAACAGATTGCCGCATGTGTCGACGGAAACACTGCAGCCGAGCGTGCGAGCGCGCTCGATCAAATGGCGCCGCGCCTGCAAATCGAGCGGCGTCAAGGTTTCGCGGGCAACTCCGCCATCGCTGCGACCGCCGAACGCGGCCAACTCTGCTACAGCGTCGTTCAGCCGACGGCTGTCCACTGCATCCTGCGTGCGCGCAGCGGCTTCGGCCGCTGCCTGACTGACGTCATGATTGCTCATATGGGGGGGGACCTGAGGTTGCTTCTGTTGAATCGAGGCGCCGCGCGTTAGCGCGTGCCCACTGCCTGTTCCAGCCGCGCGGCGGCTGACAGCGCCACCTCGTCGCGCCAGCGCGGGCCGATCACCGTGACACCAAGCGGCAGTCCGGCAGGGCCCGTGCTGACCGGCACGTTCACGCAAGGATTGCCGAGCAGCGTCCACATCCGGCTGAAGATTGGGTCGCCGGTCGAAGCGAGGCCTGCAGGTGCCTCACCGGGTGCGCTCGGCGCGAGCAGCACATCGAACCGGTCGAAGAGGGCGGCCAGCGCATGGCGACCCTGTTCGGCCTGGGACTGCAAAGCCACATAGCGGGCACCGCCCAGCGCCGCTCCCGCCGCAAGAATGTCGCGAAACGGCTCGCTCAGATCGTTCCGGCGTGTCTGATATTCCGGCACGTACGCGAGGGACGCTTCGTAGCTCATGATCGCGCTCTGCACGTCGGCGAGATTGTCGCAAGCCTGCGGCAGCACCGCGTCGGCGACCGTTGCGCCGGCTGCCTCCAGCAAGCGCGCCGCGTCGCTCAGCGCCTGGCGGCTGGCCGGCGTCGCGGCATCCCAGTACGGCGTCGAGCACACGCCGACCCGCAGCGACCCGGCCTTCTCGATGACGAAATCGCGCCGCGCGAGAATCCCCACGAAGAAGGCCGCGTCATCCACGCGGCGGGTCAGTACGCCGATCGTGTCGAGACTCGGCGATAGCGGCTTGACGCCGGCAGTCGGCAACGTACCGAAGGTCGGCTTGTAACCGACGACGCCGCAGTACGAAGCCGGCCGGACGATCGACGCCGCGGTCTGCGTGCCGAACGCGACCGGCACCATGCCGGCGGCCACCGCGGCGGCCGAACCGCTCGACGAGCCACCCGGCGTGTGCGGTTCGTTCAGACGGGGCGAACGCGGGTTCACGGTCGGTCCTGGTTTGAACGTGGCAAATTCGGTCGTCACGGTCTTGCCCAGCACGATCCCGCCGGAGGCGCGTACCGCAGCCACCGCGGCCGCGTCAACCAGGGGGCGATGTGCCGCGTAGATCGGTGAGCCATAGCCGCTCGGCATATCGGCGGTGTCCATCACGTCCTTGACCCCGACCGGCACTCCGGCAAGCGGCCCGGCTGCACTACTTGCCGCATCGATACCGCGCGCCTGCACGAGCACCTGCGCCGCATCGAAGTATTGCCACGCGTGCAGCACCGCCTCCTGCGCTTCGATCCGTTGGATATAGGCGTGCGCTACCGCTTCCGCACTCAATGTGCGCTGTGCTACCTGGTGGGCGAGTTCGCGTACGCTCAATGCAAGAATGTCAGTCATACCGTGTTTCCTGTAGTCAGGTGGTCAGGCGAAATAGGCGGCGCGTACGTCATTGTTGTCGGCCAACTGCTGCGCGGTGCCGGACGCAACGACGCGCCCTTGCGACAGCACGTAGCCGTAGTGCGAAATCGCCAGGGTCTGGTGGGCGTTTTGTTCGACCAGCAGCACAGTGGTGCCAAGCTCGTTGATCTGCTTGATGACCTTGAAGTTTTCCTTGACGAACAGCGGCGACAGCCCAAGCGAGGGCTCGTCGATGAGGAGCAGCCGGGGCGCGGCCATCAGGCCGCGGCCGATCGATACCATCGCCTGCTCGCCGCCCGACATCGTGCCGGTGAACTGGCGCGCGCGCTCCCGCAGGCGCGGAAAAATCTCATAGACGCGCTCGATCCGTTCACGCAACTGCGCGCCACCTTTCTCCAGATAGGCGCCGAGCATGAGATTCTCCTCGACACTCATGCGCGGAAAGACCTTGCGCCCCTCCGGAATGCAGGCGATCCCGCGTGCAATGATGCGATGGGTTTTCTCGCCGGTGAGATCGGCGCCATCCCAGAGCACCTGCCCCGCGCGCGGCAGTGTCAGTCCGAGGATCGAACGGATCAGCGTGCTTTTGCCTGCGCCGTTGGCGCCGAGGATGCACGTGATCTTGCCTGGCGCGACGTCGATCGAAACGTCGTGCAGCACATCTACCTTGTCGTAGCCCGTGCGTAGATTGCGGATCTGCAGCTTGCTCATGCCGCCTCTCCCAGATAGGCCGTTTGAACCACCGGGTCCGCGGTGATCTGCGCGAAGCTGCCATCGGCGATTTTTTTGCCGTAGCTGAATACGATGCAGCGCTCGGTCACGCGCTCGATCACGTTCATGTCATGTTCGATCAATACGACCGTCAGGTTGCGCAGCTTGCCGCGCACTTCGAGGATGTCGTCCATCAGTTCATGGGTCTCATCGTGCGTCATGCCGGCCGATGGCTCGTCGAGCAGCAGCAGTTGTGGACCGCTCATCAGCGCACGGCAGACCTCAATACGGCGCCGGTCGATCATCGAGAACGTCTCGACCGGTTCGAACAGCCGATCGAGCAGTGGTGGGCTGAAAATCGCCAGTAGCTGGCGGACCCGTTCGACGGCTTGCTCATATTCGGCGCGAAACGCCGCGCGCCGGAACAGATTGAAGATCATACCGCGCTGCAGGTGCTGGTAGTCGCCAATGACGATGTTGTCGAACACGGTCAACGGCAACGACAGGCGCGAACGCTGGAACGTGCGCGAGATGCCCGCGCGGTAGATTTCCTGTGGACGCAGACCCGTCAGGAGCTTGTCGTTGAAACGGATCGCACCGGCGCTCGCCTTGTAGATGCCTGTCAGCACATTGAAGAACGTGGTCTTGCCCGAACCGTTCGGCCCGAGCAGGCCCAGCACTTCGCCCGCGCGAATATCGAGCGTGAGGTTGTCGAGCGCCGTGAGTCCGCCGAAGCGCATCGTCACGTCTTGCGCTTGCACGAGGGATTGGGGTGCGGTCATCGCGACACCTCATTGTTGAAGAACTGCCGGGTTCGGCGCGGCAGCAAACCATCCGGGCGGAACAGCAGGATCGCGATCACGACCACTGCGTAGAACAGAAAACGGTACTCCTGGATGAACTGCAGCTTCTGCGGCAGCACCAGCACGATGAAAGCCGCCGGCACCAGGCCAAGCGGATTGCCGAGGCCGCCCAGCACCGCAATCGACACCAGCAATAGCGAATCGCTGAAGGTGAAATTGTCGGGCGACACGAAGCCGGTCATCATGCCGTACACGCTGCCCGCGACGCCGGCGAGGAAATTGCCGAGCATGAAGGCGATCACTTTCCAGCGTGCAATGTGAATGCCGAAGGTTGCCGCGGCCGTCTCGTCGGTGCGCACGACATCCATGCTAAGGCCGATCCAGGACCTCTCGAGCCTCTTGATGACCACATACGCCGCGCCGAAGATCACGAGGCTGAGGAGGGCATAGGGGACGTAGAACGACACGTCCTGGTCGAACAGTTCGAGTCCGTCACCGAATGAATAGCCGAACAGCGTGATGCCAGGCAGGTGCAGCCCTTGCGGTCCGCCGAGCAGGTTGTTCACTTCGACGAAAGTCTGGAACAGGATGCCGAACGCGATCGTCACTAGCGCCGCATAGTGGCCGCGCGTACGCAGGACCGGCAGAATCAGGATCGAACCGATCGCGGCCGATACCACACCGGACAGCACGATCAGCAGCAGGTGCGGGATACCTGTACGGGCCGCCAGCACGGCGATCGTATAGCTGCCGATGCCGAAAAAGGCGGCGCCGGCGAAATTGGCTATGCCCACATAGCCGAACTGCACGGTCAGACCGAGGCAGGCTGTCGAGAACAGCAACACCGTGCAGATGAGTAGCAGCACATAGTGCACGTCGTAAAATGCGGCGATCAGCGCAAGCGTGCCGACCAGCGCGCACCACGGTCCGGCGCGTGGGCTCGTGCGCGTTGCGGTTTCGATCCGCCCGGTGAGTCCGAACCGGCTCGCGGCAAACACCGCCACGGCCGCGACCACCAGCAGCACGCACACTTCGATTTGCGACTGTGCCTGCAGAAACAGCCACAGGTAGACGGTAATGACGAGAGCCAGCGCGATCTGGAGGGCAACGCCGCCGCGGCCACGACCGCGTGCGAGAGATGGGGTCATCGTACTCATACTCGTTCACTCATTTGTTCGGCAATCAGCCCCGTCGGTTTCCACGCCATCAGAATGATGACGACAGCGAACGCGAATACGTCTTTGTAGGCGCTGGGAATGTTGGGAACCAGGGCGGGCAGGGCGGAACTGCCAAGCACCTCAAGGCCGGCGAACAGAAAGCCACCGAGAATTGCGCCGTATACGTTGCCGAGGCCGCCTAGAATGGCTGCCGAAAAGCCGATGACGCCAAGCAACAGTCCTTCGTTGAAATTGATCTCGTTGTAATAAAGGC
>Ga0116109_1000125_pt1 | contig 19035 bp, 17 predicted proteins | sample June2015DPH_8_10_2_FD_89718 | JGI IMG/M metagenome (GOLD analysis project Ga0116109, IMG submission 89718) | Peatland microbial communities from SPRUCE experiment site at the Marcell Experimental Forest, Minnesota, USA - June2015DPH_8_10 | ecosystem: Environmental > Terrestrial > Soil > Wetlands... | reverse complement strand
GTTGACGTCCGTGTTCGATTTGGTCGAACCACTGATGATCGATTGCGCTGCGTCCTGAATCGATGTGCTCGCAGAATTGGAAGTACTGGTTACCGTTGACATGACGTGTTTGGTCCCTCGCGTCCGCAAAATGATTGGAATACGGTACCAGGCAGGCGTGTGTGCAAGCTCTAAGGCAAGCGCCTATGCCGGGCTCGAGCCCGGGTACACCGGACTGTAAGGCATTGTAATAATTCTTGTATTAACATTACAAGTAGTTTTCGTTTTCCTTTCTTATTGACTCTGTGTGTACGCACACATATACTGCCTTCCATGAACGGACCTCTCAGTTACGACGAGTGCAATTGCTTCGCGCTGCGGCAGGCTGCCCGCTACGTGACGCAGATTTACGAGCGCCATCTGGGTGAGGTGGGGCTGACGGCTGCGCAGTTCACGATCATGGCGAAGCTGGCGCGCCGCGCGCCTGCAACCATGCTCGAGATGGCGGATGCCATGGTGATGGACCGCACGACGCTGGTGCGCGCACTCAAACCCTTGCAGCGCGACGGGTTGGTGGTGAGCGAAGCGTCGGAGCACGACGGCCGGACCTATCTGTTCAGCTTGTCGGAGAGCGGCAAGGCGACGTTTGCCAAGGCGGCTGCCGCGTGGCGTAACGCGCAGGCCGAGTTCGAAGGCAAGTTCGGCCACGCCAGGGCCAAAGCGTTGCGCGCGGAGTTGTTCGGCCTGACCGCCGAGTGAGCGTGCGGACGCGTGACGCTCTAAACCGCGGGAAGGTTGGCGGCAATTTCTCGTTTAATTAAGTGCGTATGCACTCCGAATCTGGACATGGATTGACGATATGGAAGCGCTACCCGATGACGACTGTTTTGCGATTCGCCAGGCGGCCCGCTACGTGTCGCAACTGTACGACCGGCATATGGCACAGGTTGGCTTGACGATCACGCAGTTCTCGATCCTGAGACGGATCAAACGGGCGGCGCCCATGACGATGAAAAAACTGGCCGACGAGATGGTGATGGAGCGGACCACACTGGTGCGGGCGCTCCAGCCGCTGCAACGCGATGGCCTGTTGTCAAGCCGCAGTGCGGAAGCGAAAAGCAGGGAACTGGCGCTTAGCCTGACCGAGACTGGAGAGGCAAAGCTGATCGACGCGCGCCTTCGCTGGCGAGCGGCGCAGGACGAGTTCGAGCGCCGTTTTGGCGCCCAACGCGCGGCCTCGCTGCGGCGCGAATTGTTTGCGATGACGAAGGCCTGACGTATCCGAAGGCCTGACGTATCTGGATAGCAGGTAAGGGTGGCGTGCTTTAAACGCTCATTTTGACCATCATTTAGTGCATACGCACATACAATCATGTCCACGACTCCTTCTACTCTTGCACCGGCTGGCGCCGCCGGCGTCGCGAAACCGGCCCGCACCATCCCGTGGATGCTGCTCGCGGTGATCGCCGTGGTGGTGGTGCTGGCGATCGCGCTGTCGTACTGGTTTGTCATCGGGCGCTTTGTCGAAAGCACGGACGACGCGTACGTCGGCGGTGATGTCACGGTGATGGCGCCGAAGGTGAACGGCTTCGTGACCGACGTGCTGGTGCGCGACAACCAGCATGTGCAGGTGAATCAGGTGCTGATCCGGCTCGACGCGCGCGATTACGAGGCGCGCCTCGCCCAGGCCCGCGCCGAGGTACAGAGCGCGCAGGCGGCAGTCACCGAGTTACAGGCGAAGAAGTCGCTTCAGCTGGCGACGATCAACGAGCAGGCTGCCGAGGTGAAGGCTTCGGGTGCGGAACTGACCCGCAGCGCCCAGGACGAGGCGCGTTATCGTGAGCTCGTCAAGGACGAGGCGGTATCGAACCAGGCCGTCGAGCGAGCCGACGCGGATCTCCTCAAGGCGCATGCCGCGGTGGATCGCAGCGGCGCCGCGCTGCTTGCCGCACAGCGCGAGATCAGCGTGCTCGATGCGCAGATCGGTGCCGCCGAGGCGCGTGTCGGGACGGCGCAGGCGGCTCAGCGCGTCGCCGAGCTGAACGTTGAATACACAACCATTCGTTCACCGGTGGATGGCTACGTCGGCAATCGCACCGCACAGGTGGGATTACTTGCCAATACGGGTGTTTCGCTGCTGACAGTGGTGCCTTCGTCCGGCCTGTGGGTCGACGCGAACTTCAAGGAAGACCAGTTGAAGAAGATGCGTATAGGCGATCCGGTCGACGTCGCGCTCGACGCCTCCAGCAAGTCGCTGCACGGCGTAGTGGACAGCCTGGCTCCGGCCACCGGTGCGACTTTCAGCGTGCTCCCCGCGGAAAATGCGACCGGCAACTTCACGAAGATCGTGCAGCGCGTGCCGGTGCGGATTCGCCTCGAGGTACCACAGGACATGCAGGGCGTGCTGCGGCCCGGCTTGTCGGCCACCGTTAAGGTTCATCTCGAGGGCAGACCATGACCCACGCCCCGCTTAATCCCGCCGACCAGCCGACCCGCACCAAAGCCTTCGCGTTCGCGCTGATGTGCCTCGGCTTTTTCATGGCGACGCTGGACATCCAGATCGTAGCGTCTTCGTTGAGGGATATTGGCGGCGGCCTGTCCGCGAGCCAGGACGAACTGTCATGGGTACAGACTTCGTATCTGATCGCGGAAATTCTGGTGATCCCGATGTCCGGCTGGCTCACACGCGTGTTTTCGACGCGCTGGCTGTTTGCCTTCTCCGCCTTGGGTTTCACGATCACCAGCATGCTGTGCGGCCTCGCATGGGACATCAACTCGATGATCCTGTTCCGCGGCCTGCAAGGCGCACTCGGCGCCGCGATGATTCCCACGGTGTTTACGACCGCGTTTGTGCTATTCCCCGGCAGACAACGGCTGATCGCCTCGACTACCATCGGCGCGCTTGCGTCGCTCGCGCCGACCATCGGCCCGGTGATCGGCGGCTGGATCACGTCGCAATGGTCCTGGCATTGGCTGTTTTACCTGAACCTAGTGCCGGGCGTGTTCGTCACGCTGATGGTGCCGAAGTTCGTGCACATTGACGAGGTCGATCTTTCGCTGCTGAAAAAGGGCGATTACCTGGGCATCGTGTTGATGTCGGGCTTCCTTGGTTGCCTCGAGTACGTCCTTGAAGAAGGACCGCGCAAGAACTGGTTTGGCGACGATGCGATTGTGCTGTGCACGTGGATCTCCGCGATTTGCGGCTTTCTGTTCATCGTGCACGCGTTCACGGCCAAACAACCGATCGTCGATCTGCGAGCGCTGGCGATCCGTAACTTCGGCATTGGCAGCCTGCTGTCGTTCATCACGGGGGTGGGCCTGTTCTGCACAGTGTTTCTGACGCCGGTGTTCCTCGCGCGCGTGCGCGGCTTCGATTCGCTGCAGATCGGTCTGGCGCTGTTGTCGGTGGGGTGTTTTCAATTGATGGCGCTGGCGGCCTATTCGACGCTGGCGCGCTTCATTGATATGCGCTGGCTGATGGTATTCGGACTCGTGTGCTTCGGTTTGGGCTGTTACCTGTATGTGCCGTTGACGAGTCAGTGGGGCTGGCAGGAATTACTGCTGCCGCAGGCCTTGCGCGGGATCGGTCAGCAGTTCTGCGTGCCGCCGATCGTGACCATGGCACTGGGCTCGCTACCGCAGTCGCGGCTGCGCTCGGCGAGCGGCCTGTTTAACCTGATGCGCAACCTGGGCGGTGCCATCGGCATCGCGGTGAGCAGCACCATGCTCAATGACCGCCTGAATCTGCACTACGAGCGGCTCGATGAACACCTCACCGCCGGGAGGCCCGTGGTCGAAGGCTTGCTGCAGCAGCAAGCGGGGCGCCTGGCGGCGCTAGGGGGCAACACGCTCAACGCAACCCATGCTGGCCTCGACCTGTTGCATTCGCTGCTGATGCGCGAAGCGCTGGTGCTGACCTTCTCCGACGCCTTCCTCGTGGTAGCGCTCTGCTTCGTGGTGGGCCTGCTGAGCGTGGCGTTTTCGCGCCCGTTCGGTCTGAGCTCACCGCCTCCCGACGCTCATTAAAGAATTAATCAGGAAAGCGATATGAAATCGATCGCAACAAAAAGTGGTGTGAGCGCGTTACTGCTGCTGGGGCTGGCGGCGTGCGTGGTGCAACCGGAGACCCACGCGGATCTCCCGCACGTTGCGGAGTCCGTCGCACCCGCATCGTGGAGCGTCGACGCGCCGCAAGACACCGTGGATGCGAACGCCTGGTGGGCGCGCTTCGGTGACCCGGTGATGCATCAACTGGTCGAGTCCGTGTTGAACGGCAATCTGGATGTGCAGGCCGCTGCCGAGCGCGTCAAGCAGGCGCAGGCCATCACCACGCAGCAGCGCTCGGTGTTGCTCCCCGAACTGGACGCCACGGCGACGGCGGCGGATCAGCGCGAAAACGCGCCGCCACCGCTCGGTTACGTGCGCCAGGCCGGTTTCGGTGTGGCGGCTAGCTGGACGCCGGACGTGTTCGGCGGCGAACGGCTTGCGGTGCTGGCGGCGCAGGCTCAGGTCGCGGGCCGTGAAGCGGCGCTGAATGAATTGCGGCTGGCACTCGCGGCCAACACGGCCGCAGCCTATATCGATCTGCGCTGGGCGCAGTCGGAGCTGCAGATCCTGAGCGACAACGAGCAGATCCGTAGCCGCGCGCTGAAGCTCACGCAACAGCGGCTGCATTACGGTCTGTCGACGCAGCTCGACGTGGCCCGTGCGCAGAACCAGTTGCAGGATCTGCAGGCGCAGATTCCGCACGTGCAATCGACGATCGAGCATCAGCTCAACCTGATCGCTGTGTATTCGGGGCGCACGCCGGAGAGCGTCGATAGCTTGCTGCTCACGCAGGCGCGCGACATTCCGGCGCCGGCGCAGAGCGTGCCGCAGATCTTGCCGTCCGAAGCGCTGCTGCGGCGCCCTGATGTGCGCATCGCCTATGCAAGTGTCGAACAGCGTGCAGCGGAAGTAGGGGCCGCGAAAGCGCAGCGTTATCCGCAGTTCAAGCTGAATCTCGCGGATGGCTTGCTGGCATCGTCGTATCTCGGTTTGCCCAGCTTGACCGATAACCTCTTCAGCGCCGCATTGAACGCGACGAGCCCGATCTTCAATGCAGGCCGGATCACCGCCAACATCGACGAAAACGAAAGCAGGATGCGCGAGTCGCAACTCGGCTTGCAGGAGACCATGTTGCAGGCGCTGAAGGAGGTCGAAGACACCCGCAGCGACCTGGTCAGCGACGCCGTGCAGGTGGATCGCCTCGGCGGCGCGCTGGATGCGTCGGGTCACGCCCTGCGTTTGTCCACCGAGTTGTACAAGGATGGCGCGTCGAGCTTTCTCGACGTGCTCGACGCGCAGCAGGCGTATCTGCGCGATTCCGAAGCGTTGAACCAGGCAAAGCGCGCGCACGCGCTGGCGGCGGTGGCGTTGTACCGGTCGCTGGGCGGCGGATGGGATGCGGTGCCTGCGCTGGCCGCGAACAGATGAACCTGGCCCGTCAGGCGGCGATCGGCGGCGGGCAGGGCATCGCGTTGGCGCTCGAGATTTTCTGACCCACCTGCGACGCGCACGGAGGGCGGTCGCCGGCCGCGCCAATGCAAACCGGGAAACTTTGCTACATTGACGCAGATGCCCGGCTCGCGGCCCGCGTCCTTCTGGTCGGAGGTGACAAGGACGACCGTGAACGGTACGACAACTCTTCCCGAGAGACAATGTGATGCGAATTCTGGTTGTAGGTGCAGGTGCGGTGGGCGGTTACTTCGGCGGCCGTCTGGCCCATGTCGGGCGTGACGTGACGTTTCTGGTGCGTGCGGGCCGGGCCGAAGAACTGCGCCGCGCTGGTCTCGTCATCAAGAGTGCGCGTGGCGACCTGACGCTGCGCGACGTGAAGACCGTGCAGGCGGGCGACACCGTTGAGCCGTTCGATCTGGTGGTGCTGAGTTGCAAGGCCTACAACCTCGACGATGCGATCGCCTCGTTCGAGCCGCTGGTTGGGCCGTCCACGCTGATCTTGCCGCTGCTCAATGGCATGCGCCATATCGATGTGCTCAAAGAGAAGTTCGGCGCGGCGCGCGTGCTGGGCGGCCAATGCGTGATCGCCGCGACGCTCAACCGCGAGCGCGAGATTGTCCACCTCAACGAAATGCATTCGATCTCCTTCGGCGAACTCGAAGGGGGGGTGTCGGCGCGCGTACGCGCGATTGGCGAAGAAATGGCGGGCGCGGGTTTCGACGTCCTGTCGAGCGACCATATCCTGCTGAGCATGTGGGAAAAGTGGGTGTTCCTTGCGACGCTGGCCGCCAGCACGTGCCTCTTCCGCGGTGCAGTCGCCGATATTCTTGGCGCACCGGATGGCCGCCGCGCGATCGAAGGACTGCTCGGCGAATGCCGCGCGGTGGCGCAGCACAACGGCTTTACGATGGGGCCGCATTTCGACGCGCGCGCCAATCAGACACTCTTCACGCCTTCGCCGCTGACGGCTTCGATGCTACGCGACGTCGAAAACCATTCCCGTACCGAGGCCGACCATATCCTCGGCGACCTGATCCAGCGCGGCGGTTCTGCCCAGCAGCGCGACACGGGATTGTCGCTGCTGCGTATCGCCTATAGCCACCTGAAAGCCTACGAGGCGCGCGAGGCGCGTACCACATAGACTCTGGCCGGCTGGTGTGCTTCAGAACGGCGCACGCCACGCGGTAGAATCGCTCAAGCCGCGCGCGGCGGCTGACGTACAACAGGAGGGCGAGATGCCGAGTCCAACCGGGTCGGTGGTGGCGCTGAGTTCGGCGTCGGCGACGGCGTTTTCGTTCGGCATTGTGTATCTTGGCTACTGGGGCGTCCACGAGCCCGTGCCGTGGAGATTCACCGATGTGCTGGTGGTGCTGTTCGCGTTGGGCGGCTTCGCCTGCCTCGGTCTCGTGCCGTGGATGGCGACTCGCCCGGTCGAGACGGAAACCAGCGACGCCGGGATTCGAGTCGCCCGGCGTTTATTCCTCGGCGGTGTGAGCGCGATCTGGCTCGCGGTCGCGTTCTCCATCGTGAAGTGAACTGAATCGGCCTGCAGCCCAATAGCCCAATAGCTTTACTGCGCGATCTGCCGGTTCCGGTGCACCCGCCACGCGCGGTGCGCATTGATCGCGTCCCAATCCACCACCGTGGCCTTGTTCAGCAGATTGGCCTGAGCGCCGCTATGACTGCTGCTGAAATCAGTAGTGATCCTGATAAATTGGAAAAAGGCTGCCTCCAGCCGAAAAACCGATTTGTCAGAGCAGTCGCCTGTTAGAACAGTCTTGGCGTCCCGACCCAGACGACGAGTGACTCGCCGCGCGCCGTATTGGCCCAGCTATGCGGCACGGTCGATTCGTAATGTGCACTGTCGCCCGCTTGCAGCGAGAACGTCTTGCCTTCCAGTGTCAACGCAACCTTGCCACTGATCACATACAAGAACTCTTCGCCGGCATGAGTGTTCACTTCGGAGCGCTTCTGCCCAGGCGGCATTTTGACGAGGATGGCTTCCAGTTGACGACCACCCGTCACATTGGTCAGACGTGCGAACAGGTTCGCGGAATCGGCAAACCCGAAAAACCTCAACTGGTCGCCACGGCTCACCGAACGCTCTTCGCTGGGGGTGTCGACAAAATACTGTACGGTGACGCCGAGTGCGCTCGCAATCCCCGCCAGCGACGTGAGTGACGGTGTCGCCAGGCCCCGTTCCACCTGCGACAGGAACGGCTTCGAAATGCGCGCCGCAGTCGCTGTGTCATCGAGCGTGCGCTTCAGACGTTGCCGGAGCGCGCGTATCTTGCTACCCAGCTCGAGGGCCGGATTTTTGTTTTCAGTTTTCGTGACCATAGCGAGATGAATCAGCCCGTCAAAATATGTTTGATTTAAGTAAACAAAGTTTGATAGCCTAGAAGGCCATCGCAACAGCGTGAGTATGCCTGTCAGGGATTTTTTTTCGAAACCCACTGTGTTGCCAGAAGCCCAGCCCGGTCTGCAGATTGCCCAACGGCTACTGACGTCCGAAAGCGAAGCACGCGTTAAAAGTGGCGCCGATTGGAACTTCGGACGATTAACCCATCTGACGCTTAAATTAACCGATGCTTTCAAGTTATGGATGATATCGCGTGGCAAGCCGCGGCAAAACTTGCAATTGCCTTGGATTGGTGCGGGATGCATCAGTGAATTCCCTGAGTGACGCCGCGGCTTGCGCTCTGGACAATCGCGTGCGCTTACGGGCCGATCCAGACTTTCGGCCCGCACGCTGTTTTCAATCCCGCGCGCAGCGATCCTGTACGCGGAACGACGAGCAGCGCGGTTTACCCCAACCGTGCTGCCAACTTGAGATGAATGCCTCCATTGATGTGTACCGCCATGCTTGCTCCGCAGCCCGCTCGCACGGGCCGCTGCCTGCCGCCCTCTGGCTGCTTCGTCAACGCCATGCTTTATCATTGGGGCCGTTCCGCTTGATAGCGTCCGGCGCTGATATGGCGCGATTTATATCGAGCAGGTTCCCTTTCCCTCCCTGGTTGCAGCGCTTTGTTCTGCGGATACACGTGCGCGTGCCGGCACTTCTGAGCACCAGGGCAGCCTGATATTTCCAGACCCAGTTTCCAGCGGCACGCTCATCGCTACGCGCGCCGCCGCAATCGCAAGAACCGAACACGAGGCAAATGATGAATTCAACCGTATCCCAGACTCGATCGTTTTCGACAGTCTTCCTGATCGAGATGTGGGAGCGTTTCGGCTACTACGGGATGGCTGCGCTGTTGGTCCTGTTCATGATCGACAAGCTCGGCTTTACCGATAGTCACGCCACGCTCACGTGGGGCGCATTCACGGCGCTGGTGTATGCCGCACCGTCGGTAGGCGGCTGGATTGGCGACAAGATCCTCGGTGCGCGCCGCACGATGGTATTCGGCGCGCTGGTGCTGTCCTGCGGCTATCTGATGCTCGCCATGCCGAACGACCAGCTCAACTACATGTACGCCTCGCTTGGCGTGATCGTGGTGGGCAACGGTCTGTTCAAGGCAAATGCCGCCAATCTGGTGCGCCGTATCTATGAAGGCGACGACGCGCGGATCGATAGCGCGTTCACGATCTACTACATGGCGGTCAACATCGGTTCGACGGTGTCGATGCTCGCCACGCCGTGGATCAAGGATCACTGGGGCTGGCACGCGGCGTTCGCCGTGTGCTGCGCGGGCATGCTGCTCGCCGTGCTGAACTACTTCATCATGTTCCGCACGCTGGCTCACGTGGGCTCCGCACCGGATGCCGAACCGGTCCGCTGGGGGAGTGTGGGCGCGGTGGTGCTTGGCGGCGCCGCATTGTGCCTCGCCACCATGTTCGTGCTGCAGCACAAGGCTATTGCGGTGGCCTGCGTATATGCGGCCGGCATCGCGATTCTGGGCATCTTCGGTTATATGCTCGCCAAATGCGAACGTTCGGAACGGTCGGGCCTGATCGCCGCGCTGGTTCTCACGCTGCAGGCCATCCTGTTCTTCATCTTCTATCAGCAGATGTCGACCTCGCTCACGCTGTTCGCGGTGCGCAACGTCGATCCGCACTTCTCGTTGTTCGGCGTATCGCTCTTCACCTGGAGCGCAGCGCAGTTTCAGGCGCTCAATCCAATCTGGATCATGCTGCTGAGCCCGATTCTCGCGGTGCTGTACACGAAATTGTCGAAGAGCGGCAATGACGTGTCGGTGGCGGTGAAGTATGCGATCGGCTTCGTGGTCGTCGCTGCCGGCTTCTTCGTCTATGCGGTGAGCGGCCGCTATGCGGTCGACGGGCGGGTGTCGTCGTGGTTCATGGTAGGCGGCTACGGGCTGTATTCGCTCGGCGAGTTGCTGGTGAGCGGCCTGGGTCTCGCGATGATTGCGCGCTATGTGCCGGCTCGCATGAGCGGCTTCCTGATGGGCGCCTACTTCGTGGCAAGCGGTGTGTCCGGCTACCTGGGTAGCGTGGTGGCGAACTTCGCGCAGATGCCGTCCGGCGATCTCGATCCGCTGCAGTCGCTGTCGCTCTACACGAAGCTCTTCATGGGGCTTGGCTGGCTGGCGGCGCTCGGCGCGGTGGTGGCCGTGCTGCTGTTGCCGCTGATGAACCGCCTGTCGCGCGAGCATCATCGCAGCGCAAGCGAAGCCCGCCACGCCGCGAGCGTGGCGAATGGCCTTTCGCCAGCGGCAGAGTAACGCGGTTGCGGCGGCATGCTGGGTTGAATCCCGGATGATTTGAGGAGAAGGGCGCGCCTGAACGGCGCGCCCTTCTCCGTTTACAGCGTCATCGGCTGCCTCAGTCGCCGCCAGCTTAGGATCTGGACTGGTTGTATAAGATAGGATCAATCGATTATTTAAGGTAGCCACTTCGATGGACATCCACATCGCGGTCGAGGGGCGCCACGACCTGGCGGGGCAGATCTACCGGCAATTGCGCGCGGGCATCGTCGAAGGGCGTCTGACGGGCGGCACGCGTTTGCCGTCCACGCGCGATCTCGCGGCGCAACTCGGCGTCTCGCGCAAGACAACGCTCGACGTGTTCGAGCGGCTGCTCGCCGAGGGTTATCTGAGCGCGCGGTCGGGCTCGGGGACGTTTGTCGCGGAAGGTCTGCAGCGGCTGCCCGCGCAACGCTCCGGACACGTCCTGGCAGTTGAATCGGCGCGCGCACAGACGAAAGCGCAATCGAAAGCGCGCGCGCAGCCGCTCTGGGAGCAGATGCCTCATGGGTTGTCGTTGCCGGGGCCGACGCTCGCGTTGGCGCACGATTTCGTCGGCGGCAAGACGGACAAGTCGCTGTTCCCGTTCGACATCTGGCGCCGCTGCATCAACCAGGCCGTGCGCGCGCAATCGCGCAGTCCAGGCATCTATCGCGAGCCCGCCGGAGAGCAGGAATTGCGTCTCGCCATCGCGCGCTATCTCGGGTTTAACCGCGCGGTCGTGTGCAACTGGGATGAGGTGATCGTGACACAGGGCGCACAGCACGCGCTCGACCTGATCACGCGCGTCACCCTGCGTCCCGGCGACGTGGCCGTACTCGAAGATCCGGGTTATCCGCCCGCGCTCGCCTGCTTCGCCGCGGCTGGAGCGAAGGTCGTTTCGGTGCCGGTGGATGCAGACGGCCTGGTCGTCCACAAGCTTCCAGACAACGCGCGGCTCGTCTATGTGACGCCTTCGCACCAGTTTCCGCTTGGCATGCCGATGAGTCTCGAACGGCGCGTTGCGTTGCTGGAATGGGCGCAAAAGCGTGGTGCGGTCATCATAGAGGACGACTACGACAGCGAATACCGTTTCGAAGGGCGACCGATGGAGCCGTTGAAAAGTCTCGACGGTGCCGGACTGGTTGCCTATATCGGCACGTTTTCCAAAACGATTTTTCCGGAGCTGCGGGTTGGCTACGCGGTGCCGCCCGCGTCGCTGCTTGGGCCGCTTTGCACCGCGCGGCAGGTGGCGGACTGGCACGGCTGCACACTGACCCAGACGGCGCTCGCGGCATTCATGTTGAATGGCGATTTCGCCAAGCATCTGCGGCGCATGCACAAGCTATATGAGGCGCGTCGTGCTTGCGTGCTCGAGCATCTGCTAGGCGATCTCGCGCCCTGGTTTGAGGCCATAGTGCCGACCTGTGGCATTCACCTGGCCGCGCGCCTCAGAGGGCAGATTGCCGAAGAAACGGTGATTGCGGCGGCGCGTGAGGCGTCGATCGGGCTATACGGGCTCGCGCGATTTCATCGGCGAGCACGGGCGCAACCTGGTTTGATCTTCGGCTATGGCGGTATCGCGGTCGAGCAGATCGATGCAGCGCTGAGCGCGCTCGCGAGGCTCATGCCACAGTTCGCAAGATGAGCGCCGGGCGCGCTGGAAGTGCCGCGAACGGTCGGCACTTTGTCATCGCCGAGCTCCAGGATCGCCGCTAAAGCAGCTAAAAACAGGTGCTCCCCAACCGTTTTGCCCGATTCACGGATCCGTTGCGGGAAGCGAAACAACCAGTCGCCAGGACTCATCATTTCACGTTTACCCCTTGAAATACGGGTTAAAAAGTGTTGCGGAGTCGGCGCCGCGCAACAAACCGTAACGCTTATACACAAAAGAGTCGCGCAAAACGCTATAGCGCTTGTAGAATCCGGCCTTGAAGCGTGCGCATACCGCGGGCGCTTCTTGCATTCACTGACCAACAACAGGTAGGAGAAACATGCCGACTTCCGCAAAAAAGGTGGCCAAGAAGGCTGCTACGGTACCGACCAAAAAGGTTGCTGCGAAGAAAGTTCCTGCGAAGAAAGCCGTCGCAGCTAAGAAGGTCGCCGTGAAGGCGTCCGGCGCTACGTCGCCGATCAAGGACACCTTCACGAAGGCCTCGCTGGCTGCACACGTCGCAGAACGTGCTGCTGTTGAACCGAAGGCTGCCAAGGCTGTGCTGGCCGCGCTCGAAGACACGATCCTCGGCGCAGTCCACAAGAAGGGTGCTGGCGAATTCACGCTGTCGGGTCTTCTGAAGATCGTCGTGCAAGCTGTCCCGGCGAAGAAGAAGCGCTTCGGCAAAGACCCGTTCACGGGTGAAGAGCGTTGGTTCCCGGCCAAGCCGGCTAGCGTGCGCATCAAGGCACGTCCGCTGAAGAAGCTGAAGGACGCAGCAGCAGCGTAATCGTGCAGGGCGCCGCGTTCATTTTCGAATGACCGTTGGCGTCATGCCGCGTTGAATCGCTCGACTTTTAGAAAGTGCAAAATCCCCGCGGGTGCGAATCCGCGGGGATTTTTAATTGCTGCCGAAGATTTGCGGCTGCCCGCTTGTTGCTCCGGTGATGCCCCACGGAGGCCCGGAAATACGCCGTTACCAGGCCTTCGCTGCACCGGAGTGGCGCATTGCGAGCGGCGGCAGTACGATGTTGCAGAAGCCGTGCCGCCCGTATGCGCTGTTCGTGTGCATCCACCTGGGTTTGCAGCGAAAAGCCAATGGCATAGCGCTTGCTTTAATGCTTGCGGGACACCGAATGCGCAGCGCATTCGCCTTCTATCCGACAAAAAGAGCGGGGCGTGACATGCGATGCTATGACGAGATGCGTCATGACGACGAAGTCGTGCGGACTCATTACGCGCGCTTCGAACGCTGGCTGGTGAAGCAAGGCAACGAGGCAATCGCGCGTAAGCGCGCGGAGGCGGACCTGTTGTTTCGCCGCGTGGGGATCACCTTCGCAGTCAACGGCGATCTGTCCGGAACGGAACGGCTCATTCCCTTCGATCTGATCCCGCGCATCATTCCGCGTAGCGAATGGCAGACCCTGGAGGCGGGGTTGCGGCAGCGCGTCCAGGCGCTCAATCTGTTTATCCACGACGTCTATCACGACCGCAACATTGTGCGTGCGGGCATCGTTCCGGCCGCACAGGTCTATACCAATTCGCAGTACCGGCCGGAAATGCAGGGCGTCAATGTGCCGCTCGGTGTTTATGCGCACATTGCGGGCGTCGATGTGGTGCGGGCCGGCGAAGACGGCTCGTTTTACGTGCTCGAAGATAACCTGCGGGTGCCCTCCGGCGTGTCCTACATGCTGGAGAACCGCAAGATGATGATGCGGTTGTTCCCCGAACTGTTCGTGCAGAACCGGATTGCGCCGGTGGCGCACTATCCCGACCTGCTGCTCGATACCTTGCGCTCGGTCGCGCCTGAAGGCGTCGACGATCCGGTGGTGGTGGTGCTCACGCCAGGCATGTACAACTCGGCGTATTTCGAGCATACCTTTCTCGCCCAGCAGATGGGCGTGGAACTCGTGGAAGGCAAGGATCTCTTCGTCGACGACAACTACGTCTTCATGCGTACCACTCAGGGTCCCAAGCGCGTTGATGTGATCTATCGGCGAGTGGACGACGACTTTCTCGACCCGCTCGCATTCCGCACCGATTCGTCGCTCGGCGTGCCGGGTCTCCTGACCGCTTATCGGGCAGGGCGCGTGGCGCTCGCCAACGCGATGGGTACCGGCATTGCCGACGACAAATCGATATATCCGTATGTGCCGGAGATGATCGAGTTCTACCTCGGCGAGAAGCCGATCCTGAACAACGTGCCGACGTTCCAGTGCCGCAAGCCGGACGATCTCGCCTATACGCTCGCGCATCTGTCCGAACTGGTAGTCAAGGAAGTGCACGGCGCTGGCGGCTATGGGATGCTGGTCGGGCCGGCATCGACCACAGCCGAAATCGAAGCCTTCCGCGAGCGTTTGATCGCGCGGCCGGAGGGCTACATTGCGCAGCCCACGCTTGCGTTGTCGGCGTGCCCAACCTTCGTCGAGGCGGGCATCGCGCCGCGCCATATCGATCTGCGCCCGTTCGTGCTGTCCGGCAAGACCGTGACGATGTGCGCAGGCGGACTGACCCGCGTCGCGTTGCAGGAGGGGTCGCTGGTGGTCAATTCATCGCAGGGGGGCGGCACCAAAGACACCTGGATGGTCGACTGAAGGGATGGCGGGTTCTGCCGCCATCGCGTTCATCACAAACATGGAAAGCCGTCATGCTAAGCCGCACTGCCGACCACCTCTTCTGGATGGCCCGTTATATGGAGCGGGCCGAGAACACCGCGCGCATGCTCGATATCAACCTGAAGGCACTGCTATTGCCGCAGACGCCTGAGCAGGAGGCCCGCGCACAACGTTCGGTGCTGCGTATCTCCGAGCTCGAAGCCGCTTTCGCGCAACGCTACGACGAACCAGCGCGCGAGCACGTGCTTGACTTCATGGTAGCGGACGCGACCAATCCGTCAAGCATCCACTCCTGCCTGCAGGCCGCGCGTGAAAACGCTCGCGCCGTGCGCGGCACGTTGACCACCGAATGGTGGGAGACGATCAACGACACCTGGCTCGAGTTCAACGAACGCACGGCGGCCGGTCAGCTCACCGCGAACCCGGATGAGCTGTTCGAGTGGGTCAAGTTCCGCTCGCACCTCTCGCGCGGAGTGACGATCGGCACCGCGCTGCAGGACGACGCGTTCTTTTTCACGCAGCTCGGCACCTATCTCGAGCGCGCGGACAACACCGCGCGGATTCTCGACGTGCGCTTCGCCGACGTCGAACCGAACTCGCGCGACGCGGCGCGCCAGCTCGAAGACTTCTACTACTGGACCTCGATTCTCAGTTCGGTGTCGGCGCTGGAGATCTACCGCAAGGTGTATCGCGACGTCGTGACGCCCGCCCGGGTGGTCGAACTGATGATCCTGAACCAGCAGATGCCGCGCTCGCTGCTCGCCTCGCTGGAAGGCGTGTGCGTCAATCTGGCAATGCTGCGCACCTCGGGGTCCAACCAGTGCGAGCGCTTTGCCGGCAAGCTGCGCGCCGAGCTGGTGTACTCCGACATCCGGCAGATCTTCGAAGCGGGCTTGCACGCCTATCTGACCCAGTTCCTCGCCCGCGTGTTCGAGCTCGGCAATCTGGTGGCACGGACCTATCTGATGTTGCCAGTCGCCTGACGGAGCTTTCTTTATGTACCTGACAATCCGCCACGACACCGCCTATCGCTACGAAGCGACGGTTCACTATTCGATCCAGCAGTTGCGTCTCACGCCGGCGAGCGGCGCGTCGCAGGTGGTGCGGCGCTGGAATATCGAGGCGCCCGGCAAGCTCGACGCCACCTTCGACGCGTACGGCAACGTGCTGCACACGCTGGTGCTGAACAAGCCGCATAGCGAGATTCGTCTGCATGTGTCAGGGGAGGTCGACACGATTCCGCTCGTCGACGGGCTCTTGCGCGATCCTGTGGGTCCGGTTCCGCTCGAACACTACACCTGTGCCACGCGCCTCACCGAGGCGGACGGGGCCGTGCGCGAGCTGGCGCAATCGGTGCCGTCGCTCGGCTCTCCTGATGGATTGATCAAACTGTCCGGGGAGATCGTGCAGCGCGTGCAATACCGGTCAGGAAGCACGGAAGTGACCAGCACGGCGGCTGAGGCACTCGCACTGGGCAGTGGCGTGTGCCAGGATCACGCGCATCTGATGCTGGCGTGCTGCCGGGTACGCGGCATCCCGGCGCGGTACGTCAGCGGTTATATCGAACCGGGGCAGGCGCCGCAAGGTGCGAGTCACGCGTGGGTCGACGTCTGGCTTGGCGCCGGCTGGATTTCCGTCGACGTCACGCGTGCGGCTTTTGCCAGCGAAATCTACTGCCGGCTGGCGGCGGCGCGCGACTACGAAGCGGCCGCGCCTGTGCGTGGCCGGCGCATCGGCGGCCTTGAAGAGAAGCTGAATGTCTCGGTCACGGTGAACGCGCAGGCGCCTCAATAAGAGGCATCGAGCAAGGGACTCGGGCACCGCGGCATTACAATAGCGGCGTTTGCTGGTCTTCTGGATATTCCTTATGACTTACTGTGTGGCGATGTGCGTGGACGAGGGGCTGGTGTTCCTGTCCGATACCCGCACCAATGCCGGCGTCGATCACATCAGCACCGCGCGCAAGATGACGGTGTTCGAATTTCCCGGGGAGCGCGTGCTGGTGCTGCTCGGCGCCGGCAATCTGTCGTTGACGCAGGCTGTGCTGCAGGCGCTTAGCGAGCCGCCGGATCCTGACCGGCCCACCCTGTGGAGTGCGCCCACCATGGCGGACGCAGCGCGGGTGGTGGGGCAGGCGGTGCGCGACGTGCATCAGCGCGAGGCCCCGGCGCTGCAGGAATTCGGCGTCGACTTCAATTGCAGCTTCATTCTGGGCGGGCAGATCGCGGCTCCCGGCAAGCCGCACGGCGGCCGGCCGCATCTGTTCATGATTTACGCGGCGGGGAATTTCATCGAATCGTCGGCGGTGAACCCGTATTTCCAGATCGGCGAGTCGAAATACGGTAAGCCGATCATCGACCGCGTACTGACCCCAAGCACCCCGCTCGACGAAGCCTCCAAGTGCGCGCTGATCTCGATGGACTCGACGCTGCGCTCGAATCTGTCGGTGGGCTTGCCGCTCGATCTGCTGGTCTACGAAAAGGACGCGCTGCGGGTGACACGTTTTGTCTCGATCGATCACGACAACGCGTACTTCGAGATGATTCACCGGACGTGGGGCGAGCGCCTGCGTCAGGTGTTCTGCGAGATTCCCGACCCTGACTGGCAGAGCTCGGCCAACGTGCCGTTGCAGCGGCCTGAGCGCGAGTTGGTTCTGCATCGTGCGCCGGTGGGCACTGCTGATGAGCCTATCACCGTGCAACCTGCGCAGACGCTGGCGCAAGCGGAGAAGAGCAAGACGCAGCGGTAGAACGTATGCGGCTTCTAAAAAAGAAACGGCCCAATTAGCCAAGCTAATTGGGCCGTTCTCGTCAGGCTGAGCATCTTTTTAAGCTAGCCACCGGCTCAATGCCCGTGGCTGGCCTTCGACAGCGTTCTGCTTTAGCTGTCCGTCAAGTCGATTAGAACTTATGACGGATACCGAAGCTGACGATTTCCTGCGAGGTCGCGTCCGACGCGTAGCCGTAGTCGGCTGCCGAGGCGGTCACGTTCGTGCCCGAAGCCTTCTGGTACACGCCGATCAGGTACACGTCCGTACGCTTGGACAGGTTGTAGTCGCCGCCCAGCGAGACCTGGTTGTACGAAGCCGACGGGCCGTTGCCCGAACCGTGCGTGTACGTGTAGCCCAGACCCAGCAATGCAGCCGGCGTGAGCTGGTAGTTCACGAAACCTGCACCGACATTGAAGCGTTGCGTCGAACCAAACGACGAGAAGGCGTCAGGCTTGTACAGAGCGTTGCTGTAACGAATGCCTGCCGTGAACGGGCCGATCACATACTGAGCTGCCACCGATGCGATACCGATCGACTTCGCCGACTCGAAAGCCGTGTTGATCGTCGAATCGAACTGTGCGTCCGAGGTTGCGCCCGTGCTCCAGCCACCGTCACGAGCTGCTGCCGTGTCGGCGTTGTCCATGCGGATATAGCCCGCTGCGATGCTGAACGGACCGGTTGCGTATGTAGCCGCACCCGACCACGTCTGACCCGAGCCCGTTGAACCTGCGACGCCGCCGAATGCGTACATGCCTTCGAACTGGAAGCCAGAGTACGTAGCCGACGCGAACTTGATAGCGCTGTTCGTGCGCGAGCTGTTGTCGTTGTTGTCAACGTCGCCCGGCGTCGTGAACGTGGAGCCCCAGTAGTTGTCTGCCGTGATCGGCTGGACCAGGTCGACGACCGGATCATACTGGCGGCCGAGGGTGACGGTGCCGTACTGGTCGCTCTGCAGGCCAACGTACGCCTGACGGCCGAACAGCTTGCTGCTGCCGTTGTACGTGCCCAAGGCACCGCTGTTCGGGTTAAAGCCGTTTTCCAACTGGAAGATCGCCTTCAGGCCACCGCCCAGGTCTTCCGTGCCCTTGACGCCCCAGCGGTTGCCTTGCAGGTTGCCGCCAACCAGGCCCCAGAAGTTCTTGTTCTGCGTATCAGCGTTATGCACAAACTGGATCGAATCGTCCAGCACGCCGTACAGGGTAACGCTGCTTTGAGCGTGAGCTGCGCCGGCGGCACCCAGAAGTGCCAGCGAGAGGCTAGACAGAGCGATTTTTTTCATCCATTTCTCCACGCGATGATTGGTTTCGTTGTTGCGGAAAGGAGAATAGCGCAGGCTGTCTGAAGGGTAGTAATGAAAAAAAAAGAGTGTCTCGTAAACGTGACACTGGCTGAAAACGCTTATGTATCAAGGTTATCTATGATTATTGACAAAGTAGCAACACTGAATGCCGAAAAACGAATTATTGTTGTTTCATTGATTGTGACGGCCTCGTCATACGCCATCTGGGCGCGTGTTTGAAGGCAGAATGTAATTTTTTGTCAATGGCGGCGGCACGATAGGTCGTGTCTACATACCAGTGACATCAGCACCGCGCCGATCTGCGCGCTTGACAGTGATACCGTGCGTGGGTGTTCTGCCTGGTATGCGACGCGAAACCGGCATCAACTGACGTCATCGGCGGCCGGTGAGGCGGAAGTGCCGTCGCCGCGCAAGCGGCCGGCCACCGCCGTTACCAGCAACGCCGTGCCGGCGGCCAGCAACATCGATCCCCATGGATGTCGCTTGACGTAGCGGTCCGCGGCCGCAGCTTTGCGGCCGGCCTCCAACAGCGT
>Ga0116109_1000124_pt1 | contig 19104 bp, 17 predicted proteins | sample June2015DPH_8_10_2_FD_89718 | JGI IMG/M metagenome (GOLD analysis project Ga0116109, IMG submission 89718) | Peatland microbial communities from SPRUCE experiment site at the Marcell Experimental Forest, Minnesota, USA - June2015DPH_8_10 | ecosystem: Environmental > Terrestrial > Soil > Wetlands... | reverse complement strand
GGTTGGCCAGCTCGAATGCGATCGGGTGGCCCATTTGGAAGGTCGGAGCAAACTCCATCGTGGACAGTTGTTGGGTCACGGCCTTGGTGATTTCAGATCGGCCATGCCCGGCATTCACGCACCACAGGCCCGCGACCGCATCGAGCACCTGGCGGCCTTCCGTGGTCCAGTAATGCATGCCCTCGGCGCGCGCCAGCAATCTCGGGTTGCTCTTGAACTGGCGATTGGCGGTGAACGGCATCCAGAAAGACGACAGGTCGTCGATGACGGGGCGCGAAGTCATGGTTTTCTCCTCGAAGTGGTCCGCCAGGTAGACTTCCTTCGACCGGAGGAAGTCCCTGTGGGGATGGGGCGTTGCGCAACTGTAGCGTCCGCGGTTAAATGGCGGACATAAACAGTTGATGCACTGCGCGGCTAACTGTGCAGGCGAAGTTGCTGCAACTGTGTTGGTCGGTTGACTGTTCCGTACCTTACCCCGTTTGCCCCACTGGCTCCAATCGCAACATCGCGTCCCCCCGCCATGATCGAACTTGAACTGGAACGCGACCGCCGCAGCGCGCCCACCCTTGTCGAACAGCTTGTGCAAGGCTTCGCGCGCGCCATCGAGGCGCAGTCCCTGCGGGCTGGCGCGCTGCTACCGTCGGTACGGCAACTGGCGACGAGTCACGAACTAAGCACGTTTACCGTGATGGAGGCTTACAACCGTCTGGTTTCGATGGGTCTGGTAGTCGCCCGGCGCGGCTCGGGATACCGGGTGGCGGCGCGTGCGCAGGCCGCGCGCGCGAGCGCGACCGACTGGCAACCGCCCAACCTGACCGCAACCTGGCTGCTCTCCGACGTGTTCGCCGACCATTCGGTGCCGATCAAGGCGGGTGGCGGCTGGCTGCCGAACGAATGGGTCAACGAAAGCGGCCTGCAGCATGCGCTGCGGGCGATGAGCCGGGTGCCGGGGCCGCGTCTGGGCGATTACGGTCATCCATATGGTTTTGCGCCGCTGCGCGAACGGATTGCCGGCCAGCTCGACCGGCACGGCTTGCCGGTCGAGGTGTCGAACGTGCTGCTCACGCAGGGCGCGACCCAGGGCCTCGATCTGATCGTGCGGACGCTGCTGCGCGCCGGGGATGTGGTGCTCGTCGAAGATCCCGGCTATTGCAACCTGCTGCAGATTCTCAAGCTGGCGGGGCTGATCGTGTACGGCGTGCCGCGCACGCCGGCCGGCGTCGATACGGACGTGCTGGAGACGCTGGTGGCAACCCACTGCCCGAAGGCGATCTTCGTCAACACAACGCTGCAGAATCCGACTGGTGCGACCTTCGGCATGGCCGCGGCATTCCGACTGCTGCAGATCGCGGAACGGGCGCGCATGTGGGTGATTGAGGATGACGTGAGCCGCGAACTCGCGCCGCCGGGCGCGCCGCTGTTCGCCGCGATGGAGGGCCTGCAACGTGTGCTCTACGTGGGCGGGTTCTCGAAGACGGTCACGCCGGGATTGCGCTGCGGCTATGTGGTCGCCGAGCGCGACGTGCTGCGCGAACTGGCCCGCACCAAGATGGCAGTGGGGCTGACCTCTTCGGAGACGATCGAGCGCATCGTCGACAAGGTGCTGCTCGAAGGGCGCTATGCGCGTCATGTGGAGGATGTGAACGAACGGCTCAAGGCTGCACACGCGGTGGTGGAAGAGCGGCTCGATGGGTTGGGACTCGAGCTGTTCCACCGGCCGCGTGCTGGGTTGTTTCTGTGGGCGCGTTTGCCCATCGAGCCTGAGCGGGCCGGCGAGGTGGCGACGGCCGCGCTCGCGCATGGCATCTGGCTCGCGCCGGGTTCTTATTTCAGGCCGGATGATGCGGCGAGCGCCTGGTTCCGCTTCAACGCGCCGTATTCAACTGACGATGCGTTGTGGCGGTTCATCGAGCGCGTGGGCGACGCGTGATTTAGCTCAGCAACCGCGCCGCGATCGGATACAGCGTCGTCACGAGCAGCAGCGCCATCACTACGTTGAAGAGGCGCAGACGCTTCGGGTCCGCGAGCACTTGCCGCATCGCCGTACCGAAACCGGCCCACAGCGAGATGCACGGAAAACCGATCACGTAAAACAGCAGCGCCATCAACAGCACGTTTTTGCTGAAGCTCTCGCTGACATGAATGGTCGTGGCGGCGGTCAGCACCATCATCCATGCTTTCGGATTGACCCACTGGAAGGCGGCCGCTTCGTAAAACTTCATCGGCCGGCGTTCTCCGTTGCGCAGTTTGACTTCGCCCGAGGTGCCGATTTTCCATGCGAGATACAGCAGATAGGCCACGCTGGCGATTTCCAGCGCCGTGTATAGCACCGGAAAACGCTGAAACGCCTCGCCAAGACCGAAGCCGACCGCCAACATCAGCATTACCACCCCCAGGCTAATGCCGAACAGGTGCGGCAGTGTGCGGCGAAAGCCGAAATTGACGCCCGAGGCGAGCAACATGGTGTTGTTCGGTCCCGGCGTGATGGAGGTGACGAGCGCGAACAGGATGCCGGCGGGCAGAGCGCTGAGGGGTTCGAAGGACATGGGTGGCTCCGGTGTCGATGCGTTTTAACGCAGTTTATCGACATGAGCCAGTACAGTAACTGTACAGATTGGAGGATGGTGTCCGGTACAGATGGGTCTACCCTGTGCTCAAAGTAATCACGCATTGCCCAAGATATCCGGCGAAATCTCCAGGTCCTTCCGCCAAACCAGACCGACGGTCATTGGTGGCACGCGCAGTATTAGATTCGGTCGATCGCGGGACGCGCAGCATCGAGAACCCGAACGATTCCACGTATGCCTGCACGCGGCGAGCGATATCCTGCACCTTGGCGCCCGGGCGAACCAGGCTAATACCAAGACACATGGCCTGATAGCCGACCGACATCAGCAGACGCGCCACGGAGCTTGTTTCCTCGCCGACAATCCCCATCCGCTGGGTGTCGCCGCACCATCCTACCTCCTTGATGCTCACGTCGACGCCGAAAAGGTCGCCCTTCTTCAAGGGCAGGTCGTTTGGCTCGCCGCTGAAGGCATTCTCATTGTGCGCGATGGAGATGCACGCATACTCGCTCGAGTCGTAGCCGGAAAGATCCTCCCGGTCGACTTCGGCATGGTACTTGTTGACGATCAGATCATAGGCGAGGTAATTGATCTGACGCGACGTGACGCCGGGTTGAATGTGAGGGGTAAGTTCCTGCAGAACCTGCGCCGCGATACGCCCTGCGACGCGCAGCATCGCTATTTATTAAGGAATTTTAATTGAGATCTTGTTGTAATCTACATTGTGGCTCATATATCACCGCCTTCTCTTCTATTGATGTGTATTGGGATCCTGACATGCCCAACTTGCATCGTTGGATGCTCCGGTCAGGCAACAGCTGTCACATGGGGATCGGCCGATTGCGTAGAGCGCACTTAAATAGCTGCGAGAGCGTAAGTCGATTTCACTTCGGGACTCCTTGGGGCGAATGGGCGTCGCTCTGATTTCATTGAGCGTCCCGAGTATGGAATGAGTGATAGCTCATATTTATACTCGCATCTCTCGACCATGCCTTCACCCCGGAAGAAACAGCTGCAACCCAGAAAACGTCCCGCTCAGGCGCGGTCCGCCGAGACGGTGGCGGTGATTCTCGCTGCCGCTGCTCACATTCTGGAAAGAGACGGATATGGTCAATACTCAACGAATGCCATCGCAAAGCATGCGGGCGTTAGTATCGGCTCTCTCTATCAATACTTTCCCGGCAAGGATGCGATCACGATCGCACTGATCCAGCAAGAAGGTACGCGCGTGTTCGGGGCCATCGAGAAAGCCAGCCTGATCGATAACTGGCAGGATGCGCTGCGGGCCATGATTGACGTTGCTGCACGACATCAGATGGCGCGGCCCGCGCTTGCGCGGATATTGGATGTGGAAGAATCCCGATTGCAACCTGAGAACGGCACGGCTGAGATTGCGGCGATCCTGGAGGCGGTTCTCAAGCGTGGATTGAGCAGTGCGATGCCCATCGGCCATCGCACGCCCGCGATCGACGTCGTCGCCATTGTCCGAGGCGTTGCGGACATGGCTGCCGAGCAGCAACACCCCGGCCTGGACGATTTACGGCATCGATTGGACTGTGCCGTTTTTGGCTATTTGGCCTTGGCATGCCCAGGGTGCGCTGAATTGCTTTCTGCCGCAACACAGACAGACGAGGCGCATTTGCGCGCCGCACAAAAACGGCCACGGGAGCGCGTCAAGGTGTCGTGCCAGAGAACCCAACGCCGAGGCAGGATACCCAAACGGTACCCCTAATCGTTACTACCCATATAGAACACTCCGAGCCAATGCTATTGTTGTCTGTGCATTCTTAATTGCTGCACTGTATCTGGCAAATGTTGCTCCACGATCGCACATAAGCATCGGAGAACAGACAATGTCCATCAGCAATACGGGGCGGAACCTGTACCGCGTCATCCGTATCGGGACGACAATGGCGGCACTCGGTCTCGCAGCGTCGGCCTACGCGGCGGGAGACCCCATCAAGATCGGGGTAATCGGCGAGGAATCGGCGGTGGCCGGCGCGTCGATCACCAAGGCCGCTCAGCTCGCGGCGGACGAAATCAATGCGCACGGCGGCGTCGACGGCAGGCCGATCCAGATCATCGCTTACGACGACCACTCGTCGGCTTCCGACGGGGTGCGCGCGTTCCAGCGAGCCGCCACCCAGGACAAGGTCGTGGCCGTGATCGGCAGCTACATCAGCGAGGTGGCGCTGGCGATGGAGCCCTGGTCAGCGCGCCTCAAGATGCCTTTCATTACGCCAGGTGCGGCAAGCAACGACATCTCCAAGCAGGTCCACGACGACTACGATCATTACAAGTACACCTTCCACGGCTGGATGACCTCGGCCTTCATCGCCCAGTCGATCTGCGACTTCTCGCATGACATTCTGGTGGGCCAGTTCAAGATGAAGACAACGGTCGTGATGAGTGAGGATGCCGCATGGACCAAGCCGCTCGACGAGCGCTTCCTCGAATGCCTGCCGAAGGCAGGGCTCAAGGTGCTCGATCACATCCGCTTCAATCCGGATACGACAGACTTCACGCCGATCTACAACCAGATCGAAAGCAAGCATCCCGATACGATCACCACCGGCATCAGCCACGTGGGGGTGCAGCCTACGGTACAGTGGCATGACCAGCAGGTACCGATTCCGCTGACCGGACAAAGTTCGCAGGCCACGACCACTAGCTTCTGGAAAGACACCAACGGCGCGACCGAAGGTGTCATCACGGCCTCCGCCGCCGCTCCCGGTGTGGCGATTACGCCGAAGACGGTGCCCTTCGTCGATGCGTACACCAAGCAGTTCGGCGTGTCGCCGGCCTATTGCGGCTTCACGAGCTACGACCTGGTTTACATCCTCGCGGACGCGATCAGGCGCAACAAGGGCGCGACGGATCCGGACAAGATGGTCGATGCGCTCGAGAAGACCGATTACATCGGGACGGTCGGCCGCTGGCAGTTCTATGGCCGGAACGACCAATTCACCCATGCGCTGAAATACGGTCCGGGTTATATCACCGGCATCGACCTGCAATGGCAGCACGGCAAGCAAGTCGCGATCTGGCCAAAAGCTCTCGCCAACGGAACAGTGAAGTTCCCGTCCTTCATCAAGCTGCAGCAGGCAAGCGCCAACTAGTCGCGCAACGTAGGTAAGGTAGATAAGGCCGGGCGCCGGGATTATCCTGGATCCTGGCCGCATCTCAGGCAACGGATTCCGGCCGTTAGCCGAACCAAAGGGTAGCGTATGGTCTGGCTGCAAATTCTCATCGACGGCTTTGCCATCAGTTCCCTGTATGCGCTGGGCGCGATCGGCTTCACGCTGATTTTCGGCGTATCCGGTGTGCTGAACCTGGCGCACGGCGGCGTGATGCTGGTTGCGGCGTTGATGGGCTGGATGTTGGCCGGCGAGGCCGGCCTCGGCACCTGGCTCGGCACGCTGCTCGGCGTCCTTGCCGGCCTGGTCGCGGCGTACATCACCTATCTGATGGTCGTGCGGCCGATTCAGCGTTCCTCCGCAATTCCGCGTGAGGAGAAAGAGATTTTCGTGCTGACCGGCACGCTGCTGTGGGGCATCATGATCCAGCAGGGCATGGCCTACATCTTCACCGACAACCCGGTGACGATGCGCCCCCTGTTCCCGGGCGTCGCGACCATTGCGGGCGTGCGTACGCCGCTCAACGAGGTGATGATCGCTGTCGTTTGCTGGGTCGTAATCGGCCTGCTCTGGTTTTTCGTCAATCGCACGCGGGCCGGCAAGGCGCTGCTCGCCGCATCGATGAATCCGCGCGGGCTGACGTTGCTCGGCTTCGAGCTCTCCCGCGTCTATTTGCTCGCGTGGACCCTGTACGGTGTGCTCGCAGGCGTCGCGGGCGTGCTGCTTGCGTCCTTCCTTGGTGTCAGTTCCAACAACACGGGCCAGCTCACGGCAAGCGCTTTTTCGATCGTGGTGCTGGGCGGGCTGGGCAGTGTGTCGGGCTCCCTGATGGCCGCGTATGTGGTCGGCTATCTCGAGACCATCACCGCCTATCTCATCGCACCGACGCTGCGCCCCATGCCCGCGCTCGTGCTGCTGGTGCTGGTCGTCTATCTGCGGCCGCAGGGCTTCCTGGGGCGGCGCTAGCCGGAGGACATCGTGCCCAACCTTGTTCGCTCCCGGATGCTGTGGGCCGCCGTATTGCTAGCGGTCGCGGCGGTCACGCTGCCCTGGTGGGTGTCCGGCTATATCCTTGGCATCCTCACTGTCGCCTATTACTTCAGCGTGTTTTCGATGGCCTGGGACCTGCTGTTCGGCTTCGCCGGCGAGGTCAACTTCGGTCCCACTTTCCTGATTGGTCTCGGCGCCTATACGGCCGCAATACTCGACGCGCGGTGGGGGCCGCCGATTCTCGTTTGCATCGTCGCCGGCGGCCTTGTCGCGCTGGTCGGGGGGCTGCTGCTGGCGGTGCCTGCGCTGCGCTTGCGCGGCCCGTATTTCGGTCTGATCACTTTGGTCGCGGTGCTATTGCTGCAGAATGCTATCGTGATCTTCGCGGGTATCACTGGCGGCGAGATCGGCATGACCGTGCCAGACGTCATGTCCGTCAGCGCGGAGCAAAACTACTGGTATGCGCTTGCGTTTCTTGTTGTGTGCGCGATCATTCTGTTCGGCCTGTCTCGCTCGGCGATCGGCCTCATCCTGCAGGCGAGTGGTCAGGACGCCATCGGTGCGCAGGCGCTCGGCTTCAACGTGACCAAGCACAAGCTTGCGGCCTTCTGTATCAGCGCGGTGTTCTCCGGCGTAGCTGGTGCGATGTTGGTGTTCTACCAGGGCACGGCTTCCGTCAGCACGGTAGTGGACCTGGGCGTGGGCGTGCAGATCATCATTGCCGCTGTGCTTGGAGGCCGTCGCACCATCCTGGGCGCGGTGCTCGGCGCAGTGTTCCTGATCGTGGCCGGCGAGTTCCTGCGGCCGTTGGGCCAGATCAATACCTTCGTGGTTGCAGCCTTGGCGCTAGCGGTCATCCTGTTCTTTCCAGACGGGCTGCTCGGCAACCTGCTGCGCGTGAGAGAGCGGGAATGAGCGAAACCTCCCGCCTTTCGGTACGCGGCCTGACCAAGCGTTTCGGCGGCCTGGTCGCGGTCAAGGACATCGGTTTTGACATTGAGGCCGGCGAGATCCTCGGGCTGATCGGCCCGAATGGGTCCGGCAAGTCGACCGTGATGAAGCTGATCATGGGCATTGAGCGGCCCAATGCCGGCTCCGTCAAGATGGACGGCACGGAGATGGCGGGCTGGGCGCCGCACCGGATTGCCCGGGCAGGCGTGGGCATCGTCTTTCAGCACTCGCGCCCCCTGCATCGGCAGACGGTGCTCGAGCACATCAAGCTGGCGCTCCTGCCCGACTCGTTGATCAAGCTCGTCGCCGATCCGCATGTCAACCGCCGTGCCCGCGAAATCGCCGAGCGCGTCGAGCTTGGCGCCGTGATGCATCGTCATCCCGCGACCTTGCCGTTCGCGGATCTGCGCCGCATGGAGATGGCGAAGGCGATCGCCCGCGATCCCAAGGTCGTGCTGGTGGATGAGCCATTCGCCGGCCTTACGTTGGCAGAGTCGGAGTCGTTCGCCGCGCTGATCCGTACTTTTCGCGCCGAGGGCCGCGCTGTGCTGCTGGTGGACCATAACGTCAAGAGTGTGGCCGCGTTGGTCGACAGGGCGCTTGCGATGTATCTGGGCGAGCAGATTGCGGAGGGTACGGCCGAACAGGTGATGCAGAACGAGACGGTGCGGCGGGTGTACCTGGGCGGCAAGATCGAGACAAGGGAGAGGGCGCGTAGCGAGGTGGTCAGCAAGCCAGCGATTCTCGAGGTGGAGGACCTCGGCGTGCTGTATGGCAAAGCGCGGGCGCTCGATGGCACGAGTCTTCATGTGCGCGAGGGGGAATTCGTCTCGGTGGTGGGACTGAATGGCGCCGGCAAGACGACGCTATTCAACGCGATTTCGGGTTTTGTGCCTTACCAGGGCGTGATCCGTTTCGGTGGACAGGATTTGCGAGGGATGAGCGGTGCAGCGATCGCGCGCGCGGGCGTGGTGCAATGTCCGGAGAGCCGTGAGCTCTTTAGCGACATGACGGTGCGTGAGAACCTGGACCTTGGCGGATACCACCTCGCCGAAGCTGCGCGTTCGGATCAGTTGACGTGGCTCTTCGAGTTGTTTCCGATTTTGAAGTCGCGGCAGCGTCAGACGGCGCGCACGTTGTCGGGTGGCGAGCAGCAGATGTTGGCGATTGCCCGCGCGCTGATGATGAAACCCAGGCTGCTGATCCTGGATGAGCCGACTTTGGGGCTTGCGCCGGTGATCCTGGAGCAATTGTCGAAGGCGCTGGAGTCATTGCAGCGGACGACGCCGATTACGGTGTTGCTGGGCGAGCAGAACGTCACTTTTGCATTGCCGCATGCTGACCGGGTGTACGTACTGGAGCATGGCCGGATCGTGTGGGAGGGCGATCCGTCGAGCTTTGAGCGGGAGATGGGGCGCGGCTACCTGGAAACTGTGCCGATCTGAAAGAAAGGTGTCGCAACGCCCGGGTCGGCTTGCTTGACCACGGGCATCGCGAATTCCGCACCATCAGGCAATGTTGTTGGGCCAGCGCTGCATGACGCTCTTGTAGTGCGTGTAAAAGCGCACGGCTTCGTCCCCGTACGCGTGATGATCGCCAAACAGCGATCGCTTCCAGCCGCCGAACGAATGCCACGCCGACGGCACCGGACTCGGCACGTTGATGCCCACCATGCCCACCTGAATCTGCCGGGAGAATGCGCGTGCCGCGCTGCCATGGGATGTGAAAAGGGATACACAGTTCCCCAGTTCATGCGCGTTGACGAGCGCTATCGCGCTCGCGAGATCAGGCACGCGAACAACCGAGAGGACTGGCCCGAAAATCTCTTCGCGATAGATGCTCATATCAGGCTTCACGTCATCAAACAGCGAGCCGCCGAGAAAGAAGCCCTCTTCGTGACCCGGCACGGTATGGCCGCGACCATCGACGACGAGCTTGGCACCAGCCGCGACGCCCGCATCGATATAGCCCGTCACTTTGTCGCGATGCGCGGCGGAGATGAGCGGCCCCATGTCAAGATCGGGTTCCATGCCGCCACCGATCTTGAGCGAACGCACGCGCGGCGCGAGGCGTTCGATCAGCTCATCGCCAATCGACCCTACGGCCACCGCGACTGAGGTCGCCATGCAGCGCTCGCCGGCCGAGCCATACGACGAGTTGATCAGCGCATCGACAGCCTGATCGAGATTGGCGTCGGGCATGACGACCAGATGGTTCTTCGCACTGCCCAACGCCTGTACGCGCTTGCCATGCCTGGCGCTTTCACGGTAGATGTATTCAGCGACCGGCGTTGAGGCGACGACAGACATCGCGACCACATCGGGGTTCTCGATCAACGCATCGACGACGGCCTTGCTGCCATGCACGACATTGAAGACACCTTTGGGAAAGCCCGCCTCGATGAACAGTTCGGCAAGCCGGATCGATGCCGACGGCGTGCGCTCCGAGGGCTTGAGCACGAACGTATTGCCGCACGCGGCCGCCATCACAAACATCCAGCACGGCACTACCACCGGAAAATTGAACGGCGTGACGCCCGCAGCCACGCCGAGCGGCTGACGTAGATTCCAGGCGTCCATATCACCGCTGATCTGATCGGTAAAGTCGGTCTTGAGCAGATTCGGAATGCCGCAGGCGAATTCGACGATTTCGATACCGCGCAGCACCTCGCCCTTAGCGTCCGAAAACAGCTTGCCGTGGTCGCGCGTAGTCAGCTCGGCGAGTTCGTCCGAATGCAGCTCAAGCAACTCCTTGAACTTGAACATCAAACGAGCGCGAGTCAGCGGCGAGGTTTCGCTCCAGGCTGGGAACGCGGCTTTCGCAGAGGCAACCGCGGCCGCGACTTCATCTGCCGTTGCAACCGGCACGTGGGCCGTTACTCGGCCTGGCGCGGGATCGAATACGTCGGCGAACCGCCCGCTCTTGCCAGCGGCGCGTTGACCGTCGATGAAATGGCTCAGCTCGCGCACGCGCGCGGCTCCTTGATCTGCTTCGCTCATGCCTCTCTCCTTTACGATAGATTGCGGTTCGCGCTTGAGCAACTAGCGCGTCCGTCGCGCGCGCCGCGCCACACGCGGTCGGTGCGACCGGTCAGTCGTTTGCGGCCGTCGGGGATGCATCCGATTCTGGACGAGTTTCGACGCGAAATCATCATGGTCCATGGCAATTCAATTGTTCTCCACAGTCAACCATGCGTCAGCCCTGATCTGATTCGTACAGACCTGATTGGCGAGGCCGTCTATCGATGCGCGAGTGTCAGGAAAGTGACCGAAGTTGTTATGGATATTGGAATCAGTGTGCCGTTACCCGCCGACCTGGTGCACGCCGAAGCCGCGCCGCTGTTTGCCAGCGGGCCGCAAACCGCCAGCCTGTTCCAGGGCTGGCGTTACTCGTCCCCACGGATCAGGGTTGGCGTTTGCCGCGGCCACCAGCGGGTTTGCCAGCCGGCTTACGTGAACCCGCAGCTGGCTTGCTGGCGGGTTTGCTGCGTGGCTTTTGCACGCTGAATGGGTTACCGCTGGACAAGCTTGTGTCTTTACCCGCGGCCACAGCGCGCTGCGCCGCAGGCTTGCGTTTGTTTTCGCTACTTTGCGGGCGCGGTTTTTTGCTGAGCACCTGCACGGCGCCCGGCGCAGCTTGCGGCACTTTGGGCTTCTTGGGCTTTTTGGGTTTCTTGATGATCTGGCCCGTCGCGCTAGTTTGCGGCACGCGGTGTTCGGCTTCAAAACCTGGCTCTTCTTCACGGCGCAGCGTTTGCCGGATCAGCGCTTCAATCGCGGCCAGTTGCGGCGCTTCATCGGCACACACAAGGGACACCGCCACGCCGCTGGCGCCCGCGCGGCCAGTACGGCCAATACGGTGCACATAGTCTTGCGCCACGATCGGCAGATCAACGTTGATTACCAGCGGCAGGTCGTCAATATCCAGCCCGCGCGCAGCCACATCGGTGGCTACCAGCATACGTACTTCGCCCGTCTTGAAGCGCTCCAGCGCACGCAGGCGCGCGGGTTGCGGTTTGTCGCCGTGGATGGTGTCGACCGCATAGCCCGCTTCATCCAGCATGGCCGCCAGGTAATCCACGCCAATGCGGGTTTTGACGAACACCAGCGCGTGCTCCCAGTTGTTCTCAGCCACAAGGTGCATGAAAAGGTCAGGCTTGTTCTTTTTATCCACCGTCACCACCCACTGCTTGATCCTGCTGGCCGTGGCATTGGGCGGGCTGACGCTGATATTGATCGGGCCGCGCAGAATGCCCGCCGCCATGGCGCGGATATCATCGGTAAACGTGGCCGAGAACAGCAGGGTCTGGCGCTGAGTGGGCAACGCTGCAAAGACGGCGTTGAGTTCGCGCGCAAAGCCCAGATCCAGCATGCGGTCGGCTTCATCCAGCACCAGCGTTTGCACCTGATCAAACTGCACTGCGTTCTGGCGATTGAGATCCAGCAAACGGCCCGGCGTGGCAACGAGCACATCCACGCCTTTGCGCAACGTCATCATCTGCGGGTTGATACTCACACCGCCGTAGGCGGCCAGAAATCGTAAGTCGAGGCCTTTGCCGTAATCGATAAAGCTTTGCAGCACCTGTTCGGCCAGTTCCCGCGTGGGCACCAGCACCAGAACACGCGCGCGGTTGCTGGACACCGCCGGGCCGTGTTGCACCAGCCGTTGCAACAGTGGCAGCGCAAAACCCGCCGTTTTGCCAGTGCCGGTCTGTGCCGCAGCCATGACGTCCTTGCCACTGAGCACAGCAGGAATCGCCTTGGCCTGCACCGGCGTAGGTGTCTGGTAATTGAGGTCCTGCACATTACGCAGCAAGGGATCGATCAGGCCAAGCGAGGCAAAAGACATTGGCGTATTCCGGGCTAAAGCCGCAATTCTAGCGGTTACCGCCTGATTGCGCCGCGCAGATCAATGGTCAAAAAGATCGACGTTGATCGCCACTGAAAAAAGTGGTGGTGCCGGGCGCCGCGCCGGCAACGCACGTGATCCGCAAAGGGTCGATGCAGAACGACGGCGGCACAAAAACCGCAGCTGAGCAATTCTATTCGCTGGTCATGTAAGCATTCCTACTCATTCATAAATCCTATCGCTTCATTTGTGTTATCGCGACACAACCATTAGGCTTCTGTAGATTGACCTGCGACTTCATATCTGTAATGTCCAGATTCGTATCGTGAACATTGCAATCGGGGAGCTGGGCGGCAATGGAGGAGTTAGACGCCCGGGCGTTTCGTGGCTACCGTCTGTCTCTGGATGGCGGTCGGAATCCAGCGTGCGACGAATGAGAGCTATCGACGCCCCTTTCGGCCTTTCGACGCTCCTACAAAGCAGTCATTCGCCGACAGCTTGACGTGTTACAAAGTTCGCGGTTGAGCAATGTTCGAACGCCGACGCACAGTTCGTTATCCGGACATGAGCGATGAGCGACGCCCCATGCGACCAATGCGGATTGCAAGTACGAATATCATCGCACCCAGGAGCACCGCCGCAACCCAGATAACGGATCGGCTGCTTGTTACTTCTGCCAACGCGCCGAATACGAGCATGCCTATAGGGGCCGAGGCATTCCCAACCAAGAACATCACAGAATCGACTCGCCCTCTCATTGATTCAGGTGTACGGGTCGCAATAGCAGTTCGCAGTGGGATGTTGGCGAACATAAGAGCGATACCGCAAACCAGCATCCCGCCGTACAAGAGGTATGGAGATGCGTCTCGCCAGCCCCCTATCATCGCTAGCGATGCCGCCAGCATGAAGAGACTCGAAACGATAAGGTGCTCTCGGCGCAACTTTGGCGTCCAAACCGACTGCAACAGCGAGGCTGTCAGGATTCCAATGCTCCAAAAAGTTTCCGCGATCGCTAGACTCTTTACGCCGAGATGCCAGTCAAGCTTGATCAACGCGGGGAGAAGCGGGCCGATGGGCGCTGCGACGAAATTCAAGAATGGAATCGCCAGTAGGAAAGCAGCCAAGACTGCGTCTTCACGCAGATACATCCACGTTGCTTTTAGATCCTCGAACACCGTTCGCCGCGATTCGCCCGCTATAGGTTCGATGGCATGCATGGGTGTGTGGAGGCTCACGCGCCACGCGTTAATGACGGCAACCGACACAGCGGCTAAGTCGATCAAGACAAAGCGATCCAGACGCAGCACGCTCATGAGCGCGGCAGACATTGGTACGGCAACAAGTCCCGCGACGGAGACGACCGTTTGCCAGCGTGCGAAAAGCCGCCCGCGTGTCTCATCGTCGCTCATGTCCGCGAGCGCGGCCATAAAAGCCGTTGACTGTATCTGAGCCGCCAACCCGCGAAGCGCGTAGAAGATAACGATTATGCCGATACCATATCGCTGGCCATGCAATACAGGTAGACAAAGAAACAGACCAAACGAAACGACAACTGAAAGGAGGTCCCCTTTCGCAGCCACTTTCAGGCGGTGCGAACGGTCAACTATCTGGCCGATCCACGGAGTCAATATCGCGTTGATCAGAAGCCCAACGCCCGCGCAGACGCTCATCAGGAATGGCGAGTGATACCAGCTAAGGATCTGCCAGATCAATGCAAAATTGAGTAGTTGCCCCGTGAACCCAGCAATCCCTTGAAGCAGGAACAGTGTGAGCAAGTCCATGTCGTCTGTGGGTTATGGCGCGGGAACGCCGATTGAATTGAGAAATCTTGATTCGCGCGTGGTGTATGAAAACATGGTCGGCAGACTACCCGAGGCTGCAGACGAAGGCAGAACGTAGAATAGCAAATTGACGGCGCGACTAGTGAACGCTCCCGTTTTCATTGAAACGTCAAACTGGACTGGTGCAGATCGACTTAGCAAATACTCGACCGGCAGTTTTGGACGGCGAGAATCGCACAAGCAGATTATCCGGTGCGATACGCGACTGCAACTCCGCTTTAATCGTACGCTCCGACATTGATTGTCGACAATGTGGGCGTCAGCTTCAAATGTCCGGAAGTAGCCGCTGTGTGACGACCACCCTTTGCCTGAAGACACTGCCTGAGACGGAGGCGCGCGTGCAAACCTCCGTCGACTTGTTGTCAATCTCGCTTGAGTTCGACCAACTCGAGTTGCTCCTCGCCGACTGTTCGATATCTGAAAGGCACGAACCCGAAAGCGGCGTAAAGTGCCAAAGCCGGTTCATTTCGCGCCCCTGTGGAAACCGTTACTGCCTGGGTTCCGGTTGCGGCCAATACCGTTGACAACAGTTGTCGTGCCGCCCCTCGACGTTGGTGTTGAGGCAACACGGTAAGCGAAGAAATCGAAGGTGGCAATTGAGCGTTGGACGATTCTATGCTCGCCACTCCAACCAGCACATCGTCAATGTACGCGCCGAAGAAATCATCGGCAGAACGCCGAATATCCGCCGCGGTTCGTTCAAGTGGAGGGAACCACGTGGCGCCCAGCAGCTTCGCTTCTTGCAAATAAGCAGCGTATTGAACCGTCTGAATTTCTTCGGCGATCATTTCGTTGGTGTTATCTATGGTCGCAACAAGGATGGGCCTCATGGCACTACCGGAAATTAAAAAGGTTTTAGATGCCTTCGACAAGCGCCCGTGGGTGGCGACAAGCGATTCTCGGGAATCGAATGTTAGACGGCAAGTTTTCAACGATGGCGCATTGTCGACGATTTACGTAGATGCGTCGAATGTCGCTTACTGGCCGAACCCGGCCCGACGCAGCCCTCAATCGAACGCTGATTGCAGCAGGTATGCAAAAGGCATAAACCGACCCTCTGCGGCCATACGCAACATGCAGCCCAATGTCGGCCGTTGAGCCTATTTCGGACAATTGTGAACAGCCGCTGCTCTTCCACCAGTCCGTGTTGGGAAGACGTACCTCAACTGGTGGTGGGCCAACTGGACATTCTCGTCGTGACTGAATGTCGATCGTTAATCGCGTGCGCGACACCAAATAGCCGTGTAACTGCGATTTGACGCTTCGGGCCGAAGTCGTTAACCGCCGCCGTACGGACGTACCCCGTCAGTCTTGAGAACACAGGCTACCGACTGTGCGAACCAACGATTTTCGAGCCGTTCTCTCGAGGCAAGCATTTGCGAAAGTCGTTGACCGGCGCAACATAGCACTTCCTTGAAGTGTCAGACTCCCCGAAATGCTGACCCTAGAGGATGCCGTTGTTGTTTTTTAAAACTTCTTGAGGCGATAGTTCTTCGGGGAATCCCCAGCGCTCAGCGATTTTCCCGTGTTCAACCCGGTACAGATCCAGGTAGAGGCAACGGTTGTTCCCATGCGATCCCTTGGCAGCTATAAAAACAAAGTCTCCCTGTCCCAGCACGAATTTGATCTCGTCGATGCTTCTGTGTTTAACAAGTTCTTTGAGGTCACGTTTGAAATTTGTGACTCCATCGCGGACGCCCGGTTCGTGGCGGATGCAGTGATTTCCGGAAAAGTATTGTGGAATTTTACTATGGTCCCCGGAGACATGAATGGTTTCGTAGTATTCCCGAACAATCGACTTGTTCTTGTCTGTGTCCTCTGAAAGCTTTGCCTCAGTTGGTCCGTCGGTTTGCGTGTGCCCGCTCTGATTGGGAGGAGCCTCTTTTGCTGAAAAGACCCAATGCTCGGCGATAAGGCCTTCCTCAAGTCTGAAGACGTCGAAGAAGATGTTTTGACCAAGTATCAGCCCCTCCCCCTGGGTGACGACATTGGGTCCGTCCTGAAAAGCTCGCACCACCTTGAAATGATGGTTCTCCTTCGACACTTGACTGACGTACTCTTTCAATCCATCAACGCCGTCGGCGGAGCGCGGATCGTGCTCCACGTATTTTTCCTGGTTGATGTGCCGGGTCGCAAGGTCTGTGGCGCCTGAACCGATGCCCTGAAGCATAGTCAACACTTTCTCGATGTCACTCGTTGCCAAGGTCTATTCTCCCTGTCTGCAAATAGGCGCCGGGTTGGCTCGCGGGCACGGCATCCTGCGGCTCACTGCAGGCATGACGCCCGGCAACTGGCGCGCTAAATATCGGTTTTCGGTAGCAAGTTTCGGAAGTCAGCCCGTCAACTTCGCGGCTTTCGCCTCTGCCGCACGCGTAAGGCTTTCAACCCAGTCCTGGTGATATCGGTAGAGCGCTCCGGGATTCTTACGCCCCAGCTCCTCGAGGAAGAAGGGGCCCTGTTGCGTCTCCTCGGATAGCACATGACAACCACCATTGTCAGTGGGAGTGTGTGAGCGCTTCGGGGGATCGCCTGCTAGCTATGGCGGCCGCTATTTGCTTGCGGGCGAACATTTTGGCGAGGGCCTGGCCGACTGCGCCGGCACCTATGATTGCGTAGCTCATCAATCCTCCTATAACAGCGATGAAGTGGTTCAGTCTGGCTCGTTGCGGTGATCCCGCCGAGAAGGTGAGAGCACTAATGTCTAACATGAACGTGGACCTTAGCCTTGTCCCAGGAGCGAGAGGAAGTTAGGTTGTCCATTGGACGCGGTGATTCCACCGTCGACCGGCAAAACCACTCCATTGACAAAGACGGCGTCCTCACTCGCGAGAAACGCAATCACGCCTGCGATTTCATCCGGTTTGGCGGCTCTACCGATAGGGAGGCGAGAAACAAACGCTGTCATGACCGCTTCGCTTTTCTCAAGATCGGCAGTGGCCTCAGAGGAAGTGAGACTAGGTGCCACGGCGTTGACCCGTACGCCACGCGAGCCATACTCCAGCGCCAAAGCGCGCGTGAAGTTCGTGATGGTGCCCTTCGCCGCGTTATAGGAACTCATCCCCCAATCTCCGCCGAGCCCGGAAGCGGAGGAGAGATTGACGATGGAACCCTTCGTTGGTAAGAGATGAGGCAATGCCTCGCGGGATGCGAAGTACACACTGTCGAGGTCGCTCCCCATCACCTTTCGCCAGTCCTGCGTGGTGGTTTGGGCAAAGGGACCAAAGATTGCCGTCCCCGCGTTGTTGACCAACACGTCCAACTTCCCAAACTTGTTGACCGTGTCTGCCACAAGGCGCTTCACTTATGCCTCATCGGAGACGTCTCCAGAGTGAACAAGTGACTTCGCTTCATCAAAACCTGCGATGGTTTCGTGCAATTTGGGTTCACGCCGTCCGTTAACGACGACGAATGCGCCTTCCCGCAGAAAGCGGCGCGCCGTGGCAGCACCGATACCGGAACCAGCCCCTGTGACGATAACAACTTTACGTTCGAATCTATTCATGACTTTCCCTGATGAGCTTTCTTGGACGTTGTGGTGCGACGGAGTTCTCTCGGTAAAGATGCAGCCGCTCTCGCGACAGCGCCTGCCCTTGAGCATCTTCCCTGTTAGGTAAGACTCCTTCCTATGATGTCAAGCTAGCGCATCGGATGCACAATTTCGACTTTAAGATTGAGAGTGACGGACAGTCCTTTCACGCATTTTGCGTTCCCCATGGATCAGACATGTGGAATTAAGCGGGTCGGCACGACGTTCTCGCGAATCGTCCGTGTTTCCTACTCAGGAACGGGCCTTCGGGAGGCGGTAGCTCCGCCAGATCATCGGCCGCTGGTAGTAAGTTAAGCGAAATTTTGAGACATTCCGACGTGCATTGGGATATTGCAGGTAATTATCGCCCCTGGCCTTTGCTGCCTTGAGTGACTGCTTTTCCTTACGGACCGAGAGAATGTACGTTTTCGTACCGATATTTGTCCCGCTTCTGGAGATCATAATTTGGCGTATGCCTGACGCTTTCGCGTGGGATTCAAATGCCGCAGCGTGAATTGCTGCGATTGGGGTCGCACGTGAGCTGCAGATGAGTGGACGGTAAGAAAGAATGCCTGGCCAGCGCTTTGACGGAGGCTTGGACTGCGGCGTTACTCCGCTGCTCGACTAACGCCGACTCATTTCTGCCCCGACCGTTGAGCTCGACGGCGGCCTCAACATACGCTGAACAGTGCACACCAGGAAATGACCATGGACGAACTCTTCGAATGCTTTGACCTTAACGTCCTCAAACTCTCAAATCGGATCGTGATGTCTGCAATGACCCGTACGCGGGCATCTGAAAACGACGTGCCAACTGATTTGATGCGTGAGTATTATGTGCAGCGCGCTTCTGCCGGACTGATTGTGACCGAGTGCACGCAGGTTTCTGACCAGGGGCATGGCATTATCCGCGCCCCTGGTTTGCACCGTCCGGATCAGATCGCGGCATGGCGGAAAATTACCGATGCAGTTCACGTCGCTGGGGGGCGAATCTACTGCCAGATCTGGCACAGGGGGGGCGTGGGCGCCGGCGCTCACAGCGATGTGGCCGACAAGGTGCCGGAATGCCTGCGCCGACCCCCCAGTTGAACCAGCCACTGTGCAGGTGAAGAATCACGTGTTCCGATTTCGCCTGGCTGGGTCGGCACCACCATCCAGAGACCCCTCCCACGGTATCGGCCTCAAAGCGCACACCCTCAGGCGCAGGAACATGTTCCATGATCGCGTCAAACGGTTGGCGGGCT